>ERZ795044.723-NODE-723-length-30950-cov-8.751707_pt1 | contig 30950 bp, 23 predicted proteins | sample MGYA00375128_ERZ795044 | MGnify/ENA primary metagenome ERZ795044 (study PRJEB30173, sample SAMN05720213) | anaerobic digester metagenome | isolation source: active sludge of municipal wastewater-treating anaerobic digesters | place: USA | collected 2014-12-22 ...
TACGGCGTGGACTACTGGGGTATCTAATCCCATTCGCTCCCCACGCTTTCGTCCACTGAGTGTCAGAACCGTCCTAGCAAACTGCCTTCGCATTTGGTGTTCTTGCTGATATTAATGGATTTAACCCCTACACCAGCAATTCCGTTTGCCTCTTCCGGTCTCTAGTTTGTCCATCTCTCCCGCTGGCCCGAGGTTGAGCCTCGGGATTTAACAGGAGATGCGATAAACCACCTACGGACGCTTTACGCCCAATAAATCCGGATAACGCTTGGGGCCCTCGTATTACCGCTGCTGCTGGCACGAGGTTAGCAGCCCCTTATTCATATGCTACCGTCATTGTTTCGTCACATATAAAAGCACTTTACACCCCGAAAGGCTTCTTCGTGCACGCGGTGTCGCTCCTTCAGGCTTTCGCCCATTGAGGAAGATTCTTGACTGCAGCCTCCCGTAGGAGTCTGGGCAGTTCTCAGTCCCAGTGAGGCGGGTCACGCTCTCGCGCCCGCTACCCGTCATCGCCTTGGTAAGCCATTACCTTACCAACAAGCTGATAGGACATAGGCCCCTCTCGAAGCGTCGGAGCTTTAATGGCAGAACTTATGTTCTGACATACTATCGGGTATTATCCTCACTTTCGTAAGGTTATCCCCGTCTTCGAGGTAGGTTACCAATGTGTTACTCTCCCGTTTGCCATGCCCATATTGCTATGAGCATTCGACTTGCATGCCTTAGACACACCGCCAGCGTTCATCCTGAGCCAGGATCAAACTCTCTGTTTGAATATAGAGATATCATTTTCAAAAAAATGATATTAAAGATTCTGGTTGATTTATTATCCGAATTGATGCCGATTCGCATCAAAATTTTTGTTTATTTCACCAAGTTAACTTTGTTAAAGTTCGTCGAATGAAACATTTTTAGATAGGACAGAAAAAAACAGAGATATCTTAAATACCTTGTTTTAACTAAGCTGTTCTTTTTTTATGTTTCAAGTATCACCATTTTATATCATTTGCGCGGGGCTGTCAAGAGTCTCTTTGGTCCCCATTTTTACTAGGAAAAGACTTAGTTTTATGCTATTATTTGTTTAAGAGATTTTTTGTTAAAAAATTTATTTTGTATTTTTATGGAAGACTCTAAACAGAAGGCTATTGCCGAAATTGAAGATATATTTAGCAGAGCTAAAGAATCTTTATTATCCTTACATAATCAGAAGATGGCGCTTATTAAAAAATTCAAAGACGCTGAAGACGCTGCTCAAGCGGCGGATATTTTAGATAAGCTCAAACAGCTTAATTAGAATTTATTTTATCAATATGTCCACAGAAAAATTAAAAGTAAAAGAGGAAGAATCTTTAGCCTCATTATTACCAGACTTGGCAAAAATCAAGCAGTGGCAAAAAGATATTAATGCCGTTAAAGGTGATAAGATTAAAACAGCGGAACTGAGAAGGAAATTTAAGAATATTTTTGGCGTACCTTTTGGTCAAAAATTAGTTGCCGACCTTATTCGCTTAGAAAAGGGCGAGGGTAAGGAAAAAGAAAAAGAAGAAAATAAAGAGAAACCGGTCCAGCCCTTAGTGGCGGTAGTTGAGGGGGCAAAAACATTACAGGCAGATGTCCACGAGCAGCAGTCCTTAGAGGTGGCCATGGCGCAAACAATAATTAATCCAGAATTAAATAAGCAAACTTTATATATTGATGAGAAAAAAAAGGAAGTTGTCGCTAACGCTATCGATGGGGCGGAGGATGTCGCTTTAAAAGCTTCCAAAGAGGCCGAAGAAGGAGAAACTACTGTTGATAATCAAACTAATGGCGAATTAAAAAAAGAAGATGAGATGGATAGAGTTGATGAAGAGGCCTTACGACAGGAGATATTATCTACGAAGGAAGCGGTTTTAGCGGAAATTAATGCTGGTTATCAGGCGGAACGGAAAGCCCATAATTTTGAATTAGAGGAAAAAATTAGGCAAGCCGATTCATTTGATTCTTTATTAAACATAATTAAAGAATCGGAAGGCATACAAGGATCAAAAGAATTTTTTAGTCCAGAGATGTTGTTTAATGTGCTGACGTCTATACGTTCAGGGGAGGCGCCTTTATCAGCGGCTACCTCGGGATTAGGTTTTAGAGAAACAGTTGAACGGCTTTTATCATCCGAACATAAAATCATGGAAGCCGAGGTGTCAAAGTGCAATTCTTTAGAAGACTTTATTTCTCTTTTAAATAAATTTCCCGAATTAGCCGTTTTGGGCGGAGATATAAAAAATATTAATGAATATATATCTTATTTTTCCAGAGAAGTTGAATTTACGGAGCAGCTTTATATAGCTGATAATTTTAAAAACGAAGAACATCTTCACAACGCTTTAAATTTTGCCACTCGTCGCTACGGCCTAAGAGATAAGGTTACACAATATATTATTAAGAAGAACGGCCTTCATTTTAAAGACGATCCTGCTAAAAAAATCAGGGAAGAAGTTAATGATCCCGTCAATAATGGTTTAGAACATGTAGACGGCCCCAAAGAAAACAAATCTGAAAGCCAAAAAAGAGAGAAACAAATTGCCCCAGAGGCCTTAGATTATTTTTATGACCTTGGTTTGAATGATAAAGATTTACTTTCCATTCCTGGCTTGACCGAATTAAATAGTGTTTCTCAATTATTAATTGCTAAGAGTTTGAAAAATTTAGCCCTTGAGAAGGCTAATAGGAATGTCAGCAAGAAGCAGGCGGATGCCAGCGCCGTTGCTAAGGGTTTTTGGGGTAAATTAAGCACGGGCATTTCTAATGCTTTTAAAATTGGTAAACAAAAGAAGGAGGCTATTTTAGAACAAGCGCATGGCGGCTTGGCTGAACATAAAGTTGAATTAACGCGTTTGGTCGATTGGGCGCAAAACCTTGACTTGAAAGAAATTGAGACCGAAGAAGGAAGATTTATGGCTGATTTTACCGGTCATTTCGATTTGAAGAATATTAATGAAAAGCAGGCGGCGATTGTCAAAGAAATGAATGAGAATGCTAATTGGTTGGCCTCTTGTGCCAAAGAGTACCGTCTCTTTACTTATACTCCGGAGCCTAAGGGTTCAAAGACGCATCAGGAATATTATCAAGCTAAACGGGCCTATGATGATTCCCGCAAACAGATGAGCGCCTTGTTGTCTAATGATTTAAACTGGTCGGAAGCTTCAGTTTTACAAGCTATTAATAAAATGGATGCTAATGTAAACATGGTGCAGTTTATGTCGGCTAATCCTGATTTAGAAAAAGATTGGCAGGAGATGATTAAAAATAAATCAGTTCTGGCCAAAGCTTTTGCTAAGGATAATTGGAAATTTTTTGCCAGTGGTTATGCCGGCCGAATGGCCCTTGGTAGTGTTTTAGGATTTGTTGCCATTCCGGCTGTCGCAATGGCTGTAGGCGCCTGGCGTGGCCGGGAAAAGGGGCGGCAAGCATTGCGTAACGCCGATAAGGGTTTAGAAAAAAAAGATTTGCCTGGAGATAGCCCTTTACTTACAGAAAGAAAAATGGTTTTGAAGGCGATTCAGGAATTAGTGCCGACTGAATATGCTTTCAATAGAGAAGAATGGTTGGCTAAGGTCGCTAATCCGGAGCAGAAATCTTTGTATTATGATTTAAGGGTTAAGTTTAATGATCTTGATGCGCGTTGGCGTCAGGAGGAAGAAAAAAAGAAGGGGGAACACAATAAAGAGAGAAATCAAGAATATACATCTGGAAAAAATATTGAGCGCAAAGTGTTACGCGCAGAGACTTTAATGTCTAAGTTGCAGAATTTGATTGATAAAGCGCAGCAGGCCGAAGGTGAAAAAAGAGCGCAACTTTTATTTCAACTTTCCCGGCGGGTTAATTTTTCTAAAGATTTAGTTGATAAGGGATTAATTAATTTTGGTTCGGTTGAAGAAAGAAGTTCCCGCATGCTCGACTTCTATCAATTATTATCTCAAGGACAAATTTTACAATTAGATAAGGATGTGCAGGTGGCGCTCGTAGCCAAAGGAGATTATGAAAGTGTTTATGAAGACGTCAACATTAAAGAATTAAGCAAATTAAACGAGCGGGCTGAGGATTTATTAAATTCTTTGGAGTATTTTGCGGAGATGCAATTAGATAAGAATAGGCGGTCTTTCTTAAAGAAAAAGATTTTGCAAGGGGCTATTGTCGGCGGCGTTTTTGCCACTTCTGGCGCTTTAGTCCGCGAATTATCCGGTTCTTGGCTTGAAGACAAAGCCGCTGCTGGTTTCCGTTTTATTTCTGAAAATACTAAATTCGGAGCAGCCGTCTCTGATACTATCTCTGATATTAAAAATTACATCAGCCCTAATCTTAATAGTTTAGCTGGTTCAAGCGCTGTTGAGACGGCCACTTGGTCTGATCAAATTAGCAATGAGGGCTTAAAGGCTGGACAATATGATTCTGTTTGGTTGTCGACTAAAAATATTTTTGAAAGCCATGCTGCCGAACTCGGCTATCAAGGCGATATTAATGATGTCGCTGCTTTACGCCATTGGGCAGAAATACAGACTAATCGCACTTTAGCTGATACTGGCGATATCACTGATAAAGTTTTTGTCGGCAATAAAGTGACGCTAGAAAAAAATGGAGATAACTTTATTGTGAGAGTGGAAGCTGGCAGCGGCGCTCAGCCGGGATATTTATCAGAAACAAGCATTGATTTGCCATCTGGAAAAGATGGCTTGCAAGAAACGCCGCCTAATCCGGATGGTAGCCAGCCGATACAAACGCCTGACACCTTTATTGATTCCAAAGGAGTTCCCAATGTCGGCAAGGTTAGAGAAATTTGGGCGGATAGAGCTGGCGCCCGTTTCGGTCTATCAAGCGAACAAGTTTCCTATGCCGACGAGAACGTTATTAAGGCAGAAATTGACGGCTACGATGTCTTTATTGATACTCAGAATAATACTTTTCTATTTTTTGACGATAACGCCAATGAAGTATCCGGCTTGTTAGTGGATGATAATGGTCATCTAATAAATAATGCTGAAGAATTTTTAAGGAGTAAATTTTTCTCAGAGGAGGCGTCGGCGGCAGGGGCAATCGATTATTTATCTAATGATAATGTTGAACAGGATGCGTCCTCGTCTTTACCCGAATTAGAGCCTTCTCTTCCGTCGTCACAGACAGAAGCACTACAATCGCTTAACCAGTCGGACATCCCCAATCAGTTTGATAATATCATTAATAATTATGTTCGAGAGACTACTGGCGGCAGTATTAAAGAAGCTTTAGAGATTATTGCTGCTCGAACTAAAACTCCAGCCGATAAAGTGTTGTTAGAATATATTGAAGAAAATCATATTTCTCCCGATGCTTCTTTAAGTGATTTACTCTCCAGTGATGCCGGTTTATTAATGTCGATGAATTCCCCAGAAAATAGTGTCTTAACGGAACTATATGATTTGCGCCACGCTTCTTCCAGCCAGGCTCAAGCCGAAATGTTATATAAATATTTACACACCGCCTTATCTGAAGATTTAAAGGATGCGGGCAAGTTGGCACACTTTAATAAGCTTGCTTCCTTAAATGCTTTTCGGGTTGGTTCAAGTTTGGATGGCAAAGTTGACACTTTGGTGATGCAGGTAGGCGATAATGTCCGGAAAGTCGATTTCTCGGCTAAGGGTATAAGCGAAGTGCTTAAATTTGTGAAACAGATGCTTTAAGGTAAAGTTAGTATAATAAAAACAGGCTAGTATTAGTCTGTTTTTGTTATATTAGAGATGAATTATAAAATCAGCCAATTTTCAGCCCATTTTATATTGACATATTTTATAAAATATGCTACCTTTAATAGAATCCCCAAAAATTAGGGAAGTTAATTAAAATAAAATAACCGATAAAAACCAATAAATAAAATGAAAATGAAAAAGATGTTTCCAGTAGCTATTTTAGCCACTTTTTTTGTGGCCTTTTCCATTAAGGCTCAGCCGACCGTAAAAAACCCATCAAACGGGATGTCGGTGGAGCTCTCTTATAATGGGCGGCAGATGATTTTGCGGCCGGCCGAAAGTAAGGCAATTTATTTTTTGCCTCCCTCTGGCGAGGCTCGCAATGTGCGTCTCCGCTATTTCGTGGGGGAAGATATAAAAACCGTTTTTACCACTAACTTAAACATAGTGAGCGGTCAAGAATTGGTTTTACCGCTTTCCGCCCCCGAGAGGATACGTGCGACTGTTGACAAGCAGTCTGCTTCTCAGAAAGATCAATCAACAACCGCTAGCACTATGCCAGGGTTTTCGCCCAAAATTCCAGAGGTTTCTGGAGTTTTAGAGGTGAAGAAATTTCCCTTAACTCTAATTGACTCAACCCAAAAGTCAATTTTAGTTTTTGAGGGAGACTTCTACGGCGCTGCCTTGGCGCCAAATGAACGAACTGAGCCGATTATTACCGGTCCTGGCATCATTTCAATGAAAATTCTGTATGATGCCGATCCCCCGGCATCTAGTACCGGTAAGAATCTCTGGCAATCCCCTGTTCAGGGTATCGTTACCCAGGGGCAGGAATATTTTGTTTTAAGAGAGAGTCACCTTCGTAATTTACAGCGGGATGTGGCCAAGGTTGTGTTTTTCAACCCGACACCATATTCTATGGTGCCTGATGGTTTAGACATTGATCCTATTCCGCCGAACCGAAGAAGTAAGGCGGTAAGGTTGAACCAGGGTTTTAATAACTTCAGCTTCGTTTATATTAACGAAGCGGGAGTTAAGGTGAGGGCCGTATTCGAACTAGTCGTAACTAAGGGAACCCCAGTGGTTCGTTTAAACCTTAACCCTCTCGGCAATGCCTACGGGGTTACAGGCAATTAAAATATTTGTTTTGTACATTTATTCCGGCTTTCTTCTTAGAGAGCCGGTTTTTTTATTGATTTATGCCCAATTTTTAGGCTTAAATTGACCTGAGGCTTTGGCTCTGATATAATAAAAATAAGCTGAGAGGGCCTATTTTTATTGTATTTATCAATAAATTATTTTTATTTTAGCCTCTAAAATTGTTCGCGATTCTTATTTTTAAGCACTATTTATATGATTCTTACTTGGCTCGGACATTCTTGTTTTAAACTGCAAGACAAAATCGGTTCTGGCGGCGTCACCGTGGTTACCGATCCTTTCGGTAAACAGTTTGGCTTAAAATTACCTAACTGTGAAGCCGATATCGTGACTATTTCCCATAATCATGAAGACCATAATAACGTGGCCGCTTTGCGCGGTAATCCTTTTGTGATTAATTGCGCTGGCGAATATGACATTAAGAATGTCTTGATTGAGGGCATTGATTCTTTTCATGACGACGTTCAGGGTGCGGAGCGCGGCAATAATTTAATTTTTCGTTTGGAAATTGATGATATTTCTGTGGTCCATCTGGGCGATTTAGGCCAGCCTTTAGATAGCGGACAGTTAGAGAAACTTGCCGGAACGGATATTTTGTTGATTCCGGTGGGTGGCAAATATACTTTAGACGCGAAGAAAGCGGTGGAAGTGATTGCCCAGATTGAACCGCGGATTATTGTGCCGATGCATTATCAAACCGATGAATTAAAGATAGAGGGTTTGGACGGGGTTGATAAATTTATCAAAGAAATCGGGTTATCTCCTTCTTATGAAGAAAAATTAAAAATCAGCAAGAAAGATTTGCCGGTGGAAGACATGGAGCTTGTGATACTAAAATATTAATTCCAAATTTTTATAATTCTTAATTATTAATTCCTATGATTACTCATCCTAAGAAAGAAAGAACTTTGGTTATTCTGAAACCGGATGCCATCCAGCGCGGTTTAATTGGTGAATCTATTAAGCGTTTTGAAGCCGCCGGCTTGAAACTTGTAGCTTTGAAGCTGATAATGGCACAAGAAGAAGTTTTGTGGAAGCATTATAATAAAGACGATGCTTGGTTCCAGAAAAAAGGCGAATTGACCGTTAAGAATCGCCAAGATTTAGGTATGCCGATAGAGAAAGAGCCGATTGAATATGGCAAAGATATTATTCGCGCTCTGGTAAAATTTATGAGCTGCGGGCCAATTGCGCCGATGATTTGGGAGGGCAATCAGGCGGTGGCGGTTGTCAAAAAAATCGTCGGCGGTACTGAGCCGACCACTTCCGATGTCGGCACCATTCGTGGCGACCTGACTCTTGATTCCTATGAGCTTTCCAATCGTGATGAAAGGGCGGTGCGTAATTTAGTGCATTGCTCCGATGAAGTGTCTGAGGCAGTGAGAGAAATTAACCTTTGGTTTAAACCGGAAGAAATTTTAGAATATCACCTAATTGCCGAACAGATTTTATATGATGTTAATTTAGACGGCATTAAGGAATAATTAAATATATGTCTAAGCAGGAAAAAAATAATCAAGTGGCCGAGGAAAAAAAGAAGCGTTTTTTCTTAAAGGTGGGCGTCTGGGTTTTTTCCGTGCTTATTCTTAGTTTTTGGCTCTTTACTTTGGTTCATTCTTTTAATAATACTACTATTAGTGTGGGGCAGACTATTGATGCTGACACCGCCGCTTGGCAAGCTGACCTTAACCAAACTATTGATATTATTAGAAATGAGATGGTAGATAAAACCTCGGTAGCTTCTAATACGCCCGCAGTCAGTCAGGATTTTTTAGAGAAAATGAATGCTAATTTAGAAGAGCAGGTAGCTGCTTCAGAAACTGCGCCGATAGTGGAAGAAAATATTACAGACAAATCAAGGGCTACTATCACCCCGGAAGAGCTTATCTCCGGTCTGCAAAAGCGTCTTCCGGAATTAGCTTCATCTTCTTGCCCGGAATTTATCGATTGTATGCCCAGTATTGGCGAGGCTAAACCTTGCGTGATTCCGCCGGGCTGTGAAAATATTACGCAAATTGCATATTGATATGAAAAAAGAAAACAAAGATGTAAAAATTGGAAAAGAGGAAAGTAATAACAATACCATTTTACCTAACGGACGGCGCCAGACCGATTTCGGTTTAATCCAGGACCAACCTTTGGTTGAGGAAATGAGCCGCTCTTATCTCGAGTACGCGATGAGTGTTATTGTCTCTCGAGCTTTGCCAGACGTACGCGACGGTTTGAAGCCGGTCCATCGCCGCATTTTGTATGCGATGTGGAATATCGGTTTAAGGGCAAATGGAAAATTTAGAAAATCAGCCACAGTAGTCGGTGAAGTTTTGGGTAAATATCATCCCCATGGCGACAGCGCTGTTTATGAATCAATGGTGCGCCTGGCTCAGGATTTTGCAATGCGCTATCCTTTGGTCAGGGGGCAAGGAAATTTCGGTTCCATGGACGGCGATAGCGCCGCCGCTATGCGTTACACCGAAGCTAAATTGGCCGGCATTGCCGAGGAAATGTTGTTTGATATTGATAAAGATACAGTTGACTTTATTCCTAATTATGACGGTTCTCAAAAAGAGCCGCGTGTGCTGCCGGCGAAATTACCCGCTCTTTTATTAAACGGTACGATGGGTATTGCCGTTGGCATGTCCACTAATATTCCGCCGCACAATCTTGGCGAATTAACGCAGGCGATTTGTCATTTGCTTGATAACCCCGAAGCGAGTATTGAGGACTTGATGCAATTTATCAAAGGTCCTGATTTTCCTACCGGCGGTATTATTTATAATCAAAAAGATATTTTGGCGGCTTACGCCACCGGTAAAGGCAGTATTGTTATCCGCGGCAAAGCGGAAATAGAAGAACAGAAAGGCGGCAGTTTTCAAATTGTAATTTCGGAAATACCTTATCAAGTTAATAAAGCTGATTTAGTGGAAAAGATTGCCGATTTAGTGAAAGAGAAAAAGCTTGACGGCATTAAGGCCTTGCGCGACGAATCGGATAAGGACGGCGTCCGTATTGTGGCGGAATTAAAGAAGGATGCCTATCCCAAGAAAATCCTGAATGCTCTATACAAACACACTGCTTTGCAGACTAGTTTTCATGTGAACATGCTGGCTTTAGTTGATGGCATCCAGCCCAAAGTTTTAACTTTGAAGATGATTTTAGAAGAGTATATCAAACATCGGGAAGAAGTTGTGCGTCGTCGCACTCAATTTGAATTGAATAAAGCCAAAGACCGTTCGCACATTTTGGAAGGTTTACTGATAGCTTTAAAAAATATAGACGAGGTGATTAAGACGATTAAGGCATCTAAAGATAAAGAAGTGGCGAAAGCTAATTTGATTAAGAAGTTTAAATTATCTGAGCGTCAGGCTATTGCTATTTTGGAAATGAAACTGCAGAGTTTGGCCAATCTTGAACGTTTGAAAATTGAGCAGGAAGGAAAAGAAAAGCAGAAACTTATTAAAGAATTGGAAAGTATTTTGAAGTCCGTGGCGAAGATTCGGGGCATCATTAAAGAGGAGATTATGGCTGTGGCCGATAAATTTGATAATCCTCGCCGGACCGCTGTCGTGGTTCATGGCGTCAAGGAATTTAGTTTGGAAGATTTAGTGCCGAATGAAGAAACAATGGTCATGATGACGCGCGACGGCTATATCAAGCGTTTGGAGCCGGATACTTTTAAGGTACAGGCTCGTGGCGGCAAGGGTGTTATGGGTTTAACTACTAAGGAGGAAGATACGGTTGAATTTATGTTTACCACTTTTACTCACAGCGATATTTTATTCTTTACTACTCGCGGTCGGGCTTTCCAGTTGAAGGCGTATGAAATTCCTCAAGCTTCTCGGGTTGCCAAGGGTAATTCAATCGTTAATTTTTTACAGTTGACCAGCGGCGAACAAGTAACTTCCGTGCTGCCGCTTGATAAGATTTTCGGTAGTAAATATTTATTCTTTGCCACCGAGAAGGGGTTGGTAAAGAAAGTTGAATTATCCGCTTTTAATAATGTCCGTCGCAGCGGTCTGATTGCCATTAAAATTAAGGAAGATGATCGTTTGATTTGGGCAAAGCCGACTTCCGGCAGCGATCATATTCAGCTTATTACCGCTAAAGGGCAAGCAATTCGTTTTAAGGAAACTGACGTTCGTGATATGGGCCGTAATGCTACCGGTGTTTATGGAATCAGATTACATAAAGATGACGCTGTCGTCGGCATGGGAGTGGCTAAAACCGACAAAGACAAGAAGCGCCATTATCAGATTCTGATTATTATGGCTAAGGGTTATGGGAAGCGTACCGATTTATCCTTATATAAAGTTCAGAGACGCGGTGGTAGTGGTATTAAGACAGCGAAAGTGACTGATAAGACTGGTGATATTACCAATGCTTTCTTAGTTAATGCCGATGTGATGGAGAACCGTGATTTAATTATTATTTCCAATAATGGCCAAGTAATTAGAACTCCTTTTAAGACAGTAAGCACTCTTGGTCGTGATACCCAAGGGGTGCGTATTATGCGCTTTAAGGACGATGAGGATAGGGTATCGGGTGTTACTTGGATTTAATTACTGTTTACGTGGCAATACTCTTTTAATTTTAAGTAGAGAGAATTATCCCCTTAAAAAGCTGTCTTTATAAGACAGTTTTTTGTGAAAAACATAAAACTGGGCTATAATTATAAACATATGGATAACACTATCTTAATTTCAATTTTTGCTTTAATTTTAGCTGGATTAATCTTCGTAATTTTACTTTTATTGAAGAAAAAAACGCCAATTAACGATGCTCAGTCGCTGGCGCTGCTTGAGCGTTTGGCCCAGCAATCAGAAAAATTGTCGCAATTAGCCGCTCAGAACACAGAAATGCGCCAAGAATTAGATAAAAAGCTTAGTGAAACTCATCGCGCCAGTCAGGGACAATTTGAGCAGACAACCAGGGTAATCCAAAATATTACCGGGCAATCGGCTAAATTAATTGCCGATGTTACCGAAAAACTAGCCAAGTTGGATGAGACTAATAAACAAGTAATTAATTTTTCCTCACAGTTGCAAAATTTACAAGATATTTTGAAGAATCCGAAACAGCGGGGTGTCTTGGGTGAGTATTATTTAGAAGAAACTTTAAAAAATGTTTTGCCGCCGAACTCTTATGCACTGCAATATCCTTTGGGAAAGAATGAGAAGACTGGTAAAGATTTAATTGTGGACGCGGTCGTCTTTGTCAAAGATAAGATGGTTCCTATTGATGCTAAGTTTTCTTTGGAAAATTACGAACGCCTGCTTAACACTAGTGACCCAGAAGCGCGCAAGAAAATTGAGGCGCAATTCAAGCAGGATTTAAAGAATCGTATTGATGAGACCGCTAAATATGTTTTACCTGAACGCGGCACTCTGGAATTTGCTTTTATGTTTATTCCTTCGGAAGCGATATATTATGATCTCTTAGTTAATTCCGTGGGCACGGTCAAGATTAATACTCGCGACTTAATTGAATACGCTTTCCGCGACAAAAAGGTTATTATTGTCTCCCCCACTTCTTTTTTGGCTTATTTACAAACAGTTTTGCAAGGCTTGAAGGCGATGCAGATTGAGGAGAAAGCGAAAGAGATAAAAGCTAATATTGAAAAGCTGGGTAAACATATGCTCAGCTATGATGAATTCCTACGCAAGCTTGGTGGCAGCCTGTCGACCACCGTCAACCATTATAATGACGCTTATCATGAGTTTAAAAAGATTGATAAGGATGTGATTAAAATTACTGGAGGAGAAAGCAATATTGAGCCTTTAAAGATTGAGCGCCCTAAATAAAATCTATGGCCGGCAAGTTTGAGGATTTAACAGAACTAGAAGAAGCGATTTTGAAGATTGTTGTGTTTTTTGACATGTTTTCTTATCCCTTAACCGCTTATGAAATTTGGCGTTATTTGAGTGTAGAGGCTAAGTTTGCTGAGACTGAAACAGCGGCTAAATTTTTACTGGCGCGTTCTTATTTGGGCGGAAGCCAAGGTTTTTACTATTTACCGGGGCAGGATACCCTGGTTACTGTGCGTAAACAACGTTACCATTATACTAATCGTAAGTTAAAAATAGCCCGTCGAGCCGTACGTTTATTTCGTTTATTACCGACCGTTGAATTTGTCGCTTTAAGTAATCTTATCGGTCGTCATAATTTGCGTGATGGCAGTGATATCGATCTTTTTATTATTTCCAAAGAAAATCGTATTTGGATTACACGTTTTTTTTGTGCCGGTTTGATGAAGCTGTTGCGCCAACGGCCGACGCCCCAAAAAAAACGCGATAAGATTTGTCTTAGCTTCTATGTGGATAGCGGACATTTGGATTTAAGTCCCATGGCTGACGGTGCTGATGATTATTATTTTCATTTCTGGCTGGCCGGTCTTTATCCTTTATATGATGCTGGCGCCTATCACCACCAATTAATGCAAGCTAACGCTTGGTTAAAAAAGTATCTGCCTAACGGCGATTTTGTCGTCAATAATCAATCTTATCGCGAGTCTCCCCGTTATTGGCTAAAAACTCGTTTAGTTTTAAAGTTTTGGCAGAAATTTTGCGATTATTTGGAGAGTGTCGCCAGACGTTTTCAGTTGAGAATAATGCCAGCCGCTCTTAAGGATAAAGCTAATTTGGATTCTAGAGTGATTATCAAGCCGGGAATCTTAAAACTATATTTAGTAGATAGGCGCCAAGAATTTACTCGGCGCTATCAAGAGCGCTTGCGCCGTTTATTTAATGTTTAATAAATTGGCAGAAAATTTAAGTTTTATTTTTTTACTGGCCAGCGCTTTGTTTTTGCCTTGGCAGACAAAATTAATTTGGCTGCCCGCCCCCAGTAATTATTGGGAAGTCTCTTTTTTTGCGGCTTCTATTTTTGTTTTTTTCTTTATTATTTTTTTTATTTTATCCGGCCATCTGCGCCGAGCCGATTTGAAGGATGTTTTAGAAAAAGAAAGTTCTTTGTGGTTGGCAGTTTTAGTTCTTTTGTTTGCCGCTTTTGTGTCTGCTGGTTTTTCTCCTTTGCCCACCCTTTCTTTATTCCGTTTCTTTTTATTGTTTTTGGCTTTTTTATTTTTCTATTGCCTGCGTCTCTCCCCCCCGTCTTGGCGCCGTTATTTTATCGGCCTGGTTCTGTTTTCTCTGGCCGTGCAGGCTTTAATCGGGTTGACTCAGTTTTTTACTCAGCTTTCTTTGGCCAACTCTTGGCTGGGTATGGCCGTACATCATGCCGGTGATTTGGGAGCGGCAGTGATAGAAACCGTTGATGGACGTTGGCTGAGAGCTTATGGTGCCAGCGATCATCCTAATATTTTCGGTGGCTTAATGGCTATTGGCGTTTTACTTTCTCTATATCTTTCTCTGCGCGCTGATATTTCTAAATATAGACCATTATTACTGGCCCTTTCATTTCTTTTTCTAGGCGCTCTGCTTGTTTCTTTTTCCAGAGCCGCTTTCCTTGCTTTATTGGTAGGTTTATTGTTCATGGCTTGGGAATATCGTCATGCGTGGTCATTTTTTCGTCGCCCGCTAATTGTCTGGATGGCTTTTTCTTTTTTGTTGTCCTCGCTTTTTGCTTGGCAATATGCTGATTTATTATGGTCGCGCGCTAATCTTAGTAGCCGCTTGGAAACCATTTCCCTTAATGAACGGGCGGAGTTTAATAAACGCGCTTGGCAAGATTTTAGGGCGCATCCATTTTTTGGCGTCGGCTTAGGGGTTTCAACCTTTTTTGATTATCAGCGTTCCCCTGATTACGGTCGACTGGACACTGTTTGGAAATATCAGCCGGCTCATAATTATTGGCTTTTGGCGGCGACTGAGGGTGGTTTTATCTTTGTCGGTGCTTGGATTTTTATCTGGCTGGCTGTTTATAAAAAAAGCCGGGAGCATTTATTTCTCGGCTTATTTGCGACTGTGTTATTTTTAAGCTTATTTGATCATTGGCTTTTTAGTTTACCCTTGTCTGTTTTTTGGGTTTTAAGTCTATTTGCCTTAATATGATAATTTGTCTGCAGGAGAAGGAGATCATCTATTAAGTCGCGGAAAGCTTTTTTCAGTAACTGGCGTTCTTTAATAGGTGTTTTTTTAATTTCCGAATCTAATCTTTTTTCAATCAGAGAAATCAGAGTTGCCGCCGTTCCGAAATAATCATTATTGTCAACGTGAAACTTGACGCTGCTCGCATCTTTCAATAGGCGTTTATTTGCTCGCAATTTATAATTGTTGATCTTTTTATTCATTAGATGATGCTGATGTATTTGTTATTGCCGATAATTAGATGGTCAAGAATTTCAATATCTAAAATATTACCAGCCGCTAAGAGGTTGTTGGTTATTTCCGCGTCCTCACGGCTGGATTTTAAAACACCGGAGGGATGGTTGTGGGCGATAATAATGGCGCTGGCACTATATTCCAAGGCTGGGCGAAAAACTTCGCGCGCCTGCACCAAAGAGGCGTCAATGGTGCCGATGGAAATAATCTCATCATGAATTAGTTGGTAGTGGTTGTTGAGATAAAGGCCGCGGAATTGTTCTTTTTTTAAAGCGCCCATATCTTTAAGATAGGCAAAAGCCTGAGCAGCGTTGCGTATAGTAATCAATCCACCTGGTTTTTTTTGAAATAAGCGCCGACCGAGTTCAAAGCAGGCGACAATTTGGCAGGCCTTTGCTTCTGGCATTTTTAATTCTTTCACGATGGCTATAGGATCTTTCTGGGCCGCAATCGCTTTTTCTCCATATTCACGCAAAAGCCTTGAGGACATGGAAAAAACTTCTTCCCGTTTAGTGCCGACGCCGAGAACAACCGCTAAGAGTTCGGCTAGGCTGAGGGCGCCGACGCCGTTTTTTATCATTTTTTCCCGCGGTTTTTCTCCTTCTGCCATATCGCGGATGCGCTTTATTTCATAAGCACGGCCGTGTCCGATCTGGTTAATATTTTTTTGTAGGCGGTAGGGCATATCATTAAGAAATTAAAGATTTTGACTTCGCTTTTCATTATATCAGAGATGTGTTAAATTTAAAATATAATTATTTATATGTCTAAACATCGAAAAATACTTTTGTCAAATAAAATTCCGTTAATATTAGCACCAATAGTTGGAGCAAAGACTGCCACCGCTTTAGTAATGGTCAAGACCGGATCCAAATATGAAAAAAAAGAAGAAAGCGGTCTATCTCATTTCTTGGAGCACATGTTTTTTAAGGGCACGGATAAGCGTCCCGATACTTTGTCTTTATCGGCTGAATTAGACGCGCTCGGCGGTGAGTATAATGCTTTTACTTCAAAGGAATATACCGGCTATTATGTGAAGACGGCTGCCGGTAAATTAGGTCAGGCTTTGGAAATACTGGGAGATATGCTTAGTAATTCTAAGTTTGACGCTGTCGAGATAGAGCGTGAGAAGGGTGTTATTATTGAGGAATTAAATATGTATGAAGATAATCCGATAATGCATGTCGAGGATGTCTTAGAATCTTGTTTATATGGCGACACTCCTGCTGGCCGGGATACCATTGGCACCAAGAAAAATATTCGTGCTTTTAAGCGATCAGATTTCTTACGTTATTTTCGCCGTCAATATGGAGCGCATAGTATTTTTGTGATTTTAAGTGGTTCCATTCGTCCGGCCGATAAGGCGGCGGCCGCCAAGATTTTTGGCATATTTCCAATTAATACTTGGCGGAATAAGATTGCTGTAAAGGAAAAACAAGAGCAGCCGCTTTTAAAAATAGTAAACAAGAAAACTGATCAGATTAATTTGGCTCTGGCTCTGAGAACAGTGCCGGTCGGACATTCTCAAGAATTGGCCTTAAAACTTCTGAGTGTTATTTTAGGCGGTTCAATGAGCTCGCGCTTATTTATTTCTCTGCGCGAACGTTCCGGTTTAGCCTATTATGTTAAAACAACAGCCGAATTTTATTCCGATTCTGGTTATTTAAGTACGCAGGCGGGTGTACCCAAAGGGCAGACGGAAGAAGCGGTAAAAATTATTCTTTCAGAATATCGCCGGATAGCTTCTGAAGATGTTTCCACAGAAGAGTTAGCTCGGGCCAAAGATGTTGTCTCTGGACGATTATTGATGCGGCTTGAAGCTAGCGATGAGGTTGCCAGTTGGTACGGGCGTCAAGCGGTTTTGCGTGAACACTTAAGTGATCCGGATGAAGTGGAGAAAAAATTACGTTCTCTAAAGGTTAGTGATATTAGGCAAGCAGCGAGGATGATTGTAAAAAATAACGGTTTGAATCTGGCGATTATCGGCCAGATTTCTAGCTCGGAAAAGAAGAATTTGCAAGCTGCTTTGAAATTATAAGATTTATGACCACTTATTTTGAATCAAAACCCAATAGCGAACAGGAACGAGCGATAAAACATCGCCAGGGTCCTTTATTGGTGGTAGCTGGCGCTGGTACTGGTAAGACGACAGTTTTAGTAAATCGTCTCGCCGATATTTTATTGAATGACAAATTAGATAGCGATCGGGTGTTGCTCCTTACTTTCACCGAGAAAGCGGCTCAAGAAATGGAAGAGCGCGCTGACCGTATTCTCCCTTATGGTTATCTAGATTTATGGATTAACACTTTCCATGGCTTTTGTGAAAGAATTTTAAGAGAACACGCTTTAGACATTGGTTTGCCTTCAGATTTTCGTGTTTTAAGCGCCACCGAGCAATGGATGATGTTAAAGCAAAATTTTGCATTATTTGCTTTGGACTATTATCGTCCTTTGGGCAATCCCACTAAATTTATTACCGAATTATTAAAGCATTTTTCTCGTTTAAAAGATGAAAATATTACTCCTGATGAATATTTAGAGTATGCCAACGGTTTGCTGGCAGCCGGCGATCAGGCTCTTTCTGGCGCTCCCGGAAAGGGCGCTGAGGATGATGATCTTAGCATGGAGGCTGGACGTTATCGTGAACTAGCGGGTGCTTATCAGACCTATAATAAATTGTTGCTCGATAATAGCTGCTTAGATTTTGGAGATTTGATACTTTATACACTTAAATTATTCCATCAGCGTCCGAACATATTGAAATATTACCGCCGGCAATTCACTTATATCATGGTGGATGAGTTTCAAGACACAAATTGGGCACAATATGAATTAGTAAAACTTCTGGCTGCCCCCGCGAATAATCTGATGGCAGTAGGTGACGATGACCAGGCAATTTATCGTTTTCGCGGCGCTTCTTTAGCTAATATCATGCAATTTAAAGATGATTTTCCGGAGGCCGTAGAAATTATTTTGACCGACAATTATCGTTCTCGCCAAGATATCCTTGATATTTCCCATAATTTTATTCGCCATAACGACCCTAATCGCCTGGAAGACAGGTTGGCGATAAATAAATCTTTGCGTGCTCAGGGCAAGGAGGCCTTAAAAGGATTGCCACCGGCTTTTTATTTTTTGGAAAGCCAAGAAGAGGAACTGTCTTTCGTCGCCGAAAGGATATTAGCTATTTATCAACGTCAGGAAAAAACTAATGCCGGCGCGGCTTGGTCCGATTTTGCCATTTTGGCCCGTTCTAATGATACCGCTGATTTGTTTGTGAAAGAATTGAGCCGCCGCGGCATTCCTAATCAGTTTGTGTCTTTGCGCGGTTTGTATTATAAGCCGATTATTCTCGACTGCTTGGCGTATTTGCGTCTTTTGGATAATTATCATGAGTCATCCGCTTTATTTAGGGTTTTAAATTTAGAGCCTTTTAAAATTTCTCATGCCGATATCATTAATCTTAATCGCTTTGCCCGCCGTAAGGCCTGGTCTTTATTCGAGACTTTGCAGAAAGTTGAAGCGGTTCGCGATCTTAGCCCGGAAGCGGTGCCGCCGATTAAATTTTTAATGAAACTAATTGAAAAACATTCGGCGCTGATTAGTAGCTCTCTGCCCAGCTTAATCTTTTTAAAATTTATTGAAGAGTCTGGGTTGGTAAAGGGCTTAGATATTGACCGTGACCAGGAAATTTTTTCCTATCTCAATCAGTTTTATCAGAAAATTAAGCGTTTTGAGGAAAATGCCCCGGAAACTCGTTTGCCTGATTTTATGGCCGCGATGGAATTGGAGCTTGAATCAGGTGAAAGTGGCGCTTTGCGTCTAGATTTTGACGATGCAGACACGGTAAAAGTAATGACGGTTCATGCCGCTAAAGGTTTAGAATTCCCTTATGTCTTCGTGGTTAATCTGGCGGATAAGAAATTTCCGACCATCAATCGCAACGACAAAATCGCTTTGCCCGAGGCAATCATTAAAGAACCTTTAACCGACAGCAAAGATGCTCATATAGAAGAAGAGAGAAGGCTTTTTTATGTGGCTATGACCAGAGCTAAGCAGGAATTATATCTAAGCAGCGCTAAAGATTATGGTGGCGTCAGAGCAAAGAAAGTTTCGCAATTTATCGAGGAGGCCGGCTTAGTTCCGATTCCAGTTCTACGGGGAGGGAATAAAAATGAATTATGGCGAGATTTATCGCTGAGCGGCAAGACTTCAATATCAACGGAATTAAAGCCGGAGAACCTGCCCAAACGCTTCTCTTTTTCCCAATTAGCCGCTTATAAAACTTGTCCTTTGCAATATAAATTTGCTTTTATCTTGAAGGTACCGGCGCCGGCGGATAAACCCAGCTTGATTTTTGGCCGGGTGATGCATAATGTTTTTTATGATTTTTTAAAGCCTTTAAGTAACGGTCCTCAGGTCAGTCTTTTTGGCGAGACTAATATTGACCCCGATATTTTAAGTTTAAAACGTTTGGAGAAAATTTTAGCCGATTATTGGTTGGAAGATGGTTATGAAAGCGCCGCTCAACGCGAAGAATATAAGAAGAAGGCCAAGCAAGCGATTCGCGCTTTTTATAATGTTTTTTGCGACGCCACCGTCCCTTCTCCTCTTTTTTTGGAAAAAAGCTTTGCTTTTAAAATAGGCGGTGAAACTTTAAAGGGGACGATTGATCGCGTCGATAAACTTGATGGCGGGGTTGAAATTATTGATTATAAGACGGGTAGCCCTAAGAATAAATTAGATTGGGATAGCAAGCGTCAGTTGATTTTATATCACTTGTTTTTGGAGGAGGTTTTACAAATTAAAGTTTTGTCTCTAAGATATTATTATGTTGAAGACGGCAGTTCTCTCTCTTTTCTTCCCAAAGAGGCGGAAAAGGAAAAATTAAGAGAAGAAATAAAACTCCAAATTGAAGCGATTAAGGCACGAAAGTTTCCGCCGCAACCCTCAGAAATGTGTAAACATTGTGATTTTAAGAATATTTGCGAATTTTGTCAGAGATAGTTTAATTAATATTCATATCTATGATAAGGATAGGTAAATCTTTCCACTGGCGCTGGCTATTATATTTTTTGATTTTTGGTGTTTGGTCGCTGTGGTTAGTGCAACAGCGCGTTAATTCTTTCGGTAATTACATAGTTGACGATTGCTTGCATGATATTAAAGGACAAAGGCCGGTTGTTTTAGTTTTAGGCGCCGCTGTCTATGAAAATAATCAGGTTAGTCCTGTTTTTGCTGACCGCCTGGAAACGGCTTTTGAATTATATCAAGCTGGCTTGGTGCGCAAAATTTTGGTGAGCGGTGACCATGGTCACCCTCTTTATGACGAAGTGAATGCCGGTAAAGATTATCTGTTGGCTAAGGGGGTTTTGCCAGCTGATATTTTTTTGGATCATGCTGGCCTTGATACCTATGATAGTATTTACCGAGCTAAAAAGCTTTTTCAGGTTCAATCTTTTTTAATTTCCACTCAAGATTTTCATCTTTACCGTTCTCTGTATATTGCCAAACGCCTTAATCTCGATGCCTATGGCTGTCGGGCGGATAAGCGCTTTTATCAAAATATCAAGCAAATGGAACAGCGCGAATGGCTGGCCAAAATTAAGGCTTGGCTAGATATAAACCTGGGATCAGAGCCACGTTTTAGCGGTGATATTTTTGACCTTGAGGGTGATGGCCGACAAACTTGGGATAAATTATAATTAAATTTATGATGTCTGAAGAGCGCCTGCTTAATCCGCAGGAAACAACCGAAGAAGCCGTTTTAGACAAGTCGTTGCGGCCGCGTTTTTTGCGTGAATACATTGGGCAAGAAAGGATTAAGGCTAATCTGGAAATTGCCCTTTCGGCCGCCAAGCAAAGGAAAGAACCGGTGGAACATATTTTATTGTACGGCGCCCCTGGATTAGGGAAAACTACTTTGGCTCATGTGATTGCCAATGAGATGGGAGCCAATATTCGCGTTACTTCCGGCCCGGCAATTGAAAAAAGTGGTGATTTGGCGGCAATTCTAAGTAATTTAGAAGAAGGAGATATTCTGTTTATTGATGAAATTCATCGTTTACCCAAAACAGTTGAAGAAATATTATATCCGGCGATGGAGGATTATGCTTTAGATATTATTATGGGTAAAGGACCGAGCGCGCGGACTTTAAGGCTTGATTTGCCTCGCTTCACTATCATCGGCGCTACGACTTTAGCCAGCCTTTTATCTGCTCCTTTGCGCGATCGTTTCGGACTTTCCTATCATTTAGATTTTTATCTGCCAACAGAAATGGAAAAAATTATCGTTAGAAGTGCCCATATTTTAGCAATCGATTTGCCGCCATCAGCCGCCACCGCTATTGCCGGCCGTTCTCGGCGTACGCCCCGTATTGCTAATCGTCTGCTCAAAAGGGTGCGCGATTATTGCCAGGTGAAAAATCAGGGAGAAATCAGTCTTGAAGCCTGCGATCAAGCTTTTGCTTTATTGGCGGTTGATTATTTAGGTCTAGATGCGGTTGATCGTAAAATTTTACAAGTTTTGATTGATAAGTTTAAGGGCGGACCGGTTGGTCTTAACACTTTAGCCGCTGCTACCGGCGAAGAAGCTGATACTTTGGAAAATATCTACGAACCCTATCTTTTGCAGTTGGGATTCCTTAATCGTTCGCCACGCGGTCGGTTAGCGACAGCCGCTGCCTATACTCATCTGGGTCGAAATCTTTCTGACGGCGGTCTTTTATGAAAAGCATCAATTTGTCTTTAGAAGATTTTAATTATAATTTACCTAAGCATCTCATCGCTCAAACCCCAATCAAGCCGCGCGACCATGCTCGGCTTTTGTGTTTAGGCCGTTTCAACGGTAACATTCGTCATCGCCGTTTTGACGATTTAAAAGATGAGTTGCAACCGGGAGATGTTTTGGTCATTAATGATTCAAAGGTTTTTCCGGCGCGTTTAATGGGTCGTAAGGACGGTAGCGGTGGCCAAGTGGAAATTTTTTTACATAAATTTATTAAAGATGGACGTTGGGAGTGTTTGGTTGGCGGGCGTGTTCATCCAAATTTAAAAATTATCTTTAGTCACGGACTATGGGCGGTTTTAGAAAAAGATCAAGGAGACGGCACGTGGTTAGTATTTTTTAGTAAAAGCGGGCAAGAATTTTGGCATTTACTTGACCAGATTGGTCAGGTGCCTTTACCCCCATATATTCAAGGGAGTGGTCGGCAGAAGTTAGACCGTCTTCGTTATCAAACTGTTTATGCTCAAGATAATCATAAGGGCTCAGTGGCGGCGCCAACGGCCGGTCTGCATTTCACTAACAGAATGCTCGCAAAATTACGGCAACAAGGGGTTAATATAGTGCCGGTAACTCTGCATGTCGGCTTGGGCACATTTGCCGCCGTGAAAGAAACGGATATAACCAAGCATCAAATGCACTCCGAGTTTATGTCTATCAGTGCTGAGGCCACTAAAGTATTGGTGGCGGCCAAAAAGCAAAAGCGGAGAATAGTGGCGGTTGGAACCACTAGCTGTCGTGTTCTGGAGTCTTATGGGCAAGAAATTAGTCGGGGAAGATTATCTTTGGGAGAGACGTATCAAGGATGGACCAATATTTTCATTTATCCTGGCTATCAGTTTATTTTAACTGATGCCTTAATTACCAATTTTCATCTACCTAAATCTAGTCTTTTGATGCTTGTTTCCGCTTTTGCCGGACAGAAGGCCGTTATGGAGGCATATCGCCAAGCCATTCAGGAAAATTATCGTTTTTACAGTTATGGTGACGCGATGTTTATTGGCTAATAATTGAAATTTAATCGATTTGCTTTTTTTACTTTTTTGTGATATGCTCTCTAAGCGTTGCTAACCGTCAGCCTTATTTATTAGGAATATGGCGGCGCTTGTTAGCAATTTTTCATTATGTTTAAGAAAATACTCATTTTATTTTTTGAAGCAGTTAAGGTGGTAGCAATTTCTTTAGCTATCATTATTCCGGTGCGTTATTTCCTTATTCAGCCTTTTTATGTAAAAGGAATGTCGATGGAATCAAGTTTTCAAGATCATGAATACCTGATAATTGATGAAATCAGCTATCGTTTTCGTCCGATCGCTAGAGGCGAGGTTATTGTTTTCCGCTATCCCCTGAATCCTCAGGAATATTTTATAAAAAGAGTCATTGGTTTGCCTGGGGAAAGTGTGCAGATTAAAGACTCGCAAGTAATTATTTATAACGATCAATATCCTGGAGGTTTGGTTTTGTCAGAGCCGTATTTAGACAAAGGGACGCCGACCTACTCCAATAGCGATGATAAGATTAGCTTGGGTGCAGATGAGTATTTCGTCTTGGGCGACAATCGTACCGCCTCCAAAGATTCGCGCAGTTTCGGTGCGGTTAATCGCAGTTTTATTACCGGGAGAGTGTTCTTGCGCGGCTGGCCTTTCAGCCGGATAGCTATTTTTAATCAGCCGGTAGATTACAGTGATTCTAAATAATTATTATTTTTTCTATGTCTCGACAGAAGGTAAACGCTAAAAACATGCCGATTTTTAAAAAAGCTTTAGAAAGAAGAAGTGCAAAAGCCATTCCTCGCCTTTTAGGCATGAAGGATATTGTGCCTTCAGAATTCCGTTATTTTAGCGCTGTTTCCAATAAGGCCGCAGCTTTAGCTGAGCTTTATAGTTTTAATGCCATCAAGACTCCGATTATTGAGAGCGCTGATTTATATAAAAAATCGACCAGGCACAATAACAAAGAACTGTATACACTCGACTGCGAAAAAGGAGAAAATGGCGCTTTGCGTCCAGAACTTACCCAAGGAATTTTAAGAGCTTATATTGAAAATAATTTTTCTGAACTCCCTCAGCCTGTCCGTCTTTATTCTATTGGTTCAGTCTTTAGAAAAGAAAAAATGCAAACTGGTCGTTATCGCGAGTCAACTCAGTTTAATCTTGAGGTTATCGGCGAAGACAAGCCGATGGCCGAGGCTCTATTGATTACCGCTGCTTATAATTTTTTTCAAGATTTACAAGCTAGTTTTCAGATTCAAATCAACAGTTTAGGTAAAGCCGATTGCCGCAAAGAATACATCAGCAAGCTTAATAGTTTTTATAAGGAACGTGGTCGCCGTTCCAAGCTCTGTAATAATTGTAAGAAATATTTAGGCAATAACATGATGGCTTTATTGGATTGCAAAGAAGAGGCTTGTCAGAATTTATTACATGAAGCGCCTCAGATTGCCGATTGTTTATCCGATGAAAGTCGGAATCATTTTGCTAAAGTGCTTGAATATTTAGACGAGCTCGGTATCCCTTATAATTTTAACCCTTACCTGGTGCGCGGCCTCAGTTATTATAATGATACGGTCTTTGAGTTTTGGCCTCTTAATGATGAAGGGGTTGCTTCTAGTAAATTAGCTTTAGCTGGAGGCGGCCGTTATGATACTTTAGTTGAAAGCCTGGGCGGTCGACCGACACCTTCTGTTGGCCTGGCTATTGGTTTGGAAAGACTGGTAGCCAAGGTAAAAGATCGCTTAACTCTACCCAACTTTAAAGAGGAGGTAATATTCCTTGCCCAACTTGGAGATCAGGCGAAGATTAAATCTTTGATACTTTTTGAGGAATTACGTCGGGCCGGATTCAATGTTCGTCAGTCTTTTTCCACTGACAGTCTAAAAAATCAAATGGAAGAAGCGGTTCGTTTAAATGCAAAGATAAGCTTGATTTTAGGTAAAAAAGAAGTAATGGATGAAACTATTATGTTAAGAGACATGGAGTCTGGAGTCCAAGAAACCGTGGCCTTTAAGAAGATAAAAGATAGGTTAGAAAAAAAAGTAAATAGAAAGGAAGGTGTAATTTATGGCTGATTTTAAAAGAAAACCTGGCGAAAGTTTTGAGAGTTTCTTGCGTAAATTCAAGAAAGGCTTAAAAAATAGTAAACGCCTGGAGAAAGCACGTTCCAAACAACACTTGGAACCCAAGAAGACTAAAAGACAACAGAAGAAATATGCTTTAATCAGTATCAAGACCCAGCGTAAAAAAGAATATTTACGTAAGATCGGTAAATTAGAAGAAACTCAGAACAGATAATATTTATAAAAATCGCCCTGTTTAGTGGGCGATTTTTTAAAAGGGCAGAAAACCCCGCAGGGGCTGCCAGTAAGCGCGGGAAGGGGACCATTGAGATCATTAATATTATTGTCTGCGGTTTTATTCTTTTTTTCTGCTTGGGAGAAAACGCTTAAAATTTTCAATCGGACTTTTTTTGGCAAATTGCTTGATACAGTCACGCGCTCTTTTTGTTTTGACAAATTTTAGCCAATCACGATTAGGATATTGCCGCCCTTTATCGGTGATTATTTCCACTAAATCGCCGTTTTTTAATTCTTGGTCAAGCTTAGCCAAGCGATCATTAATAATCGCGCCGGTAGCTTGGTTGCCTATATTAGTATGGACGGCATATGCAAAATCTATGGGAGTGGAATATTCCGGTAATTCAAAAACATCGCCTTTTGGCGAAAACACAAAGATGCGGTCATTAAAAATATTTAATTTGATATTTTTTATTAATTCACTGGTGTCGGAAATTTCTTTTTGGATGTCAACAATTTCTTTAACCCAATGAGGTTGTAATTCGTTTTGGTTTTTAGCTTTATAATACCAATGGGCGGCTAAACCGTATAATGACTCTTCGTGCATTTCTTGGGTTCTGATTTGAAATTCAACCGCCTTGCCTTCCGGTCCAAAAATCGTAGTATGTAAAGAACGATAGCCGTTAGGCTTGGGGACGGCGATATAATCTTTGAAACGGTTAGGCTTTGGTCTCCAGATAGTATGGATTATGCCGAGAACTTTATAGCAATCATCAATAGTGGGCACAATTATTCTTAAAGCGAAGACATCATAAATTTCATCGAATTTTCTGTCTTTGCGCTGCATTTTTTGATAAATGCTGTATAGATGTTTGAAACGAACTTCTAAATCATATTTTAAATTAGTTTCGGCTAATCGTGGCAATAGTTCTTTCTTAATTTTTTGAAAATATTGGTTTCTTTCCGCTTTTTTTTCAACTTCATATTTCTGTTCTAATTCTTGGAATTTTTCTGGGTATAAGTATTTGAAGCAGAGGTCCTCTAATTGCCACTTTAAACGCCAGATGCCAAGCATGCCAGCAATGGGTGCATATATTTCCAGGGTTTCTTGGGCAATTCTTTTTTGTTTAGCCTCAGGCAGTCCTTCAAGGGTGCGCAAATTATGCAGGCGGTCGCAGAATTTAATAAAAATTACTCTGATATCAGTGGCCATTGCTAAGAACATCTTTTTTAGATTTTCTCGGTAGCGCTCAATTCCCCTGTATTTTATTTTTCCCAGTTTAGTAACGCCCTCAACAAGAGTCGCCACTTCTTCGCCAAAGTTTTTTCGAACATCTTCAATAGTCTTATCCGTATCTTCGGGAACATCATGAATTAGCCCGGCAATTATTGTTGGTAGGTCGGCTTTGATTTCTGTTAAGAGAAAGGCTGTATGTAGTGGGTGTTGGATGTAGGGTTCGCCGGTTTTACGCAGTTGTCCTGCGTGCGCTTCAAGCGCAAAATCATAAGCTAAACGCAGCTTTGTGGTATCTTCGTTGGGATGATTTTCCTCAAATTTTTTGATGATGCGATCAATCGTCATGTCTTTTCTAATTTTGTATTTTTATGTTATAATAAGCTTAACTGCTAAGCTTTTAAATTATATCACGCTTGGCGGTTCAATTAAAATAAAATGCGCCGTCGATTTTTTTCGTTTTTATTATTTTTTGCGCTTATTAGCGCTGGGTTATTCTCGGTTAATTTTGTTTTTGCCCAAAATTTAGATGTCGGCATTAACGAAATTAACAATGCCATTGTTTTAAGTGATACTGATCCTCGCATTATCATTGCCAGGATCATTAATATCGCCTTATTGTTTTTAGGCGTAATTGCGGTCGGCTTGATCATCTATGCCGGTTTTCTTTGGATGACAAGCGGAGGTAATGAAGATAAAATTGATAAAGCTAAGAATACTTTAAAAAACGCTATTATCGGCTTAGTGATAATTTTATCGGCTTGGGGTATTGTTTCTTTTATTATGAGTCGTCTTTTAGGCGCTACCGGTAACGGTGGCTTTTTTAATGGCGATTCGGGCAGCAATAGTGCTCTAGTTGGCACTGGGGCAATAGGGGCTTGTACGGTTGAGCGTGTTTATCCTGAAGATGGTCAAACCGATGTGGCTCGTAACACTTCTATAATCATTACTTTTAAGGAACCAATACTTTTAACCAGTGTTTGCCAGAATGCCGCTGGCGAAGCTTGTGCTTGCGACCAGGCTTCATGTAATCTAATCAATCCTACACATATTCGTATTTTCCGGCAAGATTTTGGTGATAATTGTGGTGATACCTCTTGTCCAAATGATAATACTAATGTCAATCAAGCACACGTGAGTGTTTCCAGTGACCGGCAGACTCTAATTATCACCCCGCATGACTTCTTGGGCAGCCCTGATGGTGATACTGATTATCAAGTTAAATTTACTAATGGTATTTTGAAGGATAGCGGTGATTCAATCTTTAAAACTTGTAATACCGATTGGCTTCAGTGGGGCTTTCGAGTGAGTAATAATTTAGATTTAACTCCTCCTCAGGTGCTGAGAGGAGGCATTTTCCCTTTGCCTGATAATGAAAAGGATTTTTACAGTCAGACTGTTGCCGCCGTTGCTGCTCAGGCGGCCGTGACCGTCAATAATTGTCCTCAGGTTTATCAAGCGCCCTCTATTTTAGGAGTAATACCTATAGCCGGTAATCAGAACGGTAGCGCTATTCTTGATGATAATTTTCATCAGAATGTTTCTGCCTTGACCGTCGTTACTACCCCTGATAACAATCAAGCCCAGTTGTTTGCCGGGCAAGAATTATTGGGAGTAGCTAATTGGAACGGCAATCAGATTGTTTTCTCTGGATTTTTTCAACTCGATGTTGAGGGTCATGAGGCCGGCAATGCTTGGCAGATAAATATTCAACCGGAGATTTTAGCCGACCAACTTACTGTGGGCGGAGAAATATATACCTTTACCTTTTCTGAAAATAATAACGACCATAATATTTCGATTAGTGGTTGTAGTGGTTTAAATATTATCGCCCTTAATATTTTTGTAAAATTAAGCGGTCATCCCGATGTCAATGTTGATTTAGAAGGGAATAAGGTAATTTTAATCGCTAAAGTAGCCGGTGCGGCTGGCAATAATATAAATTTATCTACCACTAATAGTGACGCCCTTTCTTTGCAGGCGTTTAGCGGCGGGACTGATTTGGTTAGGGTCAGCGAAGTAAAAGATCGTCATGACCGTCCGATGAATTCGGTTATTCAGGTGAACTTTAACGAAGCGGTTAATCCGATGTTTGTTTCCGGTTCCGCTGATGAAGTCGCTGATTATATCCGGGTTGTCAATGCGGAAGCTACAGCCACCGATGGTGCTTCTTGTAGCGTTGACGCCGACTGCGCTTCTTATAAGTGTAGCGATAACGTTTGTGTTGGCCATTATCTTTCTGGAAATTTTTTAATCTCCAACGCCTACAAGTCAGTTGAATTTATTTCTGATGTTGAGTGCGGACAAAATAGTTGCGGCGAGAAGATTTATTGTTTACCAGCGGATAGTCATTTAGCCGTTGAACTGGTAGCTGCTAATTTAAAGACTTGTAATACTGATGCGGATTGCGCTAATTTTCAGCCGTTTTCCCACTGTGCGCCATTTTTTAATTATCTTACTTGTCAGGATGTTAACGGCAAAAATTATCCGGTGGCTAATCTTGATCAGCTTGATGGCATTGTCGACGCTGCCGTTAATTCCTTAGACGGTAATCGTGACGTTTTTGCGGATGGACCAATTACTTTTTATAACGAAAATGAGCCCGCCAATCTGGAGCTTAAAGATAAATATCGCTGGTCTTTTTATATTAATGATCAAATAATGTCCGCGCCGCCTCAAATTTCTTTCATTAAGCCAGATAATAATAGTTTAAAGGCTGACACTAAAGCCCCTGTTCAAATTAATTTTAATACCCTAATGATGAACGCCAGTCTGCGCACGGGCAGTGTTTGGATAAATAACGGCCAGAAAAACGTAGAGCATCATCTCATTAATCTTTTTACCTCTTCTCCTTCGCCAGTGGGTTATTGGGTGACGGCGGAGAATCGAGATGTTTTTCCGCTTGACGGTGAACCCGATTTAACTTTTGTTTTCTTGAAGCATACGGAATTAAGCCCTTCGGTAACTTATAAGTCTCAAGTCGGTTCGGGGGTAAAAGATATTTATCAGAACTGTTTCAAGCCTAGTGCCGGCCCTAATTGCGCGGCTGATGCCAATAATCCTTCTTGTTGTTACGGTGTGCCGACTAGCCTTTTGGGGGATGACGGCAATTGCCAGTAATTAGCTAAAGTTTAGTAATAAAATAAAGTTTAAAGTCGTTAGCGGTTTTGGCCGCTGATTATCTTCACGCTTTTATGCTGAATAAGTCTTCTTTTGTGAATAAAAATAAGAAATTTATTATTCGGATTGCTGTCTTCCTCTTTTTGTTTGGTGTCAGCTTAACCTTTAGCGGTTTGGCTAACGCTCAGATTGATGTCGGTGTTAATGAGATTAATAATGATATTGTTTTAAGTTCGGGTGATCCGCGGACAATCGCCGCGAGAGTTATTAATATCGTCATGCTTGTCTTGGGAGTGCTGGCTGTCGGTTTGATTATCTACGGCGGTTTTATTTGGATGACATCCAATGGCGCAGAAGACAAGATAGAAAAGGCAAAAAAAATTTTAAAAAACAGTGTAATTGGTTTAGTGATAATTTTATCAGCTTGGGGTATTGCTTCTTTTATATTAAGCCGCCTTACGGGCGCAACTAACGGCAATGGTTCATCTGGATCATCATGTAATTCTGGACAATTATTGTCTTGCGGTTGCGGTGGCTCTATGAGTTGTATTGACGGTTCTTGGGGGCCATGTCTGGGGTCTGATTGTAATAATGGCGGCGGCCCGAGCAGTTGTGACAGTAGTCCTTTAAGTGGCTGCCAAGCGGCTGATCAAATCTGTTCTGTTGATAGTTTTTGCGATGTGGATATTTGCTCATGTTTGCCTAAAGGCGAATTGGGAGACTATTGCGATGCCGATACTAATACTCCAACCTGCGAAGCGGATAATAATAAATGCGCGGAATATTTAAGCTGCAACCCGGACTCTTGTACTTGTTACGGGCCGCCGGTGATTACCAATATTAGTCCTGCGGGTGGTTTTTGTAATGAGAATGTTGATTTGTCATGCACTACCGACGCCGATTGTTCTTTGGGCTGTAATTTAAACACGCCTAACGGTACGGCTGATAATATCATTACTATCTCTGGGTCTAATTTTGGCCAGTATGACCCCCTAGTGAGCAAGGTTATTTTTAGTACGGATGCTGTCGGCCTTAATCCTACTGCTTTAAATCCTGATTGTATTGATTCTTGGACAAATAATCAGATTATCGTTGTTGTCCCGAATACAGCCACAACTGGGGCGGTGAGGGTTGTTACCGCTGATAATCAGAGTGATAGCACTAATGACGATAATGGACCGATTATTGAAGATTTTGTAGTTAACAGCATTGTTCGCCCTGGAGTTTGTTTGCTCACTCCGGACTCTGGGTTGTTAAGTGAAAAGGTAAATTATCGCGGTGTTAATTTGTATGGAGGCGAAGCTTATTTTGGTAGCTATGATAAAAATGTGCGCGGTTTGGCTTCCGATTTTATTAATCCGACCGGCTTAACCGGCACAACTAC
>ERZ795044.731-NODE-731-length-30772-cov-8.501546_pt1 | contig 30772 bp, 21 predicted proteins | sample MGYA00375128_ERZ795044 | MGnify/ENA primary metagenome ERZ795044 (study PRJEB30173, sample SAMN05720213) | anaerobic digester metagenome | isolation source: active sludge of municipal wastewater-treating anaerobic digesters | place: USA | collected 2014-12-22 ...
AAAAAATTATTCAAATTTTTATTTTTTTAATTACAATATTTTTTATAACCAATTTTGTTTATGCTGAAGTTTATGATGGGACATATAATGCTGCTAGCATGACACCTAATGTCAAATACCCTGGAAGAGGTTGTGCAGCAGTTTGTTCAGATGGGGATAATGGGAATAGAACTTGTTGTTCTTATGATGGTTACACTGTTGATTGTGAGGATAGAGATAATAGTTTTTGTGAAGATGGAGATGATGAGCTTTTGTGTAATGGGGTTTTTATTAAAACATTAGGGACAAGATGTACTCCTAGCTCTACTAGAACTACAACCCCTGTTGAACCTTGTACTGATGAATCTTGTCACACAATTATTGATACAAGTAATGCAAGAATAAACCCTTCAGAAGGCTGTTTTGTTACACAAAATTTAACAATTGATAATGTAAATTATTCAATTTTTGCAACACCCGGAGCAAAATTAAGTGTTACAAATATTGAAACTCAAAGAAGTAATTTTTATGATTTTTATTTATTAGATATAAACCCAATTAATACTGTTGGGAGTTTAGTTAGAAAAACTAATGCAACAGTGGACACTAATCCTTCTGAATCTTCAGGAACTGGGGTTTGTGTTAATGGGGGTGATGGTTGTCTTGATGCAGGAACCACAATTGGTAAAGGAACAAAAAATAATTTCCAATACACCCTACCTTCAACAAATATGGGAGGGTATAATTACAAACTAAAAAAAGTAATTAACCCAAAAGTCGGAACTTATGAATCAAATATAGGAAATATTCAAACAGTAACTGATACAAATATCTTTGTAGGAATGCCTTCTCTAATAATTTCAGGACCAAACGACACTAATGGTGGATTTTATGAAAAATTTGATTATTATGAAAAAGCAATTTATTTTACTTTAATTAACACCTCTCCGTTTGATATTAATTTAAATAAATATTCTGTTAATTGCACAGGCCAAGGAGTTGAATGTACTATTAACCAAAATTATGTTGGTTGGACAATTGATAAATTAACAGGAAAAATGGTAATTTATGGAACTATTAAAGTAAATAAATCCAACTTGCCAATTAATCCAATTCAATTGAAATTAGATGTAAATTATATTGTTCCTCAATTTTTAGGAAAATCCAATTGCACATCAAACTACAACACTTCATCAAAAAATACTTATTTAAGATATGGTTTACTGGATTATCAAAAATTTCAAGTTGGTTTAATTGCAGGAAGAGATTTTAGTGGGTGTGTTGGGGAAGATGGAATGATAGGACAAACTGGGAAAGAAGTAATCCCTAGAATAAATATTGGTTTTGGAGGTAATGAAGATTTAGAAAACAAATTAATCTCCATTGATGAATGTGATATTAAAGATATTAATGGAGAAGAAAATCCAAAATGGGTTTATTGTTCAAAAAAAGAATTATTAGTTGAACTTACAAGAAAAATTATTTCAGCATGGAAAATCCAGGAAGAAATTTATGAAGAAGAAATGAACCCAAACACAAACTATGATGAAATACTAAGATTGCAATCCGAAAAAGAAAAATATTTAACATTTGAAGTTAGTATAAGAAAACAAGGTTTTTCAACAACAGAGATTAATTCAAGCATAGAAAATTTAATCAATAGTAATTTATTTACAAACAAATTAGGTTTAGAAGAATATAACCCAAGCATTCCATCCCAAAAAGAAATGATACAAAATCTTTTTGAAAAAGTAAAATTTACTCAATTTGATGGAGAATTTTTTGAAGAACTTCAAACAGGAACTTATAAAACTAAAATAAAAATCCAAGAAGTTGGAACACTAACTTCCCCAAATTTATTTAATTCCTCAAACGAATTAAATGAAAATATAGAAATAAGTGTAGATTTTTATAGTAACCCAACCCCCCCAAAAATAAATTGGTTTTTCTATAATTTCCCAAATGAAGATTTTAATAATATCCAAACCAACCCAAATTCATCTTTTAAGAATACTAATTTAACAAAAAGAGGAAAATTATTATCATTTATTTATATTGGAGAATCCCCAGTTTTTAATAATTACGAGTTTACTCCAAATTATGCAACACCAATTATGGTTAGACTAACTACTGACAATAATGCAAACATGTCAAAAGCATTTAGTGTTTCAAATAACTTAAATTTAGATTCGGACACTTTTTCATATTGGACTGCTTATGCAAGTTCAGTTTCTGATGGATGTACAAATATTACTTCAGATGAATCTTTACTACCTTATAGAGAAGGGGATAAAAAAAGTAGTACTAATACAAATCAAAACAATTTTTACTTTAATCAATTTGATTCAGAACTGAAACCAAATAGTTCAGTATACTTGCAAACAATATTATTTTGGCCAACAAACTTAAGAGACACTATTACAATTAATGGAGCAAGTTTTGAAATTTATACAAAAAATTTAGATAATAATTTAGGAAGTGTAAAAATAAATGAAATGGACAATAATTTTAGTGTTATTAATTTAGAAGACATAATAGAAGGAATAAAAAACCAAAAAATTTGTGTAAACTATAGCCCTATTGGTACAAGAAACACTTCTTGGACAATTTTTTGGAACACAAAATCTGTTTATGACTCAATAAATGGAAGAAAAATTGAAATATTAAATAGAAAAAAAGATGCAAATTTATGTTTAACTAGAGAAATTCTTGGCGGTTAAATAAAAAAAATTTTTTAAAAAAGCTTATAAATGACAATAACCCATAATTTATAAGAAAAAATATATTTATTAGGTAGATTTGATGGCGCTTCCCAAGTTTCTTGTTGGAATTTCTGACTCTGTAAAAAATTTTTATTACACTTTAGAAAATAAATGGTACGATTTACTTGATTGGCTTGACCCAAAAATCCCTGTTTACAAAGTAATTGATCCAATCGATAAAGTGATCCCAAGTTTTATTCTATTTTTATTATTTATACTATTTTTAATAATTCTTGCAACGTACTTAATTAAGTTCTCTTCCCCTTATGAATTTGTTTTTAATGTTGCGGACTCAACTTCAGGAATGAAACTATCAGGAGTAATACTTAGTGGATCAATTAATGAAAAAATATTTGAAGAAAAAACAACTAATTCAAGTGGAGAAACAAAAGTTCTTTCAGAGGGGCCAAAGTATAATATCTATGAAATGTTTGGAGCTGCCCTTTTTGGTATTGAAGAAGAGTTTATTGCCCAAATAACTACTCAAAAAGACGGATATGAAAATTGGGATAACAAAGACTTGTCTTTTAAAAGCAAAAAAGCAGAAATACTACTAAACAAATTACCCGATCCACCAAAACCACCCGAAACAAGGGAATTAACTATTGAATTATATGATGAGGATAGTTTTGAAAGAATTTATGATGAAAGCGGATTAGCTTATATTGAATATGAATGTGAAAATAGATTTTTACCAACTGGAGCAATAACTATTACTGATGCAGATGATGGAGCACTTGATGGAGTATTCACTATTCTCCAAACAGAATGCAATTATAAAATAACAAAAGCTTCCGCTCCCGGTTATGTCCCACTAGGCGTTTCAGTAACAATTGACACTAGAAAAAGTAAAGAAAAAGTTTATCTAAAAAAACAACCCGCTGATGAAGGAACAGCAAGCGTATTTGTATATAGAACCATTAATGGAGTTAAACAAGCTTTACCAAATATTTTAGTTAAATTCAATAAAATTGCCTATAACTTAGAAGCAACAACTAATTCTTCAGGAATAGCAAACAAAGTTCTTCCTTCAGGAGAATACTTTATTACAATTGAGGACACAAATTATTATTCAATAACTCTTGATTCTAACAAAAAAATAACAATTACTAAAGGAAAAACATCCGAATTAGCAATAGAATTAATTTATATGCCTCCTGAAAATAGAAGAATTGTTTATTTTAAGGTTGTTGATTCTAATAATGAACCAATAAAAAATGCGATTGTTGAATTAATACAATTATACACTGATGAGAATAACAATTATTATGCAGTAAACCCAAAAACAAATAATCAATATTACTTCCCACTAAGACCAAATACTACTGACATTAATGGTTTATTCAAAAAGGAAGGGTTCTCAAATATTTCAGAAAAAGTTTTAGCAGTAATAACCAAACCAAATTATTACACAAAGTTTTTTATTCCAAAATTTTTGAATACAAAAGACAATTATGAAATAGTAACAATGGAGGAAGGAATTGCTAATTCTTCTGCAACAATAAAAGTAAAAGAAAAAGATAATAACCAAATAGTATTTGGAGCAAATGCACATTTGTTGTACTATACAATTATTGATGGAATAGAAATTTCCCACATACCAATTAAAGATGGTGGAAAAAAGACTGACATTAAAGGAGAAGTTACATATACCTCGCTAAACCCTGGTAATTATGCGGCTTCAGCTGATCTTGACGGACATCACGCATCAGGAGTAACTGAACAAAAAACAATTGATTCTAACGAACACAAAGAATTTGAAGTATTTCTAAATTTAAATGGAAGTATACTATCCTTCAAACTAATTGACCAAAATAATAATTCACAAATTCAAGGAAATGTAGAAATTAATTATATAAATTCAGCAGGAGACTTAACTTTAATTGAAAATGTTCCTATTAGCGCAGTAGGGATTACAAAAAGTTCACTTTCTTACAAAAAAAATTCTGATTTATATATTGTAGCAAGTTCAACTAGTTACTCAACTGCTTTCTTATTCCTAAATGGCAGTGTTAATAATCTAAAAGTTGGAGATAATTTTTTCGAAATAGCATTAAGACCAAAATCATCACTTGACCCAGATAATGGAGGAGAATTTGATCAAAACACTTACACAATTGACACTAATAATTTATGTCTTACTTTGAAAGGTGTAAAACAACCTTGTAGACTCATATTGAATTCTGATAAAAATATTTCTGACGGAATAATTACTTCGGATAAAAATTGCGTTTTACTAACAAATGATTATTCAATTAGATGTACTGATAATGTAACTTACAAACATTCTTCAAGAGTGAATGTATTTTTCAACGAAGTATATTCAATAAATGATGATTTAACTGGCCCTTCAACAGCAAATTCACTGGATAGTGATAAAGAATATGTTGTAAGTATGGATGCGGTTATTGATGGAAACACAACTTACCAAGAATTATTATCAATGATGAGAATTAATGGCCCTGCAGAAGTAAAAAATGTAGTGATTTCTTCCCCTCCTAGAAAACAAAATAATAAATTTTCATGCAACTTCAATTTATTAGATAATATAATTAAGGTAAAAGAAAATAATTATTATTTCCCAATAAATGATTGCGGTCTTTCAAAAAATATAATGTCTGGTTTTACTTGGAGTAAAACAACAATTCCAAAAGGAACTTATACTTTTGAGACATACATAAAAGTTGATTCAAACTCTGATGGAAATTTGTTGAATTTACAATTTAGATCAAAAGAAAAAGACACTATTGGTTCAACTGAAACATTAATGTTTACAAAAGAATTTATTGTTGGGGAAATATACAAACCTGGAATTTATTTTGATATTGAATCAACAAGCAATAATGAAAAATTCACTTTAAATGAAACAGATAGTCAAGATTATAACATAAAATTAGATAACAACATTGTTAATACAGTAAAAATACAAATCACTAACAATACTTCACAAAACCTTAGCAATGCAACACTAACAGCATATTCTCATTTGCATTTAAAAAACAGTTTTGATCCCGCGGGGGATGGTTCGGGGGATATTTTCTTTAATGAATCAAAAACTTTACAAAAGAAAAATATTGCAACTGGAATAAATTTAGGAACTTACCAAAAAACTGGAACAATTGACCTAAACATGTACATGAATGAAGACAAAAGTTCGTGGTTAGTTTTAGTTTTAAGCGTTGGAAATACTCCAATAAGCACAATCTTTATACAATCAAATAGTAGTGGTGCTTTAATGAAATTAAAAGATGCTTGTTTTTTAGCTGGAATTAATAAACAAAATTTTACATTAAGTGTAATGCCAAAAATCGGGGTAGATCCAAGTTTAAAAATTTCTTCAGCTACTTTAAGAACTTATAAAAATTGTAGTACTTCTAATTTAATTGCAGGCCCAATAAATTTAGGAGAACAAGATTCAGATTCATTAAGTGTTTTACTTGAAGGTTATGATTACAATTACAATAGTGATTGTTTAACTTATAGTATTTATGGTAAAAGTGATAATTACAAATACTCAGAATTAACTGGAACAATTAAAGCTGGTTCTTGTGGAACTATTGATCCTACATTAACTTGTATTGGGGTAGATATAGACAGCGGTCCTACTTCTGACATTATTAAAATGGATTGGAATTCAAGAGCAATATTGAGAGTAATTAACAATAATTGTGACGGAAATATTGAAGTAATTCTTGAAAGCGGACTTATTTGTAAAGTTGATGGAAAAGATTGTTCTGAAAGCGTTATTATCCCAAAAGAATCAACAAAAGAATTTGAAATAAAAACAATTAATCTTAGTTATAATCCATCTTTACCAAAACCAAATTTTAGTGATATTATTGGATATTACCCAATTTATGTGAAAGCTAAATTATCTAACAATGTTAGAAAAAAATATTCAATAGTTAGAACAGTTGAGTTGAGTGTTGGTAATAGTAAAGAGTGTTTTGCTATTGAAAAAGATTACTTTGACTTCCTTGAAGAAACAAACCAAAGTGTTTTATTAAGAAATGATTGCCAATATACATTAATTGGAAATTATTACATCCCAAGAGTAAACTTGTATGCTTTTGGGTACGATTTAAATTTAGATAAACCCAATTATTATTCAACTCAATTTAAACCAAGTATTGTGGTTAAAACTGACGGACAATATTCAATGCAAACTATAACTGAAACTTCAACAACATATGGTCAAGACAATACTGTAGAGGTAACAAACGGGGTTGAAATAGATGGAAGAGATTATTATTTATATAAAAATTTACATTTTGATTTAAATAATGAAATTGGATTATCAGATAAAATACAAGTTAGATTTATTGATATTAATAATTATTTAACACAACCAGGATATCCTGCAATAAACAAACCTTATGGAGCAGCTATTGATGGAAGAATTAAGGTAACTTATATTGATGATAGTATAGAATATATTGATCCAGTGAATAATTTTAATATTGAAACACACCCCAAATGTATAGGGACTTGTGAAATTGGTTCAGAATTAGGTGCCGATGATATAATAGTAAATGAACCCGGAAACCCATTTGTATTTGGATTAGTTTATTTAAATTTACCAAGCAAAAAAGACATAAAGTATATTGATTTTAACATTATTGGAAACAAGCGAAGTTCAATCCTTGAAATAAATGTTAAAGCGCATTTAGAAACAACTAACACTTATGAAAGATTAGTTTATAGTGCGGATGCAAATGTGCAAAGAATTTACTTAACTGACAACAATTTAGAGATTCTCGCACTGGAAGGAATTGATTTTGTTGTAAAAAGACTTAATGAACTAGAAAATTTAAAACAAACAGGGTTTGTAACTTCAGTCAATCCCGAAATTTCTTTAGAATCAGAAAATCCATTTGTAACAGTTTGGATACAAGGGGATTTATTAATGGCTAGATTTATTGGAAAAGATGTTGATTCATTTAATGATGGAACTATTGAAGGAACAATAATTAAAAACTTTGGACAAGGAAAAGGACTAGGAATAATTGAAGTAACAGATTATGTAAATCCAGCATCAGGAAAAATAATTAGTGGGAGATAATTAAATATTCAAAAAATGAAAGTATTATATTAATTAAAAATTAAAATAAACATAATTGTAATAAAAAAAGTGATTAGATGAAGAAAAAAATATTAATTATTTTAGCAGTACTGCTATTTTGTCAACAAGTTTTTGCAATTTACACCACTAATGACATTACTTGGGATGGAATCATAAAAATTGATGTAGACAAAACTAGTTTTTCTTCTGATGAAAACATAACCGGAAAAGCTTACATAAACAATATTGAAGATTATCCATTAATCGGCGGAAGGCTTATCCTAAATATTAGTGAAGGAGCATATAATTACCCTTCACAATTTGCAAAAGATAATATTCTAAGTGAATATTCAATAGATAATATTTGGGTTTTACCTAATTCTCAAAAAGAAATTTCTTTCTCAATTCCAAACATTAATGGTGGAGGAAATTATAGAGTAGATGCTTATTTTTGGGTTTTAAAATCAAAAATGGTTGGATCAAGTTCAATATTGTTTGGGCCAATCTCAAAGAATTTTTCAATAAATTCAAACCCTATAAAAAAAGTAGTTATACAAAGAGATAAAACATTTTTTGGAGAAAACATAATTGGGCCCCAAGGATTTCCTTCTACACCATTAAGTGAATTTAGTGGAAAAGTATTTATAAAAAATGAAGCAAATTATGAAAAAAAGAATTTAGTTTTATTAGTCTCAACTTGTGATTGGGCAAGTGCTTTTTGCAAAACTTCTGAAAAAACAAAAATAACAATAGGGAATATTAAATCAGGAGAAGAAAAAGAAATTGAAGTAAAAATGATTTCTCCAAAAATACCCTCAGCTTATGAAATAAATTTAGAATTATTAAGCAACGAAGGGACAGAGTCAATTTATAAAAGTAGAATTATTGTTACTGGAGGAACAGCAAAATTAAGGAAAATATTTATGAATGGGGTAAGAGATGAAAATTATTCATTCAATATTACTTTTACTGGAAGTCCTGATCATTTTACAAAACCAAAATTTGAAAACTTTGATATAACTTTAGAAATTTTTAGTTCAAATAAATCTTTAGAAAAATATAATGAAAAAATAGATAAAATAGATACTGATGAATTAATCTCAAAATTTTTCAAAATAGATTCAAAAGATTTTGATAAGGCTTGTGCAACTATAATGAAAGATGGTGAAATATATGAACAAGAGTGTTTTGATATTGATTTAAACTCTATTAGGGCTGCGTATAAAAGCAAATACCCCACTGTTGTGAAAGTAAAATGGAATTATGATGAAAAAAATAATCTTTTAAAAGTAGATTTAGAGAAAAAAATTATTAATTCAAGAATAATTATTCTTTTTGGTGACGAAACAATAGTTGAAGATAATTTTTCAGAAGAAATTAATTCTATTACAAGAAGTTACACTGTACCAAAAGAAACACTAATATTAATCGTTGATGATTTTGATGCAAAAAAACAACAAGTAATAGAACTTTTATTAAATAAAAAAACAGATTTATCAAAAACTAGTGAAGTTGATGAAAATTTAAGAAAATCAAACTGCACTGGTATAATTTGTGAATCAGGATATGTTTGTAATCAAAAAACATATGAATCAATTCAAGGTAATTGTTGCACAGGGACTTGTGTTGAAGAAACTAAATTTGGGGACGTTGAAAAAATGATTCCATTAATAACTATAATCGCATTTATATTATTAATAGTTTCAATATTTTTTGTTTCAAACACTTATAAGAAGGTGAAAAAATGAATTTTAATTTATTAAGAACCACATTTTTTCTAACAACATTCATTAGTTTATTCCTATTAGTGAGTGCAGACTGTGAAGTTGCACATTGTTGGTATTTTAGTAATGAACACGCAAGTTTAGTTAGTGAAGAATATGACGGATGTATGGCTGCATTTGATGGAAATATTGACGGAGTTAATTATAAAATTTTTGTAAGCCCTGGAACAAAACTCACTAATTCTAATTTTGGAAGTTATAATCTAACTTGTGATAATGGAGCTGGTGGTTCATCATACAATTTTTATACTCAAAATATTTATTCAATGCCAGAAAATACATTAATCCAAAGCAAAACTAATGTAAATAATAGTGATGTACCTGCAGGCGCAGGAGGGAGTTTATGCAAACTAGAAGGCGGGTGTTATTTTAAAACTTCATATAATGCAGGAAAAGGAATAAACTCAAGCATTCAATATGTTTTCAATGAAAATGGCGGACACAAGTATGAATTAATTCAAACAGTCAAACCTGTTGCACACAATTCAGGAGTAATTAATGCATTTGGAGATTTAGGAGCACACAATTATCCGGAAACAGTAAAAGGGGGAGATTCCAATACTAGAAATATTTATGTAGGACTACCTTCACTAATTGTGATTGGACCAAGTGATATTAATTCAGGTTTTTTTGAAAAGTTTGGAACTTATGAAAAAAATGTAACTTTTACTCTACTAAACAAATCACCTTTGGACATAAATCTTGAATATTACAACATAGTTTGTAGTCCTGGTTCTACTTGTGAGATAGATAGAAACTATTTTGGTTGGCCTGTAGATAAGTTCAACGGAAAACAAATAATAAGGGGAAAAATAACAATTGACAAAAATAAATTACCATTCACCGGCCAAGTTTATTTAGATGTAAATTATAGCGCTGTAGGAATAAGCGGATCAGATTGTGCACTTTTCAATAAAAATAAAGTTTCCTCAAAAGCAAGTAATTTTAGTTATGGATTATTAGATTATCAAAAAATTCAAATCGGATTAAATTCAGATATTGACTTTAATGGATGTATTGGAGAAAACGGAATGATAGGACAAACCGGACCCTCATTTGCTCCAAGAATTAATATTGGATTTGGGGGAAGCGTAGATTCTGAAAGTAAATTAGTTTCTATGGATGAATGTGATTCTGAAGATTTAAATAAAATCAATAATCCTGATTGGGTTTATTGTTCAAAAAAAGAATTATTAATTGAACTTGCAGCAAAAATTGATGCAGCATGGAAAATTCAAGAAACAATTTTTGACGCGAATGATGATTTAATTGATGACCTTGAAAAAACAAAAGGAAAATACTTATCATTTAATGTAAATATTAGAAAACAAGATTTTAGTGAACAATCAATAAGTAGAGGAATTGATTCTTTTAATTTATTAACTCTAACAGGAGCAACAGGACTTGAAGGAATAGCAACTGGGAGAAATGATCAAGTTAAAGCATTAATAAATTTATTTTCAAAAGCAAAGTTTACTTATAGTGAAGGAATTCAAACTGAAGGTTATTCAGGAGTTTTAGGTGCTGGAACTTATCCTGTAAATATAATTATTGAAGAAACTGACACTTTAACTTCCCCAAAATTATTTGATTCAAATTTTGAATTAAACCCAAATTTATCAATTACAATTAATTTTGGACCAAAAAAATACGCACCAACAGTTAATTGGTTCTTTTATGATTATTCCGATGAGGATTTTAATAGTTTAACCTCAATTCCAACTACAGAACATAATTTTTTAAATACAAATATTTTATTTAGGGGAGAATTACTTTCTTTTACTCAAAACTACAACAAACCAGAATTTGAAATAGGAGATTATGCTTTTTCCCCAAGTTATGCAGTTCCACTTTTAGTTAGATTAAAAACTGATTCAAGCGGGGATATGAACAAAGAATTTTATGCAAATTTACAATCAACACAAAACTTTGAACAATTTAGTTATTGGACAGGATTTGCTAGTTCAATTGATAATGGTTGTACAAACATTACTACTGATAGTTTAAATCCTGATGAAGAAAGCCCAAAACTACCTTACCGGGAAAGTGATTCAAAAGATGGCGAAAATTTTTACTTTGCTCAATTTGATGAAAATTTAGTCCCAAATAGTACTATTTATTTACAAACAATATTGTTTTGGCCAAATATTCCAGGAACCACTACAGTTAACCTTACAAATACCCCAAATTTGTTTTACACAAAAAATGCAGATAATAATTCTGGATCAATTTTGATTAGTCAAAAAGATAGTACTTTTTCAGTTAATACAATTGAAGAACTATTTAGCGCAATTAATGAAGAAAAAGTTTGTGTGCATCAAGGAATTAGTCAAGGGGGAACAAAATGGACATTATTTTGGAATACAAAATCAATTTATGATTCAATACAGCAAAGAAAAACAAGTATTTTAACTAATAATTCCGATGCTAATCTATGTACAATAAGAGAAATACTTGGAAGTTAAATTAAAAAAAATTAATATAATTAAAAAAATATTTTCACTTTATATATTAATAGTATTTTAAAAAAATTATTTCTAAACAAAAAGTGCCAAGTAAATTAAAAATAAGGCTAGCAATATAATTAAAATTAAAACTGCTTTTGTTGAAAATATACTTAAATCAAAACTTATTTTTTTACTTACTTCTTTTTTATTAGACTCTCCACTAACTTCTTTTTTTTCTTTTCTTTTTGAAGAAATTGATTTTTTTGTATCAACAAATAATTCTTTTGAATAAATCCACCAATTTTTTGGTTTTTTTAAATCACTTATTGTTTCTTTTGTTAACTCTATTAGTCCTTTTTCTCTTGAAGGTATTTTTTCAAGACCCATTATTTTTTCATTTAAGGCATTAACTTTTATATCAAATTCTTGATGGTCTATTTTCACTTTTGTTAAATAAAATGCGAGTAATACTTTTCTCACACTTGTAACTATCACGTTTTGTTTTGGAACATCAAAGTATTCTGCTGTTTTTAGTTGTATTACTTCATGTTGTTGTTTTCTATCAATATTATTCCATTTTTCTTCAAATTTTTCTTTAGGGGTAGTTTGAACAGATTTTTTCCAAGTGTGTTTTATTAGTTCAACTAAATCTTCTTCTATTTTTATTGTGTGCCCATTAATTACTAGTATTCCATCAAATGTATCTTTGATTATTCCTTTCCCATCATCTTTGTGTTCAGTATAATAATGATAATTGTATAAAAAATACGGCACAAGAATTAGTGTTGGTTTTTCTATTTCTATTTCGCGCCAATCTTTTTTGGACAGTGCTTCTTTTATTTGTTGATTTATTTTAGGTATTGAAGCATTTATAGGTAACAAAGGACTGCTTAAGTACATAGATTCACAGCCCTTTTTGTTTTACCTCAGAAGTTTATTTTTTCTTTATGATTTTTACTTTTGCTGGAGTTACAAGTAATCTTTCTTGTGATATCGCAGCCATATCTCCATCAATTTTTTTAATTTCTCCTTTAATTACTGAAATTAATTCTCTTAGTTTATTTGCATTTCTTTTCTTTAAATCAGCAATATTAACTAAAACAATATTTCCTGCTTTTGCTTCGTTTATTACTGCACTTGCATCTGCGTCAACTATAAGATCCATTGGTTTAACAAATGCATCAGCATTTTCGTAAGATTCCTCTTCAATTTGATCCATGTTGTTTAATACATCTTCTAAGTCAACCGACTCAGATTTTGCCATAACATTATTAAAAAAACCCAAAATAACCACCCCGCTTTAAAAGCGACTCTAATACAACTTCTTATCCAAAACATATAAAAAGCCCTCGTTAGATAGTTTGGATTTCTAACTCTAAAAGTATTAATCAACCAACCCCCACATATTAGTGGAAGTTTGGTTATTTGATGGACACTTCCATTAATATTTGTTTGGGAGAAAGAATTATTTTATAAAAATAATTAAAAAATTTTATAAAAAATTTAAAAAGCAAAATAATTTTTTGAGATTGGGTGGTTTAAAATGGAAAATATTTTTGAAAAACAATTACTTAAAGGAAGTGTTTTTTCTAACAAAGATATTATTTCTCCCCACTATATTCCAGACAAACTTCCTTTTAGAGAAAAACAAATTGACTCAATTACTCATTCACTTAGTCCTGTATTAAATAATTCTAAGCCCAATAATTTATTTGTTTATGGAAAAACTGGTAGTGGAAAAACTTCTACTGTAAAGCATGTTCTTGAGCAACTTGACGAATTTGTAAAAAAAAGAGAAATGAATGTTGTTTCTTGTTATATTAATTGTAGAAGTCATTCTTCAAAATATAAAGTGCTATTAAAATCACTTAGAAATCTTTTTCCTGATAAAGAATTTTTAGGGTATAGTGCTTCTTTTGTTTATGAAAAAACTCTTGAGTACTGTAATCAAAAAAAATCCCACATAATTTTAGTTCTTGATGAACTTGATAAAGTTAAAGATATTGATGATTTGGTTTATTCCTTAAGTAGGGGAAATGATGAACTTGAAAATGGTTCAATTACTATGATTGGGATTTCAAATAACTTAATGTTTAAAGAAAAACTTGATCCTCGTACTCGTAGTTCTCTTTGTGAGAGAGAAATGGTTTTTGACCCCTATAATGCCACTGAACTTAAAGAAATTTTAACTGAAAGATCAAAAATTGCTTTTAAAGAAGGGTGTGTTGCAGATTCTGCCATTTCACTAGCTGCTGCTTTTGCTGCGCAAGAATCAGGAGATGCAAGAACTGCAGTAATGCTTCTTCAAAGAGCAGGAGAAATTGCAGATATTGATCAAAAAACTATTGTGACTGATGGCGAAGTATCAAAAGCTAAAGCAAGTGTTGAAGAAGAAATTATTCTCTCAATGGTTTCAACTCTCCCAATGCAACAACAATTAGTACTTTACTCTATTTCTCAAATGACTCTCCAAAAAAAAGGAGTAAAAAAAGTTACAGGCGAAATTGAAGAAGGAGTTTTATTTAGTGGAGAGATTTTTGAAAACTACCTTGATCTTGCAAAAAAATTTAATGAAACAACAATTACTAGTAGATGGTATCGTCAATACATTAATGAACTTGAAATGTATGGACTTATTCTTGTAACAAATTCTGGGAAAGGAATTAAAGGACAAACAAGACTAATCAAACTTGGTTTTGATGCAAATAAAATAAAAACCGCTCTTGAAAAAGAACTATTCAAAAAAGAATAAATACAACCACAAAACAAAATACTATAGACAACACTATTTGTTGTCACAAAAAAAGTTGTGATTTTATGAGAATGAATTACGAACAAGCAAAAGCAAGAGAAAGATACAAGATTAAAAGAAAAATTGCATCTTCTCTTGGAAGTGGTAGTGAGTCTGAAGTTTATAGATCTGATCTTGTTTTTAAAAATGGGACAAAAAGAAGAAATGTTGCAGTAAAAGAAATGATTAGAAGAAGAGAAGTCAAATATAATTCAGACATAATTAGTCAACTATCATTAAAGGACAGAATTGTCAATGCAAAAAAGGCTTACACTTCAATTAAAAGCGCTGGTTTACCAGTCCCTTCTTTTTTTGTTCCAAGAATTAGAACATATTCTGGAAGAGAAAGTATAATTATGGAAAATCTAAGAACTAAATATGGAAAATTATATTCAATAAATCCAGGGCACAATAATCCTCGCCCTGTTTTTTTAAAAAAATTAAAAATAGAAAAAGATTCTGTTTTAATAAGAAATTTAGGATCAGATCTTGCAACAATTCTAAATCTTGGTTTTCTTCCACACGCAATGGATTTTTGGTCTTTTTATAAAACAAATGGGAGTTATGAAAGAATAATTAGTGATTTAACTTTGTTTACTCATAAAAGGGATTCATATTACTCAAACTATTCAAAAGATTATTTTTCAAAAAAAGTAAAAAACATGTTAGTTACAATTAGTGCAGAACTTGGATCAAAAGAGTATGATGCTTTTATGGATGAGTTTCTTCACAAAGTGAATAAAAATACTGTTTCTTGGAATGTTAATCCAACTTATGCGGGTCATGCTTATTACTAGAAAAATAAAAAAAGCAAAAAAATATTATAAAAAATTAAGTTTAATAATTAAGCAAATTCAAATAGTGATTTTTGTTGCACTTGGTCACTTTTGAATACTGAATCGATTTCTTTTTCTACCATGTCAAGTCTTTGAATTAAATAAGAAGATAAGTTTTCTTGTCTTGCCATATTTTGAGCAATTTTTAAGTATTTTCTAACGGAACCTTCATGAATTGTTAAAATTAGTGCTTCTTTTCCACATTTGTAACATTTTCCACTTAATGGGATTCTTCTATATATCTCATTACAAGTAGTGCATCTAAATGTTTGTCTTGAAAATGCTCTTGCGTTTCCAATAATGTCAGGCAAAAAATGAGAAAGCATTACTCTTTCAAGTGCGTCTTTTGAATCAATTGCCATTATTTTTTTTTGTAAATTATTTTGTCTTTGTAATTTTTCATCCATTGTTTTTAGTTGAATGTAACGTGACATTTTTGGTCCTTCATCAAAAATTTCGGTTTCATGAGTGTATCCAATTCCAGAGTACTGTTCTTTTTTTTCAAGTAAGTCTTTTATTAATTGAATTTCTTTAACATCAGGTTCACATATTTTTTGTGATCGTTCATATAATTCTAAAGGGTACTCCCAAGTTCTCTCCATTTTGTGTACTTCATCATCAACTTCTGATGGATTAATTATTATTGTTGCAACTAGAGGGGCATCCATTTTTCCCCCACTTCTATTTGCTAAAAACTTTTGCGAAAAATTAAGTAATCCATCCATTAAAAGTATTACTGAATCTTGATCCCCATCAACATTTCTTCTTTTCGCACAAACAAAATAGGGGTGACCAAATCCTAGTCTTGCTTTTGTGTATCCTATTACTCTTGAAACTACTGAAGCTGAAGTGTGAGGGGCTAGACCCAACACAATTTCTCCAATTAAATCTTCTTTTGTTTTTGCATTATAAAATCTCTCAACTCCATAATATTTTTCTAGTAAATCATCAACAAATTTACTTACTTGTAGCATCCAATCCCCACAAGTATCATTTACTATTATATCTTGAGGAAAAATCTCAACTATTTGATCAATATTTGTTATTTCTTTTCCATGAATGTCTTTTTCATACCCCAAATCTTTTACTTTTTCTATTGTCAAATTTATTTCTTTTGGTTTGAAATGAGTAATTGTGGCATTAAGTAATTCAAATCTACTTGTACCATCTCTAAAAATGTGCACATCATGTTTTGCCCTAAGTATTCCTTTTTCTAGAGGTTCAATTTCTTTTGCATCAGAAATCATTGTTTTTACCCCTTTAATTAAATCAGGCAATGGTTCACGTAAATTTGCTTTAGCTTTTTCTAATTCTGTCCTTAAACAAATTTCATGTTCTCCGGAATAAATTGTTTTATTTCCACATGAAGGACACTTCTCCGCAAGAACGCTTTTTTTACATTCCCAACAATATTTCATTATTTTTGTTCTAACTTTGCATTCTTCACAATAAGCATGGAAAGATTTTTTCTTGCATTTTGGACAAACATATTCTGCAAGTTCTACTGAAACATTCCCTGTTTCATTATTGTACTCTTCTGTTGCTTTGATTATACTTCTTGTACTCCCCCCCTTTAGTCCAATTGGGTAAAGCACATGAGGATTTCCTATCATTTTTCTTGGTTTTGCCTGTTCAGGCCTACCCATTCTCCCCCCAACAAAAGAACCCGCTTTATCTCTAATAATTAATCCAGAAATTTCTGACAAATATTCAAGCACATTAGTTTTTTCGCTTTGCGCATCTTTTTTTTCAAGAGCAAATGTTTCAATTGTTGATAAAGCAAATTCATCAATTAATATTTTCCCATCTTTTATTTTATGAGGAAGACCAATTTTTTCAAGAAGTTTTTTTACCTCAACATTGTTTTCTAAAAATAGTTTTTTTACAAAAATTTCTTTAGAATTATTATTTTCATCACCTAGCATAGTTATTTTTTCATTAATTATTTCTCCTTTTAATAATTCAGTTCTTAAAAATTTTATTTCTTTTTCAGTTAATGCACGGTAGAAATGAATGTAATTAGAGTGAAGTGGAACAAAAATTATCCTAGAAATTGTGATTGCTTGTTTTTCTGTTACACCCCTTGGATTTTTTATTATTTTTTCTAACTCAATTTTTTCGCCAAATAATTTTTTCATCTCTTTTTCAACACTATTTTTGTCTTTTCCAATTAGTGCTTTTTCTACCTCTTTTACCCACCATTCTTCACAGTATCCTACTGGTATTAATGGATGTGATGTTTTCTTAAAATCCCCATATGTTGTTAGTATGTCTCCTAAATAAATTATTTTATCTATTTGTGCTTTCAAATTTTCTGCTTTTTCTCTTGTATTTATTCTTTCTACTGATCCATCTTTTAGTAATACTATTGGCCCTTCAATTGTTGTGCATGGAAAAAATTGTGTTGCTTTTCCCGGTCTCTCCATTCTTCCGTGTGTTCCTACTGCAATGAATTCATCTGTTAACACCATTGTTGCAGGGTTTATTGCTTTTGCCATTATCCCTGTATTTCTTCCTCTACCATATCTTAATCTAAATCCGCCCCAAGTACTTGGGTATGCTAAAATTGGTCTTCCTGCTGCAAGTCTATCAAGAAATGCTTTGTTTGGTTTTACTTCTATTTTTGTTTGTGTTTTTTCTACTTTCACTATTTTTTCTAAAAAACTCCAATCAAGCCCTAATGATTTTGCTGTCTCCATTACCCACATTGCTTTTAGTGCAAGTCCTTCTGAAATAACTAACCCCATTCCACCCCTAATTCTATTTGTTGGAATTCTTTGAAGGTCTCTGTGCGCTGATACTTCTAGTAATTCTGTTGGTACTCCATTTACACAAACTGGACACCCCCTAATTATTGTTCTTATTTCTTCATCTTTCATAGTATATTGTCTTGAAATTACTTCTGTTTGGTATAATCCTATTTCTTCAACGTATCTTTCTATTTCATCTTCTGTTGGTTTGTATCTATCAAGCCCCAAATATTTTCTTGCAAAGTCTCCTAAAATTAGTGGTATTACTGTTGAAGATCCTCCAGCTGCACGAATGGGCCCTGCAAAATAAAGATCAATATATTTTGATCCATCAGGATTTTTGTTTATTTCAATTTTTGGTATTCCATCCAAGGGTGCAACAACCACTCCCTCAGTTTCAATTAGTAAGCATGCTTTGATTGCTATTTCTACTCTTTTTTGTTCATCAGGAATACTCCACCATTTTTGTGCTAAAATTTCTTCAAATAATTTGAAATATGCTTTTCTTCTATTTGGTTCTTCATGCGAGATTTCTCTGAATCGTTGAGATAATCCTTTTAGTCCAATAATTGTTTCTGCTCGGTCTGCTAAATCAAGTGCAGGAATAATTTCTACAACTTCATTTACATCAATTCCTTTTTCTTTTGCCTTTTGAGCAAGCAAGTATCCTTTTTTTGTTTGAGCTTGAAGTATTTTAAAATATTTTTTTACATGTTCTTCTGCAGCAAAAGGAACTTCTTTTTCAAGCATCGCAATTGTTTCTGAATTATTCATTTATTTCACGCTCTGTGGCTTCTCTTAAAAATTGCACTTCAACTATTTTTCTATTTTTTAAATTAATTATAGGTATTGCACAAGGGGTGGGTACGTGGCCTAATTTTTTTTGAAAATCTGTTTGCCCTTCCCAAGTCCCAGTATTAATTATTGTTGTCCCCCTATATGTTGTGTATCCATTACAATGCATATCTCCAAACCACACAAGGTCTGGTTCTTCTTTTATCACCATATAATCTTTTTTTTCAGGAACGTAAGGATTTTTTCCCCCATACTTTGGCATTAGATCTCTTTTTTTTAATAACTCCACCATCCCCTCTTGAGGCTTACTCATTTCAAGAAAACTTACTGAACTAATTAAATCGTGAACACTGGGCCCGTGATAAACTAAATTTTTTAGTCCTTCAGTTTCTACCCAAGAAGGAGAAGAAATAAAGTGAAAGTTTTTTAATTTACTTAATCTTGGCACAAATTCTTTATCTATCCCTGGTTGAGGTTCTGCTCTTCTTACCGCATCATGTTGTCCTGGGCAAATAAACACTTGAATATACTCAGGTACTTGTAGCATAAAATCTTCAAATCTTGTGTATTGTGCATAAACATCTTTTATTGTTAAATCATCAAATTGTCCAGGATAAATTCCAATTCCTGCAACATTGTCTCCATTAACAAATAAGTATTGTATTTTTCCCACTTTTTCTTGTTGTTTTGGACTCAAATTTTTTCCGTTCAAGTAATCAAAAAATCTTTGTAATTGTTCTTCGTAACAAAGTTTACTTCCAATATGTAAATCACTTATTCCACAAGAGTAAATTTCTTCATCTAACAATTTAGCCGGTTTTATTGGCAAGTCAGGCCAATAAACATCTTTAATTATTATAAAATCGTCGCCCACTTTTGCCCCTTTTACTCCCACAACATTATCTTCTAAAATTCTTTCAGCTTTTTTCATTATTTCTTTATCCCTCTCCATTACAAGCACAATACACTTTGCTTCCATGTCTTCTATCTCATAAGCGATGTGTCCTTTTTTTGTTATCCATTTTCGATTAACTATTCCAATCACATCAACTGATTCATTTTTAGGTCTTGATTTTAGTTCTTTTATTGGAATGGGTGATAAATTGTGTCTTTGTTTTAACATAGTAGATAATAAATCAAATTTGCTTCTAAATAATCTCAAAAAATCATCCACAGTTCCACTTGACAAACTTTTTCCAGTAACATCATTTTCTTCTATCACTCTAAAATTTGGTGTTCTTTGACTTGCGAGTGCGACAAAACTTTTTTTTACTACTTCTACTTTTTCTGGAATAACTTGTGCAAGTTTTGTTCTTGTAAGTTTTTTTTCAAGTGCAAGTGGTTCAATCATGAATGCCCCCTCAACACTAAACTCTTCTAGTATTTCTTTCCAATTTTCTTCTTTTGAAATTAATTCAATTGATTCTTTTGATAAAATTAGTCCTAAATTTTCTGCACAAGTAAGTACTTCTTGGGTTCTTGTTATATCTTTAAGCAAAAAAATCTTCCTTGCAAAAAATAGTAACTTTTTTCTTGAATGCAAGAAGTTAAAGTGTTGAAGTTTTATTTAATCCACTTTTTATTTTAATTTTACTTTTTATTTTAGTTTTTCTTTTGCTGATTCTATCATTGAGATTGATTGCCAAATATCTGTTCTTGTGTGATCAGGCATATTAATGTCTGAACTAATATCATCAAGAAGATAAATCGCTTCACTAAGAGTAGTTACTGTGTTTTGTTTTATTTTAGAAAGTGCTTCTTCAACTTTAGCTCTGATGTTTCTTGGAACTACCCTATCATTGAGAATACTTTCAAGCATTTCAATAATATCTTCATTCATACCCAAACACCTTGCATCGAAAAAATTTATTACTATTCGAATGCTACAAGAAATTAGTATACAAATCCTTTTAAATAAAACTTCTTTAACAATTAAATAAATATTAAAAAATCAAAAGAAATTATTAAATTTTATAATTTTTATAATTTTATTATTTTTTTAATAGTAATTCTTCTTTTAGATTATTTAATCCTTGCCCTTCTAGGATTATTTTTTGCCCTTCAAAAGATTTTTGAACTATTTCTATTTCTGCTTTTGATGCAATGTCATTTTTTGTTATCACTATCCAAATTGGTTTATCGGAAAATAATTTTTTTGTTTCATTAAACAAATTCACTTGTGCTGTTAGATCAGATAAAGGATCAACTACAAAAAGAATTGTTCCTTTTAGGTATTGAAATGCAGCTATTGCTTTTAGTTCAATTTTGTTTCTTTCTTTAATTGGTCTATCAAGTAGCCCGGGTGTATCAATTACTTGAGTTTGTAAGAATTTTTTTGTAAAATAACCAACATTTAGTCCTTGTGTAGTGAATGGATAGGGAGCTATTTTTGGTTTTGATTCGGTAATTTTATTCATTAGTGTACTTTTTCCAGCATTAGGAAACCCTGCTAAAATATAACACTCTTGAGTAACATCAATTTTTGGCAATTCTCTTAATTTTTTTGTAGAATCATTGTAAAGTTCAATTGGAGCATTTAAGTTTTTCATTATTGAAGATAATCTCCCTAAAAATTTTTTTGAAACAGTTAGTGCTTTTCGTTCATTACCAAAAACATATCTCATTTCTTTGAGTTCAACTATAGTGGTTCTTCTTAAATTTTTTATTATTTTTGCACTTGAAAAAATTGATGCGAGTGCTTGTCTTGTTTTATCAACATCAATAATACACTCATATAATTCTCGATTAAATGGATCAAGTTCTTCGACATTAGGAAAATTTGTCACTGCTTTTTCTAACTTTTCAATAATATACTCAGACACTACATCAATTCGCCCTATTTCTTTTCCTTTAATCGTGTAAAATAGTGTTTTTTGTTTTGGATAAAGTGAGGCTTCTTTTCTTCCTCTTGATAAAGCAAAATCAAGTAATTTTTGTGGTTTTTCTATCATTGGTAAATCCATTTTAATTCAACTCTTTTATTATTTTTTATAACACTAACTATATTTAATTAACTTTAATTATTTTTAATATTCTTTTAATTTTCTTGAAAAACTGACTATTTTTTAGCCAAGACACAACATATTTAAGGTTAAGGGGTTTTTTAATATGTACTAAAGATAAAATATTTAGTTTATGCCTTTTGATTAGAAAATAGTTGATTTTTTATGAATGATTTATACACCGGAAAATACAAAAAATTCATGATTATTCCAATTTTAGTACTAATACCAGTATTATTTTTTGCTTTTGTTTCTCCAGGATTAAAACTTGGAATTGAATTAACTGGAGGAAATGTTTTAATTGTTAGAGCGGATAAAGAACTTGACTCCGCAACTGTAGAAGATTTGTTAAAATCAGAATTTAATTTACCCCAAGTGAATGTTTCAACAATTAATTCACCAAATAGTATGGGGGCGTATATTGAGTATAGTAAGGACCCTAAATTTATTCAAGCTGAAGAATTAATTAACCTAGCACAAATAGCAGTTGATGAGGAAAAAGATAGTGAAGCAATTGGATTTTCTACTCAAGCAATAAAATTACTTTCAGGAAGAGATGAAACTTTTACTAACCCTAAAGTAGCATTAATTACCGCTCAAGATGAATTACTTTCTGCTAATGAAAATTTTTCAGAACAAATGAAAACATCACTTATTAATAAATTCAATTTAGGGGAGAATACTGAATTCCAATTAAGAGAAGTTTCTCCAACTCTAGGAAAAGCTTCACTTGAATCAGGCGGGCTAATTGGACTTGTTGCATTAATTTTAATTACTTTAGTTATTTTTGTTTCATTTAGACAATTAATTCCAACTGTTGGAATTGTTCAAGCAATGATTTTTGATGTACTTGTAGCCCTTGCAGGAATGGCTTTATTTAATATCCCAGTTTCACTAATTACTCTTTCAGCACTCTTAATGATTGTTGGATATTCAGTTGACTCGGATATTATGCTAACTTCAAGAATGTTAAAAGACAAAACTGGAGCAGCGGGAGAAAAAGCAACTAACTCTTTAAAGACCGGATTAACTATGGCAGGAACTACAATTGTTGCATTAATTTCAATGATAATTATTTCTTACCTTTACCAAATTGATGTAATTTTACAAATATCCTTAGTACTATTCTTTGGATTACTAGGAGATTTAATTTCAACTTGGATTACTAATGTTGGAGTATTAATGTGGTTTGTTGAGGGGCGAAAGAAATGAATCCACTATTAAAACACTGGAGATTTGTGCTTGTCGCAATTTTCTTAATCATGGCAATCGCCTCATTACTATTTTCAGGAATAACTTTTGGAATTGATTTCGAAGGAGGAACACTTTATCAAATAGAACTTCAAAGAGAGGTAACCCCTACTGAAATTGCAAGAATTAGTACTATTATTCAACAAAGAATTGATCCAGGCGGACTTAGAGGAGATATTCTTTCACCCGTTGGTGGAAAATATATTATGATTCAAACTGCAGAAACTAACCCCCAAGAACTAGAAAAAATCGAGTCAAGAATAAGACAACAAGGAAAATTTGAAGCAATACTAAACGGAGAATTATTATTCACTGGAGATGAGATTAGAAGAATTTCAAGAAAAGACGGATATGGGGTTTCAAAAAATGGTAATGTTTATGAATGGAGTTTGCCTTTTGTATTAAATGATGAAGCAGCAAAAAGATTTTCACAAATGACTTTCCACGAGTGTACTGCAGTTTCTTTTTCTCCACAAGGAAAACCAATTTATGATTGTGAAAAGACAATGTTTTTTTTAGACAAACCAAGCGCATTAGTTGTATTAACACAAGAACAATACGATTTTGATGAACAAGAACTATTACTTGGAAATACTTTACTAAACATCCCACAAGAAACAAGTATTGAAGAAGTAATTGAAGATTCAAGAGCAGAAGTAATTGTTTATAATGATGAAGATTTTAATTCAATTTATTTAGAAGAAATACTTAAATTAACTGATCAAGCAATTGTTTCATCTGATTTAAGTGAAAAGGCAGTGAATGATCTTAACATTGCAGGTTTTAGTGTAACAAAAACAGAAAACAAAGAAGGAACCCCTTGGATATGGCAAACATTAAATGCAAAACAAATTATTAGATTAAGTGAAGGAATAACTAATGAAGATGTAACTGATCCAGCACAAGCAAAAATATTTACTCAACTTAATATTAGTGGGTCAAGAGAAACTGCAGAAGTTGCGTTCATGGACTTGGAAGAACTAGCAATATTACTTGAATCTGGTTCTTTACCCACCCCAGTTAAGAGTATTTCAAAAGAAACAATTTCTCCTACGCTAGGAACCTCTTTCTTTTCAAATGTTGTTTTAATGGGAATAGTTGCAATTATTCTTGTTGCACTTGTAGTAATTATTAGATACAAAAATCTTCTTTTAGCCGCTCCAATTATTCTTACATTAGTAAGTGAAGTTATTATTCTTCTTGGAATATTATCTCTTCCAATGATAAAACAACCACTAAATTTAGCTGCATTTGCAGGAATTATTGCTTCAATTGGAACAAGTGTTGATTCAGAAGTAATTATTGTTGATGAAATGATTGGAAAAAATAGAAAAGAACACCTTTCTCTTGTTCAAAAAATTAAGGAAGGACTATTCATTATTACAACTTCAGCACTAACAATGATAGCTGTAATGGGTCCAATAGTACTATTATCAAGAACAATGCCTGGAATTAGTAACTTATACGGATTTGCAGTAGTAGCAATACTTGGAGCACTAATTGGAGTACTTATTACACGACCTGCATTCACAAAAGTAGTTGAAATGATTTCTGACAAAATAGAAAAAAAGTAAAGACAAATAAACTAATTTAAACTTTTAATTAAACAACCACAAATGCTAATTAATATTAATTATACTAGTGCATTTAATTCTTTTTTGTAATAATACTTGCTCGCTAGTAAAAAAATTACTAAAACCACTAAACTCATAAAAAACCAAGTTAACGTATGCACTAAATCTGGATCAAAACCAATTATTTCAGAAAAAACAACTACTACAAGACGAGGAATATTAATTAAAAAAATAAACCCCGCTCCAAAAATAAATAAACTCATTTTCTTAATTAATTCTGGTTTTTTTAGTGAAAAAATTAATGCAAAAAGAATACTAATTGTTGAGAATCCAAGACAAGCATTACTAATAACAAAAATTTTTTCATTTAAAAAAATTTGATTATCCAAAAAAGGTAAATTCAAGATAGAAGAAACAATTATTGTTAAAAAATTTGACATTATTGATAAATCAAGAAACTCAATAATAAAACTTAATGTGAAAAAAATTAGAAAGAATTTTATTGAAAAAATCAACAAATCAAAATTGGTCAGGATTTGTTTTTTTTTACCAATTTTTTTAGTACTTTGATTAAGAGTATTTTTTAATTTTCTTTTAAAGTTAATTTTTAATTTTTTATTATTTTTAATATTTAATTTATTTTTAGTTTTATTTTTTAAGGCATTATTTTTAATTTTTGGTTTACTCAATTAATTCACCAGGGAACTTTTTTTAATTTTAATTTGTATGCTAAAATATTTGTTATTGAATGCATAAAAATTGTAATAATTAATAATACTAACACTACCTCAAGTTCTGGTATTCTTACCAGTGAACTTAAAATTAATCCACCTAAAATAAAATCCCACTGATCAGCAATTGCCCAATGTGACCCTCTCTCAAGCCCTATTCTTCTTTTTAAAAAACTTTTAAAAATATCTCCAAACATTGCTCCGCTGGATAAAAATACAACAAAAGTAAAATAATTATTTATTAGTTGTGCCTGTGGAATTAAAAAATATATTAATGCTCCTGCTGAAACTCCTATTAATATCCCACTAAATGTTCCAAGAATTGTTTTTCCATCCCCAAATATTCTCTTACCAAATAATTTTTTACCTAAATCAAGTGGAACTTCCCCATGCAAAATTATTGGTGCGGCATTTGCAAAATACATAGGTATTGCATAAATTAAAAATAGAAAAAATATTTCTAATACTTCCACCAAACCATCCCCAAATTAAATAACTATATTAACTAACAAAAATAAATAAAACCTCAATTAAACTAATAAAAAATAAACAACTAACAAAAATAAATAAAACCTCAATTAAACTAATAAAAAATAAACAACTAACACAAATATTGCTCCTGATGAAGAACCTATTAAATTAACTTGCATGTTGTTTAAAATTTTTCTTGTCTCAAATATTGCACCAAATATTGAATCAATATTTGTTCCAACAAGACCCGCAATTACAACTAATCCTGCTAAAACAATATTATGATAAGTAAAATAGTAAATTATCGCAATTATTAATCCCCCAATTAGAGCTGCTCCCTCCCCAAGTAAAGTCACTCCACCATCAGTCCCTCTTGGAACTTTTTTTAAAGTGGTAATCATTATTGGGTCTTTTTTTGAATAATACCCTATTTCTGAAGATAAAGTATCTGCAAGAGCTGCTGATACAGCTGCAAAGAAGGCTAATTCAAAAGCTACTGCATTTTCTGGAAAAATTACTATTAAAATTATTGATAAAAGTGCAGGAAGTGAATTCCCAACAACATTAAACACATTTCTTTTTTCATGTTTCTTTTTCGGATAATTACTGGCAATTTCTGCAATAATAAAAAATACAACTACCGCAAAAAAAGAAATTAATGGATTAGGCGCATAACTTATAGCGGCAAGACCAACAATGTTTGCTACTAAAACTCCTTCAAAATCAAGTAAATGTTTATAGTAGGAAAATAAAGAAAAAATTACCAAGAAAATTATTACTAAAATTAATTCTTCTAAATACATATAATCTCAATAGTAATTAGTTAAAACTAATTTATATAGTTTTATATTAAAATAAAATTTATTGAATAGGCAAGGCAAAATTTTAAAGAAAGGGAAATAATTATTATTAATTATTTTTTTCAGTAAATATTCCTTTTGCAGGGATTACTTTTTTTACTAAAAATACCTTCGCTGTTTTTTTAGCAATTTCACCAGGTAAATTTCCAAGTAATAAATCTTTTGAAATATCTTCAAACTCTTTTCCGCTTTGAGATAATAATTCTTTCTTCATAATATCTCTAATCCCTGCTTCTTGTCTTCTTGTAGCTTTTTTGTCAGTAATTGCTACAATTGTAAACCTTGCTTCCCCACCAACTACAGAAATTTTTTCAGTTAATGCGATTTTACTATTTCTTCTTCTAACTGATCTCCCTAATGATCCTTTATTCATTTCAAATTTTGATAATTTTGTTGAAATGTTTTGTCCTTGTATATCATTTGTTTTTAAGTAAATATACCAATCTCTTTTCATTCTATTCCCAGTTAATGTATCAAGAGTTGTCCTTATTGTTCTATTTACGAGATTTTTTGGTTTTTCTGCAGGTGTTTCTGCTATTGGTTTTTTATCAAATATTCTAGAAGCATTAATAGTAAACCATTTTTTCTTTTTCCATTTATCAACTACTCTTCTTGATCCTTTTCCTGCTGCTGCATTTGTTTTTACTTGTTGTTCTGCCATAAAATCATCTCATTTATTCATTTTTACTTTTTTAAAAAATCATCAATTTTTTTTAAACCAATAATTCCTTCCTCTTTCAATATTACTTTTTCCCCATCATTTGTTTTTTGTTTTAATTTTACTTTAATCTCTATTGTCATAAAAATTACTTCACTAGTAATGCTGCTTGTTCAGCAGAGTATTTCCAACCAAGTGGCAATTTTCCATTTTTTGAATAATATTTACCTAATTTTCTTATCTTTGACACAGTTATTTCATAACCTCTTTTTGCTGAAAAGTCTTTTTTATTTTTATTTAAATGTTTTTCAAGTATTACACTTCGTCTTATTAAATTTAATAAATCTTCCGGCATATCCCCTAAAAGTTTATTTTCTAATAATACTTTTTGAATTGTTTTTCCATTAGATAATTCATAAAAGTTTTTTACCCCAAATTCATCCCTTAAAATTAACCCAATTTTACTTGGAGAATGACCTGCATTTGCTAAAGACACAATATTTTCTTCAATTTCTTCAAGAGATAGTGAATTAGTATCTTTTTTTTCCTTCTTTAATTCTTTCTTTTTAGCCATTTTAATCACTTTAACCTTCCTACCCATTCCGGCGTAGAAAAGAACAACAAAATTATAACAGAATTCTCATAGATAAGGTTTAAAAAGCTTGAGTCAAAGTTTTTAAAAAATAAAAAAAATAGTTTAAAAAAAGTTAATTAAAATTAAATATAAAAAATTGGTTAAAAAAATAGAAAATTAGTGATATCTGGATCTTTTTTCTATCTTCTCCATTTGCTTTATCATTGATTCATTAGGAGAATACCCCCTAAGCACTAATTCCCATCCGTTTTTTAGGTTAGAATGGGTAGAATTGAAAGTTTTCTTAAAAACAATTAAATCTGTTGCTAAATCTTCAACTTTTTTTGAAAAATAACCTAATCCAAAGTCAATAAAAAATATTTTTCCAAAATTATTTGAACTTTTGTCATTAATAAAAATAATATTTGATGTAGTTAAATCCCCATGTATTATTCCAACAGAGTGTAACTTTTTTATTTCTTTTCCCATCAATTCACACAATTCTTTTTTTTCTTCAATTACTTCCTTAACTCTGACTCCCCCCAAATATTCCATAATTATTTCAAACGAATTTTCATCAACTTTCAACACTCTGGGAGTGTTTACTACTTGTGATGCTTGCTTAATTAATTTAGACTCACTTTTAGTCCTTTTTTTTCTTATTTGTAAATCAAGTAAAGGATTTCGATATTTTTTTTCAACTCTTTTTTTGTTAATTGCTTTTGATTTGTCAAAAGTTATTTGAATTATTTCAGCTTCAGCGCCTTTTTTATAAAAAGTTTTTTCCATATTAATCAATCAAGTTTAATAAAATTAGTCTAAAGATGGACAAAAAGTTTTCATTTCATCCTGTATTTTCTTACAAGTATTCAAATATTCCATCACTAATTCTTTTTGGCCATAACGCAACAATTCTTTTTCATTTGAACTTAATAAATCAAATTTTGAGATTGCATTTTGTGAAATTGTCTCACATAATTTTGCTATTTGGTAAGTTTTTATCACTGATACTGATTTACAACTTTCCTTTGACATATCAAGAGTCATTGTTTGTTTTGTAAGTACTAAAATTTGATAAAACGCTTGTGCGGAGTAAAGTTCGGCATCAGCAAGATTGGATGCCAAGTTTAATCCTATTAATTCATTAGAATAATCAAGCATTATTTTTTCATCAGGGACAAATGAAGTCGATAAACCATATTTTTCTTGTAATTGATTTATTTTTTTCGCATCACTATTTGAATCAGTGCAACCAAACAGCATAAAAATTCCAAATAATAAAAATATAATTACTACAATTTTTTTCATAATAATAATAATAAGGGTTAGTTAGTATTAAATTCTTTCTTTTAATAAAAAAAAGAGATTTTTTTATCCAAAAATTTTTTCAAATAACCCTTTTCTTTTTTTTGATGCATCTTCTTCTTTTTGTAGTAGTTCTAATAATTCTTTTTGTTTTTTAGATAATTTTTTAGGGGTTTCTATTATTACTTTTACATACTCATCCCCTAGAGAATCTGAATCCAATTTTTTTATCCCTTTTCCTTTCATTTTAAAGATAGTTCCTGTTTGAGTTCCAGCAGGTATTTTTAAGTCAGCTTTTCCTTTTAATGTTGGAACTTCTACTGTTGCACCTAATGCAGATTCAGAGAAACTGATCGGTATTTCTGTATAAATGTCTTCTTCATCTCTTTTGAATAGGTCGTGTTTTTCTACAAGAATTACTAAAAATAAATCCCCACTCCCGTGTTTTCCTTGATTTCCTTTTCCTTGAAGTCTTAAGTGATTTCCAGTGTTTATTCCTGCAGGTATTTTTACATTTAATTTTTCTAATTGTTCTTTAATTCCAACACCATTACAACTTGGACATTCTTTTTCTGGTATTTTTCCTTTTCCTTTACATTTATGGCAAGTAGATTGCATCTGAAATATCCCAAAAGGAGTTCTTTGTTGTTTTATTTCAACCCCCCTTCCATTACAAACAGAACAAGTTTTTAGTTCACCTTCAGCCCCACTACCACCACATTTTTCACATTTAACAAATCTATCATATTTAATTTCTTTTGTTGCCCCAAATGCTGCTTCATCAAATTTTAAGTTAATTGAAATTTTTATGTTTGAACCCATGTCTTTACTTTCCCTTTTTCCTCCTCTTCTTGAACCAAATAAGTCCCCAATATCTTCAAATCCAAATCCACTAAACCCTGAAAAATTATTGAATAGATCTTCAAAGTCAAAATCAGTTCCTTGGCCAAATCCTTGTTGGTTGTACCCTGAAAAGTTTTTGTAAGATTCACCATAATTATCATAATTTTGTTTTTTTTCTGGATCTGAGAGTACTGAATATGCTTCATTGATTTCTTTGAATTTTTTTTCAGCACCATCTTCTTTTGATACATCAGGGTGATATTTTTTGGCTAATTCTTTATATGCTTTTTTTATTTC
>ERZ795044.732-NODE-732-length-30755-cov-7.245798_pt1 | contig 30755 bp, 30 predicted proteins | sample MGYA00375128_ERZ795044 | MGnify/ENA primary metagenome ERZ795044 (study PRJEB30173, sample SAMN05720213) | anaerobic digester metagenome | isolation source: active sludge of municipal wastewater-treating anaerobic digesters | place: USA | collected 2014-12-22 ...
TTTCAGGATGTTCACTTTGTGTCTGCCAATATTGCGTATGCAGCAGGATCCGGTGGATGTATTGCTAAATCAACAGACGGAGGAGTTAACTGGGTCTTTGTTCGCAGTCCGCTTTATAACAATTCCAGAATCATCAATACAGTTTGGTTTGTAAATGAGAATAAGGGTTATATGGGCGGTGAATGGAACACCCTTGATTCTATCCCCAAAGTTTATTTTACCAATAACGGCGGTTCTACCTGGGACTCTCTGACCTCTCCTTCCGGAGGAACAGTAACCCGGATCGGCTATATCAACAATCCCAATATTGCACCTCAGTTATATACCGTAACAGGTAAAGGAAAAGAGATTCAGCGGATCATGTTCTTTGACGACAACACGGGTTATATCACAGGAAACTCACAACATTCAAGTGGGGGCCCGACCATCCAAATACCAGCGGTGAATACCGCTACCTGTTTACCAACTGGTGGACAAACATCAGCCCTGGGTTCGCAACACGCTTCCCTGGTCTGGAAATTTTCCAATGGTGTGCTAACTGATTATTCCACCACAAAAGAACGCCTCGGATACTCCGGAAATACGGTAACACCTCCTGTTCCCTGTGGCGGGTCGACTGGTTTATACCGCACGGTGACTGCAGCAACTTCTTCTTTCAGGGCCATGCATATTCTGGATGCGAATACTGTTTTATTAATTGCAAATACCAATAATACAGCCATGCGCATCTATACCGGTCCTGCGGATAGTACGGTGAATATGGCAAACGGATTAAAGGAAAGGGGAAGATATGAGATTGTGAACCTGACAAACCCGCCAACAGGATTTCCAACTATTCCGGCAAGCAATCCGGTTTTTGCTTTTTCCAACCCGGCAAATATTGTACGTGCTGCCAATGGCAAATTATTTGTACCCGTTAACTCTCCGGTTTTTGGTCCTGTCAACAGGATGTGGACCTCAACGAATAACGGAACTACCTGGGTGGAAGAAAGATGGTTACCCACCGGCAGGAATTACAGTGAGTTTGGAGGACAGGCGATCGATATTTTACCTTCCGGCAAATTTTTAGTGGCCGGTCAAAACGGTGTTGTATCTGATTCTATTCCGGGTGGTCGCTGGGCCAGTACTTATTCCCAAGGAACCACTGGTTCATTCAATAAACTTGACTTTGCTGATTGTGCCAACGCAATGGCAGTTGGTGGTGGAATTATCGCCCGCACGAATAATGGTGGCCGTACCTGGGATCAGATCGTTCGACAGGACTTTATCAATCTGAATATTCAGATCAATGCTGCGGCTTATGCTACCGGTAATCCTGCAAAAGCATATTTTGCCACCGGTGCCGGCAATATTTACCGATCAGTAGATATGAATATCCCTTCTCCGGGTTTACCCACGATTGATCCGGTATATGCAAATGCAAATGAACAAATGTGGGATGTGGCTACTTCCGGAAATGACAGTGTATGGGTTTGCGGTTATAGCACCTTCTCGGTAGCTGCAGCCAGTCGTTCGCCGAAAGTTTTCCGTTCTACCAATGGAGGGAATACCTGGACGGTGTATAACGGATTTCATACCAGCACTAATTTTCAGAATTTCAGACATATTGAATTTCCTACAAATCAGATTGGTTATGTAACCGGAACCAGGGACACGGTCTGGAAAACAACAGATGCCGGTGTAACCTGGAACAAACTGCCATTGCCTACTCCTGGCGTTACACCGCAAATCACCTATAATGATATGTTTGCACTGGATGCCAATACGGTTTTCCTGGTAGGTAACGGTTTTCCAAGAAAAGTGGTCTTCAGAACAACTGATGGAGGAAACAGCTGGCAGGATATCACCAATAATATACTATCCATATTCCCGGTAGGTAATTTCAACTCAGTGGTATTCCATGACCTGAACAACGGTTATATAGGTTGCGCCGGTGGATTCCTGGTCACCAATAATGGTGGAGCAAGCTGGAGAATAGAACAGTCTTCTTCACCCACCAATCATACCAGCATTGTTTTTTCACCGAAAAAAGTACCAGCAGGTACACCAGCTGCCAACCGTCGCCTGTTTTCTGTAGGCGCATTTTCGAATCATGTGCTGGAGTTTGGTGATACAACGCAGTTGAATGTATCCACTACTGAAACAGCCGTTTCTTCCTGTAATAACACACCCAATGGTTCTATCCGGGTAAGCGCCAACGGAGGTATTGCTCCATATACTTACAGTATCGATGGCGGAGCTTTTCAATCCGGTTCTCAATTCAATAATGTCGGCGCCGGAAATCATACCATCCAGGTAAGGGATTTTGCCTGCGGATTGGTTGTAAAAACCGTCAATGTTCCGGTTAGACCGGCCCCGACTGTAAATGCCGGTTCGGACAAAACAATTGTTCAGGGCGATGAAGTACAGTTACAAGGCAGTAGTAACGGAACCCCAGCGGTTATTTTGTGGACACCCAATAATAATATCACAGGAGCATCCACATTTACACCGGTAGTAAAGCCTGCCCAAACTACTCCTTATTTGCTGACCGTAACAGATGCTAATGGCTGTATTGGTAGTGATAACGCACTGGTAACTGTGATTCCTTACTGTATTAAAGTGATGAATGCATTTACACCCAATAACGACGGTCAAAACGACCGCTGGCTGGTAACTGACGGCAACCCCTGTACCGATAAAATATTCGTAGCTGTTTACAACCGTTATGGCAATGAAGTATACAGAAACGAAAACTATCAGAACAACTGGGATGGAACTTATAAAGGGAAGCCGGTGGCTGACGGAACCTACTACTACAATGTTTCCTTCAAGACCATCACGGGAAAACCCATCAGTGTAAAAGGAGATGTAACCATATTGCGTTAACCGAACAAGACAAATAAATGAAAAAGATAATTACAGTCATCATAGCATTTGCCGCACTGAAATCCGGTGCACAGCAAATTCAAACTTCTTCTCTTTTTGATCTGCAGGGAATGATTCACAATCCCTCCCTGGCGGGTTCAAACGGAAGCATGATCGGCGGAAGTTACCGTACACAGTGGAACGAAATCAGCGGATCGCCTAAAACCGCAATGGTATTCGGCTCATTTGACCTGCCTTCTCTGAAAATCGGACTGGGCGGTTATATATATAATGATGAAACGGGTCCAACATCAAGAAGAGGTGTACAGTTGGCGTTTGCCAAGCATATTCCGGTGGGTGAAGATGCGCGCTTCTCACTCGGTATTGAAGCCAAAGGATTGCAGTATTCAATTGACAGGGCCAAACTGTCGGCTACATTGGGTTCAGATCCTGCACTGGGTACAAGCGACAATAAATTTAAGTTTGATGCCGGCTTCGGTATTTCGTACAACAGCAAAAAATGGCAGGTAGGTGCTTCCGTTTCTCAGCTGGTACAGTCCAAACTTGATTTTTATACCGGCAACCTCACATCCGGACAGGAAGCCAGGCTATATCGCCACTATTACCTGCATGGGCTCTATCGCTGGGCTACCGATGAATCAAATGTGGTGACGCCCCATGTACAATTTATCTATCTCCCCAATGCGCCATTAGAATTTCAGGCGGGTGTTCGGGTAGACCATAAACAACTTTTTTGGGGTGGACTGGGTTTTCGCTGGAAACAAAGCTTAACCGCTTCAGCCGGTTTCTATGTTAATAAAAAACTGATGCTGGGCTATTCATTTGATCTCTACCGTAATCCGGTTAGTGTGTTTGATGCAGGTGGTGGAGATGCGCATGAGATTATGCTCCGGTACAAGTTTAAAAACTAAGTTTTAAGGTTTAATGGTTAATGGTGATGCGGCCCCGTTTTTACGGGGCCGTTTTTTGTTGAATCAGTTACTTTTACAATTCAGTTACTTTTTATGCAAACACTGACCATTAGCCTGATACAGACCCATCTTCACTGGGAAGACAAAACAGCCAACCTGCAGATGCTGGAGCAAAAAATAATGGGTATCAGCGCCCAAACAGAATTGCTGGTATTACCCGAAATGTTCAGCACCGGATTCAGCATGAAACCTGAACTGTACGCTGAAAAGATGGACGGGGAGTCCTTGCAATGGATGAAACGGGTGGCAGCTGCAAAAAAAATAATCCTTACCGGCAGCCTGATCATTGAGGAAAATGGCCAATACTTTAACCGACTGATCTGGATGCTCCCCAATGGCCAGTATGGCGTGTATGATAAACGACATCGTTTTGCATTTGCCGGAGAAGATGAACACTATACAGCCGGATCCAAAAGATTAATTGCTTCTGTGAAAGGATGGAGGATCAACCTACTGGTTTGTTATGATCTGCGTTTTCCGGTATGGGCCCGTCAATCTCCATCCGCAGCAGACCGTGCACATGGAGAAGCAGAATATGATCTCCTGGTGTATGTGGCTAACTGGCCTGAAAGAAGAAGCCATGCCTGGAAAACACTCCTGCAGGCCCGCGCGATCGAGAATCAGTGTTATGTAGTGGGTGTGAACCGGGTGGGGAACGATGGCAACAATATCTACCATAGTGGCGACAGCATGATCGTTGACCCGATGGGAGAAATCGTATACACAAAGAAAGATGAAGAAGACATCTTCACCATTACCCTGAAAAAAGAGGAGTTGGTGGCTGTAAGAGAAAAGCTTCCTTTTTTAAGAGATGCGGACCGGTTTTTATTATTAAATGAAGACGATACGTTGGAAGACCTCTAGTTTTTTTTGACTCCTTCTTTATGATTCCGTATCAGTTCCATGGTGCGGATTACTTTGAAATCAGCATTCTTTCTGATATCGTCTACCGTTGGTAAAGCCAACACTTCCGGTTGTACCCCTTTGCCATTCTTCGGGGTGTTTTTATCAATCACCAAACGAAACAAAGGAAGGCGGAAGCGGATACCGGTTTCCGGTAATGTAGCATCCGGAATCAGCCAGGCAGAATTACCATAAGCGCCCCCACCGGTTTCTTCACCCACGATGGTTACATTATCCTGCTTCAGTAAGGCAGAAGCAAATAAAGTGGAAGCAGAAAAGGAATTTCCTCCGGTCAAAATGTATACCTGCCCGTCGAAATGATGATTTTTTTTCGGCTTGAAAGCATGCCTTTCAAAATATCCGAAATGATAATAGCCATCCGCCCGCTTCTTCGTAAAGAATTTTATAAATAGTTTATTCCAGAAATGATCCTGGATATAACGGGCCCATGGACTTCCCTTTTTAACAGCATAAAGAGAATCTGCTATTTTAAAGGGATGATTGGCGATATACCGTGTGATCAGCGTTGAATTGGTGACACTTCCGCCCCCGTTACTCCTCAGGTCAATAATGAGGTGTGTGATGCCATTTTTTTCCAGTGCCTCAAAAGACTGATGAAAAAATTTCTTCAAATTATACCCTTTTCCAAAAGAGGCCAGATCCATCATGGCGCTGTGATTGGCCGTATCCATCCTGAGTAATCGGATACTGTTTTTCCTTAATTCCCGCTGTTGTTTTTTGGTTGGTTGTGATTGGGAAGAAGGCCTGAATGTACGGGTACCCCTGCCCACTGTATCAGCGGCAGGATTATAAACAGGAATAATGATTTGTCTGGTTGTACCGGAACTATCTCTGTATTCAACCTGGTATTTTTCTGAAATCCCGAATATATTGGTATACAGGGAGCCGAATAACCCTCTGTTGCTGAGTGACTGAAACTTGTGTGTGCTGTTATATCCATCAGTAGAAATAAAACTGAACAAAGAATCAACGATCAGTTCTTTGCTGCGGCCATTGATGGAAAGAATCTCTGTTCCTCTCCGGAGAATGCTGTCGCGCCGGTTGAGATTCGCTGTGACCACCATCTTCATTTCATCATTGGGAGTATTCCCACCCCATAATTTCATACTGAGCGGAAACATTTTACCCAAACGGGCCGTATCGCTGTATTTATTCCAGGCTTTGGATGGGCGAACCGTAGTGTGTCCGCAATTGACTTTTGCGGTTACATAGCTGAGGATTTTTCGAAACTGTGGTTCGGTAAGCGAGTCATTGAGTTGCTGGCGGCCCCAGTTTAAAAAATAATCCATACTGTCCTTACTGGTATACCAGTAAAGTCCCGGGTGATGGGTTTCCAGTAAAGAGCGGTAAACCTGATAATCTTTCTGCAGGATGTCGGGGGCATATTTTCTGGAAGCTGAAAAAGAAGCGCGCCCGGAGCCACACCCTGTTAAAAGCATCAGCATAAAAAGGCCAGCCATCACTCCTGCAATTTTGTTCACGGCTCCTTGTTTGCTGATCATGCGCTGATTTATTTTAAATGATTCCAGCCCTGCGCAGTAATGGCATGCCGGCCTCCGCCCTTTGTGATGATGTGTGCGCCCTGCTCCGCTTCCGTCATATAACCCACCACACTGATTTGTTCATTGAGTACCAGTTTATCATATTCTGCCTGAGGAATCGTGAACAGCAATTCGTAATCTTCTCCGCCGCTCAGCGCACAGGCAGTGGGATCTATTTCAAATTTAAAGGCCGCCCTTTTCATTTCCTCGTGAACAGGAATTTTTTCTTCATACAATACACAACCCAGGTTGCTTTGTTTACAGATATGAAGAATTTCGGAACTGAGTCCGTCACTGATATCCATCATGGAAGTGGGAACAATTTCGCTGCTGGCGAAAAATTCAACGATATCTTTTCTTGCCTCTGGTTTAAGCATACGTCCGATCACATAGGTCTCACCTTCCAGGTCGGGTTGTACTCCCGGACTTTCCAGGAAAATCTTTTTTTCTCTTTCCAGGAAAAGCAATCCCACATAAGCACCACCAAGGTCACCACTTACACAAAGCAGGTCTCCCTTTTGGGCAGTGCTTCTTTTTACATATTTGTCTGGCGCCACTTCCCCAATGGCGGTTACGGAAATGATAAAACCTTTTTGCGAAGAAGTGGTATCTCCTCCTACGAGATCAACCCCGTACCGGTTACAGGCGGCATAGACACCTTCATAAAACTCATCCAATGCCTCCAGACTGAATCGATTACTGATGCCCAGGTTCAGCAGCACCTGAGTGGGTTGTGCATTCATCGCATAGATGTCACTCAGGTTGACCGTGATGCATTTGTAGCCGAGATGGCGCAGTGGAGTGTAGGTCAGGTCAAAATGCACTCCTTCTACCAGCAGATCACTGCTGAGTACGGTTTGTTTTCCAAAATGATCGATCACGGCCGCATCATCTCCCACTCCTAAAATGGAAGATGCATTTTGCAGCTCAATATTTTTAGTCAGGTGTTCGATGAGTCCGAACTCACCAAGCGAACTGATTTCAGTACGATTGCTCATAATTCTTTCCGGTTATTGATGACTTCCACCATTTCATCATGAATTTTTCCATTGGTGGCAAGTACTTTATGCTGATAAACAGAAAAGGGTTGACCTTCATGATCGGTCACCTTCCCTCCTGCTTCTTCCACAATCAGGTAACCCGCAGCACTGTCCCAGGGCTCCAGTTTATGTTCATAAAACCCATCGAAGCGGCCACAGGCCACCCAGCATAGATCAATGGCAGCAGAGCCCAGCCGGCGCACAGGTACACCCTTGCGGACAAATCTTTCAAAAATCTCCAGCGGGCCATTGGGCATATTGATATAGGTATAGGGAAAACCGGTCACCAGACAGGCATTGATCGCATTGGCTTCGCTGCTTACCTGTATGGGCTGGTCATTCAGGAAAGCACCCTTTCCTTTTTCTGCAAAAAAATATTCATTCAGATGGGGATTCAAAACGGCAGCCATGGTGATCACCCCATCTTCTTCAATGGCAATGGAAACACAGTTCAAAGGAATACCATGGGCAAAATTCACAGTGCCGTCAATCGGATCTACAATCCATTTAACGGAGGAGCTGCCAGTGCTGGCTCCGCTTTCTTCGCCCAGCACCTGATGATCCGGATAATGCCGGTGAATGACTTCAATGATTGCTTTTTCAGCGGCATGGTCTGCCTCTGTAACCAGGTTGTTGACACCTTCTTTATTACTGACCTTAAAACTTTTATTGAAAAAACGAAGAATCTCCCGGGCCCCGGCCCCGGCAGCCTCTTTTAGCACCGATTTAAGCATACACAAAGATACCCGAAATGCCCTAGCTGCGAAGAGAAAGGAGCGCTCTTATTTTGAACAGACGCCGAAAACTTCGTACTTCGTAACCAGCAGCCCTCTATGCCGGAATTATCAGTAATCATAGTAAATTATAATGTTAAGCATTTCCTGGAGCAGTGTTTATATACTGTCCTGGCAGCGGCCCGTGGCATAGAAACGGAAATCATTGTAGTTGACAATCATTCTTCTGATGGCAGCATGCTTTACCTGCCACCCAAATTTCCAACCGTTCAGTTTCTGGAGAATAAAGAGAATACCGGATTTGCCAAAGCCTGTAACCAGGGGATGGCCATGGCTCGCGGCCGTTATATCCTGTTCCTGAATCCGGATACGATTGTACCGGAAGATTGTTTTGTAAAATGCCTGCAGTTCCTGCAATCTACTCCCCGAGCCGGCGGCCTGGGAATCCGGATGATCGATGGAAGCGGGAAATTCTTAAAAGAATCCAAACGTTCTTTTCCTTCGCCGCTCACTTCTTTATATAAACTTTTCGGGCTGTCCAGATTATTCCCACGCTCCGGCATCTTTTCAAAATACCATCTCGGGCATTTGCCAGAGCACAGCAACAACGAAGTGGATGTACTGGCCGGTGCATTCATGATGATTCCCAAAGCAGTACTGGATCAAACAGGAGGCTTTGACGAAAACTTTTTTATGTACGGAGAAGATGTGGACCTGAGTTACAGAATCCAGCAGGCGGGATTTATCAATTACTATTTTGCCGGAAGCAGCATCATCCATTTCAAAGGAGAAAGCACCCGGAAGGGAAGTATGAACTATGTAAAAATGTTCTATACCGCTATGAGCCAGTTTGTGCGTAAACATTATGGCGGTAGCAGGGCCTCTCTGTTCACAAGTCTGATTCATACGGGTATCTGGTTCAGGGCCGGCCTGACGGCCTTTGGAGGTTTTATCCGCCGTTTTGGTTTACCATTGATCGATGCAGGACTAATTCTCCTATCATTCTGGCTGGTGAAGAATGGCTGGAACAGCTATATTAAAACGGATGTGCAGTATGAGAACCAGTTACTCTGGATTGCCTTTCCCTCTTTCACGGTTTTTTACCTGCTCGCTGCATATTATGCCGGTTTGTATGACCGATGGTACAAAAGATCCGAACTCATCAGTTCCACCATCATTGCCACACTGGTATTACTGGCAGGGTATGCCTTATTGCCCGAACAATATCGTTTTTCCAGAGGCATTATTCTTTTTGGTGCGCTCCTGTCCTTTATCATGATCAGCATTCTTCGCTGGCTCCTGGTAAAATTCAATGTACTGGACACCAGAAGTGAAAAAGAAGCACAGCTCACAACCCTGGTGGTGGCGAGTCCGGAGGAATACAAAGAAGTACTGTCGTTATTACAACAGGCCGGACTGCATCAAAAAATTTTGGGCAGAATAGCTGTGGATGCCAACGATCATCAGGCAGCAGGATATTGGAAAAACCTGAACCAGCTGGTCGCCACACTACCCTATAAAGAAATCATTTATTGCAGCGGCACCCTGCGTAACACAGATATCCTTCAAAGCCTGCAGCAACTGCCTGCCGGCACCCGTTCCGGTATTTGTGCATCAGGCAGCAGCAGTGTGGTGGGTAGCCGTTCCGCCAATGCAACAGGAGAATCCCTTTCAAAAGAAAATGGCTTCAACCTGTCAAACCCCTATAACAAAAGACTGAAAAGATTAACCGATATAGCAGTATCCCTCCTCAGCCTTATATTTTTTCCATTTCAGTTCCTGCTGCAGCAAAAGCCACTGGCCTTCCTGAAAAATTGTATCAGTGTTTTGCTGGGTTCCAATACCTGGATCGGGTATGCGCTGCCTCAAAAAAGCCTGCCACCGCTCCGGAAAGGAATCATGGCGGCTAATGGTATTCCTGTAAAAGTAAAACAGCCGCTTACAGAGGAAAGCCTGCAAATGATGGATCACTGGTATGCCAGGGATTACGACCCGGTTGTTGAGCTGAAGTTAATCTGGAAACTGTACCGAAGACTGGGGGGATAAAGGAATTTCAGCATTATATTGCAGCCGCCTTACGTAAATCATTGCGTATCTTTAAACACCACCACTGATCCGGCTTCATGGCTACCATTATTGATATAAAATTGCCCAGGGCCATTGCGGCTGCATTAAGACTGCCGGTCAATGATGCCAGGAGACAACAGCTCAGGGTATTGAAGAAACTCCTGAAAAAAGCACGATTCACAGAATTTGGGCAGCATTACCGGTTTGATGAGGCATTACTCAACCGCCATCCCGCTAAAAAATTCCAGGAACTGGTTCCCGTTCATGATTATAATAAGATCTATGAAGAGTGGTGGAAAAAAACCCTCGACGGCGTATCAGACGTGGCCTGGCCCGGAAAGATCAAGTACTATGCACTGAGCTCGGGTACATCCGAAGCGGCCAGTAAATATATTCCGGTGACCCGGGAGATGCTCCGGAGCAATACAGTCAACTACTTAAGACAATTACTGAGTCTGCTCAGTTACCAGGAAGCCAATAAAAGAGCTATCACCAAAGGGTTCCTGATGATTGGTGGTGCCACTGACCTCCAAAAAGGAAAAGCCGGCTGGTTTGCAGGGGACCTTAGTGGTATCCTGGCCAAGAAAAGACCATTCTGGTTTCAGAGTTTTTACAAACCCGGTGGCCGGATTGCCGCTTTAAGCGATTGGAACCAGAAGCTCAATGAAATAGTAGAGCATGCCCGGGAATGGGATATTGGTTTTATTGTAGGTGTTCCGGCCTGGTGCCAGATGTGTATGGAAATGGTGATCGAGCACTACAAAGTGAATAATATACATGAGATCTGGCCCAACTTCAGCTTTTTTGTTCATGGAGGAGTTGCTTTTGAGCCTTACAAAAAAGGCTTTGAGAAACTGCTGGGCAAACCCATCGTGTATATTGAAAATTATTTATCGAGCGAAGGCTTTATAGGATACAAAACAAGAGAACATGCCAAGGGCATGAAACTGATTCTTGATAACAATATCTTTTTTGAATTTGTACCGTTTGATGAAAAGAATTTTGACAACGACGGACAAATCGTGGCCAATCCGGAAGCCTGTATGATTCACGAAGTGGAAGAAGGAAAAGAATACGCTCTGCTGATGAGTACCAATTCCGGTGCCTGGCGTTACCTGATCGGCGATACGATCAAGTTTGTGGACCTGGAGAAAAGTGAAGTGGTGATAACAGGTCGCACCAAACATTTCCTGAGCCTGACTGGTGAACACCTCAGCGTGGAGAATATGAACAAAGCGATTGAACTGGTGAGCGAAGAATTTAATATCAGTATTCCCGAGTACACCGTGGTAGGATTCCCGTTTGAAAATTTCTTTGCCCACCGCTGGTATGTGGCTACCAATGATGCCGTGGATGCCAACCAGCTCAGGAATAAAATTGACGAACACCTGCGGGCACTGAATGATGATTATGCAACGGAAAGAGACAGTGCGCTCAAGGAAGTATTCCTGGAAGTGTTGCCGGAAGAAAAATTCATGAAGTTCATGGAACTGAAAGGGAAACTGGGTAGTCAGCATAAATTCCCGAGAGTGATGAAAGGTAAAATGCTGGCGGACTGGGAAAAATTCCTCAGCAGCGGTACGGTTTAACCGTTTAATGCCGGCAGGCGCAATAACAATTACATTTTTGGTTTATTTCTCCAATGATTGAAGCCATACTTAAAGGACTGGGTTTTGGTTTGTTACTGAGTATCTCGGTAGGCCCTGTGCTTTTTTCCATTATCAAGCAGAGTTTGAACAACGGCCCGCGGGGCGGCTTTGCATTTATTCTGGGGGTTTCGGCGAGTGATATCTCTCTGGTACTGGTCAGTAATATTTTCACCGAACTGTTTAACAGTCTCAAGCAATACAAAACAGAAGTAGGCGTGGTGGGTTGCGTATTTCTGGTTTCAATGGGAATCTACTTTCTCTTTTTTAAGAAAATAAAAGTAAACGAGCAGGGAGAACAGGTGATTCGTTTCCGGAAAAGAGATACTGCCAAAATTTTTCTCTCGGGTTATTTCATGAACACCCTGAATCCAGCTGTATTCATTTTCTGGATCACCACTTCTACCGCCGTAGCAGCTTATACTGTGAATCATAGGATCATTGTATTCACCACCTGTTTATGCTGGATGCTGGGAACCGATGTGCTGAAAGTATTGCTGGCGGGCAAAATCCGGAACCGGTTAACGCCGCATAATATTCATATCATTAATAAAATAAACGGCCTCTTACTCATTATTTTTGGGGTCGCCCTGGTCTGGGGATTGATCGTTTATGGAAAAAGACTCTGAAACAAGATCTGAAAAAGTAAAGCAGTTTTTGCGACAGTGCTGGAGATGGACCAAAAAGATCTTTCTCTGGATCTTTATTTTCCAGTTCTTTTATATCCTCTTACTCAAATGGGTGAACCCACCTATCACCATTACTCAGCTGGTGAGCTGGGTCAGCGGTCATGGATTGAAAAGAGACTACGTCAAACGGAGCAATATTTCCCCGCAGGCTGGTCTGGCTGTAATAGCCTCGGAAGATCAGTTGTATCCGGATCATAAAGGGTTCGACTGGAAGAGTATCAAGAAAGCGATGGCTTATAATGAAAAGAAGCCGGGAAGGATACGTGGGGGTAGCACCATCAGCCAGCAGGTTGCCAAAAATGTATTTCTATGGCAGGGAAGAAGCTGGATCCGGAAGGGACTGGAAGTCTATTTTACATTTATGATCGAAACGATCTGGGGAAAGAAGAGAATTCTGGAAGTCTATCTCAATGTGATCGAAATGGGGGATGGTATTTTTGGTATTGAAGCCGCCGCACAGGCCTACTTTAATAAACCGGCCAAAAACCTGAATAAACAGGAAGCATCCATGATTGCCGCCTGCTTACCCAATCCAAAAAGATATAAAGTAAAACCGGCTTCAGCCTGGTTGCTGCGCCGGTCCAGAGCTATTCAATTACAAATGGATTACCTGCATACCGATGCCGATATAATAAAGGTTACAGGACTTGCCCCTCCCTGATCAGTTTGTCAACCGCTGTAACAGCCGTAGCAAAACGCTGATCAGCATCACCCCGGATATCCACCCAGGGAACCGGCTGGTTCACCATGATATCCTTGTAAATACGATAGAGTTTTTTGCGGGTTTCCAGATCGGGATATTCCCGGAGTTCATCCTTTACCCAGGGCAGATCGATATTGCAAAGCAGGTACAGATCATATTTTCTGCGAACGATCTCATCCAGTATATAGCGATGACATTTGCCAAATACAAACTCACTCCAGACCTTGGCCACATACATATCGGTATCTATAAAAAGCGGTAGATGTCCGCCGCTTTCCAGCAGGGGCAGGCTATTGGTTTCCAGCTTGTCAAAATATTCGTCTTCCAGCGCCAGTTGCCCCCTGGCAATGGTGAGCAGGTCATCATATTCATAGCTGGTGCCATTACTGAGTAAAAATTCCCGGGCATATTCAGGACACCAGCTGCTTTCATAATGCCGTGCCAGCTGTTCGCAGAGGGTGCTTTTACCCGTGCTTTCCGGGCCAATCACAACAATTTTCCTGATAGACAATAGGTGGCGTTTACCATTCAAAAATAACGGCTGCAGCCCAAACCCCAAGTTTTACGGCAACAAAATGAATTGAGTTACTTTTACGCCGTTTTTAAACAAGCGGTATGACAGTAAATACGATGCGGATCATTGACAGGTGGGTGGGTATTCCGCTCTGTTTTCTTATTAGTCCATTTTGCTGGTTGGCTGACCTGTTACGGGGTGCCCGTAAAAAGAACCCCGATACCAGCCGGACCCTTTTTGTTGAATTATCTGAAATGGGGAGCGCCATCATTGCCGACCCGGCGATGCGAAAACTCCGGTTAGAAGCAGGTGCTGATCTCTATTTTGTGATCTTCAAAAAGAATTATAAGAGCCTTGATATTTTGAAAACCATACCGGAAGACCATGTTTTCAAAATGAATGCCGACCATTTTTTTGGCCTGATTGGCGACGTTTTTCGTTTTCTGGTCTGGTGCCGGAAAAAGAAAATTTCAACAGTGATTGATCTGGAATTATTCTCCCGCTTTACGGCATTACTTGGTTTTTTCAGTGGTGCCCGCTCCCGGATTGGCTTTACCAGTTTGCATGATGAAGGACTGTACCGTGGTAACCTCGTTAACAAGACGGTTCGTTACAATCCGCATGTCCATGTGGCCATTAATTTTATTTCCCTGGTGAACCGCGCCATGGGATTGTATTCAAACGCCTATGCTACGGTTGCCGTGCCGGCAGAAGAGCTGCAACTGGCGAAAGCAGAAATTCCCGCTGTGGCGACGGAGCAGGTAAAGACTAAAATCAGGCAGCTCTACCCGAACTGGAATAATGAAGCAGTATTGTTGCTGAATGTGAATGCTTCCGATATGCTCCCGCAACGTCGCTGGCCACCCGAAAATTTTGGCGTGGTTGGTAAACAGCTCCTGAACCAGTTTCCTAATATCATCATCATTATGACCGGTTCACCGGCCGAAAAGGAATATGTACAAGCTGTTACCGATATGATCGGCGACCCGCGTTGTATCAACTCTTCCGGCTTTTTCAGCTTTGATGAACTGGTTCCATTATATGATCTCAGCACCTGCATGCTCACCAATGACTCAGGACCAGCCCACTTTGCTGCGGTAACCAACCTGAAAGTTTTTGTACTCTTTGGGCCTGAAACGCCCCATTTGTATTTACCACTGGGAGGAAACGCTGAACCATTTTATCTCGGATTGCCCTGCTCCCCCTGCGTGAGTGCCGCCAATCACCGCAAAACAAGCTGTACTGAAAGACCCTGTATCACCGGCATTCATCCGGCACTGGTACTGAACCGGCTCAATATTTATTTATCAGAAAGGAAATAAAAATTCAAAGCAGCCTGATCAGGTAATGCTGTTTGAGTTCTTTATGTCTTGTTTTAGGATTGATGAATTTAAGGCTCAGCATGGTGACATGAAACTCGTCAAATGATTTTAATTTCTCGAAGGCCACTCCGGCTTTTTCGAGTTCTCCCACTTCATCAGCCGTTACAAATAAAATCCTTGCTTTGGAAAATTTTTGAAGGCGGATATCGTCCACGCTGCTGCGGTAAGTAGGCTGATGCAGGTAAAACTCACCGGAAGGAAAATAAATACCCAAACGGCCCAGGGCTTCAGTTGGGTATTGCTTATTCATATAAGTGGCGGCCAGATTGCCGGACTGATAACGTAATAAATCCGGATAAAAACAAAGGTTCAGGAAAACAGCAACGAATAGTACGGCAATACCGGAGCGTAAATAAGGATACCATTGCTTATCCACTACTGAAAATTTCGGCAGAAATAACAACAAGGTTAAAAGAAGTAAACCGGTAACAATAAAAACAATTGAAAGAGCGGGACGGTAAAAAAATAGAAGCCCGCCAACAAGGATCAGCAGCAGGACGACCAATCCGTTCTGAATATTACCAAAAACAGTTTGTCCGCGATTGACCTGCTGATCAATCAGTACGGCACTGAGTATGGCCAGCATCGGAAAAATGATATTGGTATAATGTGGTAACTGAAATCCGGAAAAAGAAAATACCAGCAGGGTCAGCAGGCAACTGCAAAGGGTGAACCATTCGGTAAAAGGGGCACTTACTTTTTTAATACCCTGACGAATCCTGCTATACAATGCGGCATACATGATCAGCGACCAGGGCAGGAAGGCCCATAAAAGCGTATGCAGGAAAAATAATTTATCACCTTTTCCTTTAATGGGTCCGGTATTAAAGAAACGGCCAAACTGGCTATCCCATAAAAAGAAACGGATACCCGATACCTGCTGACTTCCCAGGACTGTTTTTTCAGGATGGGTATCAAATTGTTTCCAGAGGCAATATAATTCCGGACTGATAAAAAGAATTACCAATAGCAGAGCGAGGATCCACTTCCAATGAAAGAGCTGCTTCCAGTTTTGCTGCAGGATCAGCTGACCAGCTACTGCAGCGCCAATGGGTATTAAAGTGAAAATTCCCTTGGTCATTACCGCCAAGCCGGCAAAAAAACAGGCTGCTACCAATTGCCAACCCCATTTTCCATTGAGGGTATTGGAAAAATGGTAAATAGATGCAATGAGTAGCCCGGTTAAAAAAGGTTCAGCCCTTACATCATTATTGGAAATGATGATATGCATGGCGGTGAGCAGGATGAATACCGACCATAAGGCAATGGTCTTATTATAAAACTTTAGGGCAAACCGATAAGTATAAAAAGCGCCCATCAATACAAAGAGGATTCCGGGTAATTTATACACCCAGTCCTGATAACCGAAAAGTTTAAAAAAAACAGCCGTGATCCAGAAAGGGAAATGGGGTTTATCCAGCCAGTCGGTTTCCTGGAAATACAGGTTTACATAATCATTGTTCACGGCCATGGTCTTGCTGATGGAAGCATAAACGCCGGCATCCGGATCCATCAACGGAATAAATAACCCGCTGAAACAAAGCAGGATGGCCAGGCCATTAAGGAAGTACAGGACGCGGTGAAGCGGATATTGGCCGTTGTCTTGGAGCATGGCCAAAATTACGGCTGCTGCAGTGGCGGATAAAAAATTAATGTTAACCGGTCAGGGGGCACCGTTTGCCGATAATGGCTCTTTTTTCGGTGAAAAAAGAACGCACTTTAAAGTAAAATTCAGGAAGCCGCGACTTCTTTTCAAAGCAATGGCAATGAACACTACGATGATACAAGAGCAATCGATCAGCACCGTGATAACGGGTTACAGTGAAAAGCTATATGCTTTTATCCGAAGCCGTGTGCCGGGAGAGGATGATGCTAAAGATGTATTACAGGAAGTATGGTACCAGTTGAGTCATCAAAGCAACCTGAATGATATTGCGCATATGAGCGGATGGTTGTACCGGGTTACCAGAAATAAAATTGCTGACCTGTACCGGAAATCGAAAACGGGTCCCAGAGAAATTCCTTTAAACCAGGAGGGCGAAGAGATAGCTAATACGAACATGCAGGAGCCAGCTCTTTTTGATTTGGCAACCGGTGAGTTAAAAGAAATGTTTTATGAAAAAATGATGGAAGTCCTGGAAGAATTGCCGGCTGCACAGCGGGAGGTATTTATCCGAAATGAAATAGAAGACCAAACCCTTCAGCAAATAGCGGATGATACCGGCTGGTCCATTAAAACGATTATTTCAAGAAAAAGATATGCGGTACAGTTTTTAAGAAAAAGACTGATGCCATACTACGAAAAGTTTTTACAACATTAAAATAAACACAATGAAAAAGATGATCAGAAAAAGACCGTATTTGATTCCTTTATTTCTTTTACTGGGTGCCGGTGCCTTTGCCCTCTTTGGCTGGGTGCTGATGACACTCTGGAACCTGGCCCTGGTTCCGGCCGTAGGCGCTAACCTGATTAGTTTCTGGCAGGCCCTTGGTATCCTGGTACTAAGTCGTTTATTGCTGGGTGGAATGGGTGGCCGCAGAAAATGGGGGCACCGGATGGCCATGCGGGAGAAATGGATGAATATGTCCGCAGAAGAAAAGGAAAAATTCAGGGAGCAATGCCGTAACCGCTGGGGACATCGCTTTGCGGGAGCCAGTCCGCAGGAAACACAGGGTTGAACAAAAGCAGATCGGCTTATCGCCGGTCTGCTTCTTTTTTCCATGCTACATAACCCCACCAGGCCAGGGCCAGGAAGAGGATATACATCAGGGTGAAGAGATAAAAATGTTTATAGAAATTCAGCGGGATGGCTACGATATTGCTGAAAATCCAGGCGATCCAGTTTTCCACTTTTCTTTTCGCCATCCACCACATGGCGGTAATGGCAGAAGAGGATACCATTGAATCCAATACAGGTGTATTACTATCGGTAAAACGATCCAGCACCACCCAGATCAGTGCCCAGAAAAAAATAAAGAAACCGATACCGGTCCATAATTGCGATTTGCTGCACCAGCTGATGGGATAAGCATACTGACCGGCGTCTTTTTTCTGCACCCAGTTGTACCAGCCATATACACTCATGGCGAAATAATAAATATTCAGAGCGCCATCTGCATACAAAGGCGGGGTGGAGTCAAAAAAATAAAGATAGGCGGCGATCAGTACCCCGATGATACCGGTTGGATAAACCAGTACATTATTCTTGCGGGCATACCAAACGCTGGCAATCTGGGTAACAGTGCTGATCCATTCCAGCGGACGGGTATGGATGATATTACTTTTGAGTTCTCTCCAGATTTCGAGTAGTGACAACAGCTTAATTTAATGTAAACATAAAAAAATCCCGCCAGCTGGCGGGATTCGTACTAGCAAAAGCACTACTTTATTTTCTCGCAATGAAAAGAAGAAAACTGTTTTCAAGATGATAAAGATCATTGCCAAGATGATAAGGCATCATGGCATCTGCCACTACCTGTCTCACTTCTAAAGCACTTGCTTTATTGAGTGCTGCAGCGGCTGGTCCGGTACCCATAAAACTCTTTACACTATTTTCAAGTGAATAGTAGAGGAATGGGCAACTGACCCTAGCCTGATAAATCAACTGCAGGTTGGTTGTTTTCAGAATGGATTCAATCTTTCCATCTTCAGATAAAGCAAAAGGGCCTGGTGTACCCGCAGGTGGTGGTGGCAGGAATGTACTGATGGCTTTTAAAATATTGGTAGCATCGCTGAACTCCGGTTTGTCCCATATACCAATTACCAGATAACCTCCGGGTTTCAGAACTCTTTTTGCCTCTTTAAGAGCGGCGGTAAAATCACCGGCATACTGAAAAGAATTAAAACCGGTTACCACATCAAAACTTTCCGCGGCAAAAGGAAGCGCTTCGAGGTCCTCTTCCAGGAAATTAACACCCGGGTTTCTTTGCCTTGCCAGCTCCAGTAATCCCGGTGCTGCATCAATCCCCATCACCTGCGCGCCATTTTGAATGGCCATGGATGAAAAAAGTCCGGATCCACAACCGGCATCCAGTAATAAAGCTCCTGGCTGGAGGTCAAGGTGCTTCAGTGTTTTTTTGTAAAGCGGCAGAAAAAAAGGCTCAAAATAAACGGACCAGTATTCCGGTGCCACACTCCACAAGCGGCCCTGCATTTCTTTTGTACTCATACGATAATGTTTAAAGGTTAATGAATGAATGACAAAACTAGCAGGGCCCGGCGACGGGTCTGTTACTGTAAAGGCCAGAAATTGTACTGAAAAGTTCAGGCTTTCTCCGCCTGTTTTACGGTAGCCGGAGAAATACCAAACCGGATTTTAAAAGCCCGGCTGAAATGAGACTGATTTTCAAACCCGCTTTCAAAAGCCGCTTCCCCTACGGTTTTACCTTGATGTGAAAGCAGGTGCATGGCATGATTCAATCTTTTTTCGGTCAGCCATTTACCTGGCGTATTGCTGAATTGCTTTTGAAAGTCACGTTTGAAAGCGGAGAGACTGCGATTACTTAGTCGGGCAAATTCATCCAGTTTAAGGTTAAAGCAAAAATTCTCTTCCATTATTTTCTGCAGGGAAACAGCAGCTGGTGCCTTCAACAGTGAACAGAAATAGGTTAGTATTTCAGCATTCACCGGAGTATCTGCTATATGCAGTATGAGTTCTCTGAATTTGAGTTCAAGAATAGCCTGGTCCGGTTGTCGGCCCGCTTCAAAATGAGGCATCATGGATTGGAAGAAAATACTGACGGAAGGCGTTACATCCACCGGCATAACCGGATGAAAACTCTGGCCAGGCGGTCGGATCGGCGTGGATTTTGAAGCCAGCACTTTGCAGATAAAATCATCCGGAATAAAAAAGATAATCAAACAGAAGGTTACATCCAGAAATTGCTCAACAATACAAGCTCCCTTTCTTACAAAAACACAATTTCCTTTTGTCAAATCATAGGAGCCGTCTGCTGTGTGCCAGATTTTGCGGCCTTCCATGACGTATACAATATAATTGTGGTGGCTCCAGACATCTACCATTTTTTCTTCCAGCGGGCAGTTATAGACAGATATCAGCGATTCGCCGCAGGACAGCTGCCGGTACTTGCCGGGATTGCTTTGTATGGTTCCATAAAGATTAAACATGGACCGAATCGCAAATACAAAAGTAGAAATTCCGGAATAATATATCAGCAAGGCTTCTTAAACCGATCAGTTTTTATATTTTTTCCATGCACGAAGATAGACAACACCCTTTTGCGTTTGAAAACGGGTGGGAATCTGCTGCCATTGACCGTTATTAAATTTCCAGACCAGGAAGTGCAGATGCGGTACAAAAGCGTAGCCGGTCTTGCCTGCCAGGCCGATAGGTTGTCCCTTTTTCACAGAATCACCGGTATTCACCAATGCGCCCTGATGTTGCAGATGCCAGTACCCGGCGCGACTCCCGTCTGCATGCTGAATCACAATATTATTGCCTTCTGAACGATACTTCTTGTTAAGGCCTCCTTTCCTTCCATCTTCTTTTACCCGGCTTACCACACCATCTCTGGCAGCGGTGATCGTATCACCTCTGTGTAAATTAAAATCAAGTGCCGCCCGTTCTTTATGGGTCATGCGACTGAAATAACCCTGGATCACTCTGTACTTTTTTCCGGCTTTGTAAGGAAGTGCGTATACATAGCTGGTATCATCTTTCACGATACCCTTTTGTAACAATTTAATTTCTTTGCGAAGGGGATTATTACTGGCTGCACAACCTGTAATCGCAATTGATAATACGAACCACTGTATTGATCTTGTCCAAAGCATTTGATAAAATTACCCGAAAGCAGAGACTGATACAGGAGTTTTTTGTTAAGATATACATGAAACGCTTTTATTTTTTGATGGATGCTATATCAAATAAAAGAGTAACCAGTTCTTCAGGTCTGCTGAAAAAAGGGGAATGGCTGCTTTTCAGCTGATATACTTTCTGGCAGGGTAATTCCATATACATTTTTTGTTGTATATATGGAGTTACGGCTCTGTCTTCCAGGCACTCAATATAGTATCGGGGAATCCTTCCAAAATTTTCATCCGTTAGTTCTAAGCGTGTTGTACCGGTATTAACCGGTTCACTGCTCAGTAATAGTTTGGCCATTTCAACAATATCATCTTCACAATCGGCATATAATCCCTCTTTATAAATGACGGGATCCAGCGTTGTTGATTGTGTGCTTTCGTCAAAAATTACATAAGGCTTTAATACACCTCCTGTATCCTGCACAGCATACTCTCTTTGCGTTTTTCCATCAGGAACCAGGTAGGCAGCGAGGTAAACCAGTGCTTCCATTTTATCGGGCCGGTATTCAGCAGCTTGAGAAACCATGATACCGTTTTTACTATGACCGACCAGGATTAATTTGTCTGGCTGCTGATCAATGACTTCGGTTATTTTAGCAACAGATTTTTGAAGTGTGACTTCTTTCACCGGCGTTTTATCTCTTCCCATACCCGGTAAATCGATACAAATAACCCGATGACCTGCTGCTTCAATAAGCGGAACTACTTTGTGCCAGTTCCATGCATTATGCCAGGAACCATGAATGAGCATAAATGTTTTCATACAATAATTTGACAGAATAAGTATTAATGAATGTAATTAGGCGCTAGTCTGAGATTGCCGTTATAGCAAGGATTAATTTTCCTGGTCAAGTTTTGAAGACTCCCATCCGATCATCGCTTTTTTCCGGTTGCTCCCCCAATGATAGCCACCGATTATTCCGCTGGACTGAATCACCCGGTGACAGGGAATTAAAAAAGCTACCGGATTACCCGCAACGGCCGAACCAACCGCTCGGGCAGCACCGGGATTTCCGATGGCATTAGCGATGGCTGAATAACTGGTTAAATTACCCAGCGGTATTTTCAACAGGGCTTCCCAGACTTTTAACTGAAAACCGGTTCCTTTTAAGTGTAAACGGATCGCAGGCAGATCATTCCAGTCCTGCGAAAAAATAAAAAGAGCATTTTGCTGAATGGTATCCACCATCTGTTTAAACCGGGCATTCGGAAAGAGGGCCATTAATTCATACAGCGCCATTTTTTCCTGATCGGCAAAAGCCAGGTGACAAATACCTTTAGTAGTGGAAGCCACGATGATATTTCCAAACGGAGATTCCGCAAAACTGAAATTGATGTTCAATTCCCTGCCCCCGTTCTTATATTCACCCGGAGTCATCCCTTCGATATTGATAAAAAGATCATGCAGTCTTCCGCTTCCGGAGAGGCCGGTTTCATAACTGACATCAGTCAGTGACAGATCCTGCCGGATCAGACTTTTGGCGTGTTCAAGACTGATATACTGAAGGAATTTTTTGGGACTTACCCCCGCCCATTTTTTAAACATCCGCTGCAAATGAAAAGGACTGCTGTGTAACTGTCTCGCCAATTCCTCCAGGTCTGGTTGTTGCAGAAAATGATCAGTAAGAAACCCAATCGCTTTTTCAATTCTTGCGTATTCGTTCACTTTTTCAATTTAGAATACAAAATTTGGCAAGAAACCTGGTACTGGCAACCCGAATCTTGCGAAGTTTTATCTTTAAGGAATGGAAAAAATAAATATTGCAGATAAACTTTCACAGTTCTCTGATTATTTCAACCCTCGTATCGCCGGAGAGCTGAATGGTCAGCAGGTGAAGCTGGTCAAATTCAAAGGTGAATTTGTTTGGCATCATCACGAACATGAAGACGAGCTGTTTTATGTGATCCGTGGAAGTTTTGATATGCACCTTAGATCTGATAATAACCCGGTTTCAGAAGAAGTCATTACCATTTTCCCAGGAGAGTTCATAATCATTCCCCGGGGCAAAGAACACAAACCGGTAGCAAAGGAAGAAGTAGAGATCATGCTTTTTGAACCAGCTTCCACGCTCAACACGGGCAACCAGATCAATGAAATGACAAAAAAGGAGCTGAAGCGGATTTAAACGCCTTCCACCATCTTCTTTAAATTATCCAAACCCTGTTCAAACTGGTGATTCAGGTTTTTGGCAATCATCGGTCCCATCAAACGGGCCATGGGCCAGGGAAGATCACCACCATTTTGCCAGGTAACCTTGGTTTCAGAACCATCACCCCAGTCTTCAAAATGCCAGTTATCTTTTGCTTTCGATTTCCAGGGTTTAAAAAATTCCAGGTCAAAATGAATATGATGGGCATCACTGCTTAAAAAACGTAATTCACCAATTCCGATTTTCTTTCCTTCCCAATGGTATTGGTGTCCTGCACTCATCGGGTTGCCGCTGATCTGTGATTTGGCAGTTGGATCCATTTTTTGCCAGGGATTCCACTGGCTGTAATGGTTCAGATTTCCTACATAACTCATCACGTCGGCCCTGGGTTTCCGGATCACCACTGTTTTTTCAACAGTAAAAGATTTTGGCATCAGGGCTGACACCAGTAAAAGGGTAACGATTAAACCCAGCAGGATATAAACAATAATCATGGCAATCAATTTAAGGAAAGTAAGGTACTGAATATTTCACCGGAAGAGGCTGATGCTTATTCCGGATGTATTGTACGGTAAAATTTCCCGGGCCGAAGGTAAATAACACCATTCCTGGTGGCAAATCGGGTGGCCAGCTGTCCGAATTTTCCAGTGGCAGGATCCTTACCCCTCACTTCAAAATGCAGGTGCGGAAAGGCAGAATAACCGGTATTACCACTGAGACCGATCAATTGTCCGGTAACCACCGTATCACCTGTTTTTACAAAGACCCCGTTTAATTTAAAATGCCAGTAGTTGGCTTCTGTCCCGTCATCATGCAGAATGAAAATATAATTACCGTCTGATAAATTTTCAGGTTTCAACCCCCTTTTATCAGAGTCAGAACGGGTAGCCGTAACAATACCACCACGCGCGGCACAAACCCTTGTTCCTGTTTTTACTTTAAAATCAAGCGCTTTTTCTCCTTTATGACTGAACATACTTTCATACCCCTGAATCAGGAATACTTTTTTGCGGTGCTCAAAAGGGAGGGTGTATACATAACTGCTGTCGGATTTGAATTTTCCGTTTTTTAAATCTCCCGTGCTATACACAGTCTGCGATTCGGCCACAAAAGCTGTCAGGCATAAGCCAAAAAGTAAAAAACGAATCATTGGCAGGTACATAGCATTAAAGTAATGAAATTTTTTTCATCTTCCTTTTTCATAACTGTTAATGCAGCAACTATATTGCAATCAAATACAACGAGTGAGCATAAACGCTGGCCCCCGGAATGAGCAATTATATGAGATTACGCGTGAGTTGTTGAACCCTGATCTCAATTATGTAAACATCAGAAATGCCTGCGCAGCCTTGTTGAATTTTTTTTGCGGCATCACCGGTTTCGATCCGGAAGACAAACAAAACCAGGAACATTGTTCAACAGCAGCCGGCCTGGCCGTTAGTCCTTATGCTGCGATGAGTTGTATTACTGACATGATGCGTACCCGAAATTTTATGATGGGTATACAGGATGCTATACTGAGCAGAAGACAACAATATCCCAGGGATCCGGTTTTGGTTTTTTATGCCGGTACAGGCCCTTTTGCCTCTCTGCTGATTCCACTTACAACAGTATTTACTCCCGATCAGCTACAGATGGTACTGGTGGATATCAACCCGATTAGCACGGCTTGTGTGCAAAGGATAGTTGAAGACCTGGCACTTCAGCCTTATGTGAAAGCAATCGAAACGGCGGATGCCACACAATACAAGATACCAGAACAATATCAGCCCGATATTCTTTTGACAGAAACTATGAAAGCTGGATTATTAAAAGAGCCACAGTTTACAATCTGTGCTCATTTATTACCACAGTGCAAAAAAGACCCAATACTGATACCGGAAAGTATAGCAGTGGGTCTCTGTATCAGCAGGAATAAAAACAAAGAATTATCAGAGAAAAAAAGTCTGGCCAGTCTGATACGGTTGGACAGGGAACTCTTTGATCAGTCTTTAGTTGCTCAGGATGCGTTAAAACGTATTCTTGAAGGAGTGCTGGTTCAATTGCCGGATGACCTGCTGGACAATCAGCATAAAATTGTTCTGGAGACCAGTATCAGGATATTCAGAGCACATCAGCTGAAACATAATGAATCGGGTTTAACGATTCCGGTACTGCTCAATAGTTTTTTGCAGGAATGTCACCCGTTGAGTACCTGGCGATTCAGGTACAGGATATCCAGCGAGCCCTACTTTGAAATGAGTAAGGAATAAGTTTACTCAAAAGAAGAAAATACATTTTGTTGTTCTATACAATAGGCTGAAGGACGGGCATTGATGGGCAATGCATAAATTTCATGGAGAATCTCTGATACCGGTTTTGAGTTGTCATCGGGAAAAAGAGTGGATAATTGTCCACTAAAGCCAGCTGCTCCCGGGTGTACTTCATTATAATACCTGATTGCGAGATGGTGCAGTCTTGTCCTTCTTTCCACCAGCTCCGGGGAATAAATATTTTCTTTGGCAACATGAGCCGCCGAAAGAAATTCAAAATAAATCACCCGGCGTAACTCCCTTTTTCGCAATGGTTCTGAATAATGTGCCAGCATCATATCATGAATCAGCAGATCTCCGGCCTGCATGGGTACTTCTATTGCATCGAGGCGGCTGAGCTCACAGATGGGCCGGCTATCCAGATGACTGGCTGGCACCACTTTTAATGCACCATCCCCGGCATCCACATCATCCAAATAAATGCCCATGGTGAAGCAACGGCCTTTTCGCTGGTGAACCATATCCTGGTGCCAGAGCACCGGTAAATCATCGCCCTGGTTTTTAATAACGGCAAATTCCTGAATCAGGAAAAAATCATCGCCACAGATCTGTCGGGCAAGCTCCAGTACGGGTGGAAAGCCCAGTAATTCCAGACAGGCCAGGTTACCGGATCCGCAGATATGATCCAAATTGGTGACAAATTGTTTGCCCTTATATTCATACACAAACCGGCCCTCCCTTGGTACCGAAATATCCATCAGCTCATCAAATAAATCCCGGAGCCTTGACAGCAGATCAGCAGGAAGAACATTGGATAAACGGAAGTAACCGTTTATTTCAAATTCAGTCAGATTTGAATCAGTCAACATGGTTGTGAAAATAAGCACTAAGATTATGCGGCATCAGAAAATCTTTTACATTTACAAACCAGCCAATACAAAAAATGTCAGCGGAAACAGCCATTATTATTTCAGAACAGACTGCTTTTTTTCAAAAAGCGGTTGATTTTATCCAATCAATCGGTATTTCTGTTTTGTTCAGGGAGATTCCGGAGAAAAGTTTTCTTCCCGGTATCAGTATTAAAGCTGGGGAGATCATCGTTGATCCCGAAAAACTAAAATACCCTGGTGATATATTACATGAAGCCGGTCATATCGCCGTTGTTCCTTTATCGGAAAGGGCTGATCTGGATGAAGTATCCATTTGTAAGCGGCCCATGCGCGAAGCAGAAGAAATGATGGCTATTGCCTGGAGCTATGCGGCCTGTGTACACCTCGGTATTGACGCGGGTTTTGTTTTTCATGATGAAGGATACCAGAAAGGAGGCAGTGATATCGCCCAAAATTTCAAGGAAGGAAGATATTTCGGAGTACCGATGCTGCAATGGACCGGAATGGCAGTAGAGAAACCGAATCCCGAACAACCCGAACTTCCCCTTTATCCGCAGATGTTAAAATGGGCCAGAGATTAAAATAAAACAATGAGTCAGCAATTTCACCATATACCAGGCATTCTCAAACCAGCAGAACTGGAGGAACTGGATCGCCTGATTGCCCATCTGGATTTTTCAGACGGACGTGCCACTGCCAGTATGGCCGCCAAAGAAGTTAAGAATAACCTGCAGGCAGAAGCAGGCGGCAAAGAATACCTTTCGCAGGCCCGCAGTATGGTTGAAAACGCAATCGGCAGCAGTCCGTATTTTAATGCAGTGGCCCAACCGAAAAAGACTCATCCGTTTATCATTAGCAAATACACAGTCGGAAAGTTTTATGGTTGGCATGTGGACAGTCCGATCATGGGCGACCCTCCGATCCGGACAGATCTCGCCATGACCATTTTTCTGAGTGACCCCGGCAGTTATGAAGGTGGGGAACTGATGATTCAAACCGCATCAGGACCCGTGGCCATCAAACCGGCCAAGGGCGACGCTATATTATATCCCTGTCAATTTCTGCATTGTGTGAATGAAATCCGCAGTGGTGAAAGACTGGCAGCCGTTACCTGGATACAAAGTAATATTCAGTCGCCGGAACAAAGACAATTGTTGTTTGAACTGAACCAGGTCCATGCTTTGCTTTCTCAAAAAGATCCTCATTCTCCGGAGGCGATGCAATTATTACAGACCTATTCCAATTTGTTCAGGATGTGGGCGGATGTGTAAGCCGTTCTGTTTAGAGCATTATTCAGGAGGAAGATTTTTTTCCATCTCATCCGCCAGTTGCTTTGATGTATCTGTATTCATGGAACGCAGCTGTTCAATAATCAGCAACTGTTCTTTTCGGCTATGTTTCGGCTGATCAGCGATTATTTTTTTATGAGTGTCGGGGGTATCGAGAAACAGATCCTGCACCCATTGGTTAACACGGGCATCCACGACCAGGTGGATGCGATCCTGATTACTTTTATTGTGGAGTGAATGGGGCAGGTTAAAATTCATGTACCAGCAGGAACCTTCTTTCAATATCATTTTTTCTCCTCCCAGATAGAAATCAACATCGGAGTTGGTAAAAACAGGAATATGAAAACGGACCAGCCCTTCTTCAAAACAAAGATCACGATCTTTATGCTCATGCACTTTTGCACCGGCAGCGAGTTTGAGCAACCGTACTGATAATAAGGGACATTGAAAATGATGCAATACTTCCTGCAGGTAAGCTGAAGACAGAAGCAGGGAGGTATTATCATAACAGTCGTTTTCTTCAGGAGAAATAAAACCGTTATCTACTGCACCGCCAATACTGCGTAAAGGAATGGCACTCCATTCCCCGCTGTAATGCTTTACCTGAAAATGCAGCTTCCAGTACTCCTCACCAATTTGGAGGGTATCCCGCTGCAGGCGGGCAGGGTCAAACGAAAAAGGAAGCTGCAGATATTTAATCATGATTTGGTAATAATAAGGTTACCGATTACCAGTACATCCAGACTGCAATGTAAAAAAAAGCTGATAGCTTCCCCGGGTGTTTCAACAATCGGCATTCCTTTTTTATTGAAGGATGTATTGAGTAATACTGAAATGCCTGATTGCCGTTTCCACTCCTCTAGTAATTGGTAAAAAGGTTCTTTTTTATCAGCCACTGTTTGAACACGGCAACTGCCATCCACATGTACAATTCCCGGCATGATCTCTTTCCACTCGTCTTTTATCTGATCTACCAGGATCATATAAGGGCTGGATAGTCCGTATTGAAAATAAAGATCTTTATCCTCCTCTAACACAGCAGGAGCAAAGGGTCTGAAATCTTCGCGGAATTTGATGCGTGAATTGATATGGTTTTGAATGTCTTTGTTCCTTGGATCAGCCAGAATACTTCTTCTGCCCAGTGCCCGGGGACCGAATTCGCATCCTTCCTGGAACCAGCCCACCGTTTTACCCTGCAACAATAAATCAGCAGTGGCAGCATAAATATTCTCTTCTTCCTGGTAATGCAGGTTTTCTTTGAATGACTCGAGCGTTTGTTCAATAGAATCGGAGCCATATGTAATACCAAAGCAGGTATTACCATCATGTATTTTTCTTTCCTGTTTCAGATAACTGATCCAGCCAAAGAATGCACAACCCAGCGCCAGGCCATTATCGCCGGCAGCCGGTTCAATATAAAATTGTTCAAACCCGGTTTGCCGGAAAATTTTTGAATTGGCTACTGCATTAAGTGCCACCCCACCGGCATAACAAAGTTTGGGAAAGGGGTGTAACTCGTGTCGGTGATTGAAAATATAATGCAGGGCTCTTTCTGCTTCATCCTGAACCCATCGGGCAATGTCTGCATAATATTGAAAGTGCTCATGAAAAGGCCTGGTTACCGGATCAGCGGGATTGGTGAAATAGCGGTGCATCACTGCTTCATCCACCCACACATGACCATCTTTAAGTAAAAGCAATTCTTCCTGGTACACTGCTTTTTGTCCATAAGGGGCCAATCCCATCAGTTTTCCGGCATCATCAAAATCGCCGAAACAATACTGACTGGCCATGCTGTACAATCCACCGATTGAATGATTGGAAGTGGGGAGATAAACCTGTCCGGCCTGCTGCCGGTAATTTATGATAGAGAAATCTTTGTAGAGTGGTTGGAGGTCTTTACCATCAAAAAAATAAAAACTATCCTTCTCTCCATACAAACCGGGTTCACTATTCACATGCGTGGGAATGATGGCACCCGCCAGATCATCACACTGATGATAAAAACTACCACAGCCATCAATTACCAGTACATTGCATTGGTCAAAGGGGCAGGTACCTACCGCACTCCAGGCATGGGCGAGGTGGTGAGAAATGGTTACAATAGGAAATGAATTGGAGCTGCTGAAAAGCCGGGGGCCTTTATATCTGTCGGGCCGGATCTCATCTTTTTCAAAATTGGCACATTGTACAACCAGTGAAAGATCGTTAAGGGTAATACCCGCGGCATCCAGGCAATACTGAACGGCCAGTGAATCATTGCCGCCATCATGTTTGATGCGGCTGATCCTTTCTTTTTCAATAGCCACATGAATAACACCATCTTTCAGCAGGCAAGCAGAGCCATCATGGCTCAACCCGGTGCCAAGGACATAAACAGGTTTATTCATTCAAGGGAAGCTAATCAGGCGTTTTCGGGAAGTCGGCTCAGGTGATTATTGATAGCCACCGTGCTTTTAGCCGCAGTATTCTTATCAAAAGCAATTTCAATAGAGCCCAGCCCGAATCCGTTATTGGCGGCATGGTGGATGATCACTTCTCCACGATGAGTATTGCGGGCAATAATGGGGTTGGGGCTATGATTGCTGGGGTGATTACCGATGATAATATCTATATCTGCTGATTTTTCGGCCAGTTTCAAATCATCGGTACCGCTTTTTTGTTTAAAGCCAAGTGAAGAAAGACAAACAACCAGCTGGCATTGATGGTCTTTTTTTAATTCCTTGGCCAGTTGATTGATACCGGCGACAGAACTTTTATCGGTTACACGAATCAATCCGGTTTTGATATTGCCCTTTTTGATAATACTGTATTCCTGATCATTAAAATGCTCTTCTGTCTGTGGAACCTGAATAGCAGCAGAATGCTTTCTGGTTAACAGCGCCATTTTTTCAACGGCATAGTCCGCAAACTGAGGGTTACTGCCACTATGCAGAAAAACGATTTTGTGTGCAGATCCGGGCTCACTCAACAAACTGCTGGCAGAAAAACCCTTAAAAGGATTGGAGAAAACCAGGGCCGTAGCTGCCATAGAAGTATTCGCTAAAAAAACTCTTCTTGATTTCATGTTGCTGGTTTTGGTTGAGCGGGCGGACCCGGAATTTTTAGCAAACTACGTTTTTTGAATCATTCAAACAAGCAATTTATAAATTGAAAACATTTTTAATTTCTGTGTTAATATAAAATTCTTACATTTAGAATTCGAAACCAATTCAACCGAATCAAATCATTAACTCATGGAAGGAACCATCGGCGAAATCAGGATGTT
>ERZ795044.733-NODE-733-length-30705-cov-4.420000_pt1 | contig 30705 bp, 30 predicted proteins | sample MGYA00375128_ERZ795044 | MGnify/ENA primary metagenome ERZ795044 (study PRJEB30173, sample SAMN05720213) | anaerobic digester metagenome | isolation source: active sludge of municipal wastewater-treating anaerobic digesters | place: USA | collected 2014-12-22 ...
TAAATAATGGAATCGATTTTAGAATATTTCTTTTCGACATATTCGATACAATCATGTATCGGATATGTCGAAAAGAAATATTCTAAAATCGATTCCATTATTTATTGTTCGGGTTTATGGATCCAGGGCGCATTATCGGTTAATACTCCCGGAGATATCCAACACGTCGTTGATGTTAATCTTACCGGTGCACTTTTGCTGTTTCAAAGAGTCATACCAATCATGGAAAAACAGGGAAAGGGAGAAATCCTTGTTGTTATTTCCCAAGCGGGATTATACGGAAAGGCCGAGAGAAGCGTCTATAATGCCACGAAATTCGGTTTGACGGGTTTGGTAAAATCACTTTCCATGGAACTGGCCGGAAAAGGCATTAAGGTCATTGGGTTATATCCGGGGATGATGAAAACATCGATGTTTGAAAAAGTCGGAATACAGAAAGATATGGAAAAAGCGATAGATCCGGAGGTCGTTGCAAAATCGGTTGATTTTATCCTTTCACTTCCTGATACTGTGGTCGTACCGGAGATGGGAATACGTCATATTCTGGGATAACTATGGAAATGGTTGTATTGGTTGATGACCTCGATACTGTTATAGGCGAAGCGCCCAAGGATACGGTGCATTCCGAAACAACACCGCTTCATCGCGGATTTTCCGTATTTGTGTTCAACAAAAACAACGAACTGCTTCTTACACAACGGTCAGCACGAAAAAAAACATTTCCCGGCGTATGGACGAATTCCGTTTGCGGTCATCCGTCGCCCGGGGAGTCGTACGAAGACGCGGTGAAAAGACGATTATTCGATGAGCTTGGATATGAAGGTCTTGGTATCCGCCGGGCGGCACAGTACCGGTACCGTTTTGCGGATCGAAGTGGCATAGTGGAGAATGAAATCTGTCCAGTGTTTTTGGCATACTCCAACTCCGATCCGACTCCCAATCCCGATGAAATTGACGGATGGGAATGGATGCCCTGGAATACGTTTTTGACAGAAATTGAAAAGAATCCGGATGTGTATAGTCCCTGGTCGCGCGAAGAAGCAAAACTCATTACTCCGTAATTATCCGCTAACTTCCGGTGATAAATCGGGTAGCGCATCAAGCGTTTCTAGCGGTACGGGTTGTGCGCGGAAAAATGCAAAGGAGCCGATATACGCGGCATTGTCCGTACAGAACGCAACCCGCGGAATATGGAGCGTACACTCGGGAAGATCCGTATCCACCATTGATTTCATGGACTCACGAAGCCTCAGGTTTGCGGATACGCCGCCGGAAAGAAGGATGGATGAAACGTCATGCGTTTGGGCAGCTGATTTCGTTTTTGCGACCAACACATCACAGATAGCCTCCTGGATTTCATAGGCAAAAGCATTGACATATTCCTCCGAATGATTTTTTTCGTTATTCCACTCGCGAAGCACTGCGGTCTTAAGACCGGAAAACGAAAAGTTGAGAGTACCGTCATGAAGGAGCGGCCGGGGCAATTGTTTATGTAATCCAGATGAGCCGGTATGTTGTTTGGCCGCTATCTGGATAGCAACACCGCCTCCGGAACCAAATCCCAATAACCGTGCGGTTTTATCAAACGCTTCCCCTGCCGCATCATCGATGGTCCCGCCAAGCCACAGAAGGGTTTTTTCGTTCTTCATGAGGAATAACTCCGTATGGCCGCCGGATACGACCAGGGAAATCGCAGGGAACCGGATGGGTGCTTGTTGTGAATCCGGATCATCCAAAAAATTGGCATACATATGCGCAAGAACGTGATTGACGGGAAGAATGGGTTTTTGTGTCATGACCGCAATTGTTTTTGCGGCCTCAACGCCCATCAGAAGTGATCCGATAAGACCCGGTCCAACGGCAACAGCTATGGCATCGATTTCCGATTTGATTGTTTCAAACGGTGAGTTACCGTGGTGTCCGAATGCCTGTGTGAGAGCCTCCTCAAGGACCGGTATGATGGCTTTTTGCTGTTCCCGCGAGGCTACTTCCGGAAGTATCCCGCCGTATTTTTGATACATAGTCTGTGACGACGCAATGACATTGGCATGGATTTTTGTGCCATTTTCCACAACCGCAACGGATGTTTCGTCACATGATGATTCGATAGCGAGAATTTTCATAGGACCGATTGTATCATCCAAGCGGCAAATTTCGGACAATATCGGTGGTTGATGGCGTTTGGATTTTTTGGATGATGACGAATTTTGCGCCAACCGTTTCTGCCTGCATGCGTTTTTTTTCAATGATGGGGTCACCCTCCGTTACGGCAATGACACGCGGGTGAATGTCCGCGATAACACGCAGATAATCCTGGTCTGTTTCCATAGGGAAGAGGGGAACGACTTCATCAACGAAGCGGATGGCTTCCAGCATGAATTTCCGCTGGTCCTGCGTATGTATCGGCCGGTTGGCGCCTTTCAATCGGCGAACCGTTTGATCCGATTCCACCATGACAACGAGCGTTTGTGCCAGGTTTTTTGCCTGTGCTAAAAACTTAATATGTCCGTAGTGGAGAACATCAAAACATCCACCCACAAGAACAATGCCCTGAACCGCACTATCTGTCATTGTTTTGTTCCTTTTAGAAAGACTGCCTGCCATGGACGGTAATTGGAAAAGAAATCCTGTTGGGTTATAACTTCCGTTCCCCGGGTGACTTTATATTTAAATGATGCTTTTGCCCCCCACGAATCGAAATCCACCTGACGTATTGTTCCAATCGGGAGCGTTGGGTCATCCTGGTACAGGGGAGGCGGGGGCGGTGCAATTCCCCATACCTGATGGTCATAAATTTCCGCTTTCCGTCCGTCACTTGTTCCGTACAGATCAAACGTTGCCGTCAGGTTTTCGGTATCGACTGCTGTTTGGATGAGGATCGATGCCGGTGTGTTGTTGGTGAATTTCAAATCTTCCGTCGGGGAGAATACGGTTGCATCCAGTCCCGGTTTAAACCCACCCTCTTCGTAATAATGAACCCTGTAGGAGTGTTCGTGCCGTTCAGCAATCGGCAGGCCGGCATTCAGTGCTGCACGAAACAGTGTTGTTGACACCTGACACATGCCGCCACCGTCTCCTAAAACCGTGCGTCCGTCCTTGATGATATATGCGGGTTGGTATCCGGTTGCCGCGGACACATCCCCGATTGCCTGGTTAAAGGAAAATGTTTCGCCCGGACGGATGATGATGCCGTTTAGTCGTGACGATCCCAGTGCAACATTGTGGATACGGCCCGGGATGGAACCGGAAAACATGGAAAATCCTGTCCCGATTTTTTCCCTAATTCCGAATGAATTTGCTTTATCCGTCGTCACTGCCGGTTTGATTGTAACGGTAGGAATGAGAATCGTTATTTCTTTTGATTGTTTGTGTAATGCTTCTTTGATTGCCTGCTCAAACCGTTTCGTAAGTTCATCCTTATCCAGTCCTTTTCCGTCCCGGGATGCCTTGAATGCACTGACCTTTCCGTTTTCGAACGTAAATAGCGCATCCTGAACCGGTATTTCCACTTGCGGCTGAAGCGATTCCACAAACGCATCGAATTCTTCGGCATTCCAGGTGATGGTAAGGGGAATCGTAATCGTTTTTGAAAAAAATTTTTCCCGGATATTAGACAGGAAATACGGTGACCGTCCGATAAGGTAGGCTTGCGTGGCCGCAATATTCGTATCATAGCCGGGTGAAAGCTGCGGGGCCGATACCGTGGCGATGGGCTCATCTGCCGCGTCCAGGGTAAAGACAAATTGCGTATCCGAAAGTGGCGTGTTGTATGGGGAAAGCATGTCCAGTATTTCCGGGATTGTTTTTCCTCCGACAGGCGTCGATTGGATGGAAACATTGGGATAGACTTTGTTCGTGTAGTTTCTTTCAAATGACAGGATATATGCGCCTATGATCAGGATAACGGAAAAAAACAGCGCAAAAGGAATTCCAAGAGCGGAAAATATTTTTAGGGATGGCCGTTTTTTCGGTTGAGTCATGATATGATTATTGTACTGTACACATATATGGACACACCAGACGACAATAATCAGGAAACACAATCGCAGGAAGTTACCCGGGAAGGGGTGCTTTTTCCCGAATCTCCCGGGGCTGTGCAGCCGGAAAGCCCACTGGAGCAATCACACAATGGGCAAATCGCACCCGAGGACGGATTTGTATCACCGCCATTCCAAGATCCGGTGTCGTCGGTTCCACAAGCAATACCGGAAGGACAACACCCAAACACGATGCCTTCGACACATACGTCGTTTGCTCCGGTTCAAACCGTCTCACGTACAAATCCATGGCCAAAGCGCATACTTTTGTTTTTTTTCCTTATTCTTCTTATCGGCGGGATGGGAATTGCTCTCCGGTATGTGCTTTCGTCGCTTGGCTCCAACCGACAGACGGAAAGCACGATTGTCTACTGGGGGGTATTGGAGGATGAATCCGTCATGCGTCCCGTCATTGATGCATTCCAGACAAAAAATCCCACAATCCATGTGCAGTATGTGAGTAATTCACTTAAGGATTATCGGGTGAAACTCCAAACGCAGATTGCCCAGGGTGTAGGACCGGATGTGTACCGGTTCCACAATACATGGGTCGGTATGCTCCAGAATGATTTGTCTCCGGTCCCTCCATCCATCATTACAACTGCCCAGTATGCATCGACATTTCCCAAAGTCATGAATAGCGATTTGGTTGCCGGCCAAACGATTTACGGAATCCCCATCATGTATGACGGTCTTGCATTGCTCTATAATGAAGATCTTCTGAAACAGGCTGGGTTTTCGGACCCTCCGGCAACATGGGAGCAACTGATCGCGCCGGACGGATATATCAAAAAACTGTTGGTATTGGATGGGGAACGGATTACCCGTGCGCCGATTGCCCTCGGAACGACAAACAATATCCAAAATTTCAGCGATATCGTTTCCTTAATGTTCCTGCAAAACGGTGCAAATCTGGTAAATCCAAACGGGCAGGAATCCGAACAGACACTGCTGTATTGGAGGAAATTTGCAACACCCGGAGATGCACAGTACAGCTGGAACGAATCAATGGACGATTCCATCCTTGCGTTTGCAAACGGCCGGGTTGCCATGATTTTTGCCTCTTCCCGGGATGCACTCAAAGTGAAGGAGTTAAATCCTGCGCTTCGGTTTAAAATCGCTTCCTTTCCCCAGCTTGCCGGCAATCCTCCGGTTAATTGGGCAAGCTATTGGGCAGAAGGTGTATCGTCAAAAAGCCAAAGTAAGTTAGCAGCCTGGAAATTTATCCAGTTTTTAACAAGCGAAGAGGGAGCGTCGCTTCTGTTTACTTCCGCACAAAAGACACGTCTTTTTGGGGAACCGTATGCACGCCTTGATCTTATGGATCGTCTGCGTGAAGACACCTATCTTGGGCCAATCGTATCCATGGCGCAGTCTGCACATTCGTTTCCGTTGGCATCGGGAACATATGACGGTGATTCGGGATTAAACACGATGATGATTTCGTACCTTAAGGAAGCGTTGGATGCGGTTGCCAAGGGAACACCACCCGCACAAGTTCTTGAAACAATGGGAAAAGGATTTTCCGACATTTTATCGTCATTCGGGTTGATTGAACAATCATCCTCAAAAACACAATAAACCGTGTAAGCGGATAGGGGCGCGTTGGAACAAAAGCGGGGTGGTTTTGTACAAATACCGTAATGGTGAAGTGTCCGTAAAATATCCTACTTGACAGTGGTGTTCAGTACCCATAAAATAGCAGTCACTTCATTCGACTGCCAACGAATGTGGCACTCGTTTACCTGTATAAGTGAACTTTTGGAAAAGGAGGAAATATGGCAAAAATGTCTATTGTTCCTTTGTTTGATAATGTGCTCATTAAACCGGTGAAAGGCGATGATGTACTTCCTTCCGGTATTGCCCTTCCGGATAGTGCAAAAGAAAAGCCGCAAACGGGGATTGTCATGGCTGTCGGACCGGGTGCGAAAAACGAAGATGGTGAAACCATAAAAATGGAAGTAACGGTCGGGGAAAAAGTGTTATACAAAAAATGGGGAGGTCAGGAAGTAAAAGTCGGTACGGAGGAATGGATGATTGTTGAGCAGAAAGATATTTTGGCAATCGTAAAGGAATAATCGTTTCATCATAAAAGGAGGCAGTATGGCAAAACAAATTCAATTTGCAGATGATGCGCGCGCATCACTGGTAAAAGGAGTTAACACATTGGCAAAGGCCGTTGTTACGACACTTGGCCCAAAAGGCAGGAATGTTTCAATCGACAAGAAATGGGGAGCACCCAATATTATCCATGACGGCGTAACCGTCGCAAAAGAGATTGAACTTCCCGATCCGTTTGAAAACATGGGCGCCCAGCTCGTGAAAGAAGCGGCAAGCAAAACAAATGATATTGCAGGAGACGGAACCACAACGGCAACACTGCTTGCACAGTCGATCATCAACGCCGGATTTAAGAACGTAACTGCAGGAGCCAACCCTATGATCCTCAAAGCCGGGATGGAAAAGGGCGTGGCGGCTGTCATTACCGATATTAAAAAGATGGCAAAAACGGTCAAAGAATCCGATGTTGCCAAAGTCGCGACAATTTCCGCTCAAGACGAAAAGATCGGGTCCCTGATTGCCGAAGCATTGAAGAAAGTCGGGAAAGATGGCGTTGTTACCGTTGAGGAAGGAAAAGGATTGACGATGGAAATCGAGTATAAGGAAGGAATGGAATTCGATAAGGGTTATGCGTCCCCGTATTTCGTCACGAATCCGGACAAGATGGAAGCGGAAATTTCCGATGCATACATTTTAATTACGGACAAAAAGATTTCCGCAATTTCGGACCTTTTGCCGTTTCTGGAAAAATTCATTAAGGTCAGCAAAAACCTTGTCATCATCGCCGATGATATCGACGGGGAAGCGCTTGCCACCCTTGTGGTCAACAAGCTTCGCGGGACATTTAACGTGCTGGCAGTCAAAGCTCCGGGATTTGGTGACAGAAGGAAAGCGATGCTGGAAGACATTGCTATTTTGACAGGCGGAACGGTTATATCCGAAGACACCGGACGGAAACTGGATAATATTACCGTTGAAGATTGCGGACGCGCAGACAAGGTATGGGCAGATAAGGAAAACTGCCGGATCGTTGGCGGAAAAGGACCAAAAGCAGCCCTTACCGCACGGATTGCGCAAATCCGCCGCGAGATGGAAAAAACCACCAGTGATTTCGATAAGGAAAAGCTTCAGGAACGGCTCGCTAAACTTTCCGGTGGTGTTGCTGTCATTAACGTCGGAGCCGCAACGGAAGTGGAGCTGAAAGACAAAAAAGAGCGTGTAAACGATGCGGTATCCGCAACGAAAGCCGCTCTTGAGGAAGGAATTGTTGCCGGAGGAGGCGTGACACTTCTTCGTGCACGGGCAGCGCTGCTTAAGTTAAAAGATACATTGACGGTTGACGATGAAAAGATCGGCATCGATATTTTATACAAAGCGCTCGGCGAGCCGATCCGATGGATTGCTAAAAATGCCGGTGCCGATGACGGATGGGTAGTTAAAACCGTTGAAGAATCCAAAATCAGCGACTACGGATTTAATGCAATGACACTTAAATTCGAGCCGATGATTGCAGCTGGGATTTTGGATCCGGCAAAAGTCACCCGATCGGCTGTCGAAAATGCCGCATCGATCGGGATGATGGTATTAACGACAGAGGCACTTATTACGGATATTCCCGAGAAAAAGGAGAATCCGGTTGGAGGTGCACCCGGTATGGGCGGCATGGGAGGCATGGATTACTAACCTTCCAATTATAGGAAAAAGTATTACGATAATCCCCCGCACACTGCGGGGGATTTGGGATATACTCACTAGTAATCTATGGATGATTACATACAACAGACGATTGATGTATATGATCAAACGGCTTTAGAGTACGCACAGCAAGCAGAAAAATATGGCGTACCAAAGGAACGGAAGAAGTTTTGTTCCCTTCTTTCTCCGGGAGGAATGATTCTTGATGCCGGATGCGGATCCGGAAGGGATAGCGCATATTTTATTGAAAATGGATTTGGTGTTGTTGGGGTGGATTTATCCGATAATCTGCTTGCCATTGCGCGCAAGAAAGCTCCGGGAGCACAGTATATCCACATGAATCTCCTTGATCTTGATTTTCCCGGCGATACATTTGACGGAATATGGGCGTGTGCATCGCTTCACCATTTGCGTTATGCCGATGTTCCCCGTGTCATATCCCGATGTTATACGATGCTTAAAACTTCAGGGATTTTTTTCGTATTGGTAAAATCCGGTTCCGGTGAACACTTGAAGAAGGAGCCAAGCATCCCGGATAAAAAACGGTTTTTTTCGTACTATTCAACGGAGTATGTAACGACGATTTTGACGGATGCACACTTTCATATCCTGGATTGTTATACATTTGATGAAGGTATATTATACCCGGAAAGAAAAGGACAGTGGTGGGTTGCCTGTTTTGCACAAAAGAAATGAACGAACCAATACGCCTTATCGAATGCAGGACATCCGATGATCTGATCCATCAGGGATTTTTGTATGAACCGCAAAAGAAGGGAAATACGGCGCTTGTGTGGGTTCATGGATTGTCGGGAAATTTCTACCGGAACTATCCGCTTCACGATGCACTGATTGCGCAATGTAAGAAACACGGATGGGCATATTTTTCATGTAATACTCGTGGTCATGACGCACTTGCTTCCATCCGCAAAATCGATATCACAGTTCCCACGGGGGTTTCACGGATTGCCGGCGGCGCAGGCCAGGAAATATTTTCGGAGTGTGTCTTTGACATACAGGCATATATTGACTATCTGGGAACGCTTGGGTATTCGCGGATTATCCTGATAGGCCACAGTACCGGCGCAAATAAAGTCTGTTATTATGGCGCATCACATACGTATGACAAACGGGTAAAGGGGATAGTTTTGGCAAGTCCGATCCGTGACAGGCTTACTGCTCCTTCATATTTGGGGCTTATTCTTTTGGTAATGAGATTTTTTGTTGCGCTTGGGTTGGGGAACAAGCTCCTGTTCGTACCGTCCGTATTTTTCCCCATTACCCCGAACCGTTTTCTGAGTTTATTTTCACGATCGCAGGAAGACGTCTTTGCCTATGGGGAAAAACCTCCGCGCCCGATGAATATGGTCGCGGATATGAACTATCCGTCTTATGTTGTATTCGGACAGGAAGATGAAATGGCAGACCGTCCGGTTGGGGATATCCGGAAAGAATTTGATTCCCAGAATCATCGTTTGTCCTATGCAAGCGTTTGCATTCCCGGGTCGGATCATGGATTTGACGGATATGAGCCTAAGGTTGCGCGTCATATTGCCGGGTTTATCCAAACGCTCCTTTTGAAGAAATGACCCTGAAAAATTCCAGCGTCTTCTTCAGTTTTTCCGCCTGTGGTATGATAAAGTCCTCATGAAGCAGAAAGTATTCTTCATTGCCGGCGTTTTCCTGTTTGTCGGACTGGCGGTTCTTGTTATCCGTCTGGTGTCCGGTCTGCAGCCAAAGCAGGGGGAACTTCGTATTGAAAGCCAGCCGGAAGTTGCTGCATATCTTGATAATAAATCCATTGGCAAGACACCAATCAAAAAGCCTTTGCTGAAAGTGGATGGAGGAGAGCATACACTAAAGCTTTCCAGCGAACTTTCACCCTCGCTTGCATCCTGGGAGTCGAAAATCCGTATTGTTCCCAATACGGTAACTGCAGTTACCGTTGTGTTATCCGAATCTGAATTAACCAATCAATCCGATGTGTTGTGGATGGAATACATCGGGGGAAAGAAAGCGGATGTCGTATTCCAATCCGATCCTGATGGAGCAATCGTCATGGTGGATCAGGATATGAAAGGAGTAACGCCGCTTACGCTTTCGGATCTGCAACCGGGGAATCATGAGGTTTTCGTAAGTGCCCGTGGATATCTACCCCGAACCGTAACCGTTAAAGTTACCCCTGGATATAGGATTAACACACAATTCCGTCTCGCCTTATCCCCGGGAACCGATACAACGGCAACACCCTCACCAACACCGGGTGCAACGGAATCCGCCCAAATTTCCCTTACTCCCACACCGACCGGCAGTACAAAAAGCCCGACTGGTTCACCGACAGGAAAAGCACAGTCACAGCAGCCTGAACCCAAAAAGCCCTATGTCATTGTGAAAGATACGCCAACGGGTTTTTTGCGGCTCCGCATGGAACCGTCAACGACTGCCACGGAGGTGGCAAAGCTTAACCCCGGAGAGAAATTTACCATTCTGAGTGAGGAATCGGGGTGGTATGAACTTCTCTATTCACCGACACAAAACGGGTGGGCATCCGGTCAATATCTTACGAAAGTTGAATAATTCCTTCCATTTTTGGTTTTGGTTACCCGCCGATTCCGTACATGATAATAAATACGGTCATTCCCCAAAGAATGACGGTGGATAAAAGCGGTTTATCCGAAGTCAGAATTTTTTCCGGTGATTCCCCTTGTCCTTCATAGATGAGCTGCATGTACCGCATAATGCCATACAGCACAAACGGAATGGTTATCATGAGCCATTTCCTGTCCGGAAATTCGGAAACAAACTGGTCATACCCGATGAAGAAAAATCCGACGGATTTTGGTTTTTCCAGAAATGTATAGAATGCATAGGAAATGAATGTCGAATTGGCAAACATGGCAGTATAGGCATCAAGGAGTTTTTCTGAATAATGCGTAAGGCTGTTTCTCGTGTCCAATGGAACAACACCCTGAAAATGCGAAAGAAGCGTTAACTCCGACCTTCGTTTTCCCGTTGCAAGAAAGAGGGCAAGAGACAATGCGGTAAGGGAGAGCCATATGGAAATGTGATATCCCGTTGCAGCCTCACCGGCATAGACGCGAACAAAATAGGCCGTTGTAATGGCAAGAATATCGATCACACTGACGTGCTTGAATACCAGCGAATACAGATATTGCAAAAGCACAAATGATGCAGCGGTCAAAAAGAAAATACTATTGATGCCAAATGCCAGAAAAAGTCCTGCTATCAAACAAAGAAACGAAACCGATAGGGCAATCCAAACAGGGAGTGCACCGCTGGCAACGGGACGGAATTTCTTAAACGGATGTTTTCTGTCCTTTGGTGCATCAAGAACATCGTTGAGAATGTAACCCGATGATGCAAGGAGGCAAAAGACGACAAATGACAGAAGGGATTGGGAAAAGACTTCCGGTTCGAATGCATGCCCGGAAAAGAGCATGGTCGTAAATACCGCAAGGTTTTTTAGCCATTGTCTTGGCCGTGCTGCTTTGAGAATTGCGAGAAGAATCGTACCCATAGGAAAAATCCTCCGATGGTAATGGCAACGACAAGCATCGCAAACAGTTTTTGGGTACTATTGACGCTCAGCGCAACCGCACCCAGTATAGCCGACACACCCCAGTAAAACAAGGCAATTCTTCTGCGGCCCCAGCCAAGATCAAGGAGTGCATGGTGAAGGTGGTTGCGGTCCGCCCGAACCGGTGATGTCTTTTTTATAATTCTTTGGGCTAATATCCAGACCGCATCCATCATGGGTACTCCAAGAACCAGAAGCGCCGTACCGAACTTGCCATAGGAAAGAATTCCCAATAATGCCAGAAGAAATCCGGCAAGCGTTTTTCCGCCGTATCCGGGCATGATTTTTTGCGGATAAAAATTCCAGGGGATAAAACCGGCAAACGCTCCGGCCGTAATAAATGCAAATATCGTAACGGGAAGCTGGGATGGATCCGTTGTGCTGAAGCGCATGGATAAAATTCCCAAAATCAGCGCACTGATGGAAACAAAACCCGGCATTTGTCCATCAACTCCCGCAGACCACCCGACGATATTCATCGTCCACATGATCCAGAGAAACGCAACGATATCCGCCCAGATAAGAATCGTGTGGTCGGCCAAAAACGGGAGTGAAAGCCGTACCGTATCCAGATGGATGACCCCGCCGGTTAGGGGATTTGTAACATAGGGAATTCCGGCACCGCCCGCGATAACCAGGAGAGCGGCAAGCGCATTAGTTCCAAGCCGGATAAGCGGTGGAATGTCTTTTTTATCATCTAGAAGTCCGACGACAACAAGGAGTATGCAGGAAAGAAATGCATAAAAAAATAATTTGGAAAACGGAAGGGCATACACGCATGCTATAAGTACCCCGATAAAAATTGCCAATCCGCCGGCACGCGGAATACGCCCAGTATGGGTATGTGCCGGGTGATACCGGGTTGCGGGATCATCGATAAGACCGAATTTCCGTGCAATTTCGATTACAAGCGGTACTGCAAAATATGTTCCGGCGGTGGCAATCAGAAAAGCTATGACGAATGTACTGTTCATGGTTGATCAGAGCATGATGGCAATAATTTTTATAACGGAAAAAAATGAGACCATACTGACGATCACGGAGCTGGTAAGAAGAAGCTGTGAGAATACCAGATATTCCCTGGTAACGAATATTGAAAGAAGCACGTCAATACAATACCAAAGCATACTGGAAATAGGGAAAAGAAAAAGCCATAACGGGTGTGCCAGTCTATCCGGTCCCCAGGGTTTTGAATACCAAAGCGGCACGAGTGGCGGGAGTTTGGAAAAGGCAAGGATAATAAGAAGCAGGGAAAGACAATACACGAATAAAACGATCACCGTATCGATCATGACGATCCTGTTGTTATACAGAATCCGCAGATAATACGATTTAGTGCCGGGTTTGATATATTTTGCTTTGGATGTACTGTCCATGAGTAGTACGGATTACGGTGATGAGGGCACGGTATTTGCATCGACCGAATACAGTATCGAATAGGTTCCGTCTTTTGATAATACATACGCTTTCTGCGGATAGAGCGGAATGGCAGCTGTTGCTTTTTGCCGGGTAAATATTGCATCACCGATATACCACGGGAACTGGATACCGCTTGGGGCATACAGGTACAGTCTTTTTTTATCCTGCGCATAATAAAGTGCTTCGGGGTAGATGATCGGATCGTCGACATAGATAAGATCATCCGTTTTCATGAGCAGGGAAATTTCCTTCATCGGCGTCCGGTAATCGGCTTTTTTGTGCTGGCCCGGAAACCAGAGGGAAAATATCAGCATCCCGAATCCCAAAAAAAGCACGGATGGAACCCGCAGTGACTGCGGTTTAAGGGCCAGGAGTGCATAGGGAATAAGAAGGATTTCGGCAACCGTAACGGGAATAAGATATCTGTTTACGAATAACGGTTTTATGCCAATGGAAATGGACAGGATTGTAAGAAGCGGAACAAAAACCATAAGCAGGAAATACCCGGTTTGATGTCTGTTGGTTTTATTTTTCCAGGCAAGGAAAAAGACGCCAAGGAGAGCAAGCGACAGGTATGCGGTATATTTCCAGAAGTACCATGGTGTTCCTTCATATCCCAGAAACATATTTCCCAAAACGGATTTAACAAGATGCCAGTCCACAGGGAAATACCAGGACTGTGCAAATTTTGGCATCATTTGGAAAATGCGGATAACCCATGGGATTGATGCGACACCAATGAGAATAAGCGACCGGATCATCGGATCCCAAATAATTTTCTTAATGGTCGGTTTTGTATCCGTGTGGATGTGAGTAAGAGCATAGTGGAGAGCAGATACGCCGATAACAAACACCATATATAAATGGGTATAGAATCCGAAAATCGAAGAAAGGATAAAGAGTCTCCAGTCTTTTTTCAGATATGCACTCATGGCAAGCACCGAGAAGAGAAGGTACCATCCGTATGCCCGGACTTCAAAACCGTAATAGAGGATCATCGGATTAAAGAAAAACAGAAGCGGTGTTACCCAGGAAAGCCAATGTGACTTAAATTCACGTTCCGCCCAGAGGATAACAACATATGTGGCAAGAAGAAGACCGAGTGTCGACAGAAGTCTGACGGCAATTTCACCCGTACCAAACAGCGCGGTCCAAAGCTTCAGAAGTAAATAATATACCGGTGGTTCGATGGAAGACTGTGCAATAATATCCGAGAGCGGTTTTGCGGAAAAAAGTACGGAATATGCCTCATCCCTCCACAATGGTTGAACAAGATACCACATTGGTGTAGAGGTCAAAAGAAATGATATGAAGCCAGACATATTGGTCTCCTTTTGCCAAAAACCCGTTATGGTTCCATTATACCTTTTCCGTCACACGATATTCCAATCGTTTTCCGATCATCAGACGGGTATGGGCATCAAGCCCAGGAAGCGCAGACAGGAAGAAGGAAATAATGGGAAGCGTAAACCATTGCAGGTAAAGGAACGGTAATTTCCAGGCGGCGTATTGGGAAGGTTTCGGCGGTTTCATCCGTGCGTCGATCAGAAAGACGATAATAAGAAATACAGCCGATAACGTCAGGATGCCTGAGGATATGCGCGCAAGATTATGGCCGAGCATTGTTCTGCCGAATGCCGGATTCACAAGTGGTGGGAGTGTGCTTCCCAGTGTCAGAATAAACCAGTTTGATGGCCAGAGGATATGATGTTCCAGAATTTGTGCAACCCTACGGAAGCGGTCCATAAAGGGAATTTCCGTATGGGTGATGGCATTGCGGATTACATAGGGGATATCTGATACTCCCCACGCCCATCGTTTTGATTGTTCATATTGGTTCACGATGGTTTTGAAAAACCCGTGGCTTTCTGCCGCGTCCATGAGTATCGGGAGGAATATTCCTTTCGTTGCAACTTTTTGGCCTTTTCCGAAATAGACCTTAAAAAACAAATGGTAATCTTCCGGAATAACATCGGGATCCCAGAATCCCACATCGATAACGGTTTTGTAGGAAAGGGAGTAGGTGGAAAAATTTATAAACTGTGACGGATTGGATAGGACGGCAAGATTTTGGATACTGCTTAAGGTATTGAAAAATTTGTTCGGTAGGGGGATGCGCCAAATATTGGAATAGAACAGGATTGCTCCCTGGTAAAAATGGTATGCCCGATCCGGATCGGTAAGAAAGGAGTGCGTAAGATAGGAAAAATATTTTGGATGGATACGTGCGTCGGCATCACAGGATGTGATGGTTGTATAGGAAAACTGGATATTGCGTTTCTTTAACTCCGGAAGTATTTCCTTTGCCGCGCTTGCCATATTGGATGATTTTCCTGCAATTTCTCCCGAAAGCAGGGCATGGGATGTAACAAAAAAACCTCCGAAAGTCTTTCCGAATTCACTGTGTAAAATTTGTGCGGTTTCGGATGCATGCTCATCCTTTTTCTCCGTAGCCAGTACAACGAGGATTCTGTCTTTAGGGTGGTCCTGGAGTGAAAGGTCGGTAAGTGTTTGCCGGAGGATATGGAGTGGCTCCTTATATTCCGGAATGATAATCACATGATACACGTCACGGTAATGGGGAAGCGTCTGTGCCCGTTCCTTCCAGTTTACTTTTATATGCGCTTGGATTGTCAGGAATGAACGGACCGCGGATATTGCGAGTGTAAAGGATTTATAGAACCAATACACGTCAAAGGTAATAATGAAGTATGCAACAAGGGCAGGATGCCAGGTTGAAAGCCAGAGCGGCATGGTAATAAGAAGCCATGAGGATAAGGGAATAATGATTTCAAAAAACCGCTGGAACCACTGCTCGTGCAAAAGGAAAAACTGGCGCATAGACATCGTCTATTGTATCATTTCGGACCGATTGGGGAAAAATATCGCGAGTGCATTTTTTGTCGTTTCCTGTTCTATGGTTTTTTTAGGAAGCCCGAACAGTCCGGAAACGGAATCGGCTATCAATCGGATGTATTTTGGTTCATTTCGTTTCCCGCGATGGGGAACGGGAGGCAAATACGGCGAGTCCGTTTCCAGTAGAATCCGTGATACCGGAAGTGTTCTGATGATTTCCCGAAGCTTATTTCCATAGGTAATATTCCCGTCAATGCCGATATACAAACCGCGGGTAAGCGCTTTTTCCCCGTCTTCCCTGGTTCCTGAAAAACAGTGGATAACCCCGCGGGGCATTAAGGGGAGCGCGTCAAGAACGTCAAAAAGATCGGAAAATGCATCCCTGCAATGTATGATGACCGGAAGATTGTGCTTCAGGGCAAATTGGCAGTGCAGATAGAATGCCTGTTTCTGGTCATCTTTTTTTCCAGGCACATCAAATCCCTTATAGAGATGATAATCCAGTCCGCATTCCCCAACAGCGACAATCTGCTTAGGATGAAGGGATGCAAGGAACTGCTCAATGGAACCGTTCCGGGCTGCTTCATAGGGATGGATACCGCATGCGGGGGATATTACATCCGGACGCGACTGTGCAAGACTCAGCGCATCCGCCGATGATGCAAATCCGGCTCCGGGAACGATGATGCGTTTGATACCCGCCTTCTTTGCGTTTGCTATGACGGTATCCCGGTCCGGATCAAACCGGGCATCGGTAAGATGGCAATGGGTATCGATAAACATGAGGCTTCATTGTACAGCAACACATCGGCAAATGGTACAACGCTACATATTAAGGATGATGGTTACAGGACCGTCGTTTAGAGACGATACTGCCATATGCTGTCCAAACTCCCCTGTCTTGCAGGAAATACCGTTTGCGGTAAGTTCGGAAACGAAAAGCGTAAGGAGTGTCGAAGCGGTTTCCGGAGGAGCAGCGGTAAGGAAACTTGGCCGTCGTCCGGATGTGTCCGCACAGAGTGTAAATTGGGAGACAACAAGGATTTCCCCTCCGGTTGTTTGTATGGATGCATTGATGGGGCGGCTGTCGTCGGGCATAATCCGAAGATGGATAATTTTTTCCGCGGCTTTTTTAGCAGTTTTTTCCGTATCCGTTTTTTCGACACACACATACAAAAGATATCCGCGGTTTATGGATGCGCCCTGGATATTGTTGACGGATACGGATGCCTGTAGAACCCGTTGAACGACGATTTTCATATTTTCCCAATGTGTTTTTTCCCGGCCGGCGTAAACATCATGATCCTATACACAAGCAGTCCCCACAGGATCATACCTCCAAACGTCAGATGCGACCACAGCGGTTTCCAGATTACATTCGGAGTGGTGATATTTGCCGCAATCAGGATATACGACAAGCCAAGCAGTGTCCGGTAATACGGGTTTCCCGATGTAAATTTCGGAGAAAGGAGAATGAAAAAGGCAGGAAGGGTAAGGATGAAGTGGTGTTGCCAGGCAAAGGTATTGATCAGCAGTGACGAAACGATCGAAAGGATAATGCCAAGGGTATATTTTTCTTCGTGAAGATCGGAAAAGAATAGAAGCGGGGAAATGAGAACGACAGCATATAGCCCCGTGAGGGACTGTGCCAAACCCGGATCGGAAACAAGACGCGCGATTATCCCGGGTATGGATTGGTTATAATAATCGGTTTTTGGGGAAAGGAGAAGGTGGGGGAGGGTTGACGTGAGGAACGTCAACACAATTGAGGGTCCGGTTGCAAAAATCGTGATGGCTCCGATTATGAGAAGGAAACACGTAGCGGTGAAGAGTATGTTCCATTTTTTCTGGAAGAGAAGGAAAAGGATGAGTACCCCGGGAAATAGTTTTGTGGCGAGGGAAAGCGCAAGAAATAATGAGGCGGCAAGGTCATTTCGTTTTTTGGAAAAATAAAGAAACAGTGTGATAAACAGGAGCACAATACTGTTTACTTGCCCCATACCGAAGGTAAATTTGGCGGGAAAAAATGTTGCCAGAAGGACCCCAAGCAGTGCAAGTCGTAGGATACGGGGTTGCGACTTGGTGTAGAGGAAGTCAAGAATACCAAGGGAAACAAGATATGCACACATGGAGCATACGGTAAATAAGCGCTCTACCATTTGGTATGGGAATATGGTGAGCGGGTAGAAAAAAAGAAGAAGGGACGGAGGATAGACAAACGGCGTAAAAAAATGTTGGCCCCCATCATACGGATTATCACCGACGGCAGCGGCAAGGGAGCCGTAATAGTAACTGGAAAAATCGGGAAATGATGAGGAAACGATGAGTGGTTTTAAAAAATAGAAGACACCCGCACAAAAAGTGCAAATGGCAAGAATCCAAAGCAACCGTTGATTTTTTCGTATGTTTTGGTTCATGCGTTTTCCTGTATCCGCGGAAACAGGATAGGGGCGGGTTGTATCGGACGGACGGCAAGAATGCGTATGATTTTATCCGATGTTTCGGGAAGAAACGGGCAAAGGAGTACGGCACACTCGACAAGCGGTTGGAGGATTGATTCACACACGGCCGTTTTTTCCTTACCGGAAAGCTTCCACGGTGCATGTGCATCAAGACTCCGGTCCAAATCCCGTATTTTTTCCCAGATACAGGAAAGTGCTTCGTCGAAACGGTATACAGTCAGTGCTTTTGCATAAGGAGCCCATTCTTCCCGGGTAAGAAGTGTCGGATATTCGGGTATTGTGATGGGGGATATCCCAGGATCCGTTTGTGATGATAGTTTTGCAATCCGTGCCACAAGATTTCCAAGTCCATTTGCCAGATCGGCGTTATAGAGTTCCGTCAGCCGTTTTTTGGAAAAATCCCCGTCGGAAAACGGCGGGATTTCCCGTGTCAGATAGTACCGGAGTGCATCGGTTCCGAATTCATCCAGGATTGTATTGGGATCGATGACATTCCCTAAAGTTTTGCTCATTTTTTGTCCGTTGACGGTAAAATATCCATGGACAAAGATCGATTTGGGAATGGGGAGCCCCGCAGACAGGAGGAATGCCGGCCAGTACACGGCATGGAATCTGGTGATTCCTTTCCCGATGACATGGATGTCCGCAGGCCACCATGCGGTATAGTTTTTTTCATCCCATCCAAATCCGATGCCCGATTGATAAATATTGAGTGCATCAAACCAGACATACATCCGTTGGGAATCGTCACCCGGCACCGGTACTCCCCAATTTTTTGCCCGTTCGTTCGTCCGGGAAATACTAATATCCTGAAGCGGTTGAGAAAGAAATGATAACACCTCTTTTTTCCGGAAATCCGGAATGATTTTGATGACATCCTGTCGTATCAGATCAATCAGCTGCTGTTGATATTTCGAAAGCCGGAAAAAGTAGTTTGACTCCCGGACGGTTTCCAGTTTTTTTCCTGGATGTTCAAAACATTCGCCATTTTCGTTTAAATCCTCTTTTGCGTAGAATGCTTCGCAACCAACACAATATAACCCTTCATATTCTTTTTTATAGATATCCTCGCGGGCACTGCACAATGACCACAATTTTTGGCTTGCGGGGTAGTGCTTATTCCGATCGCTTCCTTTTTGGAATACATCAAACCGGACATTTAGCCTCTTTGCGATGGATGCAAAAAGTTCTGCGTTCGTATCGATGAACTCCTGAATGGGAACGCCTTTTTCCGATGCTGCTTGGACATTTTTGAGTGCATTTTCATCCGATCCCGAAAGAAGAAGGGTGTCATCACCCATAAGCCGGTGGATCCGCGCAATGACGTCTGCCTGGACAAACTCCAGGGTATGTCCGATATGGGGAGCGGCGTTAACGTACGGGATTGCCGTGGTTATGTAGAATTTTGCCATAGCGCCATTGTAGCTATTTATCCCTTTCCCATCAATCGGAATCGGGTTGTTTTTGTAGTGCCATATGTTCAAAAGATCCAAGAGTAACGGCAAATAAAATCGGATAGAGAATATGCCGGAGGCCGATGAAGCGAAGGAAAAGCGATCCGGTAAAAAACAGGGAAAAAAGGATCCCACGCCGGACAGAAAGGAAAAGGATAAATCCAAGTGCGTATGTTCCCGCGAAAACAGCAAGAAAGAACCCTAAAATAGCAATACTTGAATTTGGTGGTATCGTGTGGAGCAGCCATCCGACAACACTTCCGGAAATGACGAAGACGAGGGTTGCAAGAATTCTTTTTTCCGTCCATTTTTGTGTCATATGTTTATTGTAGAGGGGATAGTACGATGCTACAATGATGCCGGTATGGGAAGCGATATTTTCATTCTGATTGGTATACTTCTGGCGGGACTTCTTCTTCTGTTTATCCTTCTGAAAACCGAACTGACGAAACTGGCAAAACCGGCCGATAACGAATCACTTATCCAATGGCTAAAATCCATGGCGACAACAATCGATTCCACGAATAAAACACTTCATGAGACACTTCAGGGAACCAACAGCGAAATGACGAAAACGCTTCAGGAAAATACGCGCCAAATGTCGGAAAGGCTGGAGAATGCATCGAAGGTCATCGGAGAATTAAAACAAAGCCTTGGGGAAATGTCGGAAATCGGCAAGGGAATAAAGACCCTTCAGGAATTCCTGCAGTCCCCAAAACTCCGGGGGAATATCGGAGAACAGGTTTTATCCGATATGATCGGGCAGACATTCCCCAAACAGGCATTCCGTCTGCAGTACCAATTCAAAAGCGGCATGAAAGCCGATGCGGTACTTAAAACGGAAGCGGGACTATTGTGTATCGATTCAAAATTTCCGATGGAAAATTTTACGAAAATGCGGATTGGTGAAACCCAAAGCGATCGGGAGAGTGCACGGAAACTGTTTATCGGCGATGTAAAAAAGCACATCGGGGACATTGCGAAAAAATATATTCTGCCTGACGAAGAAACGCTGGACTTTGCACTCATGTACATTCCCTCGGAGTCCGTCTACTACGAAATCGTGACGCTGGATGAAATTATGGAGTATGCCCGCACCATGCGTGTCTATCCCGTTTCACCAAATACCCTCTATGCTCACCTGCAGGTATTGCTGTTGTCCTTTCAGGGAAAGGAATTGGAAAAGAAATCACAGCAGATTATCCGGCACCTTCGGGCAATCGGACGTGATTGGGAAAAACTGGATGACCAGATAGGAGTACTTGGAAAACATGTATCAAATGCGTATAACTCGATGGGCCCGATACAGACGGGGTTTTCGGAGTTGGGTCATAAAATATCCCATTCGCAGGAGCTTGAAGGGGAAGAGACAAAAGAACTCCAAACTCCATAATATAATAGTATGCAAAGCGTCATTATCCACGGATATTATGATGGATTTTGCAAATAAGCTTGGAAGCACATGTATTGAAATTGAAAACGGCGGTCATTTAAATGCCGAATTCGGGTATACGCAATTCCCCCTGTTACTGGATGAAATTATTTCCGCACAGGGAGGTACGCCATGATATCGATCGATGGGAATGCTCCAAGCTTTTCCCTTCCGGATCGGGACGGTATCGCACGTTCACTTTCGGATTACCGAGGGTCCTGGATAATACTGTATTTTTACCCGAAAGACGATACACCGGGATGCACAAAAGAAGCCTGCGGTTTCAGGGATAATTATTCCGCGATACAAAAAACGGGAGCGGTTATTCTTGGAGTTTCAAAGGATTCCGTTTTATCACATAAGAAATTTTCCGGAAAATATTCCCTTCCGTTTCCGATATTATCCGATGAAACGTATGAAGTAATACGTGCATATGGGGCATGGGGAAAAAAGAAATTCATGGGGAGGGAATTTGAAGGGATACTCCGGACAACGGTCCTGATCCGGCCGGATCAAACGATTGCAAAAATCTACCCTTCGGTAAACCCCAGTGTTCACGCGGAAGAAATTCTGGAAGACTTACGCAATAGAATATAAATAATATTTCTTTTAAACTCTCCGTTTTTGTTTATCCGCAAGAAGTTTTTTCTGGATCATACCCATTGCACGTTTAATATCGTCAAGGTCTTTTTGGATATCTTCGACTTCACGTTCCGCTTCCTGATCTTCGATATCTTCTTCAATATCACGGACGGTATCGATCATTGCCTGGCGATTTTGTGCAACCATAATAAAGGTCGACAGAAAGATTGCTTCCAGTGAAACGATCATTGTCAGGAGTCCGTAGGGAAACGGATCGAATGGACGGATATAAGGATATGTATATCCCTGATTAATAAGAATCCATGAACCAAACCACACGACATGGAAGTATGCAAACGGCATGCTTCCCGAAAGAGCAGTAATCTTCTCCGCAAGATTTCCCTCCATGGAATGGATTTTATTGGACAACTGCCGGATGATTCTTTTCTGATTGGTAGACATAGGATATTTAAAACAGATGAAAAAGGAAAATGAAGAAAGAGTAGTGATTGCTGCAAGTGTTCCGAATCCGTTTTATTCTGACATGAGGTGTTTTTCAAAAAGGATCCAAAAGACGTGTAGGAAAGACGACTCTTTTTTAATTCTCCTTGTTGGAGTATAAGGGAAATTCCATCCTCTGGCCAGAGGGAAAAAGAATTTATTGACCGATTTTTTTCTTGCATCCCGGCCAGGGGTCAAGACCGGAAATGGAAATTTTATACGCTGCTGTTTTTATTGCCTGTTCCGGGTTCATCCGGAGGATGGGATTAGGATCTGCACCCATTGTTATTCTGGTTGATTGCCAGGTGGACGAGGAAAATTGGTACAGACCCGCATAGTCTCCATTGGTTGCATTGGTTTTAAGCATCGACTCGCAGGCCGCAAGGGCGAATAACTTCATACGGTCTATCCCATACTCTTTGGCAAAGCGTTCAAACCATCCGTCAAGATCTCCTTGGGAAACGGGGATCGGAGTCGGAGTCGGGGTTGCCGTTGGAAGCGGAGTCGGTGTGGGAGTTGGAAGGGGTGTTGGAGTCGGTGTCGGTGTTACGGTTGGGCGGGGTGTGGGGGTTGGAGTTGGTGTTGGAGTCGGGGGGATAATACGGGTTCTTATCTGTGCCACGGCAGTGGGTAGATACCCACGAAGCACAAATATACTCCCGGCAAAAAGAAGACTGACAAATATCCATCTTTTCATGATCCTGGACAGTATAGCATTTCGGGGTATAATTTCCGTATCGTGGTACCCGTTCCTCCCCAAAAAAGAGTATTGAATAGCCAGCAGCGCCAGGCAGTCCGTTTCGGATTAGGACCGCTTCTTATTATTGCGGGAGCCGGAACGGGGAAAACGACCGTCATAACGGAGCGCATTGCATATCTTATTGCCAAAAAAAAGGCCCGTCCGGAGGAGATTCTTGCATTGACGTTTACCCAGAAGGCAAGTCGGGAGATGGAAGAACGCGTTGACCTTTTGGTTCCGTACGGCGCAACCACTATGTGGATTTCCACATTTCATGGATTTTGCGACAGGGTGCTTCGCGCTGAAGCATTGGTATTGGGTCTGAATCCAGGATATACGCTTCTTACGGAATCGGAATCCATCCAGTTGGTACAAAACCATATTTTCGATTTTCCGCTTTCCACACTCCGGCCTTTGGGAAATCCGACAAAATTCGTCGAGGGGATGATTGCTCATTTTTCCCGGCTGAAGGATGAGGATATTTCCCAAGCGGAATATGAGACATGGGCACAAAAACAGGTACAGGGTGCGGTTTTGCAGGAAGAGAGTGAACAGGCTGCACTATACCTTGAACTTGCACGGGCAATGAAAACGTACGAGGAAATAAAAATCAAGGAAAATGTGCTTGATTTTTCCGATCTGGTGGAAAAAACACTTCTTCTGTTTCGAAGCCATCAGTCGGTACTGGCAAAATATCAGCGGCAATTCAAATATATATTGGTAGACGAATACCAGGATACGAATTATGCCCAAAATGAATTAGCAATGCTTCTGGCCCGTCCGGAAAACAATCTGAATGTCTGCGGTGATGATGACCAGTCGATCTACAAATGGCGCGGTGCCGCGATTTCCAATATTATCCAGTTCCGAAAAAAATTTCCAAAAGCAAAAATTGTGGTGCTGACAAAAAACTACCGTAGCGTGCAGTCCGTATTGGACAGCTCCTATGGGCTTATCCAGCACAATAATCCGGACCGTTTGGAGGTGGCGGAACATATCGATAAACGCCTGGAATGCATGAGGAGAAAACTTGGGGAACCTGTGGAATATATATATGAGGAGCGGGTAGAGGATGAAGCGGAAGAGGTAACCAAAAAAATCCTTTCATTAACCCGTGGTGAACACGGGAAATATGAACCAAAAGATGTCGCCATTCTTGTCCGGGCAAATGCCCATGCGGAACCGTTTGTCCGGAGCATGCTTCGCCACGGGGTGCCGTATCAGTTTTTGGGACCGGGGCAGTTGTTTAAACAAACGGAGGTGAAGGATCTCATTGCATATCTTACATTTCTTTCCGATATTTCCGATTCCGTATCACTGTACCGCATCATGACCATGGAACAGTTTGCCATTCCGGCACGTGATGTTGCACTGCTCCTGTCATGGGCAAAGCGAAGCGGAAAAAGCCTTTTTGAAACCACAGAATCGGCCGTGTATGCCTATACCCATACACCCAAACAAATAAATATCGGCCAAGAGACGGGTGAGGATGAACGGATTGAGGAAAACGGATTATCAACCCGCGGAAACGAATCGTTACAACGGTTTTTCACCCTGATTTCAACTCACCTTGCAAAAATAAGGACCGATTCCGCAGGTCAGATCCTGTATGATTTTTTGGTGGAAAGCGGACTGATGAAATCGTTTACGAGCGTATCGACAAAGAAGGAACAAAGCCAGGCGGATAACATCGCGAAATTTTTCGACAGGATCAAAAGCTATGAGGCGACGCACAGCGATGCCGGTGTTTTTGCGGTTTCGGAATGGATTGAACTGTCAATGAATCTTGGTGAATCACCAACGGCATCCGATATGGATTGGACGGCAAACAATGCCGTCAACATCCTAACGGTTCATTCCGCAAAAGGACTTGAATTCCCCATCGTGTTTGTCGTCAACCTTGTGTCGGCACGGTTTCCGACAACACAAAAACGGGAGCAGATTCCCATTCCCGATGCGCTGATCCGGGAGTTGCTGCCGGTTGGCGATGCCCATCTTGAAGAAGAGCGGCGCCTGATGTATGTGGCAATGACACGGGCACGCGATAGGCTCTATCTGACTGCGGCAAACTATTATGGTGAGGGAAAACGGGAAAAGAAACTGTCTCCGTTTCTTGCAGAAGCGCTTGGGGAACAAGTTCAAAATACGCCGGTTCATCCGCGGGATCAGGATCCGCAACTTCGGTTGCTGGATTTTGCAAAACCAAAGGATACTGATGGTGCAGTGGCGGAAAAAAAGCGGACCATTACCTATATTTCCTATTCGCAGTTTGAAACGTTCCGTACGTGTCCGTTGCAATATAAATACCGGTATATACTGAAGGTTCCCGTTCCCTCAACACCTGCGCTGTTGTTTGGCGATACGATCCATAAAACGATCCGATTGTTTTATGAGGATGTCCGTGCAAAGAAACCCGTATCAAAAGAAACGCTTCTTAGATATTATGGGGAACAATTTCCGTCCGGGAAATACCGTCACAGGATGTATGAAGAGTCATTGTTCGATCACGGAAAGAAACTGCTTGGAGAGTATTATGACAAGACGTTTGACCCAGGGGTTTCTGTCCTTAGTCTTGAACAACCGTTTAAAATCCATATGAAACAATCCCTGTTTATGGGAGGAAAAATAGATAGGGTAGACCAACTTCCCGATGGAACGATTGAAATTATCGATTATAAAACCGGTACGGCACCCAAAAAACGGGATGTCCATTCAGATCTGCAGCTTTCCGTGTATACTCTTGCCGCAAGCGATCCGTCTTTGTATGGAAAAAAACCGGAGGATATCCGGGTATCCCTTTATTTTTTTGAAGGACAACAGAAGGTGAGCGCAACGAGGACTAGGGAACAGGCGGATGAAGTGAAGGAAGAGGTAAAAAAGACGGCAGAGTCCATAGAGAAAAGCTCCTTTGAACCGACGCCGGGAAGACACTGTGATTTTTGTGAATTCCGGATGATCTGCGATGCGTGGAAATAAGACGTACGGATTTACCAAAAAAACGGGAATGGTTTTTTCCAGTACCCGGGTATACAAGCATAATTGAGTGGTGTTCCGCCGAATCCTTCCTTGAATTTGGTGAAACCCTTCCAGGATGAATTGATGTTTGGTGTCCGCTCATCCCAGACGCCAAGAAAATCAAATGCCGTTGCGCCCTGTTGTTTGGAAAGCCGTAGTGCTTCCCATACCAGAAGGGTTGGCGCAAACAGTTTTTTCCCCTGTTTGGTGGCACCGGCGATCCAATAATAGGAGATATTGTCCCACATAAGCAGCATAACTCCGGCAACGGGTATCTTCGTACCTTTTCGGTATGCCAGGAGAGTACATGCCTTTTTTTTCTTGGCGAATTCTTCCCAGACGATATCCGCGCCGTAGGTGGTAATAGATCCGAATAGCCCCGCCCCTTTTGCCTTGATGGACATAAGACCCGCGATATTAGGTGAGGCATCGACGACAATATTGTTTTTTTGTGCTTTTCTGACGGCTCTGCGTTTCGCCTCCGTAAGGCGGGAAAATATGGTTTGTTCATCATCTCCAAGCTGAATCCGGATTGTTTTGGTTGCCATAAACGGTTCACGGTAAATTTTGAAAAATTTCGATACGGATGCTAACCACGCGGAATATGAATCCTGGTCAACAGTAGACGATGGTTCTGCGGCAACGGTTGTAACACGGCGGGAGAGTAAAAAAGGGATGAGTCGGGGAAGATACGGAAGTGTATCGAACCGTTGTATTTTTGCCAGCGTTCCGATAAACGGAATTTTGCGGATAAAGAGTGTTGTGCCTTCCAACACTTCTGTTTTCCATCCGAGCCGGCGGATATAGGAAACGTAAGGTGGGGATTGCTGGAGTTCCATACGTATTAGCGTAGCCGATGAAGGACCGCCCACCGGATGGTGTCGGCAATAGTATAGAATTTGTAGAGTAACGGATGGAGTATATAGTCATATGATAGCGTGGTGCGGACAAGACTCGGTCGGAAGCCTTCCTTAAAGCGGTGGAATCCAAACCATGGGTCGGTCGGATCAGGATCGGGACCAAGCGCGCCCCAAAGATCAAATGCCGTTTTCCCCTGTTGTTTTCCCCATCTGGCAATTTCCCACAGTAACAGGGTTGGAGCCATGACTTCCCTGTGGTTCCTCGATGAGGAGCCGTAAGGGTAATAGATCCGGTTTTTCCATGAGAAAATTATCCATGACGCGAGCGTTTCGTTTTGGTACCGTGCTTCCCAAAGAGATGCAATTTCATGTTTTTTCATGATGTCCCACATGGTTTTTTTGTAGGTATCATTATGGGCAAAAAATCCCTGGCGTTTCGTCGTTTCTTTTTCAAGTTCCAGATATCGCCCGAATGCTTCGTCGGAATTATCCTGTATGATTTCTACCTGATGTTTCTGGGCAACCCGGATGTTATAGCGGGTTTTTGGATGCATTGAGGAAAGGAGTTCTGACTCCGTGTTGCCAAGATCCAGAAGAAATGTATATGGGGTAAAGAGCGGTCTGTGGGAAGGGACAAATTCCGGTGGTGGATCTGGTATTTTTGTGCCATCGGTTTCCGGCTCGAATTGCACATGAATGATTCGGTAGGGTGCAAGGAACGGTCGGATAAGGGGAAGAATTTCATTCTCCGGCATGGGGCATTTACCGCAATATCCAATGGTCCATGGTGTATGGGGAATGGGATGGATTGTAACCAGAAATACCTTTTCGGCGACGTTATGTTTATATGCAATAAGCCGCAGGACCGATAGCCCCATGGATTTGCGGAAATCCCCCCATGCCCAGCTTTGGATGGGATGTGTTGCAAGCGAGTCCCATGTTGTACGGTCGGCAAGGGTTGCCACGCGCATGGACCAGACATTTTTCTTGTTCATACCGTCTCGATTATGGCACCAATAGGAGGTGTGTTACAATGGGATTGTATGGCATCTGCTCGTGTAAAACGACCAATACGGAAGAAGAAATCTACATTTATTTCCCCTGTCGATACCAGTATTTTCCCATCCATTATTTCCTTCTCTTCAGTACGTGGTGTATCACGGATTTTTTTGGGGTTTGAGATGCTTCTTGCGGCTTGTATAGTCGTCGGGACATTCTGTCTTGTTGTTCTTCATTGTTTAGGCGCTAAATAAGCATGTCTTCGCTGTAAAATCCACGCGATGGTACAATGGAGGCATGGTGGTGGAGAATGGATTCCGGGATATCCGCAATAAATCGGGATACCGTGCCGGTTATGCGCGATCCGAAATACAGGCGTTGTCTGGCATATGTTAACGTCAGACGGTTTTTTGCCCTGGTTATTCCCACATAACAGAGCCGCCGCTCCTCTTCCAGTTCCTCCCGGTCCATAAGCGCTCTGCTATGGGGAAATAACCCTTCTTCCATCCCGATAATAAACACATCGGAAAATTCCAGTCCTTTAGCACTGTGGAGTGTCATGAGAGTAACGGCATTTCCGGGTTTTTGTGAGGTCTGTCGCGGTTTGGCTTCTTTTTCCAATAGTGCTACCGTCTCCAGGAATTCAACAAGTCGTGGATACTGCGTTGCAACGGAGCGCAGCTCCTTGATATTTTCCAACCGGTATCCTTCCTCTTCGTTTCGGGGATCATACAGATCGGTGTATCTGGTGACATCCAAAATTCGGTCCAGGATTTCCAGTGTAGAAAGGGCAATGAGGGACTCGTCTTTGTGGATTTTTTCCTGGAGTTCCAGAAAGCGGGTAAGACGGCCTTTTCCGATTTTTTCCGCACGCGAAAGTGAAACCGTATCGCCCGGATGGAGGATGAGGCGAAGATAGGCAATAACATCTTTTATTTCCTTGCGTTCATAGAACTTCGTTCCGCCGACCAATTGGTAGGGAATTGCCGCTTTTACCATTGCTTCTTCGATGGCACGGGATTGGGCATTCGTCCGGTATAAAACGGCAAAGTCGCCATATGGTTGCCCGCTTTGCAGGATTGTCGTTACGATAAACCCCGCTTCGTCCTTCTCGTTTTGCGCCTCATAGAGTTCAATGGCGGTTTCGGATGATTTTTCCGTCCATAACTTAAGGATCGGATGGCTTCTGTTTTTGGAAATGACCGCATATGCGCCGTCAAGTATTGTTTGGGTGGAACGGTAATTTCGTTCCAGATGGAATTCCTTTGCATGGGGGTAATCGGTTTTGAAATTGACGATATTGGTAAAGTCCGCTCCACGGAACCGGTATATGCTTTGTGATGCATCCCCCACGACGGTGATGTTTTTGTACCTTCCGGAGAGGAGCTTTGTGAGTGAATACTGTGCATGGTTGGTGTCCTGGTATTCATCAACAAGGATGTAATGGAACTGTTCCTGGTATTTTGCGAGAGTGGTTTTATCACCCACAAACAACTTTACCGTTTCCATGATCAGGTCATCAAAATCGAGTGCAGTATTTTTTCGGAGCGTCTGTTGATAGGCAATATAGATTTTTGCTACCGTTTCCTGGAAATAGCCCCGGGCGTATTGGGGATATTCGAGCGGTCCGATGAGTTCGTTTTTTGCTTCGGAAATCGTTTTGAGGATTGCGTTCGGATGGAAATTTTTCGTCGAGATATCCATATCCTTCATGATTGATTTCACCGCATCGAGCTGATCGTCGGTATCATAAATGACAAAATCATTGCCGATTCCGCCACGCGGCCCGTCCGTCCGCAGGATCCGTGCACAGATGGAATGGAATGTGCCGGCTATCGGTAACTGTGAGGAAGAAACTCCTAAAAGTTCGGTGATCCGTTTTTTCATTTCACCTGCTGCCTTATTGGTGAAGGTAACCATAAGGATTTGTGTCGGATCAACGGCTTTTTCCCGGATAAGGTATGCGACTTTATGGGTAAGTACCCGCGTTTTTCCCGAACCGGCGCCTGCAAGGATGAGTGATGGGCCTTCTGTATAGCACACCGCTTCCTGTTGATGGGTATTGAGAGTTGAAAGAATTGGCGATTGCATGTTTGGTCTATGGTATCACGGTCTATACACAGGATGCAGGGAGAAAAAATCCATCTGGTATGATACCTATATGGCAAAACGTCTTCTTACACTTTGTATCGGTATATTCTTGGTGATGGGTGGGGCAGTGGTAAGCATTTTTCTGTACGGTATGGTGTTTTTGCGTGGTCTTGGTATATCCCCGGGTGAGTTAGTCCAGACGCTACGAAATCCCGATACTGCACTTGTTTCCACCGGCTCCCGGACGAACATTTTGGTTTTGGGAATTTCGGGCGGTAACCACGAAGGGAATTTATTGACCGACAGCATTACACTTTTGTCTTTCGGAAAAACGGCAAGCACATCCGCAATTCTTTCCGTACCGAGGGATCTCTGGAGCAGTACCCTTCAGGATAAGGTGAATAGTGCCTATTATTACGGTGAATTGTCGGAGAGCGGGTCCGGCCTCCAATTTGCCCGTGGGGTTATCGGAAACATTCTGGGAATTCCCATCCATTATGCGTTGACGATTGATTTTTCGATGTTTTCGGAGTTGATTGATGCGTTTGGCGGTATCGAGGTACAAGTGGGGTCATCATTTCGTGATGAGTGGTATCCGGTTGCCGGGAAGGAAAATGATATCTGTGGCGGTGACACAACCTACCGGTGTCGGTACAAAACGGTAACCTTCACCAAAGGGTTAAGTCATATGGATGGCGATACGGCACTTACCTATGTTCGCAGCCGTCATGCGGAAGGGGATTCGGGTACGGATTTTTCCCGCGGCACACGGCAACAGGAGGTTATTGAAGCGTGTGTCGAAAAGCTAAAACATCCGGTTTCATGGATGACGCTTCTGCGGTCGGGAAAACTCCATACGATCGCCTCATCTTTTCTTCAGGGGGATATGACGGGCATTGATCTG
>ERZ795044.734-NODE-734-length-30697-cov-13.760362_pt1 | contig 30697 bp, 43 predicted proteins | sample MGYA00375128_ERZ795044 | MGnify/ENA primary metagenome ERZ795044 (study PRJEB30173, sample SAMN05720213) | anaerobic digester metagenome | isolation source: active sludge of municipal wastewater-treating anaerobic digesters | place: USA | collected 2014-12-22 ...
CGGAAGCGCGGCGGTTCCCGTAGGAGCGACGCAAGTCGCGATCGCAGCGGGGCAAAGGAAGCGCGGCGGTTTTCGGGGCGACCGCGGCGCCTGTCCCGCGATCGCCGCCAGCGCGGACGAACCGCAGGTCTCTCTTCAGGCGGCCAGGCGGCCGGCGCGATAGTCGGCTACGGCTTGGTAGATCTCCTGCTCGCTGTTCATCACGAACGGGCCGTATTGCGCGATCGGCTCGCCGAGCGGGCGGCCGGCGATCAGCAGCACGCGGGCGTCCTCGGTCGCCTCAATGCGCACGCCGTCGCGATCCGCGGCGTTGGCGAGGATCGCCATGTTGCGCACCGGCACCGCCACCTCGCCAAGCTTCACCTGCCCGCGGTACACGTAAACGAAGACGTTGTGGTCGGCCGCCAGGGGTTGCGCGAAGCTCGAACCGGCGGGCAGGTGCAGGTCGAGGTAGAGCGGCGCGGTGACCGTGCGGGTGACGGCGCCGGTCACGCCATGGCTCTCGCCGGCGATCACGGTGGCCTCGACGCCGGCGGAGGTGGTGAAGCGCGGCAGCTCCCCCGCGGCGAAGTCGCGATACCAGGGCGCGCTCATCTTGTCCTGTGCTGGCAGGTTCAACCAGAGCTGGAAGCCTTCCATCACGCCCTCTTCCTGCTGCGGGATCTCGGAGTGGATCACGCCGCGGCCGGCGGTCATCCACTGCACGCCGCCGTTCTCCAGCAGGCCCTCGTGGCCGGCGCTGTCGCGATGCAGCATGCGGCCGGCGATCATGTAGGTCACGGTCTCGAAGCCGCGGTGGGGATGGTCGGGGAAGCCGGCGATGTAGTCGTCGGCCTGGTCGCTGCCGAAGGCGTCGAGCATCAGGAAGGGATCGAGCCGGCGCTGCAGCGGCTGGGTGAGCACGCGGGTGAGCTTGACACCGGCACCGTCCGAAGTCGGATGGCCGGTCACGAGCCGCTCCACCGTGCGCGCACGCTGCACGGTCGCGGAGGGGATGCGGGGCTTGGGGGTCGTGCTCATCTGCGTGCTCCTCTGTCCGGGGTCGGGGGGGTGTGGGGCGGGTGGGCCCGCCCTCGTCGTTCAGGCGGGCCTCGCGACGCCGGCGGCGGTCGCGAGGCTCGTGCCGCAAGGGCTCAGGCGAGCGCGGCGGCGATGTCCGCCGCGGCCTCGGCGAAGCCCTGCTTCGTGGCCTCTTCACCCATGTTCAGGCCTTCGGCGTAGATGAAATGCACGTCGGTGATGCCGAGAAAACCGAGCAGGGTCTTCAGGTAAGGCGTCTGGGTGTCGGCCGCGGTGCCGCGGTAGCGCCCACCGCGCGCAAAGGTGACATAAGCCTTCTTGCCCTTGAGCAGGCCCTCGGGACCGTTCTCGGTGTAGCGGAAGGTGACGCCGGCGCGAGCGATCGCGTCGATCCAGTTCTTGAGCTGGGTGGAGATGCCGAAGTTGTACATCGGCACGCCCAGCACAAGCACGTCGGCCGCCTGTACCTCGGCGACCAGCGCGTCGCTCTGCGCCACGCGCACCGCCTGCTCGGGGCTGCGCTGCTCGGCCGGGGTGAACAGGGCGCCGAGCGCGGCCTCGTCGATCGCCGGCGCAGGGTCGCGGGCGAGGTCGCGCACCACCACACGGGCGGCCGGCTCAGCGGCGACCAGGCGGGCGACAACTTCGCTGGCGAGGCGGGTGGAGTTACCGGCTTGGGAACGGGCGCTACCGTTGATCTGCAGGATGTTCATGTGCTTGTCCTCTGGCTTGGGGATGGGATGGATTGCAGTGTATTGGATGCCGGGGATTGCATTAAGCCCGTTCGACGCACATGATTGTTCCCTATATGGAACAAATCGACCCCAACGACCTGCTCGTCTTCGCCCGCGTGGTGGCCGAGGGCAGCCTGACCGCCGCGGCCGACAAGCTCGGCCTGCCCAAGTCCACCGTCTCGCGTCGGCTGTCGCGGCTGGAGGAGCAGCTCGGCGAGCGCCTGCTGCTGCGCACCACCCGTCGTCTCAACATCACCGAGTTCGGCGCCGCCCTGCTCGACCACGCACGCCAGCTCGAGAGCGAGGTCGAGGCGGTCGCGGCGCTCGCCGAGAGCCGCCAGGCGCGCCCGAGCGGGCGGCTGCGGGTGTCGATGCCGAGCGACTTCGCCAACCTGCTGCTCACCGACATGCTCGCCGCCTTCGCCGCGCTGCATCCCGCGGTGACGCTGGAGCTCGACCTGTCGCCACGCCGGGTGGACCTGCTCGGCGAGAACTTCGACCTCGCGATCCGCCTCGGCGACCTGCCGGACGACGCGCTGCTCGCCGCGCGCCGGCTGGCGGTGTTTCCGTGGGGGCTGTATGCCGCACCCGCCTATCTCGCCGAGCACGGCGAGCCGCAGGCGCCGGACGATCTCCACCGCCATCGCGCGCTGCGCCTGCTCGCGCGCACCGGCGACGCGATCCGCTGGACCCTGCTGTGCGGCGATCAGCGCTGGGAAGGCGTGCCGCCGGGCTCGATCACGGCGAACTCCCCCGAGCTGCTGATCCGCTTCGCCTGCGCGGCTGCGGGCATCACCACCGTGCCCGAGTATTTCGCCGCGCCCCACGTGCAGCGCGGCGAGCTGCGCCGGGTGCTGCCCGACTGGCGCCCGCCCTCGATCGCCGCCTGGGCGGTGTTCCCGGGCCGGCGGCTGATGCCGGCGAAGACGCGGGCTTTCCTGGACATGCTGCAGGCGGCGCTGGGCGGCGATCAGCGCGGGTGAGAGGGCCCCGGGCTTGCACAGCCTCGCGAAGCGGGCTTGCCTCGCTCCCACGGAATGCACGGCGGCCCCCGACCTCCGCCGCCCACGGGGAACACCGCAAGCATGCACGGGTCCGAGAGCGCGGACGCCGCTCGCCTGCTCGCCTACAATGGCGCCCTTTCCCGGAAGATCGAATACGATGACCCTGCTACACCGCATCCTGAACCTGCCTGCGCGGGTGCTCTACCTCGCCCTGTTCCTGGTCGCCACCGGGCTGCTCGGCTTCGGCCTCTACCTGCAGCACGGCCTGGGCCTGGAGCCCTGCCCGATGTGCATCATGCAGCGCTACGCCTTCGCGACCGCCGCGCTGATCGCGCTGATCGCCGGCCTGCATGCACCTGGACGCGGCGGTGAGCGCATCTACGCGGTGCTGATCGGAGCGGCCGCGCTCACCGGTGGCATGATCGCTGCGCGTCAGAGCTGGATGCAGCTCAACCCGCCGCTGATCCCGGAGTGCGGCCCGGGGCTGGAGTTCATGCTCGAGAGCTTCCCGCTCGCGCAGGCCCTGCCGATGATCTTCCGCGGCGCGGGAGACTGCACCGTGATCGAATGGACTTTCCTCGGTCTCTCGATCGCGAACTGGTCGCTGGTGAGCTTCACCGCGACCGTGCTGTTCGCCGGCTGGATGCTGCTGCGGCGTAGCTGAACACTCAGTTGCAGCTCGCGGGGCCGTCCTTCACGCCCAGTTTGTGCAGGATGTTGACCAGCGGACAGATGCCGGTGAAGGCGCTCTGGAAGAGGTTGAGGCCGACGAAGCCGGTCACCCACAGGAAGTGCTTGCTGACGAAGAGCGGCGAGGCCTCGACGCCGAAGGCCAGCGAGGCCAGGACGAAGGCGCCGGCGAAGGCGCGCACGTATTCATTGGTGGTCATGCGGGATTCTCCTCGGGGTTCTCGAAGCTTGCGATGCGGCCACGCATGGCCGCGTAGTAGAGCACCGGGATCACCACCAGGGTGAGCACGGTGGACACGAAGATGCCGAAGATCAGGCTGATCGCCAGCCCGTTGAAGATCGGGTCGTCGAGGATGAACACCGCGCCGATCATCGCCGCCAGCGCGGTGAGTCCGATCGGCTTGGCGCGCACCGCGGCGGCGCGGATCAGCGCCTCGCCGAATTCCATCCCCGGCTTGCCATCCACCCCTCGCACCTGCTGATTGACGAAATCCACCAGCAGGATCGAGTTGCGCACGATGATGCCGGCGAGCGCGATCATGCCGATCATCGAGGTGGCGGTGAATTGCGCGCCGAGCAGCGCATGACCGGGCATCACGCCGACGATGGTGAGCGGGATCGGCGCCATGATGATCAGCGGCACCAGGTAGCTGCGGAACTGCGCCACCACCAGCAGGTAGATCAGCACCAGGCCCACGGCGTAGGCCGCGCCCATGTCGCGGAAGGTCTCGTAGGTGATCTGCCACTCGCCGTCCCACTTCAACTGATAGCCGGCGTAGGGGTCGACGGGCTGGCGAATGAACCACTCGCCGAGCGTGCCGGCAAGCCCCCGGGTACCTTCGAGCGCCATGCCGTTCACGCGCGAGCGGATGTCGAACATGCCGTACAGCGGCGAATCCAGCTTGCCACCCATGTCGCCGGTCACGTACACCACCGGCAGCAGGTCCTTGCGGTAGAGGATCTGCTCGCGGCGCGTCTCGGCCACCTGCACCAGCTCGGAAATCTTCACCCGCTGGCCGGCGTTGTCGCCGCCGCGCGCGCGCACCTGCATGGCGAGCAGGTCGGCGAGGTCGGACTGGCGCACCGCCGGCAGCTGGATGCGCACCGGGATCTCGTACTTGTTGTCGCCGCCATGCACCGGGGTGACGTTCTCGCCGGAGAGGCCGAGGCGTACGACCTCGACGATGTCGGCCTGCGCCACGCCCATGCGCGCGGCCTTGGCCTGGTCGACGCGCAGCACGAGCTTGGGCGCGTCCTCGTCCACCGTGTCGTCCACGCCGACGATGTCGGGGGTGTCTTCGAAGGCGGCACGAACCCGCTTCGCGACCGCCACCTGGCCGTCGTAATCCGGACCGTAGATCTCGGCCACGATCGGCGACAGCACGGGCGGCCCGGGCGGCACCTCCACCACCTTGGCGTTGCCGCCGTTGCGGAGGGCGATCGCGGTGACGGCGTCGCGCACCGACACCGCGATCTCGTGGCTCTGGCGCTCGCGCGCGGTCTTGTCGACCAGGTTCACCTGGATGTCGCCCTGTTCGGGGGCGCTCCTCAGGTAGTACTGGCGCACAAGGCCGTTGAAGTTGATCGGCGCCGCGCTGCCGGCGTAGGACTGCCAGTCGGTGACCTCGGGCACGGTGGCCAGATGTGCGCCGATCTCGTTCAACACGCGCGCCGTGTCCTCGACCGGCGTGCCGGCCGGCATGTCGAGCACGACCTGGAACTCGCTCTTGTTGTCGAAGGGCAGCATCTTCATGACCACGAGCTGCACCACCGGCAGCGCCACCGAGGCGCCGATGAGCGCGAACACGGCCAGCCACAGCATCAGGCGGTTGCGAGCGCCGCGGCGGGGGTCGAACATCGGCGTCATCACGCGACGGAAGAGGCCGTCGAGCCGCTTCGTAATCCGGTCTTCGCCACCATGCTGATGGGCGTCGACGTTCTTCAGCATCTTCTGCGCCAGCCAGGGCGTGACCACGAAGGCCACCACCAGCGAGATGAACATGCCCATCGAGGCGTTGATCGGGATGGGGCTCATGTAGGGACCCATCAGCCCGGTCACGAAGGCCATCGGCAGCAGCGCCGCGATGACGGTGAAGGTGGCGAGGATGGTAGGGCCGCCGACCTCGTCGACCGCCCTGGGGATCAGTTTCCACAGCGCCGTGTCGGGCTCGAGGGTGTGCCAGCGGTGGATGTTCTCCACCACGACGATGGCGTCGTCGACCAGGATGCCGATCGAGAAGATGAGCGCGAACAGCGACACCCGGTTGAGCGTGAAGCCCCAGGCCCAGGAGGCGAACAGCGTCGCCGCGAGCGTGAGCGACACCGCGATGCCGACGATGATCGCCTCGCGCCGGCCGAGCGCGAAGAACACCAGCGCCACCACCGCGGCGGTGGCGAAGGCGAGCTTGCCGATGAGCTGCTTGGCCTTGTCGTTGGCGGTCTTGCCGTAATCGCGCGTGACGGTGAGCTCCACGCCTTCCGGGATGAGGCTGCCACGCAGGTTCTCCAGGCGCTGCATCGCCGCCTGGGCGACGTCGGCGGCGTTGGCGCCGGGCTTCTTCGACAGCGCCAGGGTGACCGCCGGGAAGAGGCCGTGCTGATCGATGCCGCGCTCCGCGGCGGCGGCGCCGGTGCCGAACCAGACGTACTGCGCGGGCTGGTCGGGGCCGTCGACGACCTCGGCGACGTCGCGCAGGAAGACCGGTCGGCGCTCGGAGACGCCCACGACCAGGTTGCGCACGTCCTCGGCGGACTCGAGGTAGGTGCCGGTCTGCACCAGCACTTCCTTGTTGCCCGCGACCAGGCTGCCCGCCGGCTGCGAGGCGTTGGCGAGCTGCAGCGCGCCGCGCAGGTCCTGCGCGGTGACGCCGTGCGCGTTCATGCGCTCGATGTCCATGTCCACCCGGATCACGTGGCCCGGGCCGCCGATGGTGGCGACGTCGCGGGTGCCGGGGATGCGCTTGAGCTCGGTCTCGATCGCACGCGAGACCTGCTGCAGCGAGAAGGCGGCACGTTCGGGATCGGCGGTCCACAGCGTGAAGCTGACGATGGGCACGTCGTCGATGCCCTTGGGCTTGATCAGCGGCTGGCCGACCCCGAGCTGGGGCGACAGCCAGTCGGCATGCGAGTCCACCGTGTCGTAGAGCCGCACCAGCGCGGTCTGGTTGGGCACGCCGACCTCGAACTGCACGGTGATCACCGCCATGCCGGGGCGCGACACGGTGTAGACATGCTCGACGCCCGCCATGCGCGACAACACCTGCTCGGCCGGCCGTGCCACCAAAGCCTCGACGTCGCGCGCCGAGGCCCCCGGGAAGGGCACCAGCACGTTGGCCATGGTGACGTCGATCTGCGGCTCTTCTTCCTTGGGCGTGATCAGCGTGGCGAAGATGCCGGCCAGCAGCAGCACCAGCGCCAGCAGCGGGGTGATCGCGTTGCGCTGGAAACCGGCCGCGATACGGCCGGAGATGCCGAGGGACTTTTCCATGGTCGCCTTCCGGCTCAGCGCGCGGCCGCGCGGGCCTGGATGCCGGCCTGCACCGGGTCGAGGGCGAGGGTCTCGTCCCCGCCGAGACCGGAGAGCACCTCGACCCACTCGCCGCCGGGGAGCGCGCGGCCGAGACGGATCTGGCGCAGCGTGAAGCCGCCCTGCCCGTCGGCGGCGTAGACGGCGGTGAGCTCGCCGCGACGCAGCACGGCGGCAGCCGGGATCACGGTCGGCCCGGCGGTGCTTGCAGCGGCGGCCGTGCCCTGGAAATGCACGCGCGCGAAGCTGCCGGGGAGCACATCCTCGATGCCGGCCGGCAGGTCCACGCGCACGCGCACGGTGTGGGTGCGCGCGTCGGCGGCGGGCAGCACCGTGACCGCGGCCGCCTCGACGATGCGCCTGCTGGCGGGCAGTTCGACCCTGGCGCGCAGCGGGCCGGCACCCAGCTCGGCGAGACGCTGCGGGGCGAGATCGGCCACGGCGCGCATCTGCGCGGGGTCATACACGGTGAGCAGGTTACGCCCGGGCTGTGCCATCTCGCCGGGCTCGATGTGGCGCGCGGCGACGAGGCCGTCGAGCGGCGACACCACGCTGGTGTAGCCCTTCACGGTGGCGGCCTGCTCGCGCTGGGCGCGCGCGGCGCGCACCTGGGCCTCGGCGGCCTGGAACTGCGCGCGCGCGTTGTCGAGCGCCGACTGGCTGAGGAACTTGCGCTCGACCAGGCTGCGCGCGCGCTGGTATTCGGCGCGCGCGTTGGCGAGCGCGCTCTCGGCCTGGGCAATGCCGGCATCGGCCGCGGCGACGGCGGCGGCAACCTCGGCCGGGTCGATGCGCGCCAGCACCGCGCCCCTGCGCACGCGATCGCCGGCGTCCACGGAGAGCTCGAGGATGCGACCGGGCATCTGCGCGGCCAGGGTGGACTGGCGCACGGCCTCGATGGTGGCCTCGGCGACGATCGCGGGGACGACCGCGCGTGCCTCGACGCGGACGGTGGGAAGCTCCGCACGCACCCCGCCGGAAGTGACGGTCAACAGGCTCAGGACAAGGACAGCCAGGAGACGGGCAGGAACGGGGAGCATGATCGGCTTCATAAGAATAAGTATATTCTTATATTGAAGGCCGTCAAGGAATACCCCTCGAGAACCGCGAGAGACGGCACTACTGCAGGCAGGAGCGACGCGAGTCACCATCCCGCCGACACCGCGGCAGCGCCGCGGATTGCGCGCGCCGTCGGGTCGGGCCTCAGCCCAGGCAGCCGAGCGCGTAGTCGGCCATCGCGGCGACCACCGGGTCGGCCTCGCCCGCGGCGGTCGCGAGGGTGATCTCGCAGCCGGGGTGGGCGGCGCGCGCCTCCTCCAGCAACACCGGCAGATCGCGCTTGAGGTGGCCGCCCTGGGCAAGGAAGATCGGCACCACGGCCACTTTGTGCGCGCCCTCGGCGGCGAGCGCGGCGATCGCCTCGGGCAGGGTCGGGGACATGAACTCGAGGAAGGCGAGTTCGACGCGCGGCGCCCCCGGGCGGGCGAGCGCCGCATCGCGGATGCGCCGCATCGGCCCGGCCCACTCGGGGTCGCGGGCGCCGTGGCCGAAGAGGACGATGGCGGAAGCGGACGGATTGGCTGCGTTCATGCGGAAGGCTCCGGGGTAGCGTCGCGCGCAGGCGCATCGGCCTGACGCAGCAGGTGTTCGAGTGCGCGCGCCGCACACAGCAGGCCGACGCTGGCGGTCACCGCCATGCTCGAGCCGTAGCCGGCGCACGCCAGCCCCTGAGGGGCGGACGCGGCGCCGGGATGGGCCGCGTCGCAGGCATCGACCGCGGGAAAGTGCAAGGGTTCGGTGGAGAACACCGCCTCGATGCCGAATTTCTTCTTCGGGTCGCGTGGGAAGCCGTGCTCCTTGCGCAGGCGAGCGCGCACCTTGGCGAGAAGCGGATCCTGCAGCGTACGCGCGAGGTCGTCCATGCCGATGCGCGCGGGGTCGCGCTTGCCGCCGGCCCCACCCGCCATCACCAAGGGGATGCGGCGCTCCCTGCAGGTCACCGCGATCGCGACCTTGGCGCGCACGTTGTCGATCGCATCGATCACCAGATCGAAGCCGTGCAGCAACTCGGCGGCGTTCTCCGGGGTGAGGAAATCCTCGATCGTGTCCACCCGGCAGGCCGGGTCGATACCTGCGATGCGCGTCGCCATGGCGCTCACCTTGGCCATGCCGAGGGTGTCCTCGAGCGCATGGGCCTGGCGGTTGATGTTGGATTCGGCGACGTGGTCGAGGTCGATCAGGGTCAGCCGCCCCACCCCGCTGCGCGCGAGCGCCTCGGCGGCCCACGAGCCGACGCCGCCGATGCCGATCACGCAGGCGTGCGCGCCCGCGAGGCGCGCGGCCGCGCCCTCGCCGTAAAGACGGTCGATGCCGCCGAACCGGCGCGCACGGTCGGTCGTGGCCGAAGTCATGGCAGGCTCAGGCACCGGTGGCGCCAGTCTGGCGGCTGTCCAGCCACACCCCCAGGCCCTGGGCGTTGAGCTCGAGGTCCATGCGCAGCAGCTCGAGCGTCTCCTCCTCGCCGAGCGCCCAGTTCTGGCGCGCGGCCTCCTCGCGGAAGATCTGCTCCAGCCCGGCGACGATCTCGACGTGACGGGCGACGCCGTCGCCGCGCGCGGCCTCGGCCACCGCGAGCATGGTGTCGATCAGGCGGTGCAGGTCGGCACCGAGGCGATCGACCTCACCGACGCGGCTGTAGTGCGTCAGGTACATCGCCTGCGGCCGCATCGCCAGCATGCGATCGATCGAGGCGTGCATGCCCTCGGGGTCGAACTGCGTCGGCGTGGTGGTCGGCACCACGAAGGCGCGGCCATCCACGTCGAGTTCGCGGTAAGACAGGCCGAAGGTGTCGCCGGTGAAGAAGGCACGCGCGACCGAGTCCCAGATGCAGATGTGGTGGCGGGCGTGGCCCGGGGTGTCGAACACCCGCAGCATGCGGCTGCCTACATGGATTTCGAGGCCGTCGGTGGCCGGCACGATGCGCTCGGCCGGCACCGGCACGAGCTGGCCATACAGGTCGAAGGCGCGCTCCGGGCCATACACCGCGCAGGTGGCCTCCCACAGCTTGCCCGGGTCGATCATGTGGCGCAGACCGCGCGGATGCACCAGCAGCCTCGCCTGCGGCAGCGCGCACATCAGGCTGCCGGCACCGCCGGCGTGGTCGAGGTGGATGTGGGTCAGCAGCACCCAGTCCACCGCCTCGGGGGCGATGTCGAGCGCGGCGAGCGCACCGAGGATGCGCGGCACCGAGGCGTTGCTCGCGCTATCGACGATGGCGGCGCGCCCGTCCTGCACGATCACGTGGATGGCGGCGAGCTGCGGCCGGCCGTAGCCGGAGTCGATCGCATGCACGCCGTCGCCGTAGTGGATCAGGTCCTTCATTGTTCCTCCCGAATGGCCGGTTCGCTGCCGCGCCTGTCGATGTGAAACGGGCGAGCGTACGCGTCGCGTCGCCCGCCCGGCAGTCGGCGGAGCGCAGGACGCGCTCCAGGCATCCGTCAGAACGGAATGTCGTCGTCGAAGTCGCCGAAGCCGCCCGACTGCTGCGGCGGCGCCGACTGCGGCTGCGCGCGCTGCGCGGGGGCTGCGGGCTGGCGGGCCGGCGCGGATTGGGCGCCGGCATCCCAGCCACCGCCCTCGCCGCCGCGCATCGGCGCATCGCCGCCTTCGCGGCGGCCGAGCATCTTCATCTCGTCGGCGCGGATCTCGGTGGTGTAGCGGTCCTGGCCGCTCTGGTCCTGCCACTTGCGCGTGCGCAGGCTGCCCTCGATGTACACCTGGCTGCCCTTGCGCAGGTACTGGCCGGCGATCTCGGCGAGCTTGCCGAAGAAGGCGACGCGGTGCCATTCGGTAGCCTCGCGGCGCTCGCCGGTGTTCTTGTCCCGCCAGGTCTCGGTGGTGGCCAGGCGGATGTTGCAGATCGCGTCGCCGGAGGGGGCGAAGCGGCTTTCCGGATCGGCGCCGAGGTTGCCGATCAGGATCACTTTATTGACGGATGCCATCCGGATCTCCTTTGCATGCGTTTGCCGGCCGCGTCGGGCGTGCCGGCGGTGAGTATGGTGAAGCCGGGCTCAGCGCGGCGCGCCGGCCGGAGCCGCGCGCAGCGGCGGGGGATTCATCGTGCTCGCCAGTGCGAGCCAGAGCAGCGCGAGCGCCGCGCACGACAGGCTCACCGCGGCCGGGCCGAAGGTCTGCCCCAGCCAGCCGCCGAGCACGCCGCCGAGGAACAGGCCGATCGACTGCAGGGTGTTGTAGACGCCCAGCGCCGTGCCCTTGGAGCCGGGCGGCGCGATACGCGAGATCCACGACGGTTGGGTGGCCTCGAGCACGTTGAAGGAGATAAAGAAGAGCGTCAGCAACAATGCCAATGGTATCAATCCGTCACCGAAAAGCCACAGCCCGATCTGCACGACGGCGAGCAGGACGATGGCGGCATTGAACACCGGCTTGAGCTTGTCGTGGCGCTCGGCGACGATCACCGCCGGCACCATGACCACGAAGGACAGCAGCACCGCCGGCAGGTAGACCTTCCAGTGCTCGGGCACCGGCAGGCCGCCGCCGGAGACCAGGGCCGAGGGCACCATCACCCACATCGTGGTCTGGATGAGGTGGAGCGCGAACACGCCGAAGTTGAGCCGCATGAGCTGGCCGTCGCGCAGCACGTCGATGAGCCGGCCGGTGGCGCGCGGCACCGGCGGAGCGACCGGCACCGCCCACAGCAGAACCCCGATCGCACCCGCGGCAAGCACGGCGGTGAGCCAGAAGATGCCATCCATGCCGACGGCGGCGTAGAGCAGCGGTGCCGCCACCATCGAGAGCGCGAACACCAGGCCGATCGAGGAGCCGATCATCGCCATGACCTTGGTGCGGTGCTGGTCGCGGGTGAGGTCGGCGGCGAGCGCGGTGACCGCGGCGGAGATCGCCCCCGCACCCTGCAGCACGCGGCCGACGATGATCATGTGGATGCCGTCGGCGAGCGCCGCGACCACGCTGCCGAGCACGAACAGCACCAGGCCGAAGACGATCACCGGCTTGCGGCCGAAGCGGTCGGAGGCGGCGCCGTAGGCGATCTGCAGGCAGGCCTGGGTGAGGCCGTAGGCGCCGATCGCCAGGCCCACCAAGGTGAGGTCGCCGCCCCCGGGGATGGTGGCGGCGTGCACCGCGAACACCGGCAGGATCAGGAACAGGCCGAGCATGCGCAGCGCGAAGATCGCCGCCAGGCCCATGCCGGCGCGGCGTTCTTCGCGCGTCATGGGGTCGCGTGCGGGAACGGACATACGGAGGAACCGGCTTCGAGAAAGACCGCGATTCTACCATCCCGCCCCGCGCTGCGCGGACCGCCTTGGCCTTGCGGCGGCTTCCCGGCGTATATTGGGCAGTTCGCCTTTCCCTGCTCGCAGCCATGGACCAGATCCGCATCCGCGGTGCCCGCACCCACAACCTCAGGAACGTCAGCCTCGACCTGCCGCGCAACCGGCTGACCGTGATCACCGGCCTGTCGGGCTCGGGCAAGTCCTCGCTCGCCTTCGACACCCTCTACGCCGAGGGCCAGCGCCGCTACGTCGAGTCGCTGTCGGCCTACGCCCGCCAGTTCCTGCAGCTGATGGAAAAGCCCGACGTCGATCTGATCGAGGGCTTGTCGCCGGCGATCGCGATCGAGCAGAAGGCGACCAGCCACAACCCGCGCTCCACCGTCGGCACGGTCACCGAGATCCACGACTACCTGCGCCTGCTCTACGCGCGTGCCGGCACGCCGCACTGCCCTGACCATCCGCAGCACGCGCTCGAGGCGCAGAGCGTGGCGCAGATGGTGGACCACGTGCTGGCACTGCCCGAGGACACGAAGCTGATGATCCTCGCCCCGGTGGTGGCCGGGCGCAAGGGCGAGCAGGGCGACCTGTTCGCCGATCTGCGCGCGCAGGGTTTCGTGCGCGTGCGCGTCGACGGCGAGGTGATGGAGCTCGACGCCCTGCCCCCGCTCGAGAAGGGGCGCCGCCACGACGTCGAGGTCGTGATCGACCGCGTCAAGGTGCGCACCGATCTGCGCGGCCGCCTCGCGGAGTCCTTCGAGACCGCGCTGACCCACGCCGACGGGCGCGCGCTCGCGGTGGAGATGGACTCGGGTCGCGCACACCTGTTCTCCGCGCGCTTCGCCTGCCCGGTGTGCGCCTTCGCGCTCGCCGAGCTCGAGCCGCGCCTGTTCTCCTTCAACAACCCGGCGGGCGCCTGCCCGAAGTGCGACGGGCTGGGCGAGGTCGAGTTCTTCGATCCCGCACGCGTCGTGGTCCATCCCGAGCTGTCGCTGGCCTCGGGCGCGATCCGCGGCTGGGACCGGCGCAACCAGTTCTATTTCCAGATGCTGGCGAGCCTCGCGGCGCACTACGCCTTCGACATCGAGACGCCCTGGCAGGATCTGCCGGCGCGCGTGCGCGAGATCGTGCTCGATGGATCGGGGCGGACGAAGATCGCCTTTCGCTACATGGCCGACAACGGCCGCATGGTGCTCAAGGAGCATCCCTTCGAGGGCATCCTCCCCAACCTGGAGCGCCGCCTGCGCGAGACCGACGCGGTCGCGGTGCGAGAGGAGCTGTCGAAGTACCGCGCCACCCGCCCCTGCCCCGCTTGCCACGGCACCCGCCTGCGCAGCGAGGCGCGCCACGTGCTCGTCGGCGGGCGGGCGCTGCACGAGGTCGGCCACATGCCGCTCGGCGAGTGCCGCACTTTCTTCGCCACGCTGCAACTCGCCGGCGCGCGCGCCCAGGTGGCCGAGCGCATCGTGCGCGAGATCGCCGACCGCCTCGGCTTCCTGATCGACGTGGGCCTCGACTACCTCTCGCTCGACCGCTCCGCCGACACCCTCTCGGGCGGCGAAGCGCAGCGCATCCGCCTGGCGAGCCAGATCGGCTCGGGTCTGACCGGGGTGATGTACGTGCTCGACGAGCCCTCGATCGGCCTGCACCAGCGCGACAACGACCGCCTGCTGGCCACGCTCGCGCGCCTGCGCGACCTCGGCAACACGGTGATCGTGGTCGAACACGACGAGGACGCCATGCGCAGCGCCGACTATCTGGTGGACATGGGCCCGGGCGCGGGCGAGCACGGTGGCGAGGTGGTGGCGCACGGCACGCCGGACGAGGTCATCGCCTCACCGCGTTCGGTCACGGGCGACTACCTCTCCGGCCGGCGCAGCATTGCAATCCCGGCGCAGCGCACGCGCCCCGACCCGGAGCGCCAGCTGCGCATCGTCGGCGCGCGCGGCAACAACCTGAAGACGGTGGAGGTGTCGCTGCCGGTGGGGCTCCTCACCTGCATCACCGGGGTGTCGGGCTCGGGAAAGTCGACGCTGATCAACGACACCCTGGCACGCGTCGCGGCCCACCGGCTCAACGGTGCCGCCACCGAGCCCGCGCCACACGATGCGATCGAGGGCCTGCAGCACTTCGACAAGCTGATCGACGTCGATCAGTCGCCGATCGGGCGCACCCCACGCTCCAACCCGGCGACCTACACCGGCCTGCTGACCCCGATCCGCGAGCTCTTCGCCGGCGTGCCCGAGGCCCGCGCGCGCGGCTACAGTCCGGGGCGCTTCTCGTTCAACGTGCGCGGCGGGCGTTGCGAGGCCTGCCAGGGCGACGGCCTGGTCAGGGTGGAGATGCACTTCCTGCCCGACATGTACGTGCCCTGCGACGTCTGCCACGGTCGCCGCTACAACCGCGAGACCCTCGAGATCCGCTACAAGGGGCGGACGATCGACGAGGTGCTGGGGATGACCGTCGAGCAGGCCCTGGGTTTCTTCTCCGCGGTGCCGAACGTGGCGCGCAAACTGGAGACGCTGATGGACGTCGGCCTGGGCTACATCCGCCTCGGCCAGAGCGCCACCACCCTGTCGGGCGGCGAGGCGCAGCGCGTCAAGCTCGCGCTCGAGCTGTCGCGCCGCGATACCGGGCGCACCCTGTACATCCTCGACGAGCCGACCACCGGCCTGCATTTCCAGGATATCGAGATGCTGATCGCAGTGCTGCAGCGCTTGCGCGCGCACGGCAACACGATCATCGTGATCGAGCACAATCTCGACGTGATCAAGACCGCCGACTGGCTGATCGACATGGGCCCGGAGGGCGGCGGCGGTGGCGGCATGGTGGTGTGCTGCGGCACGCCCGAAGAGGTCGCCGCGCATCCGGCGAGTCATACCGGCCTGCACCTGCGCAGGGTGCTCGGGGGCTGAGCCCCGGCCGATCCACCCCACCGGGCTTCCGCGCCCCTTTGCGGCGCCCGAGCGGTGCGCCGCGAGTTACTCAACCGGCTTCGTAGCCCTGCGGGTTGCCGCTCTGCCAGCGCCACGCATCCACGCACATCGCCTGCAGGTCTCGTTGCGCCTTCCAGCCGAGCACCTGCTCGGCGCGCGCAGGGTCCGCCCAGCACGCGGCGATATCGCCCGGACGGCGCGCGACGATGTCGTAGGGGACCGGTCGCCCGCTCGCCGCCTCGAAGGCGCGCACCATCTCCAGCACGCTGTAGCCGCGCCCGGTGCCGAGGTTGAGCGTCGTCACGCCGGGGAGTTCGTCGATGCGCTCGAGCGCGCGCAAATGGCCGAGCGCCAGGTCGACCACGTGGATGTAGTCGCGCACCCCGGTTCCGTCCGGCGTCGCGTAGTCGTCGCCGAAAACGCGCAAGCGCGGCAGGCGGCCGACCGCGACCTGACTGACGAAAGGCATCAGGTTGTTGGGCAGGCCGTCGGGATCCTCGCCGATCCGACCGCTCGCGTGTGCCCCGACAGGGTTGAAGTAACGCAGCAGCACCACGTTCCAGCGTGGATCCGAGGCGGCGAGATCACGCAGGATCTGCTCGCCCATGAGCTTGGTCCAGCCGTAAGGATTGGTCGCCGTAGTCGGGAAATCCTCGCGGATCGGCACCGAGGCCGGGTCGCCATACACCGTCGCCGACGAACTGAACACCATGCGCCGGCATCCCGCTGCGTCCATGGCCTGCAGCACCGACAGCAGTCCATGCAGGTTGTTGTCGTAATAGGCCAGCGGTTGGGACACCGACTCGCCCACGGCCTTCTTGGCGGCAAAGTGGATCACCGCCGCCACCTCGTGCTCGCCGAAGACCCGCGCGAGCACGCCATGGTCCCGCACGTCGCCCTCCACGAAGCCGGTCAGCGGCTTGCCTCCGAGCTCTTCGATCCGCCGCACCGCCTCGAAGGACGCGTTGGAGAGGTCGTCCACCACCACCACGTCCTGCCCGGCGCCGAGCAACTCGACGCAGGTATGCGAGCCGATGTAGCCCGCACCGCCGGTCACCAAGGTCACTGCCATCGTTCCATCCTCCTGTCCTGTCCGCCCGCGGGCGCGCTGCGCTCGACCCTAGCACGCACAGGCGAAAAAAAACCGGGCCTGAGCCCGGTTCTTCGTACGAGTCGCGCGTTTCACGCGGCCTCGGCTTCCTCGACTTCCACCGCTTCCACGTCCGGACGGTCGAGCAACTCGACGTAGGCCATCGGGGCGTTGTCGCCATCGCGGAAACCACACTTCAGGATGCGCAGGTAGCCGCCGTTGCGGGTGGCGTAGCGCGGACCCAGCTCGTCGAAGAGCTTGACGACCATGTCGCGATCGCGCAGGCGGTTGAAGGCCAGGCGGCGGTTGGAGAGGCTGGGCTTCTTGCCCAGGGTGATCATCGGCTCGACCACGCGGCGAAGTTCCTTCGCCTTCGGAAGGGTCGTCTTGATCAGCTCATGACGCAGCAGCGAGTTGGCCATGTTGCGGAACATCGCCTGGCGGTGGCTGCTGGTACGGTTCAGCTTGCGAAGACCATTACGGTGACGCATTTCAATTCCTCACTTGCCCGGCGACTCAACCGAGCTTTTCAAGCCCGGCCGGCGGCCAGTTTTCCAGTTTCATGCCAAGCGTCAGCCCGCGGGAGGCCAACACTTCCTTGATCTCGTTGAGCGACTTGCGGCCCAGGTTCGGGGTCTTCAGCAGCTCGGTCTCGGTACGCTGGATCAGGTCGCCGATGTAGTAGATGTTCTCGGCCTTCAGGCAGTTGGCCGAGCGCACCGTGAGCTCCAGATCGTCGACCGGGCGCAGCAGCACCGGGTCGATGGTCGGCGAAGCCGCCTCGACGCGCTCCGGTGCCGTCCCCTCGAGGTCGGCGAACACGGAAAGCTGGTCCATGAGAACCCGGGCGGCGTAGCGAATCGCCTCTTCCGGGTCGACCGCACCGTTGGTCTCGATGTCGATGATCAGGCGATCCAGGTCGGTACGCTGCTCGACGCGAGCGCTCTCGACAAGGTAGCTGACGCGACGCACGGGACCGAAGGAGGCATCGAGCACGACGCGACCGATGGACTTGCTCTCCGCGTTCTCGGGACGCGAATTGCCCGGCACGTAGCCGCGGCCTTCCTCGACCTTGATCTGCATGTCGAGCTTGCCGCCCGGCGCGAGGTGGGCGATCACGTGGTCGGGATTGATGATCTCGACGTCGTGACCGACCTCGATGTCGGCCGCAGTCACCACACCCTCGCCTGCCTTGGCGAGACGGACGGTGACCTCGCTGCGCCCGTTGAGCTTGAACACCACGCCCTTCAGGTTGAGCAGCAGATCGACGATGTCCTCGCGGACGCCGTCGAGCGTGGAGTACTCGTGAAGCACCCCTTCGATCGTCACTTCGGTCGGCGCATGGCCGGGAAGCGACGACAGGAGGATGCGCCGAAGCGCATTCCCCAGCGTGTGACCGAAACCGCGCTCGAACGGCTCCATCGTCACCCGCGCCTGAACGGGCGAGGTGCTCTGGACGTCGATGATGCGCGGTTTCAGCAGTGCATTGCTTTGCATCAGCATTTCCTCGGAACTAGAAGAGGATCAGCCCCCCGCTCAGCGGGAGTACAGTTCCACGACCAGGCCTTCGTTGATCGTCGGGGGCAGTTCGCTGCGCACCGGATAGGCCTTGAACGTGCCCTTGCCGGCCTTCGCGTCCACCTCGAGCCACTCGGGGAAGCCACGCGACTCGGCGGCCTCGAGGGCGGCCTTGACGCGCAGATGACCACGCGCACGCTCAGTCAGCTCCACCACGTCGCCCGGACGAACCACATACGACGGAATGTTGACGCGCTTGCCATTGACCAGCACGCCGTTGTGACGCACCACCTGGCGCGCCTCTGCACGCGAGGCACCGAAGCCCATGCGATACGCGACGGCATCCAGGCGACCTTCGAGCAGCTGCAGAAGATTCTCGCCGGTCTGGCCGCGGCGGCGGTCGGCTTCGGCATACACCTTGCGGAACTGGCGCTCGAGCACGCCGTAGATGCGGCGGATCTTCTGCTTCTCACGCAGCTGGACGCCGTAGCCCGACAGGCGCTGGCCGGAGCGCTGGCCATGCTGGCCGGGCGCGTAGGCGCGACGCTCGATGGAGCACTTGTCGGTAAAGCACTTTTCGCCCTTCAGAAACAGCTTTTCGCCTTCGCGACGGCACTGACGGCACTTGGGATCGAGATTACGAGCCACTTATCAACTCCTTGTCAGATACGGCGCTTTTTCGGCGGACGGCAGCCGTTGTGCGGAATGGGGGTGATGTCCGTGATGCTGGAAATCTTGATCCCCAGCGCATTGAGCGCACGAACCGAGGATTCGCGGCCCGGGCCGGGGCCCTTGATGCGAACCTCGAGATTCTTGATGCCACATTCCTGCGCCACCTTGCCCGCAGCTTCGGCCGCAACCTGCGCGGCAAACGGCGTGCTCTTGCGCGAACCCTTGAAGCCGGCGCCACCCGAAGTCGCCCACGACAGGGCGTTGCCCTGGCGGTCGGTGATGGTGATGATGGTGTTGTTGAAGCTCGCGTGAACGTGCGCGATACCTTCGGCGACGTTCTTCTTGACCTTCTTGCGAACCTTGGTTCCAGTCTTAGCCATTATCGGATCCTATTACTTCTTGCCGGCGATCGGCTTGCGCGGACCCTTGCGGGTACGGGCATTGGTGCGGGTGCGCTGACCGCGAAGCGGCAGGCCACGACGGTGACGGACGCCGCGGTAGCAGCCCAGGTCCATCAGTCGCTTGATGTTCATCGTGACTTCACGACGCAGGTCGCCTTCGACCACGAAGCGCGCGACTTCATCACGCAGCTTCTCCATGTCGGACTCGGTGAGATCCTTGATCTTCACCGAGCGAACGATGCCGGCAGCGTCGCAAATCTTCTGAGCACGCGAACGGCCGATCCCATAGATGGCGGTCAGCGCGATCTCGGCATGCTTGTGATTGGGAATGTTTACCCCAGCAATACGGGCCATCCGTATACCCCGAAACGAAAAACGTTAAATTCTAATGCCTGCGGTCGAGTAGATCAACCCTGGCGTTGCTTGTGCCGCGGATCGCTGCAAATGACGCGAACCACACCCTTGCGGCGGATGATCTTGCAGTTGCGGCAGAGCCGCTTGACTGAGGCCTGGACTCTCATGGTCTTGCTCCTGTTTCTTTAAGCTTCACTTGGTCCGGAAAACGATCCGGCCCTTGGTCAGGTCATAGGGGGTGAGCTGCACGGTCACCTTGTCCCCGGGGAGGATCCGGATGTAGTGCATCCGCATCTTTCCGGAGATGTGTCCAAGGACCATGTGACCGTTTTCGAGCCTGACGCGGAACGTTGCATTGGGAAGGTTCTCAGTGACCTCACCTTGCATCTCGATGACATCTTCCTTCGTCATGCGCTCACCTGCCGGGCAGACCCGCCCCCTTGAAATTCGCCTTTTTCAGCAGACTCTCGTATTGGTGCGACATCACGAACGCCTGGACCTGGGCCATGAAGTCCATCGTGACCACCACGAGGATCAGCAGCGAGGTGCCGCCGAAATAGAACGGTACGTTCCACTTCAGGATCAGGAACTCCGGCAGCAGGCAGACGAGGGTGATGTAGATCGCCCCGGCCAGCGTCAGCCGCATGAGAATCTTGTCGATATAGCGCGCGGTTTGGTCGCCGGGACGGATCCCGGGCACAAAGGCCCCGCTCTTCTTCAGGTTGTCCGCCGTTTCGCGGGCATTGAACACCAGCGCCGTGTAGAAGAAGCAGAAGAACACGATCGCCACCGCATACAACATCACATAGATCGGCTGACCGGGAGACAGTGTGGATGCGATGTCGCGCAACCAGTACATGCCCTCCGAGGAACCGAACCACTGCCCCAGCGTCGCCGGAAACAGGATGATGCTCGATGCAAAGATCGGCGGGATCACGCCCGACATGTTCAACTTCAACGGCAGATGCGAGCTTTGCCCCCCATACACCTTGTTCCCGACTTGCCGCTTCGCGTAGTTCACCAGGATCTTGCGTTGGCCACGCTCGACGAACACGACGAAAGCCGTCACCAGCACCACGAGGATGCAGATGAAGAGCGCGGTGAAGGGATGCATGGCACCGGTCCGCACCAGTTCGAACAAGCCACCGATCGCAGCCGGCAAGCCGGCAATGATGCCTGCGAAGATGATCATCGAGATGCCGTTGCCGATGCCTCGCTCGGTGATCTGCTCACCCAGCCACATCAGGAACATCGTCCCGGTCACCAAGGTCGCCACCGTCACGAAGCGGAACATCAGTCCCGGCTCGAGCACCAGGCCAGCCTGTCCTTCCAGCGCGATCGCGATCCCCAGCGCCTGCGCAAGCGCGAGCACAAGGGTTCCATAGCGTGTGTATTGCGTGATCTTGCGTCGCCCCGCCTCGCCTTCCTTCTTTAGCGCCTCCAGCGAAGGCACCGCCACGGTCATCAACTGCATGATGATGGACGCAGAGATGTAGGGCATGATGCCCAGCGCAAAGATGGTGAAGCGCGACAGCGCACCGCCCGAGAACAGGTTGAACACGCCCAGGATGCCACCCTGCTGGGACTGGAACAGCTCGGCCAGCCCCTGCGGGTCGATTCCCGGAACCGGGATATGCGCACCAATCCGATAAACGATCAGCGCGCCCACCAGGAACAGCAGGCGTCGCTTGAGATCACCGAACCGTCCGGGGCTTCCCAGCGTGGCAGCAGGATTCGCCACAACCGTTTCCTTTTGTTACTCGGCCGCCACGGAGCCGCCAGCGGCTTCGATCGCCGCCTTCGCACCCTGGGTGGCGCCGACGCCGCGCAGAACCACCTTGCGGCTGATCGAACCGGACAGCACGACCTTCGCCGACAGCGCGTCGGCGGCGATCACCCCGGCCTGTTTCAGCGTCAGCAGATCGACTTCATCGACCGGCAGCTTGTCGAGCTCGGACAGGCGTACCTCGACGTTGCGGGCTCGCGTCAGCGACACGAATCCACGCTTCGGCAGACGGCGCTGCAGCGGCATCTGACCGCCCTCGAAGCCGACCTTGTGAAAGCCACCGGCGCGGGACTTCTGACCCTTGTGGCCGCGGCCGCAGGTCTTGCCCAGGCCGCTGCCGATGCCACGGCCGACTCGGCGCGCTTCCTTCTTCGAACCCTCACCGGGCTTGATGCTATTCAGGCGCATTTCAACCCTCGCACTTGACCAGGTAGGACACCTTGTTGATCATCCCGCGCACCTCGGGGGTATCCGCCAGCTCGACCGAATGGTTGAGCCGACGCAGACCGAGGCCGCGCACGGTGGCGCGGTGGGACTGCTTGGTGCCGATCACGCTCTTGACGAGCGTCACCTTGATTTTCTTGTCCGACATCTCTTACCCCAGGATCTCTTCGACGGACTTGCCGCGTTTCGCAGCGATTTCCGCCGGGGTGTTGATCGCCATCAGGCCGTTGATCGTGGCACGGACGACGTTGTACGGATTGGCCGAACCGATGCACTTGCAGATCACGTCGGTAACGCCCATGACTTCGAACACGGCGCGCATCGGACCGCCGGCGATGATGCCGGTACCGGCCGGAGCGGGTTGCATGAGCACCGAAGCGGCGCCATGCTTGCCCATCACGGTATGCTGAAGGGTGCCGTTCTTGAGCGAGACCTTGCGCATCTTGCGACGCGCTTCATCCATCGCCTTCTGCACCGCCACCGGCACTTCGCGGGACTTGCCCTTGCCCATGCCGATCGCACCGTCGCCGTCACCGACCACGGTCAGCGCGGCGAAGCCGAGGATACGACCGCCCTTGACGACCTTGGTCACGCGATTGATCGCGACCATCTTTTCCTTCAGGCCGTCATCGCGCTCGTCGGAGGCTTGCGCACGTTTGGTTTGCTGCTTGGCCATACGATTCCTCGCTTAGAACTTGAGACCGCCTTCGCGGGCGGCCTCGGCCAGCGCCTTCACGCGGCCGTGATACAGGAAGCCCGAGCGGTCGAAGGACACCTGCTCGACGCCGGCAGCCTTGGCGCGTTCGGCAATCAGCTTGCCGACCGCTTCGGCCGCGGCCTTGTTGCCGCCGTTGGCGACCTGGGCACGGACGTCCGGCTCCACGGTGGAAGCCGCCGCGAGCACGCGGGAACCGCAACCGGAGATGATCTGGGCGTAGATGTGGCAGTTGGACCGGAACACCGTCAGGCGAACCGCCTTGAGCTCCGCAATCTTGGCGCGAGTTTTGCGCGCACGGCGAAGACGAGTTTCTTTCTTGTTCATGACGAACCGCCTTACTTCTTCTTGGTTTCCTTGAGCACCACCACCTCGTCCGAGTAACGGACGCCCTTGCCCTTATAGGGCTCGGGAGCGCGGTAGGCACGCACCTCGGCAGCGACCTGGCCGACCTTCTGCTTGTCGGAACCCCTGATCACGATCTCGGTCTGGGTCGGCGTCTCGACCTTCACGCCTTCCGGCATCTGGTGAACCACCGGGTGAGAGAAACCGAGCGACAGGTTGAGCTTGTCGCCCTGAGCCTGCGCGCGATAACCCACGCCGACCAGGGTGAGCTTGCGCTCGAAGCCCTTGGTCACGCCCGTCACCATGTTATTCACCAGAGCGCGCACGGTGCCGGACATGGCACGGGCGTTCTCGGCGCCCTCACGCGCCTTGCACACCACCGCGTCACCTTCGCGGACCACGCTGACCTCGCCGCTCAGCGGCTGGCGCAGGGTACCCAGAGGCCCCTTCACTGCGATCTCGGCGTCGGAAATCATCACTTCCACGCCCTGCGGGATCGCCACCGGATTCTTGGCTACACGAGACATCGTATCCCCCTTAGGCGACGAGGCAGATGACTTCGCCACCGACGCGGTTCGCACGCGCCGAGCGGTCGGTCATCACGCCACGCGGCGTGGAAACGATGGCCACGCCGAGGCCGTTCATCACGCGCGGCAGATCGTCGCTACCCTTGTAGATGCGCAGGCCGGGACGGCTCACGCGCTCCAGGCGCTCGATGACCGGACGACCGGCGTAATACTTGAGGGTGACGTCGAGCGAAGCCTTGCCAGCCTCGTCACGGACGGCGAAGCCGTCGATGTAACCCTCGTCCTGCAACACCTTGGCGATCGCAACCTTCAGCTTGGACGAAGGCATCGACACCGAAGCCTTCTGGGCCTGCTGGCCGTTGCGGATGCGCGTCAGCATGTCGGCGATCGGATCGGACATACTCATCTTCGAATTCTCCTTACCAGCTCGCCTTGGTCATGCCAGGCACTTCGCCGCGGAAAGCGATCTCGCGCAGCTTGTTGCGGCACAGACCGAACTTGCGGAAGACACCACGCGGGCGACCGGTCAGCGCGCAGCGGTTGCGCTGGCGAGTCGGGTTAGCATTGCGCGGCAGTTGCTGCAGGGCCAGGCGGGCAGCCATGCGTTCTTCTTCGGACAGACTGGTGTCCTTGACCTTCGCGACCAGAGCCGCGCGCTTGGAGGCATACTTCTCCACCAGCATCGCACGCTTCGCTTCGCGGTTGATCAGAGCGAGTTTCGCCATATCACCCTCAATTCTTGAACGGGAACTTGAACGCACCGAGGAGAGCACGGGCTTCCTCGTCGGTCTTGGCCGTCGTCGTGATGCTGATGTTCATCCCGCGCAGCGCGTCGATCTTGTCGTACTCGATCTCGGGGAAGATGATCTGCTCTTTCACGCCGAGGTTGTAGTTGCCACGACCGTCGAAACCCTTGGCAGCGATACCGCGGAAGTCGCGAACGCGCGGCAGCGCGATCGTGATGAGGCGATCGAGGAATTCGAACATGCGCGGACCACGCAGGGTCACCATGCAGCCGATCGGATAGCCGTCACGGATCTTGAAACCCGCGATCGACTTGCGCGCCTTGGTCGAAACCGGCTTCTGACCCGCGATCTTGGTCATGTCGCCAATGGCGTGCTCGAGAATCTTCTTGTCGCCGACAGCCTCACCGACACCCATGTTGAGGGTGATCTTGGTGATGCGCGGCACTTCCATGACGGACTTGTAGCCGAACTGCTGCTGCAGCGCCGGCGCAACTTCGTCCTTGTAAACCTGTTGCAAGCGAGCCATCGTCACTCCTTAGGCGTTCACCAGCTCGCCGTTCGACTTGAAGAAACGAACCTTGCGGCCGTCTTCAAGCGTCTTGATCCCGACACGATCACCCTTCTGGGTGGCGGGATTGAACAGCGCGACGTTCGACACATGGATCGGCATCTCCTTCTCGACGATGCCACCCACTTCACCCTTCAGCGGATTCGGGCGCACGTGCTTCTTGACCCGGTTCACGCCTTCGACCACGACGCGCTCGTCATCGACGCGGCGCAGCACGGTGCCGCGACGACCACGATCCTTGCCCGTCAGCACCAAAACTTCGTCACCCTTGCGGATCTTGTTCATCTCTGGACTCCTCAGAGCACTTCGGGCGCCAGCGAGACGATCTTCATGAACCGCTCGGTGCGCAGCTCTCGCGTGACCGGCCCGAAGATACGGGTGCCGATCGGCTCGAGCTTGTTGTTCAGAAGCACGGCCGCATTGCTGTCGAACTTGATCAGCGAACCGTCGGGACGACGAACGCCCTTGGCGGTGCGAACGACGACCGCGTTGTAGACGTCGCCTTTCTTGGCACGACCACGCGGAGCGGCATCCTTCACGGTCACCTTGATGATGTCGCCAACGCCGGCATAGCGACGCTTAGAACCACCCAGGACCTTGATGCACATCACCGAGCGCGCGCCGGAGTTATCGGCCACGTCCAGCTTGGACTGCATTTGAATCATGAAAGTATCTCCAACTTATCCCGCATGTGCGGACAGTCTTGGAACCCGTCAGGGTAGGATGCCCCGAGCGAGCCCCGGAGCAAAGAGGCAAAATTATAACAGCCTGGCACCTGGGTGCCAAGCTGTTTGTTTACTGCTCGCTGCTTCCAACTCCGATCAGATGATCGTCGCCTTCTCGAGCACCTTGGCCACACGCCAGGTCTTGGTGCGCGAGATCGGACGGCATTCCTCGATCTCGACCAGGTCGCCCTGGGCCGCGACGCCGTCCTCGACGTGCGCGTGGTACTTCGCCGAACGGGTGATGATCTTGCCGTAGAGCGGGTGCTTGACCCGGCGCTCGACCAGAACGGTCACCGTCTTCTGCATTTTGTCACTCACCACACGCCCAACCAGCGCGCGGCGAACCTTCTCGACGTTCTCGCTCATTGCTGACCCGCCTTCTCACGCAGGATGGTGCGCACGCGCGCGATGTCGCGGCGGACCTTCCCGATCTGACTCGTGTTGCCGAGTTGCTGCGTGGCGTGCTGCATGCGCAGCGAAAACTGGGCCTTCAGCAGCTCGATCAGTTCCTTGTTCAACTCGTCGGCGCTCTTGGCGCGGAGTTCCGTTGCCTTCATGTTCAACCCCCAATCAGTCGGGTGACGAACACGGTCTCGATCGGCAGCTTGGCAGCCGCAAGGCGAAACGCCTCGCGCGCCAGGGCCTCGTCAACCCCGTCCATCTCGTACAGCACCTTGCCCGGCTGGATCTCGGCAACCCAATATTCCGGGTTGCCCTTGCCGTTACCCATGCGGACCTCGGCCGGCTTCTTCGAAATCGGCTTGTCCGGGAAAATCCGGATCCAGATGCGGCCGCCACGCTTGATATGACGGGTCATCGCACGACGGGCGGACTCGATCTGGCGGGCAGTCAGCCGACCGCGACCGATGGCCTTCAGACCATACTCGCCGAACGACACCTTGGCGCCGCGCGTGGCGACGCCGGTGTTGCGGCCCTTCTGCTCCTTCCGATACTTCCTTCTAGTCGGCTGCAGCATCATTCGCTCCTGCTTTCTTCTTGCCGGCCTTCGCCACGACGGGCGGGACGACGACCCGGACGGCCCTCGCCGTCACGCGGGGCGCCACGACGACCGCGACGGTTGTCGGCTTCGGGCTCCGCAGCCACGGGCTGCTCGTTGCGCCCCAGCATCTCGCCCTTGAACACCCAGACCTTGATCCCGATGACACCATAGGTCGTCTTGGCCTCGGAGACACCGTAGTCGATGTTGGCGCGCAGGGTATGCAGCGGCACACGCCCTTCGCGATACCACTCGGTGCGGGCGATCTCTGCGCCGTTGAGGCGGCCGGAGCTCATGATCTTGATGCCCTGGGCGCCGAGACGCATGGCGTTCTGCATCGCGCGCTTCATGGCGCGACGGAACATGATGCGCTTCTCGAGCTGCTGGGCGATCGAGTCGGCGATCAGCTTTGCATCGAGTTCGGGCTTGCGCACTTCCTCGATATTGACGTGGACCGGAACGCCAACGATCTTCTGCAGATCACGCTTGAGCGCCTCGATGTCCTCGCCCTTCTTGCCAATGACGACGCCCGGGCGGGCGCTGTACAGGGTTACGCGGGCGTTCTTGGCGGGACGCTCGATGACCACGCGACCCACCGAAGCGTGCGCGAGGCGCTTCTTCAGGTAATCGCGGACCTTGAGGTCCTCGTGCAGCATGCCGGCGTAGTCCTTGCTGTTGGCGAACCAGCGCGAGCCCCAGTCACGCGTGACGGCGAGGCGGAACCCGGTAGGATGGATTTTCTGACCCATGTTTACTCCTTACTCGCCAACGGTCAGGTAGACGTGGCAGGTGGGCTTCAGGATGCGGTTGCCACGACCCTTCGCACGCGCGGTGAAGCGCTTGAGCGTCATACCCTCTTCCACGTGAATGGTCTTGACCTTCAGCGCGTCGATATCGGCACCGTCGTTGTGCTCGGCGTTGGCGATCGCCGACTCGAGCACCTTGCGGATGATCTTCGCGCCCTTCTTGGGAGAGAAGGCCAGGGTGTCGAGCGCGCGGCCGACGGGCATGCCGCGGACCAGGTCGGCCACCAGACGGCCCTTCTGGGCCGACAGCCGAACGCCACGGAGAATAGCTTTGGTTTCCATGTCGTCCCCTTAACGCTTGGCCTTCTTGCTGGCGGCGTGACCCTTGAAGGTCCGCGTCAGCGCGAATTCGCCCAGCTTGTGCCCGACCATGTTCTCGGTCACGAATACAGGAATGTGCTGCTTGCCGTTATGCACCGCGATCGTCAGGCCGATGAAATCGGGGAGGATCGTGGAGCGGCGCGACCAGGTCTTGATCGGGCGCTTGTCGTTGCTCGTCCGAGCCGCGTCGACCTTCTTGAGCAGGTGCGCGTCGATGAACGGGCCTTTCTTGATAGAACGTGCCATCTCTTACCCCTTAACGCTTGTGACGACGCTGCACGATCATGCCGTCGGTGCGCTTGTTCGAACGCGTCCGATAGCCCTTGGCCGGCGTGCCCCACGGACTGACCGGTTCGCGCGCCTCGCCGGTGCGGCCTTCGCCACCACCATGCGGGTGATCCACCGGGTTCATCGCCACACCGCGAACGGTCGGACGGATACCGCGCCAGCGGTTCGCGCCAGCCTTGCCGATCTTGCGCAGGCCATGCTCGCCGTTACCGACTTCACCGATGGTGGCGCGGCACTCGACGTGCACACGGCGGATCTCGCCGGAGCGCAGGCGGAGCTGGGCGTACGAGCCTTCGCGGGCGAGCAGCTGCACCGAAGTGCCGGCGGCGCGCGCGAGTTGCGCACCCTTGCCGGGAACCATCTCGATGCAGTGGATCGTCGAGCCGACCGGGATGTTGCGGATCGGCAGGGCGTTGCCCGCCTTGATCGGCGCTTCCGCGCCACTGATCAGTTGCTGGCCGACCTCTACGCCGCGCGGCGCGATGATGTAGCGGCGCTCGCCATCGGCATAGCACAGCAGCGCGATGTGCGCGGAGCGGTTCGGGTCGTACTCGATGCGCTCGACCTTGGCCGGAATGCCGTCCTTGTTGCGACGGAAATCCACCAGGCGGTAGTGCTGCTTATGGCCGCCACCCTGGTGGCGCATCGTCACGCGACCGTAGTTGTTACGGCCGGCGTTCTTGGTCTGCTTCTCGATCAGCGCATCGACCGGACGACCCTTGTACAGATCGGGGTTGACCACCTTGACTTGGGCACGGCGGCCGGCAGACGTAGGCTTCAGTTTAACGATTGCCATGATCTATCACTCCCCGGCCGCAAAGTTGATTTCCTGGCCGGGCTTCAGGCACACGAAGGCCTTCTTCCAGTCCTTGCGGCGACCCATGGTCTTGCCAAAGCGCTTGGACTTGCCCTTCACGTTCAGGATCTGCACCGACTTCACCTCGACCTTGAAGAGCGACTCGACCGCCGCCTTCACTTCGGGTTTGGTCGCATCGGACGCAACCTTGAACACCACTTGCTCGTTCTTGTCGGCGACGAAAGTCGCCTTTTCGGAGATCTGCGGGGCGAGCAGCACCTGCAGCAGACGTTCCTGACTGATCGCGCTCATTGCCACGCTTCCTCCATCTTCGCCAGCGCGCCCTTGGTGACCAGCACCTTGGGGAAACGCACGAGCGACACCGGATCCGCCTCGCTCACTTCCAGCACCAGGACCTGGTGAAGGTTGCGCGAGGACAGGAACAGGTTCTCGTCGATTTCGTCGGTGATGACCAGGACCGAATCCAGGCCCATCCCCTTGAGCTTCTGCGACAGCAGGCGGGTCTTCGGCGCTTCGACGCTGAAGTTCTCGACCACCGCAAGACGGTCCTCGCGAGCGAGCTGCGACAGGATCGCGGCCACACCGGCGCGGTACATCTTGCGGTTGACCTTCTGGCTGAAGTTCTCGTCGGGAGAGCTCGGGAAGATCTTGCCGCCACCACGCCACAGCGGGCTCGACGCCATGCCTGCACGGGCGTTGCCCGTGCCCTTCTGGCGGAACGGCTTGCGGGTCGACTTGGCGATCTCGGAGCGACCCTTCTGCTTGCGGTTGCCGGAACGGGCGTTCGCAAGGTAGGCGGTCACGACCTGGTGCACCAGGGCTTCGTTGTAGTCACGGCCGAACAGCACGTCCGACGCTTCGAGCGTCGACGCAGCCTGACCCTGATCATTCAAGAGTTTCAATTCCATTGCGCGCTCCTCAGGCCTTGACCGCCGGACGGACGACGACGTCGCCACCCTTGGCACCCGGCACCGCACCCTTCACGAGAAGGAGCTGGCGCTCGACGTCCACACGAACGATCTCCAGCCCCTGCGTGGTGCGCTGGACGTTGCCGTACTGGCCCGCCATGCGCTTGCCGGGGAACACACGACCCGGATCCTGGGCCATGCCGATGGAGCCGGGGGAGTTGTGCGAGATCGAGTTACCGTGCGAGGCGCGGTTCGACGAGAAGTTGTGACGCTTGATCGGACCCGAGAAGCCCTTGCCGATCGTCACACCCGTAACGTCAACCTTTTGACCGACCTGAAAGAGATCCGCACCGACCGCATCGCCGGCATTCATGCTGCCGGCCTGCTCGGCCTCGACGCGGAATTCCTTGATGCCGCGGCAGGGCTCGACGCCCGCCTTTGCAAGATGACCCGCGACCGGCTTGGTGATCCGGCTGGCGCGGCGCTTGCCATACGCAATCTGCACCGCGGCGTAGCCGTCGGTGTCGATCGTCTTGATCTGGGACACACGATTATCCGACACGTCAAGCACCGTCACCGGGATGGTCTTGCCATCCTCGGCGAAGATGCGAGTCATGCCGACCTTGCGTCCAACAAGGCCTAGACTCATTTTCTTCTCCTGAATCCCGGTTGCGATTGACCGGGGGTCACAATTAATGCGCCAGAAGGCACAAAGGCCGGATTATACCGGCCTGTTCCAAACTTCCGCAAGCAGGGCTTGCTTACTGGAGCTTGATCTCGACATCCACGCCCGCGGGCAGATCCAGCTTCATCAGCGCGTCGACCGTCTTGTCGGTCGGATCGATGATGTCCATCAGACGCTGGTGAGTGCGGATCTCCATCTGGTCGCGCGACGCCTTGTTGACGTGCGGCGAACGCAACAGGTCGAAACGCTCGATGCGGGTCGGCAGCGGCACGGGACCACGGACCACGGCGCCGGTGCGCTTGGCGGTATCGACGATCTCGAGGGCCGACTGATCGATCAGGCGATAGTCGAAGGCTTTCAGGCGGATGCGGATCTTCTGGTTCTGCATGATGTATTTCCTAAAGAGCTGATACTGCGAAAAAAGAGCGCAAAGAGCGATGGGGCGGCTCCGCGAGAGCCGCCCCGGATCGAGCGATTACTCGATGATCTTGGCGACGACGCCGGCGCCGACGGTACGGCCACCTTCGCGGATCGCGAAGCGCAGACCTTCTTCCATGGCGATCGGGGCGATCAGCTTGACGGTGATCGACACGTTGTCGCCCGGCATGACCATCTCGGTGCCTTCGGGCAGCGAGATCGAACCGGTCACGTCGGTGGTGCGGAAGTAGAACTGCGGACGGTAGTTGTTGAAGAACGGGGTGTGACGACCACCCTCTTCCTTCGACAGCACGTAGATCTCGCCGGTGAAGTGGGTGTGCGGGGTGA
>ERZ795044.736-NODE-736-length-30657-cov-26.483204_pt1 | contig 30657 bp, 40 predicted proteins | sample MGYA00375128_ERZ795044 | MGnify/ENA primary metagenome ERZ795044 (study PRJEB30173, sample SAMN05720213) | anaerobic digester metagenome | isolation source: active sludge of municipal wastewater-treating anaerobic digesters | place: USA | collected 2014-12-22 ...
GCCGACCTACGCTATGCCGACATAAGCTCTGCCGACCTATTCTCTGCCAACCTACTCTCTGCCGACCTAAGCTATGCCAACCTAAGCTCTGCCGACCTACGCTCTGCCGACCTACGCTATGCCGACATAAGCTCTGCCAACCTAAGCTATGCCAACCTACGCTCTGCCGACCTACTCTCTGCCGACCTAAGCTATGCCAACCTAAGCTGTAATTTATCAGAGGCAAAAGGATTACCAAATATGAAAGAATGGTTTAATAAGAGTTTTAAAAAAACAGCAAAAGGTTATATAGTTTATAAAGCTATTGGTAATACTTCTTATTCGCCCAATCCTAAATGGAAAATTAAAAAAGGAGAGTATCTTGAAGAAAATGTCAACCTTAATCCAACTTTTGATTGTGGATGTGGAGTAAATTTTGGAACATTAGCATTTGTTAAAAGTAATTACTCAAGAGCAAAAGAAGTTTGGGAATGTTTATTAGAATTTGAAGATATGGTTAATCTATGTGTTCCTTATTATACAGATGGCAAAGCAAGATGTGGTAGATTAAAACTTGTTAAAAAAATTAATTTATAAATAATATGAGCTGGGAAAAAGAATTAAAAGATAAGTTAATAAGAGATTTATGTTCAGTTGAATTTAGAAGTAAAAGCGAAACAAGAAGATTAATTTATGAGCTCATAAAAGAACTAAGAAAGAAAGATGAGGAAGAGTTGATTAAGAAGATTGAAATAGATAGTGGCTTATATGGTGGTATTGGAGATTTATACGAGATTAAACAAATTATTAAAGATTATTATAAAGAATAATATGATTATAATTTGTTGGTTAAAAGAATTTTGGAGAACAATAACAAGTTCAGTATCCATAAGTGGACACGATTTTGTAGAGATAGAAAAACACGAAAATTGTAAAGTGTATGTGTGCGAGTGTAAAAAATGCGGTAAAATTGATATAAGTTGGAGTAAAAATAATTTATAATTTAATTAAATAATATGAAGAAAAAATGTATATTGTGTGGAGAAACAGAACAATCTCATAAAAAAGCTGGATTTAGTTTTAAAGTAATAAAAACTAAATGTTGTAATCAATATATTTGTGAAGCTTGTTTAATAGATGATTATAATTGTCCAGAGTGTAGCCATTTAGTCCCAGCTCTATAATTTAATTAAATAGATATATGGAAGGAAAAATAATTCAAATAATTGGAATAAGCGAAACATTGTATGCCTTAGATGATAATGGTAATGTTTATAGACTGTTCTCAGATAAAAGTTGTGGTATTAGAGATAATTGGGATAAAATAGAAAATATTGTAAGAAAACAAAATTATTAACTAAATAGATATGGACACAATAAAAAAACAATGTATAATGTGCGATGAAGATTTTGAAGATGTATACTCTGAAAACAATTTATGTGATGAATGCATAGAAAAGATTTGCGAAAAAATTTCAAAAAAATATAAATATGAACTAGTCAAAGCATTCTTATCATTCAAAAAAACATCTTCATGGAAAGACATGCCGTATATATTTGGTAGCGCAAATTTCTTTATAAATCAACCATTTTTTATTCCAGCAATAATTTGTGGAGAATCTATACAATTTCACAATAGTGAAGACGAGAGAAATAAAATAATAGAAAAAGTATTATGATAAAATTATTGATATTACAATGATTGCCAGCCTCTGGCAAGACAACGTATGCGAAAGAGTTAGTTGATAAACACTGATATAAGAGAGTAAATAAAGACGATCTTAGATCAATGATTGACAACTCTGAATGGAGCGAGGAAAATGAAAACCATATAAAAAAAATAAGAGATAAGATAGTAGAGTATTATCTAGTAAACGGCAATAACGTTGTTGTTGATGATACTAATTTTGCTACAAGCAATATAGATCAGTTAAAAGCAATAGCAAAAAATGCATCAGTATTTATCTCAAAAGATATTGACGTAGAAATAAAATTTATAGACACGCCACTATATGAGTGTCTAGAGAGAGATGCGAGAAGAGATAATCCTGTTGGAAAGAAGATTATAATGGACATGTATAAAAAATATATTGGTTTGTATAGGGAAGAAGAAAGACCATTAGACATTAACTTCAAAATACAATCTTGTATAATATGTGATGTTGACTGAACACTTGCATATAGTCCACATAGAAGTCCGTATGACTATACAAAAGTAATTGATGATCTACCAAACAAGCATCTTATACACGTTATAAGATCAATGAGATTTGTCTGTGATACTGAGTTGTTCATTTTTTCTGGTAGGGACGATAGTTGCATTGAAGAAACAAAAGAGTGGTTAAATAAACACGATATAAATAACTTTAAATTAGTTATGAGAAATACAGGTGATAAGAGAAGCGACGAAATAGTAAAGAAAGAAATGTATGAAAAGCACATAAAAGATAAATATAATGTTTTAGCTGTGTTTGATGATAGGCCAAGAGTAATAAGAATGTGGAAAGAACAAAAACTTATGGTCTTCGATGTTAATCGTCAAGACCCTAGAATAGATTTTTAATATGATATCGAAATCAAAAGAACACAATCCAAACTATCTAGCCAAGCTAGTTAAGATCAAAGAAATAAAAGATCATCCAAACGCTGACAGACTAAAGCTAACTGTAATTAATTTTGCTGACGTTATAATTGGAGATGATATAAAAACTGGCGACATGATGGTTTACTTCCCACTTGAGTCGCAAATCAATGTTGAATTCTTAAAAGACTCTAATCAGTTTTCTAGCGAACTATTAAACAAAGATTCTACAAAGAAAGGTTATTTTGACAAAAATGGTAGAGTAAGAGCTGTAAAACTCAGGGGGGTTGGTAGTAATGGAATATTGATGCCACTAAAAACAGTTGAAGATTTCTTTGGCAAACTAGATGCAGAAGAAAATGAAGAGTTTGATACGATCAACGATGTATTATGTTGTAAGAAATACCAGATTCCTGTTAAGGAAGGTCTTGGTGTAAAAGTTGGAAAGAAGCCAAAAGAAACTAGACTAATAGATGGTCAAGTAAAACTACATGTAGATACAGAAAGGCTAGACAAGAATTTGCACCAATTAAATTACGAGGACTATATATCTATCACATATAAACTTCACGGAACATCTTGGTGGTGTGCAAACGTTCCTGTTAAAAGACGATTGAATATAATTGAAAAGTTATTAAGAAAAATTGGTATAAAAATAAACGATGTAGAATATGACCATGTATATGGTAGCAGAAAAGTTGTGAAGAATAGCTATGCAGATAAAAAATGTAATGACTTCTATGATGGTGATTTATGGAGTAAAATTAAAAATGAACTTGCAGACAAAATACCAAAAGGCTTTACACTATATGGAGAGTGCGTAGGTTATACAGACTTAATGGCATACATACAATCTAATTATGATTATGGATGTGATGCATTCAATAAGCAAAAGATATTCGTATATAGAATTACATTTACAAATAATGACGGTATTTCTTACGAACTATCTACAGAGCAGATAATGGACTTTTGTTATAGGTTTGGACTAAATTATGTCCCAGTATTATACTATGGAAAAATATCTGATTATATTTCAAACATGGAAATGTCTGGAGATGATAGCTGGAGAAGAGAATTCTATGAACAACTTAAAAAGGATTTCACAGAAAAGGATTGCTTCATGTGCAAAAACAAAGTACCAGAAGAGTGAATAGTTATTAGAAAAGAAGATTTATTTTCATTTAAAGCATTTAAACTTAAGTCGTTTAGATTTTATGAATTAGAAACAGAAATGCTTGATAAATGAATACTTGACATAGAGAGCGAAAATTAAGCTCTCATTTTCTAGGGTAGTCTAACTGGAAGGATACTTGACTTTGAATCAAGAGATTGTTGGTTCGAATCCAACCCCTAGAGCTGGGGTACTTAGTGTAGCGATTAGCACGCTGGGTTGTGGTTCCAGAAGGGAGAGTTTGATTCTCTTAGTACCTCCCACAGAGTGTAGTGAAATGGAATCACTGGGGGCTTGGATCCCTCAATCCTAGGTTCGATTCCTAGCACTCTGACATTTATAATTAAGGATATGACACAAAAAGAAATAACTAAAATAGAAAGCCTTGAAAAAGTATTAACAGAGTATAGTAAGTATTTAGAAAAAAGAGGTTATATGGATAGTGATTGGTGGTGTGAAGGTAATACAGTAGAAGATTTTTTAGGAATTAAATAATAAATAAATATGAAAACTAATGTATGTTATTTAGGAGATTGTTTAGAGGTAATGAAAGGAATAGAAGATAAGAGTATTAACTTAACAGTCACTTCTCCTCCTTATGATAATTTAAGAACTTATAATGGTTATACTTTTAATTTTGAAGAAATAGCTAAAGAGCTTTATAGAATTACCAAAGATGGTGGAGTAGTTGTTTGGGTGGTCGGAGATGCCACAATTAAAGGAAGTGAAACAGGAACAAGTTTTAAACAAGCATTATATTTTAAAGAGATAGGATTTAATCTTCACGATACGATGATATGGAGAAAAACAAATCCAGTTCCACAGTTTCCTACAATACCAAGATACACAAACGATTTTGAATATATGTTTATTTTATCAAAGGGAAAGATTAAGACATTTAATTGCTTAACAACAAAAACAAAAACAGCAGGTAAAAGTATAAATCGGAATACAAAGTCAGCATTTTCTGAACAATCCGCAGACCGACCAAGAGATGTGATAACTATTACAAAAGAAACAAAAAGACTATCAAATACTTGGGAAATTGGTGTAGGAAGTAAAAATAAAGAACACCCAGCAATATTCCCAGAAAAATTAGCAGAAGACCACATTCTATCTTGGAGCAACGAAGGTGATACGGTATTAGACCCAATGGCAGGTAGTGGAACGACATTAAAGATGGCAAAGAAAAATAATAGAAACTATATCGGCATAGAAATTTCAAAAGAATATTGTGAAATTATAAAAGAAAGAGTCGGCTGTGAAATAATTAAACTATTATAAGAGATTTAATAATTAAGGATATTTAATATGGAATGAAAATACATAATAGAATATTTAGAACTATCTGATCTAGAAAGCTTTACAAAAGAATATAGAGAAGGTTATAATGACGCAATCAAAGACGCTAAGAGAGCTTTATATAAATATAATCACGATGAATGAACTTTTCAAGATCATTTGGACGATATAGACAGAGAATAAAGATATGACTTATTATGAATTTAAATATCGCTTTGAAAAAGCGAAGCATGATTTTATGAAACAAAATATGAAAAAAGAAAAAGATGTTAGCCCACTAAAGACGCAAATAGGATGAGACCATTATAAAAAATTAAAGATACAACCATTCGAGTATATAGTGGCAAATAAATTGTGATTTTGAGAGTGAGCTGTTATAAAATACGTTACTAGATGGAAAGATAAGAATTGAGTAGAAGATTTAAAAAAGTCAATTCACATTTTAGAAATGATGATAGAATTAGAAGAAAAATATGGATCTAAGGAAAGAAGCTAAATATTATTTACAAAAATGATTTTCTGTTATTCCAGTTTGAAAAAATAAAATTCCATTGATTAACTGGAAAGAGTATCAAGAAAGATTTCCGACAGAAGAAGAGATAGATAAATGGTTTGATGAGTTTCCTGATGCTCAAATATGAGCTGTAACTTGAAAAATTTCATGAATAGTGGTGATAGATGTTGAGAAATGATGAGATATATCATGGATACCAGAGACAGCTACTTCTAAAACATGATGAGGATGATATCATTTTTTCTATAAATTTAGTAAACCATTTAAAAATAAAACTAGAATAAAGGAGTTGACAGACATAAGGTGAAATGGTTGATATGTAATAATGCCGCCGAGTGTTTCTGAAAAATGAGAATATAAATGGATTAAAAAGGTTGCCTTACAGATGTTTCCTTACTGGCTTTTTGAAGATGAGAAAGAGGAAAAGAAATACTCACAAACGTTTGATTCTGAATATGAATGAGTAAATGAATGATGAAGAAATGATGCAATTGCAAGGTACGCATGACATCTCGTAGCAAAAATACATCCTACTGAGTGGGAAAAAATAGCCCTTCCATTATTAATGGAGGCAAATCAAAAAAATGATCCACCACTACCAGATCACGAAGTAAAAGCAATATTCGACTCTATAACATCAATAGAAAAGTCTGCAGACAACGATAGGTGGTATAAAAAACAGGAGGAAGTACCAGAAGATAGTGACGTGATGCCATTCTTTTCTGCAGCTGAAAATGACGAATCTGCTAAATTAGAAAAGTATAGTACATGATTTGGCATATTTGATTCTGCACTAGATTGATGAATGGCTGAATGAGACTTGGTAGTTATATCTTGATCAACATGACATTGAAAAACTGAAACTACACTAACACTAACATATAACTTTGCAGAACAATGAATACCAGTATTATATTTCTCATACGAAGTATTGATATGATACCTTCTTGAGAAGTTTAAAAAGATGTGAGCAAGTGAAGACATGCCAATATATTGCCCACAAAAAATAATAACGTGAAATATAAGCTGGGTGGAGAAGAAAATATTGGAATCTAAAGAAAAATATTGAATAAAAGTTGTTGTTGTAGATCACCTGTGATTTTTAATGCCAAAGGTAAAGATGAGTGATATGAGCTGATGAAACTATGCAACTTATATTACGCAAATGGTAAGAGAGTTGAAGCAAATAGCTGTAAGAGAGAGAATCATAATTATATTACCAGTGCACATGAGAAAAACAATAGATGAACCTTCAGTAAATGATTTAAAAGATTCATCTTGAATATGACAAGAGGCAGATGAGGTTTTTATTATAATACGTGAAAAAAATAATGATCCAGATTCTACCAACTACTACACAAATCATTCAAAAATTAAATTAGAAAAAAATAGAAAAACATGACAATCTGTTCAGTGATGGTTTACTTTAATAAACTGAAGATTTGTACATGATGAATTTTATAAGAAAAAATAATATGACAAAAACACAGATACAAAAGTATTTCAGATCCTTAACTCCATTATCGCCGCTAATAAGGCCAGAATATGTGAGGTTTAAGAACGCTAACAAAGCAAAATCAGACACAGTTGATTATAATAAGCAATTAGAATATAATTGACATTTTTGTAATAGATGCTGAAGAAGATTTTTTAACTTGGACGAGCCAAGATCTATGACTATTAAATGACATATGTTTTGTTTATGCAACTCGTGTTATTCAGATAAGGTAAAATGAATAAGAAATAGCATAATAGATATTGAGGATTTAATTGAAAAATGAATAAACATTGAAAAAGTCTTTGAACTTAAAATGTATTTTTATAAGAAATTTAGATAATATTATTGTCATTTTGTCAAATTTGACAAATACAAAAGAATGATATATAATATAAATATAATAATTAATTAAAATGTTTTTATGGAACAAATCAAAAAAGCAGTAATTGAAATCGCTTCAATAACGTCTAATGACGACAAAGCATTGAAGATAAAAGATTCAAACAACCTTGCATATACAATATGGAAGGTAAAGCAAGACATGACTGAAACAAAATCATGGTCTGCATTAAAGTCTGTTCCTTGATTCGGTATGTGACAAAAGTTTGCAGTATCGTTTAAGGAAGAAAATAAAACATATATGAACAGACCATATATTGCCAGAACAATAATAATTATTGAACCAGCTGGCAACGCATCAGTAAGTTCACCGCCTGCACAACAAATGCAAACATTTGCACCAAACTGAATGCAAAAACAGTCAAAAAATGACGACAACGCAGAATGAAAGGTTAGGCATTGATTCGCGTTAGAAGCATACAAACTATGACTTGAACTAGACAAAAGCCTAGCAGATAACATAGATAGATGGGTTAAATATGTATTAAATTGAACTCTTCCAGATCCTATAATTGAACAGATAACAGATGCTTTCTGATGAGATGAGGTTATAGATGACGGAGATTCTCCATTTTAAAAAGTATGAATAAAGAACAATCAATACGATGGATGAATGCGCTAAATAACGCTTCATTGCTAGTATCATGAAATTTAAAGGTCGAACAAATAACTGAAAGCGAACTAAAGGCAAGGGTTGAAGATTTAGCAAACTGGTTTTATTCGCTATCACCAAAAATTGAACAAGATATTCAAGAAGAACTTGAAGCACTATTTCCGTATAAGGAATTAGAAGAGAAGATACAGAACGCTAATACGTCAGAAGAATTAATTAAACTGTTAGATGAAGTTAAAAATGTATCAAAAGAAGCTCAAGCAAGAGTATTCTGAATATTTAATGATAAAAAATTAAAATTAAAATAGTATGAAATATATTCAAAAATGTGAACAAGAAGTTAGTCCAGAAGATATCAACGCATTAAGAAGGGCTACAATGATTTTAGCTGAATGACTTGATTCGTTTCAAGCATTGTACGAGATGTCATCAGAAAGATTGTCAAAATTAGAAAGAGTTGTGTCTTTAATTCTTAATGAAATGTGAGTTGAAGTAGAAAACATACCAGCTACTAGCGCTAGAATAGAACTTAAGAAAAAAAGCAAAAAAAGAAAATAATGAAAAAAACAATATCGGCTACAAGTATGTCAACCTATATAACATGTCCAATGCAGTATTACTTTAAGTACGTAATAGAATTATTACAACCTTATAGCAGTGCGCTAGATACATGAATAAAGGTTCATAAATTTATAGAGGACTTTGACAACTGAAAAGAAGTCATAGATGACTGAAGCGATGAATATAAAATGTTTGAAGTATATAAAAATAATCCAGTAGATTGAATAAGGTTGTGTAATGAAAAAATATTTAACATAGACCTAGATGACTGATTTGTTTTTACATGAAAAATAGACAGAGTAGACGACGACAAGGTTATAGATTGGAAAACTACATCAACTGATTATAAAGAAGAGGATGTAAAAAACTGAATACAAACACTTCTATATCCATATTGAGAGTTTGTATCATCAAATATAATAAAAGATGTATTGTTCTATGTTATAAACAAGAAAAAGTACACAAAAAAATGATACAAACCTCAAATAATAAAATGTAAAATAACATTGGACGACATAGAAAAGGCTAAAGAAAAACTAAAATGGTTTGTGTGAGAGCTTAAAAAGGCTGAATTCAATGCAAATCCATGAAGCCATTGCTGGTATTGTCCATTTTGACCTTGAAAGAATTGAACTAATAATTGTCAACAAGAGTATGAAGGAACAAAGAGATGAAATATTGAAGAACTATAAAGCAGAAGTTTCTACGTTTAAAAAAATATGAGACATAGTGTATGATCTATGATCTAACTTCACAACATACAATGCATGAGAACTGTCTGAGAGGCAGTATAAGCTTGCCTGATATAAGTTTTTTCTCTCTGATTTTGTATCTGAGCTTAATAGATTGTCTGAAGTTTTTAAATTAAAAATAAAAGAATACAAGGCAAAAGAATGGCAGAGCGCCATAAAGTCAGTAATAGAGAAGAATTGAAAAGTGTCAAACAAAGAACAAATTGAAAATATATTAGTAGAACAAACATCAGAATTAACAGCAACTCAACTTGAATATGAGAATCTGTATCTTAAATATAAGATAAAATTGAATGCTGTTGACGACATACTTGTAGCAGTCGCACAGAGAGTAAAGCTATTGCAATGAGAACAAAAATATGGCTAAAAAGAAATTAAGACCATGACCAAAAGAGATAAATATAATAGTTCACTATGAAAAATGATGAAATCATGATTTTTGTGTGAGATTCTGACTTGAATCAGCTATAGATAAAGCTTCAGAGTTAACAGAAAAATGATACAAGTGTTCTATATCTTATTCTGATGAAGAGTGAAAAATGATAACAGTAATGTAGTTATGAAAATAATAGTATTTGTTTTTGTCTACAAACCAAAGGATGAAAATAAAAAAACGTTTTGACTATGAGTATACTGAACAACACCATATTCTGAATATCTTTTTTGAATATCAAAAGAGGTAGAAAGAAAGAGATGAATGGATTATAATATTATATGAGCTATATTGTGAATGGAAAAGGCATTAGAGCTCTGAGCTGATGAAGTTGAAATAAACTGCTCAAGTGTAAGTTCTGTAAATAATATGACAAAACCACTTAGCAGGACTATACAAGTAATGTGATGAAAAGTACGTAAAGATTTCTATAAACTTAAAAATTCTTTTAGGATAGCAGCAATAAGATATGTAAGAGAAAAGATGAATAAATGATGAAAAAAGATGGCAAAAATTGGTGCTTGAGAAAAGATAATATTCAAATGGGTATAATGTTAAATGAATTTTCAAAAAAGACAAGAGACTTATTTGATTTTTGATGATATAGTATTTCATGGGAAACATGAAGAAACAACGCAGACTGTCTTCATCATATATTGTGAAGAGTGTCAAAAAGCCCATATAATGCTGCACCATTAAATAATATGTATGATCATCAGCCAGAATGAAGAAAGTGATTGGAAGCAATACATTCATTTGATGTTAGAAGTAAGTATTTAGTTAAAACAAGAAAACATTTAGAATTAATTGGCTATAAGCCAAACAAAGAAGATTTAGAGTTCTTAAAAAAATATGACAGATATTACAAACAAAATAGTTTGTTGAGACGCGATAACCCTTATGAAGAGCTTGCCTGACAAGAGTATTGATCTTGTACTGAGTGACCCTCCGTATAATGCAAGCAATTCAAATCTATCAATCTGAGACTACAAATTAATAAATGAAAAATGGGACAAGAAATTTGATCCATACCCATTTCTAGACGAGTCATTCAGATTGATCAAAGATTGAGGATCTATATTAGTATTTTGTTCTTACCATTTACTATGAAAATACTTAGAATATGGTAAGAAAGTTCAGCAAGTAATACACTGGGAACATATAACATGTGTTCCATCATTAACAAAAACATATCATCCATGTGTAGAATATATTGTATGGTATTCAACTCCTAGATACACATTTAATAAGCCAGCAGGAAGAAATGTTATAAGAGAGAAAAAGGCATACCAATATTGAGAAAAGTATTACATAGATGATGATAAAGAAAAATGAGCGCATCCAAGTATTAAGCCAACTCCGTTGCTAGAAAAACTTATAACAGTTCATAGCAACGAATGAGATATTATACTTGACCCATATGTATGAAGCTGAAGTACGTGCGTAGCAGCAACTAGATTAAATAGAAATTTCATTTGATGTGATATGGACAGAGATTATTGTAACATATCAATCAAAAGAATAAATGAAATATGGCAAAAATGAAATCAAAACAAAGAATGTGAGCTGATAACTGACGTTTCAAATGAGGTGTCAGTAGTGATTACAGAAGAAGAATAACAAATGCTAAGAAGTGAGAAATTGTCCACCATAAAGATCACGACAAAAGCAATAACTCAAAAAGCAATTTCGAAAAGGTGAATGGTATTGGAAACCATAATAAAAAACACCCAGAAAAAGCAGTAAAAGGTGGACTGGCACGGGCGAAGCAAATTAAAGTTAAGATTAAAAAATAACTTATGAGATTCTTTAAGAAAAGAACCATTAACAATCCCGCAATTGTTAAAGATGAAAAAAAAGATAAAAACTTAGTAGATAGCAAGAAAGTTGTTGAAGAATATTTAAATCAAAGTAATTGGAGAGTAAAAGAAAACGCTAACATGAGTTATGCAGTTCAATGACTGAATAATTTTATAGCGTCTAAAGTTTCTGCAAAATACTGGTTGAGTCTGTATCCAGAAAGTATAAGTGAAGCGCATAGAAATTGAGATTTACATCTACACGATCTAGCCATGCTGGGTAATTATTGTTGCTGATGGGACTTGAAAGATTTATTGATTAGATGATTCTGATGAGTATCTGAGAAACCACAGAGCTCACCACCGAAACATTTAAGAAGCGCATTATGACAAATAGTGAACTTCTTATACACTCTACAATGAGAGGCAAACTGAGCTCAAGCAGTAGCTTCATTCGATACATTCTTAGCTCCGTTCGTAAGATACGATTGACTAGATTATAAATGAGTTAAACAGGCAATACAAGAATTTGTATTTAATATGAACGTTCCAACCAGAGTTGGATTCCAGACAGTTTTTTCAAACATAACTCTTGATGTTACGCCATCTAGCGAGATAGCAGAACAGAATATAATAATTGGCTGAGAGATAAAGAACGAAAAATATTGAGACTTTCAAAAGGAAATGGATATGATTAACAAGGCGTTTGGACAAGTAATGCTAGAATGAGATTCAACATGAAAACCATTCTCATTCCCGATACCGACATATAATGTAGATAAAGACTTTCCATGGGATAAGGAGTGTTTGGAGCCAATATTTAAGGCAACAGCAAAATATTGAATACCGTATTTTGCCAATTTTGTTTCTACATGAAGAAGTAAAGACGAAACAAGGAGTATGTGCTGTTTTAGTTGAAACACAAAAACAGTTGTAAATGTAAGATGAGACGAAATCCAAATAACGCTAGAAAAACTAAGCAGAAGAATAAGTCCATTTAAGATTTGGAATTGAGTTGAGTGGAAAGATGCAAAGTCTGTTGTAGTTGACTATAATGATAGATTATTAGATGTTAAGTGCGAAAATTGATTTGTTTATTCTATGACAAAGAATCATCTAAACTATGTAAAAGAATCTAACTGAGAAAAGATTGTAGTAGCAACTGACTTAAAAGAATGAGATGAACTTCCATATTATACATGAAATGAGATTGTATATTCAAAAATAGCATCTATAAGTGAGTGAGAGTTCGTTAGTAAGGCATATTGTGTTGAGGTTCAATGAGACAATCCTAAATTCATGTTATTCTGATGACTACTAACACATAATTGCAGACTATCATTAGACTTGACAGAAATTAAAAAAAGAGGTGGTTGATTATTTTGAGCTGATGCTTTAACTGGTTCGATATGAGTAGTAACAATAAACATGGCCAGGCTTGGTTATATAGCAAAGAACGAAGAAGATTATATCAACAAGTTATATAGGCTAATGGACTTAGCGAAGGATAGTCTTGAAATAAAGAGGGACTTGTTGGAAAAGTATATGGAATGATGACTATATCCATATTCAAAACATTATTTGGATTGAACTAAAAGAAGATTCGGAAAATACTGGTCTAATCATTTTAGCACAATCTGAATAAACGGTATGAATGAATCGTTAGTAAACTTTTTCTGAAAAGATATAGCTTCTGAGGAATGAATTGAATTTACAATAAAAATAATGAATTTAATGAACGATAGACTAAGGATGTATCAAGAGGAAACTTGAAACCTGTATAACTTAGAGGCTTCTCCAGCAGAATGAGCATGATATAGATTCGCATTATCTGATAAGGATCAGTATCCAAAAATAATATGTGCTAATGAACCTGCATACAGACAATGAGCTAAACCATTCTACACAAATAGTACTCACGTTCCAGTTGATTATACTGACGACCTGTTTACATTGCTTGACAAACAGAATGACATACAGAGCTTATATAGCTGATGAACAGTTGTTCATGCTTTTCTATGAGAAAGGGTCGATGACATAGAAAACATAAAAAAATTAATAAAGACAATATTCTCAAAATATAAATTACCATATTTAAGCATTACACCAACATTTAGTATATGTCCGAAACATTGATATCTTCAATGAGAACAACAATACTGTCCAAAATGTGAGGCAGAAGACAAATAAAAATATGTTAATAGAAGTAATACTAAAAGCAGTGATCGTTACTATTATTGTTATAATTGCGAGAATGATTATAAAGGATCGTACAGGATCATCCACGTATACAACAGCAAATATAGAATCTTATACAAGTTTTATGGAGCTAGTTGATGGAAATATACGAACTTCGTATGTGGTATATCCATGAGATATATACGTACGTCAAGCTAAGACAAATCTAATTAGAAAGAAACAAATAGCATTAAAACATTTTATTAAATCATATAATATATGAACAAAGAAAAACAAGAGCTAAGTTTAGCTGAAAAGATTAAAAAATACCCAACATTGATTTACTCAAGAGTTGTGTGATGGTTAGCTCCAACATCTTCTTTTAACGATTGAAAATTGGAAGAATTTAAAAGGAGAAAATCATTCAAAATAAAAAAATAAAATATGGCTAAGAAGTATTGACCAAAAGAAGTCAAAAAAATAAATAAATTACTTAAGTCTAATTCATGATACGAAACTATCATGAAAGAACTTAAAGTATCTGAATATCTAGCTAAAGAGATATTAAGAAAGTGAGAGGCGTGAATTATCGAAGAATATTTACCTCCAAAAATATTAATAGTAGATATTGAGACAGCACCTATGGAGGTCTATACATGGTGATTGTGGAATCAAACAATGTGAACAGACCAGATAAAAGAAGATTGGTTTATGTTGTGTTGGTCTGCTAAATGGTTATTCTGAAACACAATAGAAAAGTGAGTACTTAACAAAAAAGAGCTTACAAAAAAGGATGACAGAAGAATAAGTAAAGATCTATGGAAATTAATGGATGAAGCAGACATAGTAATTGCTCATAACTGAGATGCTTTCGACATAAAGAAAATGAATGCAAGATTTATAAAGCATTGACTATGAGTTCCATCTCCGTATCAAACAATAGACACATTAAAGGTCGCCAAGAGATGATTTAGGATGACATCAAACAAACTAGACTATCTATGTAGATTCCTATGAGTCTGATGAAAAATTGATACAGGTTGATTTGAGTTGTGGAAAAAGGCAGTAGAATGAGATATGTGAGCTTTATGAAAAATGGTAATATATTGCATGAATGATGTTGTAATATTAGAAAATTTATATATAAAGCTAAGGCCATACATTAAATGACACCCAAACTTGAATCTATATTGAGAGTGAGAAAGATGTTCAAATTGTTGATCTGAAGATATTAAGTGGAAATATAAGTATAGATCAAATACTACGGTATTTGAATGTTGAAAGTGTCAGGATTGCTGAGCATATATAAGAAGAAGTAGTGCTAGTAAAATAACTAAGATTAGAAATGCAAAATAGGGCTTTATTTTCGTTTGTATGAACAGGATTCCCAGCAAACGTCTATTTAGCCATACTAGCTATAAAAAGCTCTTAGAAGTCAATTTAAAGCCTCTGAGAGCAAGTATAATATGATAATAGCAAAAGCAAGAACCGAATACATGGAAAATGTATCTATAATACATTCGTGTACAGCTAAGAAAGTCAATAAATTTATTGACAAAAAATTCAAAATAAAAAGCCATTTCTCAGATGATTCTATGTGACAAACTCTATTGTTATGAAACTGAGCAAGGAAAGCGATTGTTATATACATAAACAATGTAGCGTTCAAATCTGTCGCAGAAACAATATCAACAGCATATCATGAGGCTTGACACGCTGTATTTTTTATGTTGGAAAGAGCATGAATAGATCCAATGGACTCTTCCTGAGAACACTTTTTATATCTACAAGACTTCTTTACACAGGAAATACTCAAGAGTATTAATAAATATCAAACATGACAAAAGAAGAGAAAACAAAAAAAGCACAAGAAAAAGCTAAAGAAATAGGACATTGTCTATGCAACCTTGTATTACAATGTCCATGTTCTGCGTATACAAATCATTGAATATGCGTGTGTTGAGAAAAATATGAAGAGTAAATACTATCTATGAATAGACTTATGATTAAACTGATGATTTACTTTGTTAAAGGATTGAAAAATAGTTTTTTGTCTGCCCACTCCAGTCACAAAGAAAAAAGTTTGAAAAAAGGAAAGAAATATATTTGACATAGAATGAATACACAATATAATAAAAAAGATTGATCCTAATAACACAACAGTGTGCATGGAAAGGTTAAGAGCTATGCCATGACAGTTCTCTCAAACATGATTTAGTTTGTGATTATGATCTTGAATAATAAAGTGAATGTTAACAGTATTATGAATAAGTTATGTTGAGATTGAGCCAAGGCAATGGCAGGATCACTTCTTCCCAAAAGAAAGGAAAAAGGATGAAACAAAAAAACTATCAATTAAGATAGCTTTAGAAAAGTTTAAGTGATTTAAGTTTTTAAAAACAAGTAGAAGTTCAGTACCGTCAGATTGACTAACAGACAGCGCTTTAATAGCTTTATATTGACATAATGTAATTGAAACAGTTTAATTAAAACTTAAAACCCCAGACTTTTCATCTGGGGTTTTTTGTATTCTATTTCTTCTTGAACTTTAAGGTTCTTTTTTCCCAAGATTCAAAGTTTTTAACTTTTTCAAGTTGGGAAGAAATAAAGTCTCTGTCCTCTTCCGATACTTTACTGAATTCTCATCTACTATAGAAATTCATTATCTTGTATATTCTATTAAGATCAGATTTTTTATAGTTATCTTCCATGAAATTCTTAATATCTCACATATACTCTTTTCATATAACATCATCGTAATATAATCAAATTTCTTTTTTTCACTTGGCTGCATCAATATAGAATCTCATAATCTTTATTGTATTTTCAACGCTAGTTTTTCATTCTCTTACTGCCTGTAGTTCGTCCGATAACTTATTTCACTCAACTCTTTCATCAAAAGTTAACTCTCATTTTTCATACTTAGTTTTTAATGATTCATATAGACTAGACATTGCAGCGTCCTTGAAGTCTAACGTTTGCTTAAGGTCGTATAATGATGTAGATATGTCTCATGAGCCAGATAAAAACTCATCTTTATTTATAAACGCACTCATGGGTTTATCAAACAATATATTTCTCATTGAAGATTCTATGTTTAAATCTTTTTCTTCTTCATCTGTCAATAATAACTTTCAAATAAAGTCAGTCGTTATAGATCACATCGTTCCTCATTGAGCCCTTATAGCACTCTCTATTCTCTTCGGATCTCATTTAGTGAATTTAGATAACCATATAGCTATTTTATTAGTATCTTTTGTAGGATCTCATGTAATGTCTCATAACTCTGGGAATGTTCTCATTCAGAATAATGCAAGTCAAACATTAAGAATTGGTATTAATCATAATGTTCCTCATAAAAATCAAGCCATCATATCTCACATTACATCGCTATCAATATCTTTTCATTTACTTACCTTAACAATCGTGTCTATTAATGTAGCAGCTGCGCTTGCTCATGCATCTATAATCCTTGGCCCAGCAATTCATGATGGCATTTCAGAAATCAATTCTGAGTATCTAGGGTCGTATCATGGAGCGATCTGAGATAGTATTGCAACTCATGCCATTGTTCAAATTCATGTAAACAATGGATTCGAAGGTAATTTTATATTCGCATTTTTGAAATAAACAAAATTTGTTTTTTGATATGCGTTCTTATCTAAATACTTATATATTTCAATCAAGGCACTGTCTCTCTCTTCGTCTGTAACCGCAAGATCGTAGTCTCTCTTCAATCTCATTGCCTGTATTACTTGTATAACAGAATAGAACATAATAAGTTTTCATACTCTTTCTGCTCATTCTTTACTTGCAATTCTATTCATCATTTCGAAAGAAATTTGTACTGAAGAATTAAGATATGGAGTTATTTGCGTAAAATATCTCATTGTAGATCAGGAACCTCTTTTGTGAAATGATCCCGATACGTTTCTTGCATTTTCATACGAAGTCATTACTCACAATCATTTATATCTAGATCTGTAGTATTCAGTGAATCTACTGAAAGATTCCGTAAGGGCTGGAAGGAATTCTAATACCTTTCATCATTTTTCTAGTATCTTCTTCTTTTGAGCCTTAGTTCATGTAATATATGCTGTGATATCTTGCGGATCAACTTTATCAAAGTTTATGTCTCACCAATGTGACTTGAAGCCTCATAATGAATTATATTCTTTAAGCCAGTCAAAGAACCTTTTTTTCTCAGCTTTACTCGTTGATATTCTAGCAAGTATCTTGGCCTGAGATCAAAATGGTATCAGTCATGTTTTAGAAAAAATATAAGAAGTTGGTATATCTATCATCGTGTTCTTTAATGCGAAAAATGGATTTTTTCCAGTAGTTAAAGAAGTAAACGCCCTAGCAGATCATTTAAGCCATCCTGTTGCCCAATCCAATCAAAATGTGTTGTTCTCTATTCATTTATATAAAACATCTATTGACTCTTGTAATACAGAATCTAAAACATTAAACACATGTCTTTCTCCATTAATATTGGCCACCAATCATGTGGCATTTTTTCAGGCTTTAGATATAAATTCTGGTACTATATCAGCTGATTTATATAGCTCATTAAGAAAAGACTGCTTATTAAATGTTTGCATTGCCCTTATATGGATATATGGTAATGTTAACAATGGGTTTAATACATCTCATCCTACAGAATCTCTTTTATTTAGATTGACCATGTTTGCGCTTATTTTGCCCATCTTACTATATGAAGATAATTCTTTGATCGTGTCTCTAATTAACGGAGCATATCATTTGTTTCATTTTAAATCTTCATATTCTTGGTCTGATATTTTTCAGACTCTATGCATCAACTCTAAGTTCACTCTAGTTATTTCATCAAAGACATTTGTATATTTTCTCCATTTTGATTCTTCTGACTTGTAATGTTTCTCGGTTCATGATATGTCTATAACCTTTCTCGTCTTTCATTTTCAGCCTTTAATTAAAACATCTTTAAGAGCTACTCATGGCATAGTACTAAGATTTTTTCTTATTCTGTTCATATCTGACTTATACTTCTTGATCAATTCTCAAACTCTCTTTGATTCGTCTTGTAGTTCTTTTTTCTGTTCAGTTCCTTTTGTCTCTGATTTTATTCTTGCATCTATGTTTGATTTTGATTTTTCTAATATTTTAATTCTATTTGGTAATTCTTTTTTATAGAATTTATAAGAAAAATAATTATCTCTTGCCACTAACCATGATCAGAATTCATCTATTAATCATCTCTTCTTTAATTCAGTAAGCATCTCAGAATAATTAACGTCAGACATTTTCTCTAAATTTTCTCAGTCTATAACATAAACTCAATCTTCTCACATTAAATTATTAACAGCTCTTTGGCTTGATGGCATAAAACTTTGGTATAGTCTTTCTAATGACTTTCATTTATTGTCGAGTATCCAAGTCTCTCCTTTTTTAATCTTTAGGCCCTGTTCTTCGGCTATTGCCCTGTCTAACATCCTTACAGAATGTCCAGAATATCTTGCTCTATTAATGAAGATATCCTTTCTTCACATTAATTTTGAAACTATCTTTTTAGCCCTAGATTTTGTACTTAATGTTGTGGCTTGTGTTCTTCTTTTGGCACTTAGCTTACTAAATATATAATTTATTCTATTTAATCTTGAAATATCAGCGATCATGCTTTCGCTATAAAACACTGAATTTTTATCAACAACAAAGTTACTGTATAAAGCTGGATATTTTTTAGAAGCACTACTTGGGTTAACAACATATTTAGTCCAAAAACCTGAATATACCTCACTCAAAAATCGTCTCATTGAAGCTTCTCTTATGTTTTGGTCCTCAGATGTTAGTCATCTTGTTAGTTCTTGTAATTCAGATTTTTTTAAATCTTTCTTTAATATTGATGTTGCCTCAACAACAAAAGATGCTGGGACATCTAAGTCTCATTTTTTTAGATTTGAGTTTATTTCATTATAAAACAGCTCATGTCAAAGTTCATGTGTGAAACTTGCAACGTCATGTCTGTTTGATACACTAATAATTCAAGGTTTCCATGAAGGACTTTTTCATATTTGCTCAGAAACTCTTACTCATCTATTATTGGCTATTTCAATTAATTGCTCAGAAACAACAAATGATTTAGCTCAAGATTCTATATCTTTTATTTCCTGATTAACTTCACTCTCTTTTTCGCTTAACCGTTGCTCTACTTCTAATAAATCTAATGCTGCTGACTCTTGTTCCGCCTTAGATTTTCTATACAATCTTTTACCAGAGATGTCTGCTGAGTATTCTAATCATGCCAAATCATCTATTAGCAAGTCTGTATCAAAGTCATCTGTTTCCATTAATTCTTCACCTTTATTCTCTAACGCTTCGCTTATTGATTCTCATGTTATCTCAGCATACTCCCTAGTCAACTCTATTCTTTCTTCTTCTAGAAACATTCGATCAGAATCACTTGTTTTTGGATTATCTAGTTTTTCTGTTATTCTTGTATAATCATTTATAATCTCTTTTTTAGATCTTTGACCCTCTTTTTTTACTTCTTCTGAAGCTTTTACTTTTTCCTTTCTTGTCTCTTTTTTAGGTTCCTCCTTAGCTTTTTCCGCTAGCCTCCTTTGATTTTCTTTAGATTTTTGTTCAAATATCTCTCTTAGTGTCTTACCCTTACTGATCTCTAACTTTAGTTTTTCTAATACTGGATCTCTCTCTTCTTCGGCTTTTTCTTTTTGTCATTTTACCACTGTCTCAACAATCTTCTTTTTATCTATTTTTTCAGTAGCTGTTATTGACTTCTTCTTTGTCTCCTTAGGTTTTTCAACTACCTTTTTTATCTTTGTATCGACTCCTTTCGGTTTAACCGTGTCTTTCTTCCTAATAGTCATGTCAGGTTTATTGGCGTTATCCCATCCCGTGTTTGTTCATGCCTTACTAGCATCAAATTTATCGAATTCTTCTGTTCCTCCGTGATAAACAGGAGTCCCTTGTGCCTTTATAAACTCATCAGCCGTTTTATATTTTTTTGCTTCTTCAATTAAAGGCTCTACAACGCTTGGTTTCAATCTGGCTTGCGGTCTATAAATATATTCTTCACCCAAAGGTTCATCCAAGTCATCTAAAATATCAGACAATTTAACTTTCTTTTCTATCACTCTTCCAGTTCCAGCATAATCTTTTGCTAACTGCTTATTAGTTGTAACGAAATCACCAGCAACTATATCGCCACCTTTACCAGTTCCACGATATATAGTAATCATCTCATCTGCTGGTTTTTTCATTGTCTTATCTAGCGTGGTGATATTATCTGCTAATTCGGCTGTTGCTCTTTTAGCTGGAGTATAATCAGCAAATACACTTCCAGTTGGGTTAAGTGTGTCTAATTTTGCCGATTTCAAGGCTGGCTTTACTTCAGATGATACTTTAGTCGTCTTTGGAGCTAAAACCTCTCTACGAGGCTTCTGTGGCTCCACAGTAGATGTCTTTGGGGCTTCTGGTATGTATAAAAGCTCTCAAGGTCTAGGCTTCATTCATTCTATATCTTCTCTAGCAGATTCATGAATTGTTGGTATAATTGATTTCTTAAGAGATACCTTTCTATTCGGATCTTTCGCCTGACTAATTATCGTTAAAACGTTCTTTGCAATCGTAGTTGGAGTTTCTTCTTTTGGCTTTACTGTTGGCTCTTTAGCTTCCTGTGCTTTTTGTATCGAAGCAGACACTCTTTCTCCTATTGAGCTGTCAACACCAGTTCAGATATTAAGATTATTTATATCTATTGGAGTATCACCAACTTTATCTAACTTCTTAGACTGGTATTGTTCCATCAAGTTAGCAGCAGAAAAGACTCATGACATAACAGAAAATGCTAAAACTTCTGTCAATAATTGCTCCTTGTCTGGTATCTTGAACTCTTGATCGTCTATTCACATTACATAGCCAGCTCAATGTCATACATCCGCGACTCTTTCTTCTGCCATTTCAAAAATTGGATTATTCCAACCTATTCTATTTAAAAATGAAGTTATTTGTCAATCTGTTTTAAGTGGATTCGCTTTCTTTATTGCATTAAATATTCACAATTTAGATACAACAGCATTTCAGGCCTTAGTAGATCAAAGGACTTTTCATAAAGCCTTCGCTCAATCTCAAAGAACACCTCAAGCTCTTTCTGAGGCGTATTCAACAAAAGTTTCAAATGTAGCTTTTCACGCAGACCTTAATACTGATTCTTTCCTATAATCTGGTTCTGAACCAGCTCTTATGCTTTCTAATGCCTGCTTATCCATTGTGCTAGCCAATATTCTTGGTGCTCACGCTACTGGCGTTCTTAAAGCCTCTCATGCTAAGCCAGTTCATACTCTAGTAGCAGTTCTAAGCGCTGTTCACTTAATTCCTTTTTCTGCCATTTCTTTTACTAACTTTTCCTGAAAAGACTTTGTTAGCATTTTTTTAGCAACCTCTTTAGCTGTCTTTTTTCAAGCTGTAGCAATACCTCCAGTAGCTAATATTTCTGATATGAATTTAGGAATTTCTGTTATTATTGAAAGTGCTTGATATCATATGGTTTTGTCTGCGTTATTTTTGTCAAGCCAGTTTTTTAAATATATCAAGTCATCTTCATCCGCTATACCTTTTTCAAATCTAGCTGCAGATGTTACAAGTTTAGCTGCATTAGCAATATCATTAGCATGTCAAACTCAAGGGAGTATATTGGTTGCGAAGTTTTTTAATGTCAATTCATCAGCCTTGTCTCTCCATGTCAATGTTCATGGTTTATCTTCTCATAATATTGGTGTTGTAGATTGTGATATTTCGCTTTTGGGTAAAACAAAATCTTGTCTAACTTGAGGCTGTACAATTGATTGTTTTTGTGCTTCTGGTATTTTTGTTGCCACATCTTCAATCCGCCTTCATAAAGCACTTCAATATAAGCGATCCCTCATCGCATTAACTTCGTCAACTTTTTTGTCTTCATTATACTTACTAATATATGCATCTCTCATTACCTGTTCTCATACTTCGTACGCTTTCTTTCATTCATTACCACTAAGTCTTACTCAAAATTTACTTTGAGTCATTGGAGTGTATGTAAGATTACTTTTTTTATTTTGTTCAGGATTTGCTTTTTTAAACACATCCAAGACATTTTTTATAATAGACATAATTATTATTGTTCTATATTAGTTGTTCAAAATGGTTCTGCTGCTGATGATGTTAAGTCTTTCATCACATTGCTTTTAAAAATCCTTGCAGCTTCTTCTCAGTTGCCTTTTCTTATTGCTTGTTCTAATAACTCTATTCATCAAACTGGAGATTCTGGATTGTCCTGTGCTTCTAAAAACTGTAATGCATAACCTTCTATTTCTTGTGGAGATGCTCATGTTCATTTGAAGTATGGAGAAATAGATGTATGTACTGACATTAGATCAGACAAAAGTGAATCATCATAATCATTTATAAAAGGAGTTAATGATGGGAATGTTTTTAGTATATTCTTTTTATCTGTATTTGTATAGATACTCTCTCTCTTATTAGCACTTGCTGCGGCCTTCAATCTTTGTGCCTCTAATTCCATTTTTTTATTTATCATTGTAGATAAACTCTTTATAGCGCTTGCTGCATTTTCTCCAATATATTCTCTTTCAGCTGCTATTCTTCATAAATGTGCTTGAGCAGCAGCGTCTCTAGAAGCTCTTACAGAAGATTGTTCTGATGGAGATAATTCTCTTAAATTTTGATCCATGAAATTTCAACTAGGAGATGTTTCATAAAAAACTCTATCTCTAACAGATCAAAACGGTGTAGTATCCTTTATCTTAGATTTCCAGTATGCTTCTTCTTGAGTCGTAGGTTGAAGTATCTCTTGTTTTCTTTTAATAAGTTTTTCAAGATCTGTCATTAATCTGTTTCAAGAAGACCAGTCTCAAGCATTCGATCATAAAATTGTTCACTCTACGTCTATTCAAGATCATACTTTTGTTGGATCTGAATATATAATAAATCAATCAGCGTCCCTCTTAATTAGTCATCTTTTTTGAGCTTCGTTAACATTTGCCTGATCTGTTTGTTTATTATATTTTGTCCAATCAGTTCTTGGATCTGACAACCTATCTACGGCTGCTTTTATTCATGTTGTATCTGCCATATTATATTTAATAAATTATAATCAATATCTTTCTACGTTTTTCCACTTTGCCTGTTCTAGATCCTTAGCTCTATTCAACCAGTAGTCTCATAGGTATGTTCACTTCATTGCTCACTCCGCCTTGTCAGATCAACTTCTTACGTATCACTCTTGTCATACTTGTCTAGCTAAATATGACGGTCTATAATTTCAAGAATGATAGTCTATATTTCATTCTCAGAATCTATTTTGAAAATAGCCATAAGGATCTGCTATTCATCAAAAGTCTTTTTGAACGTCAGATACAACTGCGCTTCAGTACATTCTTTCTGCAGCAGTTCATAAGTCTCTTGCTTTATTAACCATTTCTGTAGACTTGTCTTCCCAATCATATCTTCTCTGTGTTGGTAGATTTCATTCAACTCATTTCCATCATAGCGCTCATTCTTTTCATAATTCAGCTCTTGATTCTCATGAAAGCATTCATCATCTTTCTCTTATTGATTTTTTTGTCTTTTCAAGTAAGTCTTTGTACGACTTTGCTTCTTGTTGTACATATCTTGATGATTCACTACGAAGATCTTGCATTGCCGTCTTTAAATCTTCTAAGTCTCTATATTTTACCTTTTCATAATATGGAGATATATCTGTTTCTGCATTCTTAACGGCATCATCTAAAACTCTTCACAACTCTTCTTTTGACCATATTTTTTCTCACGATCAATAATCTTGAGATATTGCATATTTTAAAACTGATTTTTCTGCGTCGCTATAATCTGGGTTAGAGTCTATTTCAGAATATAGTACATTTAGTGCGTCAGTCTGAGATCAAGACATTGCTCATGTTCAAAATCATTTAGATGTTGGTTCTTGATAATACAATCTTCAGTCGTTATCTTTTGTTATATACTTAGACCACTCAGACTGAGGTATTCATCTAGCAGCTAATTGCGATCTTATTTCTTGCAACTTTTGCTCATTAGCTATATAAACTCTAGATTCGCTACCAGTAGGTTGCACGTCTGTTCATATAACATCCTTGTAATATCAGGCAGTTTTAAATTGTTTTGCATTAGGCTCTAATGCTTTGTACAAATCTCATGAAGCTTTTGTGCTCCAATATTTTTTCTCTTCATTGTTCGCCTGTCTTCAATAGAAATAGTAAAATAGATTGTCAACATCTCTATCGCTGAGTTTTCTATTACTGTCTATTAGGCTTTTGATAGACTCATTCATGGCCATATTTTTAATCTTGTATAATCGTATCTGTTAACTCAGACACGTCGTATTTTACTTTAAAATTCTTAACATAGTAGTATGCGTTAATACTACTGGCGTATGCTTTTAGCTCAACTATACTGTCTATACCAACTGTTATATCTTTAGTATATGTCTTATATTCTGTTGTTGTTGTTTGTGTATGAACAAGAACTCAATCAACATATATAAGTCATGTTTGTCAAGTAAAAGACGGTGTATTTTTAGCATCAAATACTATTCTCATTGTTCATGTTCTTGATGATTTGAATGACTTTAGCAATCTTTCTTTATCTCATTTGACAGATCTTTCTGTATCCATTTCTAGTACAGTTGTATCAGATGCCGTGCTCTTCAATAGGTCAACAGAATCTCATCATAACTGTCTCCACTCATTGTTTATATACACATATTTAACAAATTCATCTGTAGTGCTATTATATATATTTACATCTTCTCACTCGGTTCATTTTTTTGCAAGGAATGCAGTTAATTCATCTCATGTTAGTACTAAAGACTGTATAACATTGAAGCTTCTTATCTTCTCAGAATTCAATCAGTCATGAGTATGTGTTCTTGTGTCAAACATATTATTTATTTCTTTCTTCTAATTCTTTTACATCAAGTGTATATCACTTTAATGTAGAAGGTTCTCATATAGATGCTCAATAAAATCTGATTTTTAAAATATTTCATGCAACATTTAGCTGTTGATCTTCTACATTAGAATTTAATATTCTTGTCTCTCACTTTACATAAGTTCATGATGAATTAACTTCAATATCGCATCTCATTCACTTTGGGTTTTTTGTATAAATAACCATTTTTGGTGAATTTTTAACTATTGATGGATTGTCAAATGTTAGTTCGTTTGTATCTACCCAGTAATATACTGGATCTAGCTTCGATCAATACGAATCCATGTCTCAATAATCTGAAAACTCTACAACATATCAAGCTGTTGTTCAAAAAACAGCTCTAGAATCTCACTCTTTTTTATACAAAACTCACGCAACAGTTGTATCTTGAGATGCTTTATGTTCAGTAGCAAAAAAGCATTTATTAGCACTTGTTCTTATGTGAAATGACCGTTTTAATGTGTCATAACATATCCAAGCATTTTTGTATTCTACTCAATCAACTGTAACTGTTCATATATATAATCTATAATAAAAATCGTCCTTAACTCATATCGCTCTATCTTCTCAAGCGTATGTTCTTGTTATTTTCATTTCTCATGGAATTTGTTTGATAAATTTATCAACTTTTCTTGAAATTAATACTGGAGCACTTCAATCATACATAAATATTCATGATTCAGACAACCAGTATGCTACTCAAAAAATATTAACCAATGAATATGGAGCTATACATCATATATCTGTTATTTTTTTACTTTCATATTCGTCCCAATACCACATCGAATTCCTTTTAAATATTATCATCTTTCAGGCCACTTCGGTCACACCTGTTATTTCGTCTCAATCTCACTGATTAAATTCTCTAAAATTAACGTTTGTATCCCAAGATATTACTCAGGCTACTGGATCGTTGTTCCATTCTATGTAGCTATTTCAATTCTCTGTATTGCATACATATAATTTATTTTTGTATACATATAAATATTTTCATTTTGGCATTCATGTCAAGTTGTCAGTTCAGGTAGACCAGTTCTCTCTATTAGCTGCAAAATCTCAAACGTCATAGTCGTATCACACCATGAATATTTTTCATAAGAACTCTGCTAGAGATGGTTCAAACAACTCTGTTAGATCTACTATTCAAACAGGAGAGCTCCATGTGGATCCAGTTGTTCATTTGAAGTAGTAATATGGAGTTTCTCAATCTAATGCAGAATATCAAGCTATAAGAGTTCATCATTTTCTGTTAAACACATAATTTATGTCAGCTCATCATGTTGACGCCTGGTATACAGAGAACTTTCTTATTTGCGGGCACACGGTTAAAGAACCCATGTCCTTTTCGTACATGTTATTAATAGCACTAACCTCGTTAGTCTGCTTTACAAACTCAGAACTTCAGTTATTTAATAGTCATGAAAAATCTAAAAAATCAAATTTCATATATTATTCTTGGTTATAAATACTTGTCTCTTCTACTCACTCTGCGTCTCATGATTGCCATTCTCATGTATGTTCTTCAATTAGCATATCTATTGATGAGTTGAATTGACTGTCAAGCTTATCTCATCTCTTGTCATTTCATCTGGCGTATGCTGCTTGTGCTCATAAATAAAGTGTTACTGGATATACAAACTCTTTGTCAACCTCATCTGTTAGAGAATTTAATGTTGCTGGATCTCTATAATATGATAACTCCACTGAATATGAAGCATCTGGATTTGGATATAGGTATATTCATCAATTCTTTATAGTATATTCAGTTGGTTTTCATGTATCGGTAGACGATCTTAAATCATATTTAAGTCTTGAAATAAAATCAATCCTATCTCAATCTATTTTAACAGAGTCTAGCATTGAAATGTCTTCTGGTATATTTTCTACATAATTAGTTCAGGTTGTAGTAGTCATTGGCAAGAATATTGAATTTGTGGATGTTGTTTTGTGTAGAAAATTCCATCTTCTTTTCCTCAATTTTATAACCTGCATTGCCTCATTAGCAAAAGCAATCATTCTGTTCCAATTTAATACAGATCATTGATTCTCGTCTATTCTTGTCTGAGCTTTTGTTAATGCTTGTTCTATTATATTTTTCAATGAGTATTGTGTAAACGTACTTATTGAAAATGTATCAGAATCAGCTGACTCTACAGCTGTTGTTATACTTCTATAATATCTAACAAGAAAATATGAATATGTGTCACCAGAATATGTATAGCTTGTATAATGATCTGTAGGATCAATGTCTATTGTAGACACCAAAACTGGCGTATCTCATTCTTCCTCCATTCAATATATCCTTATCTGATTATATGGTATGTATACAACTGGCTCTCATGCGCTGTGAGGAAATTGTCTAAGGCTACTAGTAAATGTTCATGTAGGATTGTTTTTCTTCGATTGTATTGTGACTATTTCTGATTTCTCATTTCAATATCATCATATTACTGCAAAATAATAATCTGTAGCTGTTGATATTGCTGGAAATCAAGATGTGTCTAGAACATAAAAAGTGTCAGATACTCAAACATTCGACTCTAGATATGTTATTTGATTTCATTCTAGCGAAGGATTCGCTATTTTTATGGTTCTTCTATTTGCCATATTATTTTAATATATTTATTTTTTCTCACTTAATAGATGCAAGCGTTTTCTCTCAATTTGCCTGAACAATTATGCTATCTGCTCAAAATCATATTATAGATGGTTTTATTTTTTCTGGTAAAAATACATAGTTTTTAGATGTTGGAATAGCTATTGTAAGTAATATTGTTGTTGGTTTTATTCATATTCACGCTGTTCATTTTCATGCTAAAACTGATGACACAACATCTATTCATGAAACGCTTATCTTAACTACAGATGTAACCCTAGGATCAAACAATCATCACACTATTTGAATTACCGATTGATATATACTATTTCAAAAATTTATTGACTGTTCTAGTGTCTCTATTAACGCACTGTTAACTGAAACAAGTATATTGTTATTGGAGTTTACCGAAACTCAATATGTAGATGATGTTGTTGTGTTTCAATCATCTACAACTATCACAGACATTATATATGTAGTTATAGATCAATATTGAGTTGTTGAGTATATGTTTGTTCAAAACATTTATTTGTTCTTACTTTTCTTACTTTTTTTAGCTGTGTTGTATGCTATAGCTACTGCCTGTTTAACAGGTTTTCCACTTTTAACTAATTCTCTTATATTAGATTTAAATATTTTTTTAGATTTACCTTTTTTTAGTGGCATATTATTGTGCTGTTATTCCATTAACTTTTTTAATATTGGCTACTGCTATTCCATTTATCTTTTTAACATTAGCCCAAGCGATACCATTTATCTTTTTAATGTTTCCTGCCGATACTGTAAAAGGATATTGTAATCCATTTCCTGAATTATAAAGTTCTGTTATTTCTGTTGAGGTTAATGCTCTACTCCAAATACCTACTTCATCCATAGACCCATCGTAGAAGTTACTAGAAGCTGTTTCTGCCCCAAGCCTTAAAATCCTTGATGTATTAGTTTGAGCAATACTACCATCTTTAGCTTTTGTTACAGAATTATCAAGAGAACCATTTACATAAAGAGATATACTAGAATCATTCCAAGTAATAGCAAAGTGGTTCCAAGCATTTTGGGTTAGTGTTAAAGAAGTTCTATAATCTTTATAGGCAAATGATGAAGAATCAAAAAGAATACATCTAACTGTCATTGATGAAAAACCTTCTATACCAATTATATTAGCAGTGCCAGAAGATGGTCTATAAGCAAACATAGTTTGATTAGATATATCTGAATCGTCTGGCTTAACCCAAAAACTAATAGTCCAAGAATCAGCTACTAATGAAGCTGTAGCCGAAAGAGATTGGTCACTTCCATTAAAAACCGCTCCATTGTTTATCTTTCCAGTTGAATAAGTTGTAGTATTATTATTTGTTAATGTTACACTACCAACACTATCACTGGCATTGCCACTGCTTTCATCTAATTTATAATAAGCTACTATATTATCTACTAAAGCCATATTTTTATGCCTTATACTCTATACGAGTATTGTCAGGATTAAAGTATAATCTATCTGCGTGAGTAGCATAACCAATTATAGCTACTACATCATCTTCACCACTTACAGCAGTTTGAGATAAACCACCAGGAGTCACAGAAGCGTAAATCTTTCCAGCAACAGTCCAGTTCCAGTCATCATCTCTTACAAATCCTCTTAATAAAACTTTACAGGCTTCATCTGCGTTTTTACTCTCTAATGCTAATCCTAATAAATCACAACTAGCAATAGCGTCTGCGTCTGCTTTCCACCATTTACCATCTGATTTAAGATATACTAAATTAGGAAATGCTACTGTTTCACCTGCTACTATATCAGTTACTATATCTCCCTCTCCTCTATTATCAGCACTAGGTATTGATTTTCTTAATATGTTATAATTATTAGTCGTTAAATCTTCACCCATTGTGCTTTTAGCAAGATTTACTCCCTCAACAGCTAAAACACCAGCAGCACTTCTTGATAATGTAGTATCACTAGCGTGTCCTAATTCAATTCCAGTAAATTGTGGACTATCACCAGTTCCTAATCCCAAAGAAGTTCTTGCTGTTGCTCCACTTTCAGCTACCCAATTAGTTCCATCTCCTACAATTATATTTCCATCAGTAACAGCTAATCCAGCTATATCAGTTAATCCAGCGTCATAAGCTTGAATATCAGTTCCTATTTCCAAGTCTAAGTCTTGCTTTACTTCTGTATAAGAACGACCTTCTAAACCATTAGCAGTAAATTTAGCAAAATCATTATCAGCAACATCAGCACTGTCAACTTTTACTGCGTTAGTATTTGCAATTC
>ERZ795044.745-NODE-745-length-30369-cov-13.852279_pt1 | contig 30369 bp, 31 predicted proteins | sample MGYA00375128_ERZ795044 | MGnify/ENA primary metagenome ERZ795044 (study PRJEB30173, sample SAMN05720213) | anaerobic digester metagenome | isolation source: active sludge of municipal wastewater-treating anaerobic digesters | place: USA | collected 2014-12-22 ...
CGGCTGGCCACGGCGGCCACATCGGTGTGCTCGCGTGAGAGCTTGAGGAACTGCTCCATGTCTTTCATGATGTCTTCGCGCGAGAGTAAAAATTCCAGTTCACCCAGGCGGTCGGCGTAGCGTGCGAGTTGTTGGCGGAGAAAGGGTTTCATGGGGCCATCAAAAAGGGAGTGGGGCGTGGACTGATCCAGCCAGAACGGTGAGTCGGCCACCCCGGTTTGCAACCCAGGGCGCTGCGGCTGAGCGTCGCTAACGTTCTTTGCGCAAAAAGAAGTGCTGCACCGCTGAGCTCGCCCGCTCGCGCGCAGCTGCGTCGCCCGCGTGCAGCTCGGCCATCGCGCCGTGAAGCATTTTCTGGGTGATGCCTTTGGACAGGGCTTCCAGCACGGCGTCCACATCTTCGCCCTTGGCCAGCAGTTTGCGCGCGCGCGTAATCTCTGCTGCGCGCCACTCGTCTGCCTGTGCATTGAGCTGCTGGATCAGTGGCACGGTGCCGCGCTGGTCCACCCAGTGCATGAAACTCTGCACACCAGCGTCGATGATGACCTCGGCCTGCGCCACCGCGGCCTGGCGGTTGGCCTGCGCGGCCTGCACCACACTAGCCAGGTCGTCCACGGTGTAAAGGTAGATGTCATCCAGTGCCTTTACTTCAGGCTCAATGTCACGTGGCACGGCCAGGTCCACCATGAACATGGGGCGGTGTTTACGTCGCTTCAGCGCGCGCTCGACAGCGCCCAGACCAATGATGGGCAGCGTGCTGGCGGTGCAGCTCACTACAGCGTCAAATTCGTGCAACCGGTCAGGAATGTCGGCCAGACGCATCACCTCGCCGCCAAAGCGGGTGGCGAGCTTTTCGCCGCGCTCCAGCGTGCGGTTGGCAATGACCATGGCTTTGGGCTGCCTGGCAGCAAAGTGCGTGGCGGTGAGCTCGATCATCTCGCCCGCGCCGACAAACAGCACTTTCACGTCGTTCAGGTTTTCAAACAACTGAGCGGCCAGGCGCACGGAAGCGGCCGCCATGCTGATGGACTGTGCGCCAATTTCGGTGCTGGAGCGAACCTCTTTGGCTACGGCAAAGCTGCGCTGGAACAGCTGGCTGAGCGTGGTGCCCAAAGCACCCGCCTGATCCGCTGCGCGCACAGCGTCCTTGAGTTGCCCCAGTATCTGCGGCTCGCCCAGCACCATGGAATCCAGCCCGCTGGCCACCCGAAAGGCGTGACGCGCCACCAGACCGTTTTCCAGCGTGTAGGCATGTGAGCGCAAAAGTGAGGGGGAGACGCCGCCCGATTGGGCCAGCCAGTGCAGCGTGGGTTCGAGCTCGGGTGTGTCGCCCGCACAGTAGATTTCCGTGCGGTTGCAGGTGGAAATGATGGCCGCCTCAGGCTGCCGCGACAGCGACTGGCGCAGGCCCTTCAACGTGGGCTCGATCTGATCGAGGGCGAACGCAAACCGCCCGCGCAGGTCCAGCGGAGCGGTCGTGTGGTTGATGCCTAAAGCCCAGACTGCCATATTGATTAGTGGTCGATTATAAAATCGGTGCCACCATGGGCCCCATTGATCTGTTTTTGCACCTGTTCAACTTCGTGGCGCCCGCTTTGTCTGTTGCGCTGGTGGTGACGGTTTTTGCCCGTTTTATAGTGCCAAACAGGGACTCAGCCCTTACGTGCATTGCGCAAGCAGCTATCAATTTTGCAGCATGTTCACTGGTTCTACTTGCCGGACTGATGTATTTCGGCCGCGATGGCAAGATGGTGACCTATGCAGCCATGGTGCTGGTAAGCGCCACCAGCCACTGGGTAATGGCCCGAAGCTGGAAAGCTTGAAGCTGTGCCTGGCGCTGCCTAGACCGACGGTGAGAACAGGTCTACCCGGTCTGTGATGATCCCGTCGGTGCCCAGGTCAATCAGCCGCTGTGCAGCCCATTCGTCATTGACGGTGTAACTCAGGGTGCGAAATCCTGCACTTTTAGCCTGTGTGACCGTACTGGTGTCCCATAGCGCATGGTTGCAGACGATAGCCTCGCACCCCAGGGTCAGCGCATTTTCCAGCCAGCCTTTCCATAGCTTGTCGAGCAGCAGGCCACGCGGCAAATCGGGTTGAGCAGCTTGGGCGCCTTCCAGCGCCTCGGGGTCAAATGAGGTGAGCAATGGAGGAACGGCTGCACCCTGCCACAGGCGGGCGGCGTGGCGGGCCACGACCTCACCGGTGTGGCGCTCGGTGCCGGGTGTGGGTTTGATTTCGATGTTCAGAAAGTAGCCATTGCGCAGGCAATAGCGGGCGACGTTCTCAAAGCTGGGCAGGGGCTCGCCCGCATAGGCACGGGAGTGCCAGCTACCGGCGTCCAGCTGCGACAGATCGTTCCAGGTGTGCTGGCCGCCAGTGCCTTTACCGGTGGTGGTCCGGTCCAGCGTGGCGTCGTGCATCAGGAACGGTACATCATCGGCGCTGAGTTTCACGTCGCACTCAAACATGCGATAGCCATGCTGTGCGCCCAGCCGGAAGGCGGCCAGGGTGTTCTCGGGGGCCAGTTTGCCCGCGCCCCGGTGGGCGATCCAACGTGGATAAGGCCAGTTGTCAGCGGTAACTGGAGCAGCAACCTGCATGGGAATTGTCCGAAAAATAAGCCGGAAAAGCTATAAACGTTTGCCGGTGGCTGCGTCAAATCCGTGCAGGCGGTCTGCGCGGGGCGTGACGTGGATTGTGGCACCCAGTGCAGGCACTGCCTGCGCTTCGTCGGTACGGATGATGACCAGCTCATCACCATCGCCATGCAGCCAGCGGCCATAGACCAGCCGCTCGGCGCCGAGCATTTCCAGTGCATCCACCCGCAGCGCCCAGCCGGTGGGGGTGATGTCCAGGTGTTCGGGCCGTATGCCGGTGATGGTGCCGGGTTTGGCGTCGGGCGCGTTCTTCAGCAGATTCATGGGTGGCGAGCCAATGAAGCTGGCCACAAAGGTACTGGCGGGCCGCGTGTAGACCTCTTCGGGGGTGCCAAACTGTTCCATCACGCCAGCGTTCATCACGATCATGCGCTGCGCCAGCGTCATGGCCTCCACCTGGTCGTGGGTGACAAACAGCGACGTGATGCCCAACTCGCGATGGAGTTTTTGAATTTCCAGCCGGGTGTGAGCGCGCAGCTTGGCGTCCAGGTTGGATAAGGGCTCGTCAAACAAGAACACCTGGGGCTGGCGCACGATGGCACGGCCCATGGCTACGCGCTGACGCTGCCCGCCCGAGAGTTCACGCGGTTTGCGCAGCAGATAAGGGCCCAGCTCCAGAATTTTGGCGGCCTTGTCTACCCGGGTCTTGATCTCGTCCAGAGGCACCTTGGCGATTTTCAGACCATAGGCCATGTTCTCGAACACGCTCATGTGCGGATACAGCGCGTAGTTCTGGAACACCATGGCGATGTCTCGTTCGGAAGGTTCCAGATCGTTCACTATGCGGTTACCGATAGAGACTTCACCTTCGGATACCTCTTCCAGGCCTGCCACCATGCGCAGCAGCGTGGATTTGCCACACCCTGATGGGCCGACGATCACGATAAATTCACCATCGGCTATAGACGCATTCACGCCGTGGATGACCTGATTGGCGGTTTTGCCTGCGCCGTAGCGTTTGACAACGTTTTTAAGGGTGATGGAGGCCATGTTTTTGTTCAGTCAATTATTTTTCGGTATCCACCAAGCCTTTGACAAACCATTTCTGCATCAGCATCACCACCAGCGCCGGCGGAATCATGGCCAGCAGGGCGGTAGCCATGACAACACTCCACTCGGTCTGCGCGTCACCACCGGAAATCATGCGCTTGATGCCGATCACCACCGGGTACATGTTTTCGTTGGTCGTCACCAGCAAGGGCCAGAGATACTGGTTCCAGCCATAAATGAACTGAATCACAAACAGGGCGGCGATGGATGTGGTCGACAGGGGCACCAGCACATCCTTGAAAAAACGCATCGGACCGGCGCCGTCCATGCGGGCGGCTTCAACCAGTTCTTCGGGGACGGTGAGGAAAAACTGCCGGAACAGGAAAGTGGCCGTGGCCGAAGCAATCAGCGGCACGGTCAACCCGGCATAACTGTTGAGCATGCCCAGATCGGACACGACCTTGTAGGTTGGCAAGATGCGTACTTCTACCGGCAACATCAATGTGATGAAGATGGCCCAGAAGAAGAACATCCGGAACGGAAACCGGAAATAAACGATGGCGAATGCGGACAGCAGCGAGATGGCGATCTTGCCCAGAGCGATGATCAGCGCAGTGACCAGGCTCACCATCATCATCTGCCCGACTGGAGCTTTGGAGCCATTGCCCCCACCCGTGCCGTTCCAGGCCGCTGTGTAGTTTTCCACCATGTGCGTACCGGGCAACAGGGGCATTGGCGCCTGTACGATCTCGCTGACGGTGTGGGTGGACGCTACAAAAGTCAGGTACAGAGGGAACGCTACAACCAGTACACCCAGTATCAGGACCACATGGGAGAGGGCGGTGAGCAACGGGCGGCGTTCTACCATGTCAATAGTTAACTTTCTTTTCCACGAAACGGAACTGCACCACGGTCAATACAACAACGATCACCATCAATACCACCGACTGCGCCGCGGACCCGCCCAGATCCATCGCCTTGAAACCGTCGTAGTAGACCTTGTAGACCAGGATCGACGTGTCTTTGCCAGGACCGCCCTGAGTGGCCGCGTCGATGATGCCAAAAGTGTCAAAAAACGCGTAGACGATGTTGATCACCAGCAGGAAGAAGGTGGTGGGGGATAGCAGCGGAAAAACAATGGTCCAAAAGCGTCGCCATGGCCGTGCCCCATCAATAGCGGCGGCTTCAATCAGGGATTTCGGAATGCTTTGCAGCCCGGCCAGGAAAAACAGGAAGTTGTACGAGATCTGCTTCCAGACTGCAGCCATGATCACCAGCGTCATGGCCTGGTCTCCCTTGAGCAGGTGGTTCCAGTCCACCCCAAAAGCACGCAGCCAGTACGACACCACGCCCACACTGGGCGCAAACATGAACAGCCACAACACCCCCGCCACGGCAGGCGCTACCGCATAAGGCCAGATCAGCAAGGTTTTGTATACCAATGCGCCTTTGACAATGCGGTCTGCAAAGACGGCCAGCATCAATGAAATACTGATACCCAGCACGGCCACCAAAGTCGAAAACACGGCGGTGGTGTAAAACGAGGCGAGGTAGGTTGGGTCGTTCCAGAGATTGCGAAAATTGTCCATCCCGACCCACTCCACCGACGTTCCAAAGGCGTCAGACTGCTGGACAGACTGCAACAGTGCCTGCGCGGCGGGCCAGAAAAAAAACACCACGATCACGACTACCTGGGGCGCAATCAGCACCCAAGGCAGCCATGAAGATCGGAAGACGACGCGCTTTTCCACAAAGACCGTTCAGTCCGGGTGCCTTTCCGGTCGGGTGTGATTACTTCTTGTTGGCTTTTTCAAAGCGATCCAGCAGCTCGTTGCCGCGCAGTACGATGGAATCCAGCGCATCCTTGGCAGACTTCTTGCCACCCCAGACCTGCTCCAGTTCTTCGTCCTCGATGGTGCGGATCTGTACGTAATTGCCCAATCGGATACCACGTGATTTATCAGTGGTCTTGCGGATCATCTGATTCACGCCAACATCCGTACCCGGGTTTTTGCCGTAGAAACCCGATTTTTCCGTAAGCTGGAACGCGGCTGTGGTGATCGGCAGGTAGCCCGTGCGCTGGTGCGTCGCTGCCTGAACATCCGGTTTGGACAAATAGTTGAAAAACTGCGCAATACCCTTGTATTCGTCAGCTTTTTTGCCGGCCATCACCCACAAGCTGGCACCGCCAATGACCGTATTTTGTGGTGCACCGGGTACATCGGGGTAGTAGGGCAGAGGAGCCAGGCCCCATGCAAACTTGGCATTCTTGGCGACGTTGCCATAGAAGCCGGTCGACGTGGTCGTCATGGCGCATTCACCAGAAATGAAGCTGGCCTCAGGCACATTACCCCGACCTTTGTAGACAAACAGGCCTTGCTTGGACATATTCGCCAGGTTCTCGATGTGACGCACATGCAGCGGCGAGTTAACCTTCATACGGGCATCCATGCCCTGCAGGCCGTTACCTTTGGTCGCGAACTCCACGTTATGCCAGGCGGAGAAGCTTTCCAGCTGGGTCCAGCCCTGCCAGGCAATGGTCAGCGGGCATTTGTGGCCACTGGCCTTGAGCTTGGCGGCTGCCAGTGCCACCTCGGGCCAGGTGCTGGGTGCCTTGATGGTATCGATACCGGCGGCTTTGAAAGCATCTTTGTTGAAGTAGAAGACGGTCGTGGAACTATTGAAGGGGAAGCTCAACATCTCCCCGTTGGGCGCCGTGTAATAGCCGGCTACGGCAGACACATAAGCCTTGGGGTCGAATTTCTCGCCAGAGTCTTTCATGACTTTCCCCACCGGCACTGTGACGCCCTTGCTCGCCATCATGGTTGCAGTGCCTACTTCAAAGACCTGAAGAATATGCGGCGCGTTGCCAGCGCGGAAGGCGGCCACCGCCGCCGTAAACGACTCGTCGTACGTGCCCTTGAAGGTCGGGACAATCTTGTAGGCGTTCTGGCTGGCATTGAAATTCTTGGCCAGATCATTGACCACCTCGCCGTTGACGGCTGTCATCGAATGCCACCACTGGATTTCGGTTTGAGCCTGGGCGGAAAGGGAAAACGCCGCAGCAACAGCAACGGCAGCAAATTTCAATTTCATGGATTCTCCTTGAGTAAGCAGAGAGCTTATGACAGCTATGTGACGAATTTATTAAACACCCAAACCATTGCGGTCTAATAGAGGGCTTTCCATAGGTACCCATCCACCGATGACCTTGGTGCGGGCAAGAAAATGCTGCGTTGCAGTAAAATTTAACGCCAGCCGGCTTCAAATTTGGTGGCTGTCATTCGAGAAACTGATGAACGCCCCGATTCGACTTGAACCTTTTGATAGCGCTCTAGCCCTAGCCCCGGCCGGGCAGGAACGCATTCGTGAAATCCCTTACAACTACACCTCGTTTTCTGACCGGGAAATCGTGATTCGTTTGCTGGGAGCATCGGCCTGGGAGTTGCTGCACCGACTCCGGGATGAGCGTCGTACTGGTCGTTCAGCCCGCATGTTGTACGAGGTCCTGGGGGACATCTGGGTGGTGCAGCGCAATCCTTATCTGCAGGATGATCTGCTGGACAACCCCAAACGACGTCGCTTGTTGGTAGACGCGCTGAACCACCGGCTGGGAGAGGTGGAAAAGCGTCGAACGCCGCAAGCCGACCCCGAGCGGGATGTGATGGTTGGCGAGTTGCTCGCAGCAGCGCAGCGAGCAGTCCAGTCATTTGACGCATCCTTCGTCGAGGTGAGTAGCTTGCGGAAGAAGGCGTCACGGACTCTGGGCAGGCTGACCGCCAAAGACAACATCAAGTTCGATGGTCTAAGCCGCGTGTCCCATGTGACCGACGCAACCGACTGGCGCGTGGAATACCCCTTCGTCGTGCTGACGCCGGATTCCGAGGCCGAGATGGCGGGACTGGTCAAAGGTTGTATCGATCTGGGACTGACGATCATTCCGCGTGGCGGTGGCACTGGCTACACCGGCGGCGCGATTCCTCTCACCTGGAAAAGTGCGGTCATCAACACCGAAAAGCTGGAGGCCATGACCGAGGTCGAGATGCGGATCTTGCCAGGTCTGGACAAACCCGTCGCCACGGTCTGGACCGAGGCGGGCGTTGTGACCCAGCGCGTGGCTGATGCCGCCGAGCGCGGTGGCTTTGTGTTTGCGGTGGACCCCACGTCGGCCGAGGCCTCCTGCATTGGCGGCAACATTGCCATGAATGCGGGCGGCAAGAAAGCCGTGCTGTGGGGTACTGCGCTGGATAACCTGGCATCGTGGCGCATGGTTACGCCGCAGGCTACCTGGCTGGAAGTCACGCGCCTCAACCACAACATGGGCAAGATTCATGATGCGGCAGTGGCCAGCTTTGAGTTGAAATATTACAAGGCTGATGGCAAAACACTGGAGCGCACCGAGCGGCTGGACATTCCTGGTGCGAGCTTTCGCAAGGAGGGCTTGGGCAAGGACGTTACTGACAAGTTTTTGAGCGGTTTGCCGGGTATTCAAAAAGAGGGCTGCGACGGTCTGATCACCAGCGCCCGCTGGGTGGTGCACCGCATGCCCACCAACACCCGTACGGTGTGTCTGGAGTTTTTTGGCAATGCCAAAGACGCGGTACCCAGCATTGTGGAAATCATCGATTTCATGTTTGCCGAGCAAAAGCGCACGGGCACCCTGCTGGCCGGACTGGAGCATCTGGATGACCGGTATTTGAAGGCTGTGGGTTACGCCACCAAATCCAAGCGGGGTGCAGGGGCCTTGCCGGGTTCTTCTGGTGGCTTGCCCAAGATGGTGCTGGTGGGCGATATATCGGGCGATGACGCCGACGCGGTAGCCCGTGCCACATCCGAGATTGTGCGCCTTGCCAATTCACGCAATGGCGAGGGTTTTGTTGCTATCAGCGCCGAGGCGCGCAAAAAATTCTGGCTGGATCGCAAACGGACGGCCGCCATCTCCAAGCACACCAACGCGTTCAAGATCAACGAGGACGTGGTGATTCCGTTGCCGCGCATGGCTGAATACACCGATGGTATTGAGCGCATCAACATCGAGCTGAGCCTGCGCAACAAGCTCAAGCTGTGCGACGAACTGGAAGCCTTTTTCAGCAAGGGCAGCCTGCCGCTGGGGCGGCATGATGACGCGAATGAAATTCCTTCTGCCGAATTGCTGGAAGATCGAGTCGGTCAAGCCTTGGCGCTGATCGCCAGCATCAAGGCCGAGTGGCAGGGCTGGCTGGATGACGTGGACGAGCTGTTCCTGCAGTTGCAGGACCACAGCCTGCGCGCCAGCTGGAAGACGCAATTGCGTGGCGAGTTGAAGAATATTTTTGCAGGTGGTGCCTTCGCCCCGATCCTTGAAGAGTGCAATGCCATTCACAAGCGGGTGCTCAAAGGCCGCGTCTGGGTTGCGCTGCACATGCATGCCGGTGACGGCAATGTGCATACCAACATCCCTGTCAACAGCGACGACTACGAGATGCTGCAAACTGCCCACAGTGCGGTCAAGCGCATCATGGCACTCGCGCGGTCGCTCGACGGTGTGATCTCCGGCGAACACGGCATTGGCATCACCAAACTGGAGTTTCTGACCGACGAGGAATTGCGTCCGTTTACCGAATACAAGCAGAAGGTGGATCCCCAGGGGCGTTTCAACAAAGGCAAATTGCTACGAAATTCAGAGCTACTCACACATAATGGACGGGGTCTAGAGCCTGATTTTATGTATGCAGATCTGACAAATGCCTACACGCCGAGCTTCGGGCTGATGGGCCATGAGTCGCTGATCATGCAGCAGTCGGACATCGGTGCCATCGCTGATTCGGTGAAGGATTGCCTGCGCTGTGGCAAGTGCAAACCGGTTTGCGCTACCCATGTGCCACGCGCCAATTTGCTGTACAGCCCGCGCAACAAGATTCTGGCGACTTCGCTGCTCGTTGAAGCCTTTTTGTACGAAGAGCAAACCCGTCGGGGCATCTCGATCCGCCACTGGGAAGAGTTTGAAGACGTGGCCGACCACTGCACGGTTTGCCACAAGTGCGAGAGCCCGTGCCCGGTGAAGATTGACTTTGGCGATGTGTCCATGAACATGCGCAACCTGCTGCGAAAGATGGGCCAGAAGTCATTTCGGCCCGGTAACGCGACGGCCATGTTTTTTCTGAATGCCACCAATCCGGCCACTATCAAGTTCATGCGGACAGCCATGGTGGACGTGGGTTTCAAGGCCCAGCGCCTGGCCAATGACCTGTTGCGCAAGCTGACCACCCGGCAAACCGCCAAACCCCCTGCCTCGGTGGGCAAGGCGCCTATCAAAGAGCAGGTCATCCATTTCATCAATAAAAAGATGCCTGGTGGTCTGCCTAAAAAGACCGCCCGCGCCTTGCTGGATCTTGAGGACTCGGATTACGTACCCATCATCCGTAACCCGAAAACAACTACGGCGGACACGGAAGCCGTGTTCTATTTCCCCGGTTGCGGGTCCGAGCGTTTGTTCAGCCAGGTTGGCCTTGCGACGCAAGCCATGTTGTGGCACGCTGGCGTGCAAACCGTGTTGCCACCGGGCTATTTGTGTTGCGGCTACCCGCAACGCGGATCGGGTCAGTACGACAAAGCCGAAAAAATCATCACGGATAACCGGGTTTTGTTCCATCGCGTGGCGAACACGCTGAATTACCTGGATATCAAGACCGTGGTGGTGAGTTGCGGCACTTGCTATGACCAGTTGCAGGGCTATGAGTTCGACAAGATATTCCCCGGCAGTCGCATCATCGATATCCACGAATACCTGCTGGAAAAAGGCACTAAGCTGAATGGCTCGGGTGGTTATCTGTACCACGACCCCTGTCATAGCCCGATGAAGTTGCAGGACCCCATGAAGACGGTGAAGGCCCTGGTGGGTGGTTCCAACCCGGACAGCGTGCTGGAAAGCAAACGCTGCTGTGGTGAAAGTGGCACATTGGGAGTTACGCGGCCCGACATTTCGACGCAAATCCGGTTCCGCAAGGAAGAGGAATTGCAGAGTGATGAAGCTGCGTTGCGCAAGACTGGCACGGTGCCTGAAAAGGGACCGGTGAAGATCCTTACCTCCTGCCCGAGCTGTTTGCAGGGCCTGAGCCGCTACGGGAACGACCTGCAAAACGGCTTGCTGGAAGCCGACTACATCGTGGTGGAAATGGCCAACCAGATTCTGGGTGACCAGTGGCTGCCTGACTACGTGGAAGCGGCCAACTCAGGCGGCATTGAGCGCGTGCTGGTTTAAGGCGGGCAGGGCACAATGGCGTTTCCAGATTTATAGCCGCTTACGGCAGAGGTTCCTCATGGCAGGTTTGCAATCCGGCGCACCGACGCCCCAATCACTGGTCGTTCACAGCCAGTCCAAAGTGCTGGAAGTGTCTTTTTCAGATGGCTCCGAGTTTCGGATTCCGTTTGAACTTATGCGTATTTATTCGCCGTCCGCAGAGGTTCAGGGGCATGGGCCGGGGCAGGAAGTACTGCAGACCGGTAAACGCAACGTTGATCTGGCCGCATTGGAGCCGGTTGGCAATTACGCGGTGCAACCCACCTTCTCGGACGGACACGATTCCGGAATTTTTTCCTGGGATTACCTTTACTTTCTGGGTTCACAACAAGACAAGCTTTGGGATGAGTACGCTTCGCGTCTGGCAGCAGCGGGTGTGGATCGGGATGCGGTCATGCCTGAAAAGGCTAGTCATGGATGTGCGAGCCACTAACATGTCTTCAACCCATTTCGGATTTGAATCAGTTGACGAGGCCGACAAGGCGCGTCGCGTGCGTGGCGTGTTTGACTCGGTGGCGTCCAAATACGATTTGATGAACGACCTGATGTCTGTGGGGTTGCACCGTGTCTGGAAGGCTTTTACCGTGAAGGTGGCCAATCTTCATGAAGGGGATCGCGTACTGGACATCGCGGGCGGGACAGGGGATCTGGCTTTGGCGTTTTCCAGAAAGGTGGGCAAAACTGGTCAGGTGGTGCACACGGACATCAATGAGGCCATGTTGCGCACGGGTCGAGATCGTTTGCTGAATGAAGGCGTTTCGTTGCCAACCGTGGTGTGTGATGCGGAAAAACTGCCCTTTTCCAGCAATTACTTCGATCTGGTCAGCGTAGCCTTTGGACTGCGCAACATGACCGACAAGGACATGGCGTTGTCAGAAATGAACCGGGTGCTGAGACCTGGCGGTCGGTTGCTGGTGCTGGAATTCTCGAAAGTAGCCAAACCGCTGGAGAAGGCGTACGACTGGTACTCCTTCAAAGTGCTACCCGGGTTGGGCAAGCTGGTTGCTGGAGATGATGCAAGTTATCGTTACCTGGCGGAGTCCATCCGCATGCATCCAGGGCAGGAGGAACTCAAAGGCCTTATGAAAAATAATGGCTTTGGTCATGTGGATTACCACAACCTCACTGGCGGCATGGTGGCATTGCATGTTGGAATCAAGTGCTGATATGTTTTTGGCACTGAAGGATTAGATGATGGTTTCGGAGGCATTATGAAAATATGGTCATTGATTTTGACGCTGGTGATGGTCATGGCAAGCGTGGATGCCGAGGCCGCCCGTCGCATGGGTGGGGGCCGGTCGTTTGGCAAGCAGTCCAGCAACGTCACTCAGCGGGAAGCAACCCCTGCGTCGCCTGCTGCGCCAACTCAAAACGCCACGAACTCCGCAGTCAAACCAGCTGGCGCTGCGCCCGCTGCAGCAACGGCGCCGAAGCGGCCGTGGGGGGCCATGTTGGGCGGTCTGGCCGCTGGTCTGGGTTTGGCATGGCTGGCCAATTCTCTCGGATTGGGTGAGGCATTCGGCCAAATCATCATGTTCGCTTTGCTGGCGATGGTGGTGGTGATGGTCATTGGCTGGTTCATGCGTAGCCGAAAACCTGCATCGAACCAGAATGCAGCACCTTTTGCATTTCAGGGTGCTGGCACGGGTGGTGCGCCGGTATCCGACGTCAAACTTTACCGTCCCGAAAACGTGGGAAATGACGCGTCGGCACGCCCTTGGGAGCGCAGTAGTGCGATGGCGTTCGAGACGCCTGGCATGTCGGGTAGCTCAGGGTCAATGATTGGATCGGCACTGTCCGGGTCGCAAACTTGGGGTATCCCCGCCGGATTTGATGCAGAAGGCTTTCTAAAGGCTGCCAAAACCAACTTTGTGACTCTACAGGCGGCTTGGGATAAATCGGATATTCATTCGCTACGGGCCATGATGACCGATGAGATGCTCAAGGAGATCCAGTCCCAGCTGGCTGAGCGTGAGGCGCACACCGGCGGCCCGGTGAACCATACAGATGTCGTCATGATTGATGCCAAATTGCTGGGTATTGAAGACTTGGGTGATGACTACATGGCCAGCGTGGAATTCTCGGGCATGATTCGAGAAGAACCTTCAGCCAGCCCGAATCCCTTCCGCGAGGTCTGGAACATGACGAAGCCCAAGGATGGCGCCAGCGGCTGGCTGGTGGCAGGGGTTCAAGCCCTGCAATAGAAACCCCCGCTGCAAGCTGGTGATAATCGGGGACTATGGCAACACAGTCCCCTTTTTCTTTGCTTGAGGAGTTTCTGCAGAAACTCAGCACCAGTTTTCAACCTCCAGACTGGGCCGTCCACGAGACCCAGCGACGTATCGTTCTGCTGCTGAACCATGTGCTGATGCAGGAGCCGGAGGCCATGGCCCGCCTGATTCGTCAAAAAGGCCGGACTGTGATGGTGAACTGGCGGTCTGTTCATCTCAAGTTGATGGTTACGCCAGCGGGCTTACTGGACCTGGCAGAGGCGCAGGCGGCACCTGATTTGACTTTGGCGGTCACCGAAGAGTCGGCTGTCGCGCTGGTCCAGGCGGCTCTTCGTGGAGACAAGCCAGCCGTGCGCATTGAGGGCGACGTTCAACTGGCTGCCGAAGTCAACTGGCTGGTTGATCACGTTCGCTGGGATCTGGAAGAGGATCTGTCAAAAATTATCGGTGATGCGCCCGCCCATGCCGCGGCGGAAGCGTTTCGGGGTATGGCTCAGGCATTGAGGGGATTTATCGGCGGTAGCAAGACATGACACGGCTATTCCGCGGTGCTTTTATTGTCTGGGTCGTCCTGCGGTACGGGCTGGATGAACTGTTCCTTACCAGTTTTCAGAAACCGTGGCTGCGATTGCTGGCACGGATTGTTTCAGTAGGACGCAATCTGCAGGCCCCCCGAGGGCAGCGTCTGCGTGAAGCCCTGGAGCGGCTGGGCCCCATTTTTGTCAAATTCGGGCAGGTGTTGTCTACCCGGCGGGATCTGATGCCGGTTGATATTGCAGATGAATTGGCGCGTCTGCAGGATCGTGTTCCGCCTTTCCGGTCTGACCTCGCTGTTGCCTCCATAGAAAGAGCTTTGCGCAAACCCTTGAGTGAGATATTTGTATCGTTCGAACAGGTGCCAGTGGCCAGCGCATCCATTGCACAGGTACATTTTGCCGTTCTGAAGGACCGTTCCGGGCGCAACCGCGATGTGGCCGTCAAGGTGCTCCGCCCCGGCATGCTGCCGGCCATTGAGAAAGATCTGAGCCTGATGCGCATGATGGCCGGATGGGTGGAGAGTCTTTCGGCGGACGGCAAGCGCCTCAAGCCGCGTGAAGTTGTTGCCGAGTTTGACAAATACCTTCACGATGAGCTGGATCTGGTGCGGGAAGCGTCCAGCGCAGCCCAGTTGCGGCGCAATATGGCAGGTCTTGACCTGGTACTGATTCCCGAAATGCTGTGGGACTACTGCGCCACCGAGGTCATCGTGATGGAACGCATGGAAGGCATTTCCATCAATCAGGTTGACCGATTGCGGGAGGCGGGGGTGGATATTCCCAAGTTGGCACGGGATGGTGTCACACTGTTTTTTACGCAGGTTTTTCGGGATGGTTTTTTTCACGCCGACATGCACCCCGGCAACATTCAGGTGAGTGTGGCGCCAGCGACTTTCGGACGCTATATCTCGCTGGATTTCGGCATTGTGGGCACACTCACCGAGTCTGACAAAGAGTATCTGGCGCACAACTTTGTAGCCTTCTTCCGGCGGGACTACAAGCGGGTGGCCCAGTTGCACATCGAATCGGGATGGGTTCCGGCGGGCACCCGCGTGGATGAACTCGAAGGAGCCATCCGTTCAGTCTGTGAACCCTATTTTGATCGTCCGTTAAAAGAGATTTCTCTGGGCATGGTGTTGATGCGGTTGTTTCAGACGTCACGCCGATTTCACGTTGAGATCCAGCCACAACTGGTGTTGCTGCAAAAAACGCTCCTGAATATTGAAGGGCTCGCACGGGATCTGGACCCCGAACTTGACTTGTGGAGCACGGCGAAGCCGTTTCTTGAAAAATGGATGCTTGAGCAGGTTGGACCGCAAAAATTCATGGACAAGATGAAACAGGAGTCATCAGCCTATGCCAGGTTTCTGCCTGAACTACCCCGCCTGTTGCACGAGTATCTGAGTCACCGGCGGCGTGGAAATGAGCGGGGCCTGGAAGACCTGCTCGTCGAGCAAAAACGGACAAACAAGCTCTTGCAAGGGCTGATTTACGGTGGCATTGGCTTTGCATTGGGGTTGGTTGCCATGCAAATCCTGATTCGCGTGCGCCTGTAGGCTGATTTGCCAGCCTTGAATTGAGGCTGCCAGCCTATAATTAAAGGTTTTGCACTCCCATCAACGCCCTTACTAACGCCATGCCAATTTACGCTTATAAATGCGAGTCATGCGGGCTCGCCAAGGACGTGCTGCAAAAGATGTCTGACACGCCATTGACCGATTGCCCCGGTTGTGGTGCGCCCACGTTCAAAAAACAACTCACTGCTGCAGGTTTTCAGCTGAAGGGTTCGGGCTGGTATGTCACGGACTTCAAGGGTGGGGCGGCGGGCGCGACTGCGCCCGCTTCAGGTTCTGAAGGCGGCAAGATGGAGTCTGGCGCAGCAACCCAAAATGCCGGTCAAGGCGACTCAGGCGCTACTGGAAAAATGTCAGAAAGTGGAGCCCCGGCCGCCAAAATGGAATCGACACCTGCCTCCCCCGGCGCGGGTTCTTCTTCATCCGATACGGCCAAGTGAAGACATTCATGGATTCATTTCGGAAATGGTTGCTGGCCGGCCTCCTGGTCATTGTCCCGATCGGTATCACGGTCTGGGTGCTGGAGTGGGTTATCAGTACGCTGGACAAGACGTTGCTGATTCTCCCGGCCAGCTGGCATCCTGACCAGTTGATCGGCTTCCATATCCCTGGCTTTGGTGTTTTGCTGGCGCTGGCGATTTTGCTGGCGCTGGGTGCAACCGCCAGCAACTTCTTTGGCAACAAGCTGGTGAACTGGTGGCATGCACTGTTGAACCGCATTCCCATCGTGCGATCGATCTATTCTGGCGTCAAGCAGGTGTCAGACACATTGTTTTCCGAGTCAGGTAATGCATTTCGCAAAGCCGTGCTGGTTCAGTGGCCGCGTGAAGATGTCTGGACCATTGCCTTCGTAACCGGCAGCCCGGGTGGAGACGTTGTCAACCATTTGCAGGGTGACTACCTGAGCGTTTACGTCCCGACAACACCCAACCCTACCGGTGGCTACTTCGTGATGCTGAAGACCAGCGAATGCATCGAACTCAAAATGAGCGTTGACGAGGCGCTCAAATACATCGTTTCGATGGGCGTCGTGGTTCCCTATGCCCACGTACCAACCCTGATCAAATAACCTGTTTGCACTCAACCTGACGAAGTGCAGCTTCTGAAAAGAGAAAAAGAATGTCCATGCGTTCCCATTATTGCGGTCTGGTAACCGAAGCCCTGTTAGGCCAAACTGTATCCCTGTGCGGCTGGGTCAATCGCCGTCGGGATCATGGCGGCGTGATCTTCGTGGACCTGCGCGACCGTGAAGGCTATGTTCAGGTGGTTTGTGATCCTGACCGTGCAGAGATGTTCAAGGTGTCGGAAGGTTTGCGCAATGAGTTTTGCGTACAGGTCAAAGGCCTGGTTCGTGCCCGGCCGGAAGGCACCACCAACGATAGCCTGAAGAGCGGCAAGGTAGAGGTGCTGTGCCACGAAATGATTGTGCTCAACCCTTCAGTTACACCACCCTTCCAGCTTGACGACGATAACCTCAGTGAAACTACGCGTCTCACGCACCGAGTGCTGGATTTGCGTCGCCCCTACATGCAAAACAACCTGATGCTGCGTTATCGGGTATCCATGGAAGTGCGCAAATTTCTCGATGCCAATGGGTTCATCGACATCGAGACGCCGATGCTGGGTAAGTCCACGCCCGAAGGCGCGCGCGATTACCTGGTGCCCAGCCGTGTCCATGATGGCCACTTCTTTGCCTTGCCACAGAGCCCCCAACTGTTCAAACAGCTGTTGATGGTGGCGGGTTATGACCGCTACTACCAGATCACCAAGTGTTTCCGTGACGAAGACTTGCGTGCTGATCGGCAACCGGAGTTCACACAGATTGATATTGAAACCTCATTCCTCACCGAAGAAGAAATTCGCGACATGTTCCAGGGCATGATCAAGACGGTATTCAAGAACACCATGAGTGTGGACTTGGGTGAGTTTCCGGTGATGGCTTATTCAGAGGCGATGCAGCGTTATGGTTCTGACAAGCCTGACTTGCGTGTCAAGCTCGAATTTACTGAAGTAACCGACGTGATGACCGACGTGGATTTCAAGGTCTTCGCGGGTGCCGCAACCATGAAGGGCGGTCGTGTGGTGGCCCTTCGCGTGCCAGGTGGTGCCAGGGAAGCTGGCGGCTTGACCCGCAGCGAAATCGACGCCTACACCGAGTTTGTCAAGATTTATGGTGCCAAGGGGCTGGCCTACATCAAGGTCAATGAGCTTGCCAAGGGCCGTGATGGCCTGCAGTCGCCCATCGTCAAGAACATCCATGACAAAGCCATCGCGGAGGTGCTGACGCGCACAGGTGCTCAGGATGGTGATCTGATATTCTTTGGAGCAGACAAGGTCAAGATCGTCAATGATGCCATCGGCGCCCTGCGTATCAAGATTGGTCACAGCGAATTTGGCAAAAAGAACGGCCTGTTCGAGGCTGGCTGGCGTCCGATGTGGGTGGTCGATTTCCCGATGTTCGAATTTGACGACGAGGCCCAGCGCTACACCGCCACGCACCACCCGTTTACTGCGCCCAAGGACGGGCACGAAGACTGGATGGTTAATGCTCCCGAGAAATGCATTTCCAAGGGCTACGACATGGTGCTCAACGGTTGGGAAATGGGTGGCGGCTCTGTGCGTATTCACCGGGCTGATGTGCAGCAAAAGGTGTTTGACGCGCTCAAAATCACACCAGAGGAAGCCCAGGACAAGTTTGGATTCCTGCTGGATGCGTTGCAGTATGGTGCGCCTCCGCACGGCGGACTGGCGTTTGGACTGGATCGCATTGTGACCTTGATGACTGGCGCCGAGTCCATCCGTGATGTGATTGCCTTCCCCAAGACGCAACGTGCCCAGGACTTGCTGACGCAGGCTCCCAGCATGGTGGACGAAAAGCAGCTTCGCGAGTTGCATATCAAGCTTCGCAACGTGGACCTGCAAAAGGCAACCTGAGGTCTTCCCGGGAGAGTGCTGCAATGGCTCCCGCAACCAGCTACAAGATCCCCCAGTCTGTACTGGTGGTGATTTACACACCGGCACTGGAGGTGCTGCTGATCCGTCGAGCGGACGCAGATGAGTTCTGGCAGTCTGTCACTGGCAGCAAAGACAGCGAGGCAGAAGATTTTCACAGCACGGCCGTGCGGGAAGTCATGGAGGAAACCGGCATCAATTGCGGTGCAACAGAACCGCTGGCCACCGGCCTGCGGGACTGGCAGCTTGAAAACATCTATGAGATTTATCCGCAGTGGTTGCATCGCTATGCCCCCGGAGTGACTCGCAACACGGAGCATCTGTTTGGCCTTGAGATGCCTGAGCCGGTGGCAGTACGGCTTAGCCTGCGTGAGCACACAGACTTTTTGTGGCTTCCGTACCGGCAAGCCGCAGAAAAATGCTTCTCACCGTCCAACGCCGAGGCGATACTGATGCTTCCCCGGTTTGCAGGGAACCCTTAACGCGCATCTGAGAGAAACTGGACGCCATGACGACGCTTCGTGTTGCCACCTACAACATCCACAAAGGCGTGCAGGGTTTCGGCCCCAAGCGACGGCTGGAGATTCACAACCTGGGCCACGCGGTGGAGCAACTGGATGCTGACATCATTTGCCTGCAGGAAGTGCGCAAGGTTCATCGTCGCGAGGAGCAGTATTTCACGCGCTGGCCCGATATGCCTCAAGCTGATTTTCTTGCGCCCGAAGGTTATGAAGCTGTTTATCGCACCAATGCGGTGACGCGCCATGGCGAACACGGCAACGCCATGTTGTCGCGCTGGCCGGTAATGATGCACCAGCACGAAGACATGTCGGATCACCGGTTTGAGCAGCGTGGCCTGCTTCACTCGGAAGTTCTGGTAGACGGCCAGTCAGTTCATGTGGTGGTGGTTCATTTGGGCTTGATTAAAGCCAGTCGGGCGCGGCAGGTGGCGCAGTTGCAGCGCTACATCGCGCGGGAGATTCCTGAAACAACGCCTCTGCTTGTCGCAGGTGACTTCAACGATTGGGGTAATCTTGTGCACACTGCTTTTGCAACGGTGGGCCTGACATCGTTTCAGGCTTCCCAGCATCCGACATTCCCAGCTCGTCTGCCTCTCGTGCAACTGGATCATGTTTTTGGCAGAGGACTGAACCCGCTCACGGTGCATGTGCCGCGCGGGCGTATCTGGTGGCAAATGTCTGACCACTTGCCATTGATTGCCGAATTTGGCTTCCCGAAACAAGGCAAAGGCCGATGACCTCATTGTCGGGTGGCCATCAGCTGCAATTGCTTGAGAGCGGGGGTGAGTTTTTCCCGGCGTTGATCCTGGCCATCGATCAGGCAAAACGTGAAGTCCGGCTGGAGACCTACATTTTCGATTTCACGGGTGCAGGAATTGACGTCGCGCTGGCGCTGGAGCGCGCGGCCATGCGCGGGGTGATCGTATTTCTGGTGATGGACGGCGTGGGTACCCCCCGTTTGCCACCCCAATGGGCTGAACGCTTTGACCGGGCCGGTGTGAAGTGGCGCATTTTTGCACCACTGGGCAAGCTGGGCTTGCTGATTCCCAGCCGCTGGCGGCGCCTGCATCGCAAATTGTGCGTGGTAGACGGGCTGCAGGCGTTTTGTGGCGGCATCAATGTGCTGGATGATTGGCATGATCCCAACCATGGGCCTCTGACGGCGCCCAGGTTTGATTTTGCGGTGCGCGTGACGGGCCCTTTGGTACAGGATGTGCATCAGGCCCTGACTTTGTTTTGGACCCGTATGGAGGTCAGCCGAACCGTGCGGCAACCAGACCTGCAGGCGGCATGGCAGTCCCTGCATGAGATTGTTGCCACGGAATGGCATGCCCACAGGCATGACAAACCGATGGAGCCCGGGGCGACACCCCACGGGGGGGCCAGAGCACGTGCCCGTCTGGTCCTGCGTGACAATGTTCGTAATCGGACCCGTATCGAGCGTAGTTACCGGCAAGCCATTGGGGAAGCGCGGCAGGAAATCGTCATTGCCAATGCCTATTTTCTGCCGGGGGCCAAGCTGCGCAAAGCCCTGATTCACGCAGCCGGGCGCGGTGTGAGGGTGCGCCTGCTGTTGCAGGGTCGCTATGAATATTTCATGCAGTACCACGCGGCCAGACCGGTTTATGGCGCTTTGCTGGCTGCCGGTGTGGAGATAACCGAGTACGCCCCCAGCTTCCTTCACGCCAAAGTGGCGGTGATTGATGGGCGGTGGGCGACGGTGGGCTCATCCAATCTGGATCCCCTGAGCCTGTTGCTGGCACGCGAGGCCAATGTGCAGGTTGAGGACACGGCATTTGCTGCCGATTTGCATCAAAAACTGGAGCGGGCGATTGCGCAGGACGGTCACCGTGTCGATCCCGCAGAATATGCCAACCGCCCATGGCAGATGCGAATAAGGGACCGCGCGGCTTTCGCCCTGATGCGACTGGCGTTGTTCCTGAATGGTAGCCGCTACTAAAATAATAGCTGCTTACGCATATTCCACGTGGTCTAAAGGGTAAAAACCCTATGAACCAATCGCTGGTAATATTCGTCCATGTTAATGAAAACTCCCAATTCCATGAACTCAACCGATGAAGACATTGGTATACCGGTGTCTGTAAAGATACGTCAGCGGCTGGTGGCGTCCCGCAAGCGCTTCAATGCCAATGACAATATCGCCGAATTCATCGAACCGGGCGAGCTCGAAAAACTGCTCGACGAAGTGGAAGAGAAGATGAAGGGCGTGCTCAGCAGCCTGGTCATCGACACCGAGCGGGATCACAACACCGACAACACGGCGCGGCGTGTTGCCAAGATGTATGTGAACGAGGTTTTCAAGGGGCGGTATGCCAAAGCGCCAGAGATCACCGAATTCCCCAATGCCGAGCACCTCAATGAACTCATGATCGTGGGGCCTATCACAGTGCGCAGTGCCTGTAGCCACCATTTTTGCCCGGTGATCGGCAAGATCTGGATTGGCGTGCTGCCCAACGAACACACCAATGTGATCGGGCTGTCCAAATATGCCCGCCTCGCCGAATGGATCATGGGGCGCCCCCAGATTCAGGAAGAGGCCGTGGTGCAGCTGGCAGACCTGATCCAGCAGAAAACCCAACCGGATGGGTTGGCCATCGTCATGGAGGCCAGCCACTATTGCATGGCGTGGCGAGGGGTGAAAGACATGGACAGCAAGATGATCAACTCCGTCATGCGGGGTACTTTCCTGAAGGACTCCAATTTGCGTCGTGAATTCCTGTCACTCATTCCGGGAAGGGGCTGAAATCATGCTGGTACGTCTTCTTTACGCGAGCCGTGCGCTGGATACCAGTGCCGAGGCAATCGACACCATCCTGTCGCAGTCGCGCCAGTCCAACCCGACGTGCGGCATTACCGGCATCCTCTGTTATGGCGGGGGCATCTTTTTGCAGGCCATTGAAGGCGGACGCATGGCGGTCAGTGAGCTGTATGGTCACATCCAGAAAGATCCCCGCCACAAGGATGTGGTGTTGCTGCACTACGAGGAGATCTCGGAGCGACGTTTTGGTGGCTGGACCATGGGATTGGTCAACATGTCCAAGATCAATACCTCTATCTTGCTGAAATACGCTGAGAGGCCCGAACTGGACCCCTATGCGGTGTCTGGCAGGGTTTCATTGGCGCTTCTCGAAGAGTTGATGGCTACCGCCTCCATCATCGGGCGGGCGTAGCGCTATTCGTGCGTCCAGCCGGATGGTGGGCTTGCCATGACGCTACTGATGGGCTGTGACTTCACCAGCCGCCCAACGAACAAAAAACCGATTGTTTTGGCCCTTGGCGCCTCACAAAATGGGCGTGTCCAGCTATCGAAATTGGAGCGCCTGAATTCCCTGACAGCGTTTGAGGCATGGTTGAATCTGAACGCAGACTGGCTTGGCGCGCTGGATCTCCCGTTTGGCTTGCCGCGAGAACTGGTCGAGGCGCTGGCCTGGCCAATGCAATGGGATGCATGCATTCGCCACTACAGTGGCCAGAGCCGGGCTGATATTCGTGCCACATTCGCCGCATTTTGTAATGCGCGACCTGCAGGCGGAAAGTTCGCGCATCGCGCCACAGACGTCCCGGCTGGCTCCAGCCCGTCAATGAAATGGGTGAACCCGCCCGTTGCCTACATGTTGCACGCTGGTATTCCGTTGTTACTGAAGTCGGGAGCCCACCTTCCGGGATTGCATCCGGGTGACACACGCCGCGTGGCGCTGGAGGGCTACCCCGGTTTGCTGGCCCGGGAAGTTCTGGGCAACCGGAGTTACAAGAGCGATGACAAGGCAAAACAGACACCAGAGCGGTTGATTGCGCGCAAAGACCTGCTGGGCGCACTGGAGCATGGGCAGACGCGTTTGGGTCTTCGCCTGAAGCTCTCCCCTGCGCAGCACGACGCGTTGGTGGATGATGCCAGTGGTGATTCACTCGACGCGGTGTTGTGCCTGCTGCAGGCGGCATGGGCCAAAGCCCTGGGTGCGCCTTGGTACGGATTGCCAGAGACGATGGATCCGCTGGAGGGCTGGATCGTCACTGCCTGATTGAGCAGGTTTCATGGACTAACGCGGGATGACAGTGTCCATCACTTTGGTTGCCAATTGCGATATCGCGAGACCGGCAGGGCAACCCGGCATGGTTTGCATCAGTAACTGGCGCCGCATCACGGCTTGGCGCACCATGGGATCCGCGGGAATGTCCCCAAGGTGAAGCAGCTTGACGCCCTGTCCTGATTCCGGCGTCACAAAACGGTCGAGAACTTGCTGCAGTTGCGCCGTGATGGCCCGGCCGTCACCCAACCGCGCAGTCTGATTGACGATGAGGCGAACGGTTTTTCGTGCCTGTTGTCCAACCAGAACCTTGATGGTGGCATAGGCATCGGTCAATGAAGTTGGCTCCGGTGTTGCCACAACCAGTACCTCGGATGCCAGTGATACAGCAAACAAAACCACGTCAGAAATTCCGGCACCGGTATCCAGCAGCAGCACGTCGTAGTGGGGTATCAGTCCACTCACAATTTTAAGAAAATCGTCACGCACTTCTGGTGTCAGGCGGGAATACTCGACCATCCCTGATCCGGCCAGCAAGACTGAAAACCCGCCAGGGGCCTTGATGATGGCCTGTTCCAGTTTGGCCTTGCCTGTGAACACATCGTGCAGGGTGATCTTGGGATACAGGTTAAGCACCACGTCCAGATTGGCCAGCCCCAGGTCTGCGTCCAGCACCAATACGCGCTGGCCGCGTTTGGCCAATGCAGCGGCCAGATTGGCCGAGACAAAGGTCTTGCCCACACCACCCTTGCCGCTGGTAACGGCCAGTACTTTGCCAAAAGGTGCCACAGGCAATGTGGATGGTTTCGGGTTTTCCGGGCTGGATGGCTGAATTTCACTCATGGGTTTACCTTTTGCGCGGCGCTATGCGTGCTATCACCATTGACTGCCTCGATCCAGGCAGGATCGCCCAATGCGAGGTGACCGAACAACATGTTTTTCTCTTCAGCACTGACAGAAATGACTTGCTGATGGTCCAGACATACCCGGTTACGGCCTTCCGATTTGGCCCGATACAGCTGCAAGTCCGCCCGTTCGGTCCACAAGGTTGTTGTTGACCTCACCCACTCGGGCGCATAGGCGCCACCCATGCTGACGGTCACGTGGAGCGTGACCAACGGTGAAATACTGATGGACAATGCCTCGACGGCACGACGAATTCGTTCTGCGACGGCTGCGCCAAAAGACACCTGGCAGTTCGGCAAAACTACCGCAAACTCTTCGCCACCGTAGCGGGCTACGGTATCCATGGGCCTCACACAACCCTCCAGGCATTTGGCGATGGCTTGTAGCACCTGGTCACCGGCCTGATGGCCGTGCGTGTCATTCACTTTCTTGAAGTGGTCTATATCCAGCATCAGCAACAAGGCGGATTCTCCGGAACGGGCGACAACCTCAATGCCGCGCTCCAACACCGTGTGGAACTGGCGCCGGTTGGCCAGGCCCGTGAGCGGATCCTTGAGCGAGAGCTCGCACAGGCCATCGATGACGCCCTGCAGATATTCAATGGAAGACTCTTGCGGGGGCACCAGACTGTCCACCGTGCCGCCGTGTTTCAGCAGGGCCAGCGCATCGCCCAGTCGCAGATCATGCAGACTGACGGGAGAAGGGATAGTTGAGTCGGCCACAGGGCAATTGGGATAGGATCGCGGAAAGTCTAACAGGACGTACTGCCGCCTAGTACGGGAAATCAGGTCTATTTCCCGGGCATTATTTGAGCTACGCCGTGACCGGGTGTTGCCGGTTGGCATTTGGAAGTTTTGATGCAATTGTTACCGCGCTGGATCGCGAATTACCTGCAAGAACGTTCACTCGATCACTGGATCAAGACGGTGATTGTCACGGTGCCGGACGTTTCCCGGACGTTGTCCTGGGCGCCGGCATGAAAGCGCTCAAGTTGATGGCGGTTGCCAACAAGGCAAAACTGTTTCACTATTTGACGGCGCTTTGGCTGTTGTTGAAAGATTCACGCACACCGCTGGCCGCCAAACTGGTGGCTGGCGTTGTCGTCGCCTACGCGCTTAGCCCCATTGACCTGATCCCGGATTTCATCCCGGTGCTGGGTCTGCTCGACGATGTCATCCTGGTCCCGCTGGGCGTGGCGCTGGCAGTCAAACTGGTGCCCCCACCGTTATGGGCAGAAATGCGGCAGCGTGCTGACGGTTTTCAGGGTCGTTTACCCAAAATGATGTGGGGGTTGTTGATCGTCGTGGCCATCTGGCTCATGCTGCTGGCTGCCTTCATTTACTGGCTGGTGCATTCGGTTCTCAACGCATGAGAAATTGCCTGTTGGCATTCGCTGCCGCTTTCGCCGCGTGCTCGGCCTGTTCAGCAGGGCCCTGGCAGGGAGTCGTGACCCGGGTTGCCGACGGCGACACGCTCTGGGTGCGTCCGGTCAACGGCGGCAAGCCCCGCAAGCTGCGGATAGATGGCATCGATGCGCCAGAGATATGCCAAACTTGGGGTGAGAAGTCCAGGGAAGCCCTCTCAAGCCGCGTGCTGAATCAGACGGTGCTGGTGCAGGGGCGCCGCAAGGACAGTTATGACCGAACGTTGGCCAGCCTCAAGTTCAGGGGTGAAGACATGGGCGACTGGATGGTGTCCCGCGGTTACGCGTGGTCTTATCACTACCAGCGCCAGGTTGGACCCTATCCCGAACAGGAGACACAGGCGAGGGCGGCACGTCGTGGCCTGTTTGCCCATTCGCCAGCAATCCGGCCCAGGGAATTTCGGAGAAAACACGGCCCCTGTCAGTGACGTGAGCCACAAACCGGGCAGGAGGTGTTGCGCGGCAGACGGATGTCGTTCCACTCCATGGAGCGGCCATCCAGCATCAGCAGGCGACCAGCAATGGATTCGCCCGCACCGCTGAGCAGTTTCAGTGCTTCTGCAGCCTGCATGGACCCAATGATGCCAACCAGCGGCGCAAAAACGCCCATCGTCGAGCAGCGGGCTTCTTCAAAGTTGGCATCTGGCGGGAAAATGCAGGCGTAACAGGGTGACCCGGTATCCCGGGTGTCATACACACTGATTTGTCCGTCGAAACGAATGGCCGCACCCGATACCAGAGGTTTGCGATGTTTCACGCAAGCAGCATTGACTGCCTGTCGCGTTGAAAAATTGTCGCAGCAGTCCAGAACCACATCGGCCTGGGCAACCAGTGCGTCCAGCATAGGGGCATCGGCTCGAGCCTGAATGGTTGATACAACAACTTCAGTGTTGATTGCGGCAATAGCAGCCTGGGCAGATGTCACCTTGGGTTGGCCTACGCTGGAAAGCGTGTGCGCAATTTGCCGCTGCAGGTTGGTCAGATCGACCGTATCGTCGTCAACCAGTGTGATGTGCCCGACACCCGCAGACCCAAGGTAAAGCGCTACCGGCGAGCCCAAGCCTCCCGCGCCAATAACCAGCGCCCTGCCACCAGAGATTTTTTCCTGCCCCTCAATGCCAATCTCGTTCAGCAGAATATGGCGCGAATAGCGCAGAAGCTGATCATCGGTCATGGAGCCGCCGCGTAAGTCCTGCCGCTCTAGTTTTCCTTGACCTCTTCCTTGCGCTCGGTCAGTGTCTTGCTGACCATGACGGGGCGGCCCTTGAGTTTGTTGATGGCTTGCAGCAGTGGAAAATCCTTGTCAGAGCCAAATTCAGGCAGTCGACGTTCAGCTGCCGGTTTTTTGGCTTCTTCTTCCAGCTTTTTCAGGGCTTCGTCACGCGCTTTTTCACGAGCTACATCTTTTTTCTCAATGCCCTGGCCGCTGTTGAGGTGTTTTTCCAGGTCCGCTTCACGGGTGCGCAGAGCCGCGAACAGGTTACCCTCTTCGGTTTCATCCACCATGACGTCCGGCACGATACCCTTGGCCTGGATCGAGCGTCCACTTGGGGTGTAGTAACGCGCGGTTGTGATCTTGAGTCCTGTGTCAGGTCCCAGCGGGCGGACGGTCTGGACAGACCCCTTGCCAAAAGTCTGGTTACCCATGATCACGCCACGTTTGTAGTCCTGCAAAGCGCCTGCAACGATTTCACTGGCAGACGCCGAGCCTTCGTTGACCAGAACCACCAGCGGGATGGTTTTGAGGCTGGCAGGGATGCGCTTCAGGGGGTCGGCCCCGCCTCGACGCTGATAAAACTCAGGCGATGCCTTGTAGGTGAATTTGCTGTCAGCCAATTGCCCATTGGTGGAGACCACCGTGACATTTTCCGGCAGGAAAGCTGCCGATACCGCGACCGCAGCATCCAGCAGACCACCCGGATCGTTGCGTAGATCCAGCACCATCCCTTTCAGGTTAGGGTCCTGTTTATAAATCTCCTCCACCTTGCGCGCGAAGTCTTCCACCGTGCGCTCCTGGAACTGGCTCAGGCGAATCCAGGCGTAACCCGGCTCCATCACCTTGCCGCGTACCGATTGCGTACGGATTTCCTCACGCGTGATCGTGACCGGGAAGCTGCGGTTTTCATCTTTGCGGAAGATGGTGAGGATGACCTTGGTATTGGGCTCGCCGCGCATGCGTTTGACGGCTTCGTTCAGCGGCAGGCCCTTGACTGCGGTGTCATCAATCTTGGTGATCAGGTCATTGGTCTTGAGGCCAGCCCGGAATGCCGGTGAGCCTTCGATAGGTGTCACGACCTTGACCAGCCCGTCTTCCTGGGTGATCTCAATGCCCACACCGACAAAGCGGCCTGATGTGCCTTCGCGAAATTCCTTGAAAGACTTTTTGTCGAAATACTGCGAGTGTGGGTCCAGGCTGGCAACCATGCCGGTGATGGCTTCGGTAATGAGTTTTTTCTCATCTACCGGCTCCACGTAATCGGTCTTGACAATGCCGAACACCGAGGCCAACTGCTGCAATTCTTCCAGCGGCAGCGGAGCCAGCGTCCCGCGCGCAACCGTTTGAAGCGATACCGTGGTCAGTGCCCCGGCCACAACGCCCAGAGAAACCCAGCCAGCAATTTTCAGTTTTTGACCCATAAATCATCCTGTGCAGCAAAAACTGCCGCTTCAATATACACCTTGGAGACACGCATTGCCCCTCAGTTCCCCAACGTATGGGCTTTTGAGGGCAACCGCATGTTGCAATCGCCAAATTTGACTGGATTTACTCAGGCTTTACCTTGCGCCGCCACGGCGGCGGCGGCTTTGGCCGCTGCCTCGGCGTCGCCGAGGTAGTAATGCCGGATAGGCTTCAGATCCGCGTCCAGCTCGTAAACCAATGGTATGCCATTGGGAATGTTGAGACCCACAATGTCGTTATCAGCGATGTTGTCCAGGTATTTCACCAGCGCACGAATGGAATTGCCATGGGCGGCCACCAGAACGCGTTTACCAGCCTTGATGGCGGGCGCCATGGATTCTTTCCAGAAGGGAAGTACCCTTGCTACCGTATCCTTGAGGCATTCGGTCAGCGGTATCTGATCAGGTTGTAGCTTCGCGTACCGTACATCGCCACGCTCGCTGCGTGGGTCAGCAGGCTCCAGCGCCGGTGGCGGTGTATCGTAGCTGCGCCGCCAGACGAGCACCTGCGCATCACCGTATTGCCGGGCTATGTCGGCCTTGTTGAGCCCCTGCAGGGCGCCGTAATGGCGCTCGTTCAGGCGCCAGCTGTGAACCACCGGCAGCCAGGTGCGGTCCATTTCGTCCAGGCAGTGCCACAGCGTTCGCGTCGCGCGTTTGAGCACGCTGGTATACGCCAGATCAAAGTCATACCCTTCGCTTTTCAGCAGCCGCCCTGCATCTTTGGCTTGTTCAACCCCGGTGGGGGTCAAATCCACGTCAGTCCAGCCGGTGAAGCGGTTGTCAAGGTTCCACGTGGATTCGCCGTGGCGGACGAGAACAAGTTTGTGCATGGTTGGATTGATTTTGGGGGGAAGGCGAGCCCGCAGGCGCAGCGTAAGGCCCCATTCTATAAAATGATGGGTTTTACCGTTGGTTACAAGATTGGAATCTGTGTGAAATTCATTATCGATAACTGGATGCTGCTGGCCGTTGCGTTTGCTTCAGGCGCCATGCTGATATGGCCTGTAGTTCAGGGGGCTACCAATGCAGGTCTGAGCGCGGCAGGGGCCGTTCAGTTGATCAATCGCGAGAAAGCAGTCGTGATTGATGTGTGCGAGGCCTCGGAATATGCTGCCGGGCACGTGGGCGGCGCAAAGAATATTCCTCTGGGTCAATTGGAAGAAAAACTGCCGGGGCTGGTCAAGAACAAGTCTGTTCCCATCATTCTGGTGTGCCAAAGCGGCGCCCGCTCCGGGCGTGCGGTGGCGGTGGCGAAGAAGCTGGGCTACGAGCAAGTCCAGTCCCTCGGCGGTGGGCTCGGTGCCTGGCGCTCGGCCAGCCTGCCCATTGAAAAAGCTTGAATCGACCTGAAATAAATTTTTGAGGTTCTACATGCAAGCCGTCAAGATGTATACCACCGCCGTTTGTCCCTACTGCATTCGCGCCAAACAATTGCTTAATGCTCGTGGCGTCTCCGAGATTGAAGAGATTCGCGTGGATTTGCTGGCTGATGAGCGCTCCCGCATGATGGCGCTCACCGGCCGCCGCACGGTGCCGCAGATCTTCATCGGGCAGACGCATGTCGGTGGCTGCGATGATCTGATGGCGCTGGATGGGCGGGGTGCTTTGTTGCCCTTGCTCAATGGCGCCTGAGATAATTCATTCCAATTACTTCCCGCCGATGCCGGTCGTGATGTTCCGGCCCCGCTGGTTTTCAGCAACCGGGCCGGCTTTGTTTTAACCAGAAAGAGTTCCCATGTCTGACCAGCAAGACCCCGTTTTCCAGATCCAGCGCGTTTACCTGAAGGGAGCCTCCCTGGAGCAACCCAATTCACCAGCCATTCTGCTGGAGCAGGAGCAACCTTCGGTGGACATCCAGCTGGGCGTCAATGCATCCCCAGTGGCTGACGGCATTTTTGAAGTCACCGTCACGGCCACCGTGCAGACCAAAATCAAGGACAAAACCGTGTTTTTGATTGAAGCGCAGCAAGCTGGCATATTCGAGATCCGCAACCTGCCTGAAGAGCAGATGAGCCAGATCATGGGTATTGCCTGCCCGCAAATCGTATACCCCTACCTGCGCGGCAATGTGGCTGATCTGATCCAGCGCGGTGGTTTTCCGCCTGTGCATCTCTCGGAAATCAACTTCCAGGCGATGTATGAGCAGCAGCGCGCACAGGCTGACGACGATGCGCCACGCATCGTGACGCAGTAGGCTATTGAGCCTCAGCCCACGTATATTGGGCGCAAGTCGCTATGAATAAAGTAGCGTTATGAGGATTGCCATTCTGGGGGCTGGTGCTTGGGGAACGGCTCTGGCCGTGAGTGCCTGTCACAACACCAATGCCCGTCATGAGGTCCGTCTGTGGGCCCGCGATCCCGCGCAAACCACCGCGATGCTCGCCGAGCGGGAGAATGCCCGATACCTGTCCGGAGTGGCCTTACCCTCTCAGCTTGAGATTCGCACGGGTCCGCTTGGCCCGCTGGAAGTGGACCTGGTGGTAGTGGGCACACCCATGGCAGGACTACGCAGCATGTTGCAACAGCTGCGGGATTGCAGGAAACCTGTGGCGTGGCTGTGCAAGGGCTT
>ERZ795044.747-NODE-747-length-30362-cov-13.534662_pt1 | contig 30362 bp, 25 predicted proteins | sample MGYA00375128_ERZ795044 | MGnify/ENA primary metagenome ERZ795044 (study PRJEB30173, sample SAMN05720213) | anaerobic digester metagenome | isolation source: active sludge of municipal wastewater-treating anaerobic digesters | place: USA | collected 2014-12-22 ...
TCAAGCTGCTCGGCATCGCCCGCCGCCGCGAGAACGGCGTCGAGCTGCGCGTGCACCCCACGCTGATTCCGGCGAAGCGCCTCATCGCCAACGTCGAGGGTGCGATGAATGCGGTGCTGGTGCAGGGCGACGCCGTCGGCGCGACGCTCTACTACGGCAAGGGCGCGGGCGCCGAGCCCACCGCTTCGGCGGTGATCGCCGACCTGGTCGACGTCACCCGCCTGCACACCTCCGACCCCGAGCACCGCGTGCCCCACCTGGCCTTCCAGCCCGACCAGGTGCACGACGTTCCGGTGCTGCCGATCGAGGAGGTCGTGACCTCCTACTACCTGCGCATGCGGGTCGAGGACAAGCCGGGCGTGCTCGCCGACATCACCCGCATCCTGGCCGACAGCGGGATCTCGATCGAGGCGCTGATCCAGAAGCAGGCGGCCGAGGGCGAGGCGCACACCGACATCATCATGCTGACCCACCAGACCGCGGAAAAGAACGCCAATGCCGCCATCGTGCGCATCGAGGCGCTGCCCGTAGTGCAGGGCAAGGTCGTGAAGCTGCGTATGGAAGCGCTCTGAGCGCAGTTTCGAGTCGTGATCGAAGACGAGGCCGTGCCCCCGGGTGCGGCCTCTTGCGTTCACGTCATCCCGGGTCGCCATTGCTGCGACCTGGAAGGCAGGGAGGATTGGGGGACATGAAGAGCAAGGTGGATGAGGTCTTCGTCGGCAAGGTGCGCCTGCTGTCGATCGAGGGCGAGCGCAGCGGCATCGTCAAGTCGCCGGCCGCGGGCCCGGTCATGCTGACGCCGACCGGGCTGGAGGGCGACGAGCAGGCCGACCTGCGCCACCACGGCGGCCTCGAGAAGGCGCTGCACCACTATCCGGTCGAGCACTACGCGGTGCTGGCCGCCGAGTGGCCACAGTGCGCAGCCGCGCTGGGTGCGGGTTTCCTCGGCGAGAACATCAGCACGCACGGGCTGGACGAGCACGTGCTGTGCATCGGCGACGTGCTGCGCATCGGCGCGGCGCGCGTGCAGGTGAGCCAGACGCGCTCGCCGTGCTGGAAGATCGACCTGCGTCTGCAGGTCGAGGGCGCCTCGCGTTTCGTCGAGGCGGCGGGGATCACCGGCTGGTACTACCGCGTGCTGCAGCCGGGCAGGATCGCCGCGGGCGACACGATCGAGCTGCTCGAGCGTCCCAATCCCTGGCTCACGCTTGCCGACTACTGGGACACGGTGAGCGCGCACCGGCCCGATGCCGGGCTGCTCGCACGCATCGCCGGCGCGCCCGGGCTCGCCGGCGACAAGGCGACGCGCTGGCGCGAGCGTGCGGCGTGGCTGCGCGCGCAGGGGGGGTGAGGAAGTGGCCGGCGAGGCGGGCGCGCGCGTGGGCTGTGACGGGAGCTCCGGGCACGCGCGACACCACAGGCGTTTGCGCCTAGACTGAAGCACGGCGGCGCGCGCGAGGCGCGTGCCGCGATTCCCAACCCTTGCCTGCAGGACGCCTTCGCATGGCCTTCAAGCTCGCCGTCTTCACCGCCATTGTGGTTGCGATCGCCGTGCTCGGCGTCCGTGGCTATGTGGCGTCGGTGCGCGGCTTCGAGGCTGCGCGGGCATTGCGCGGGGAGGATCGGTCCGCGGATCCGGACGCGGACTGAACAGCCATCCGGCGCTGGCCGGCACCGAAGAGGAGGACAAGATGTCCGATCGCGTCTACAAGCTCGTCGAAATCGTCGGCACCTCGCACGAGAGCACCGATGCCGCCATCCGCAATGCGATCGAGACCGCTGCGCGCACAATCCGCCACATCGACTGGTTCGAGGTGGTGGAGACGCGCGGCCACGTGGTCGACGGCAAGGTCGCGCACTTCCAGGTCACGCTGAAGCTGGGCTTCCGGCTCGAGAGCGAGTGAGGCGAGTCGCGCCGCCGCGCCAGCTTGGCGTGCGGCGGTGCGGCCCGATACCCGCGCTCAGATCGCGGTGGCGCCGGTGATCTCGTGCAGGCGGGACAGCGTCGCACCGTCCAGGCGCAGTGCCTGGGCGAGCTGGCGCAGGTAGGCCGCCTCGGCCGGGGTGTCGAGTTCGATCGCGAGCAGCGAGGCGGCATAGACCTCGGCCGCCACCATCTCGTTGGGCACCTCGGCGACGAGCGCGGCGAGGTCGAGCGGGCGACGCAGTTCGGCGATCATGAACTGCTTCTCCTCCTCGCTCAGGCCGTCGGCGCCGATGCGGCCGACGATGCGCTGGATCTCGTCCTCGCTCACTTCGCCGTCGGCCTTGGCCGCCGAGATCATCGCGCGCACGATCAGCTCCGCGGTCGCGGGCTCGGTCATGGTTTCGAGTTCGGGGGCGGCGAAGCCCGCCGTGTCGGGTGCCATCGCGGCCTGCGCGCGGCGGCCGTCGGTCCAGTTCTTCAGCGCCGCCATCGCGATGGTGGCGAGGATGGCCATGCCGGCGTTGCCGCCGCCGCTGCGCGTGCCCGTGCCGCCCCCGGCGCTGCCTCCGAGCAGGCCGCCGAGCAGATCGCCCAAGCCGCCTCCGCTCGTGCTGCGGCCGCCACCGAGCGCGCCGCCGAGGATCTCGCCCAGGCCTCCCATCCCGCCCGCCGCGGAGCCGCCGCGGCCGCCGCCCAGCACGCCACCCAGCAGATCGCCCAGGCCGCCGCCCGCGCTGCCAGCTGTGCCGCCCGCCGCCTGTCCGCCGAGAATGCCTCCGAGCACGTCTCCGATACCGCCCGCGCCCATGGCGTGGTCGAGGCGCGAACGGCCCTGCTGGCCCATGCCTTGCTGAAGGATCTGGCCGAGGATGTTTCCGAGGTTCATGGCGGACTCCCGTTCATGATGTGAAGGTCCCATTGTATCGGTGTGCGGGCAGCGGGCGTCCTGCCCATCGCGGGCGCGTGCGGAGCTGCGGCGCGCGACGTCGTTCCCGCGTTCGGCGTCCGGGCTCCTCGCCGGGGTTGGGGTGTGCCGGCAAGCCGAATTCGTCCGCCGAATTCGTTAGAATCGAGCCTTTGCGCCGGACGGCGCGCGCCGACCACGTCACCCTGAAGGACTGCCCACGTGAAGTATCTCTCCACCCGCGGCCACGCCGGCCAGCCCGCCAACCCGGAGTTCTGCGACATCCTGCTCGGCGGCCTCGCCCCCGACGGCGGCCTCTACCTGCCCGAGACCTATCCGCAGGTGACGCGCGCCGAGCTCGACGCCTGGCGCGGCCTGTCCTACGCAGAGCTGGCGTTCGCGATCCTGTCGAAGTTCATCACCGACATCCCCGCCGTCGACCTGAAGGCGATCTGCGCCAAGACCTACACCGCCGAGGTCTATCGCCACGTGCGCGCGGGCGGCGACGCGCGCGACATCACTCCGGTGCACTGGCTGGAGAAGGATGCCGACGGCCGCGGCCGCCTCGGCCTGCTCGAGCTGTCCAATGGCCCGACGCTGGCCTTCAAGGACATGGCCATGCAGCTGCTCGGCAACCTCTTCGAATACGTGCTCGCGAAGCGTGGCGAGACCATCAACATCCTCGGTGCCACCTCGGGCGATACCGGCTCGGCGGCCGAGTACGCGATGCGCGGCAAGCACGGCGTGCGTGTGTTCATGCTGTCGCCGCACGGCAAGATGAGCGCCTTCCAGCGCGCGCAGATGTATTCGCTGCAGGACGACAACATCTTCAACATCGCCGTCACCGGCATGTTCGACGATGCCCAGGACATCGTGAAGGCGGTCTCCAACGATCACGCCTTCAAGGCCAGGCACAAGATCGGTGCAGTGAATTCGATCAACTGGGCGCGGGTCGCGGCGCAGATCGTGTATTACTTCAAGGGCTACTTCGCGGCCACGACGAGCAACGACGAGCAGGTCGCCTTCTGCGTGCCCTCGGGCAACTTCGGCAACATCTGCGCCGGCCACATCGCCCGCCAGATGGGCCTGCCGGTGGCGAAGCTGATCCTCGCCACCAACGAGAACGACGTGCTCGACGAGTTCTTCCGCAGCGGCGTGTATCGCCCGCGCAAGGCGGCCGAGACGCACGTGACCTCCAGCCCGTCGATGGACATCTCCAAGGCCTCGAACTTCGAGCGCTTCGTCTTCGACCTGGTCGGCCGCGACCCGAGCAAGGTGGCCGCGCTGTGGGCCGAGGTCGACGCCGGGCGCGCCTTCGACCTGTCCGGCACGGACGAATTCGCCCGCATCGGCGCGTTCGGCTTCGTGTCTGGCGCGAGCAGCCATGCCGATCGCCTGGCGACCATCCGCAAGGTGTACGAGCGCTACGGCGTGATGATCGACACCCACACCGCCGACGGCGTCAAGGTGGCCTGGGAGCGCGCCGCCGACGTACCTGCGGGCGTGCCGGTGCTGGTGCTGGAGACCGCGCTGCCGGTGAAATTCGCCGAGACCATCGTCGAGGCCCTTGGGCGCGAGCCGGAGCGTCCCGCAGACCTCGAAGGCATCGAGAAGCTGCCGCAGCGCGTCGAGGTGATGGCGCCCGACGCCGACGCGATCAAGCGCTTCATCGCCCAGCGCACCTGATCGCCGGGTCCCCGTCGGCGAGCGGGCCGGCGGGGACGCCGGGACGTAAACGAAGAAAAGCCCGCGAGCGATTCGCGGGCTTTTCTTCGTCGGACGCCGCCGTCGTCGGCGGGGCCGTAATCTGGTGCCTTGGGCGAGACTCGAACTCGCACGGCTTTCGCCACTACCCCCTCAAGATAGCGTGTCTACCAATTTCACCACCAAGGCTTCGCTGCTGCGGTGTTCTGCGCCGTGGCGCCGGCCGCATCGAGCAAGGGCGCGGATCATAGCCGTGAAGCCGGGTGGGGGTCAACACCTGCCGTGTCTGATGCGAGCGCCGAGCGCGGGCGTCGTTGCGGCGACGGAAGACGGCGCTGCGGATCAGGTGCCGATGGCTTGCGGGTGGGGCTGGAAGCCGAGGCGCCCGGGGATTGCCGCACGCGCGCAGAAGGCCACGTCGACCTCGCGCCAGCGCAGTGCCGGGCCGGACTGCCCGTCGATCAGTGCGAGCAGGTCCTCGTCGCCGGCGGGCGTGCCCTCGAGCTGGCGCAGCTCGGCGGCGAAAAGCGCGAGGTCGCGGTCGTCGATCATCGCCGGACCCAGGTCGGTGGCGAGGAAGGCGCAACCGTCCGCGTCGACCAGCACCGGTCCGGTCGTGGTCGCCTCGCGTCCGGTGTGGGCGACCAGGCGGCCGTCGGGATGCAGGCGCAGGATCAGCGGTGCCGCAGCGAGTTCCACGTAGACGCGCTGCGGGCCGTTATCGACCCCCCAGTTGCCGTGCGCGTCGCCGGTGTAGTGGGCGTCGAGGAAGGCGAGCAGTCCGGGGTGGGTGATGATCTCGCCGCGCAGCCGCCAGCCGCCGCGGGCGTCGAGCGCGAGCCAGCCGTAGCAGGCCGGCACCATGGGCCAGGCGGGCAGGGCGGGCGGGTCGGAAGCGGCGGGCGCGGCAGGGGGCAGGGGGGCGCTGGCGGCCATGGGCGGACCCGCGCCCTCAGCGCTCGACGTGGCGCAGCGACAGGTCGAGCGCTCGTACGTCCTTGGTCAGGGTGCCGATCGAGATGCGGTCGACGCCGGTCTCGGCGATCGCGCGCACGCGCTCGAGATTCACGCCACCCGAGGCCTCGAGTTCGGCGCGGCCGGCATTGATAGCCACCGCCTCGCACATCTGCTCGAGCGTCATGTTGTCGAGCAGGATCATCTTCACGCCGGCATCGAGCGCCTCGCGCAGTTGCCCCAGTGTCTCCACCTCGACCTCGATGAACACGTTCGAGGGCGCGATGGCACTTGCCTGCTCGACCACCTCGCGGATGCCGCCGGCCGCGATGATGTGGTTCTCCTTGACCAGGATGCCGTCGTAGAGGCCGACGCGGTGGTTGGTGCCGCCACCGATCGCGACCGCGTACTTCTGCGCCAGGCGCAGGCCCGGCAGGGTCTTGCGGGTGTCGACGATCTTGGCGCGGGTGCCGGCCACCGCATCGACGAAGCGGCGGGTGACGGTGGCGGTGCCCGAGAGCAGCTGCAGGAAGTTGAGCGCGGTGCGCTCGGCGGTCAGCAGCACGCGTGCGCGCGCGGCGATCTCGCACAGGGTCTGCCCCGCCTTGACGCTGTCGCCGTCCTTGACGTGCCAGTGCACCACCGCCGCCGGGCTGAGCGCGGCGAACGCGGCGTCGAACCAGGCGGTGCCGCAGATGACCGCGTCCTCGCGGGTGATGACGCGGCCGCGCGCCTCGGTGTCCGGTGCGATCAGGCGCGCGGTGAGGTCGCCGGTGCCGATGTCCTCGGCGAGCGAGGCTGCGATGTTGCGCTGGATTTCGACGCGGAGCTGTTCGGAGAGCATGGGAGGACCTGCAAGGTTAGGCGGGAAGGGCGGCGGGCCGGGCGAGGCGGCGGCCAGGCACAGACGCGCCAGGCGCCGGGTGGCTGCGCCCGGTGGCGCCGCCGGGATGCTGCGATTCTAGCACCGGCGCGCTCAGCGCCCGGTCCGCGGGGAATGGGGGCCGGTGTTGCGCGGCTCGCGCTGCGCCTCGATCAGCCAGCCGTTGAAGACGCCACGGGCGGCGTCGATGGTCTCGCTCGCGCTCAACCCGACCGGACCGATGCCTTCGCGTGCGAGTCGGTCGGCTGCGGCACCGTGCAGGTGTACGCCGGCGATGAGCGCGGACTCGGGCGGCCAGCCCTGCGCGAGCAGGCCGGTGACGAGGCCGCTCAGCACGTCTCCCATGCCCGCGCTTGCCATCCCGGAGTGGCCGCTGCCGTTGATGAACCAGCGCTCGTCGGGTGTGGCGACGATGCTGCCACAGCCCTTGAGCACGACCAAGGCACGGTAGCGGCGGGCGAGTTCGAGCGCGGCACGCAGCCGGTCGGCCTGCACGCTTGCGGTGTCGCTGCCGAGCAGGCGGGCGGCCTCTGCGGGGTGGGGGGTGAGCACGGTGGCTGCGCCGCGCGTGCACAACACCCGGCGCAGCGCCGCATCGGCGGAGAGGAGGTTGAGCGCGTCGGCGTCGAGGAGCAGCGGGATCGGGCGCGCGAGGGCGTCGGCGAGCACGTTGGCGGACGCGCCCTGGGTGCCCAGGCCGGGGCCGATGGCGAGCGCGCTGAGGCGCTCGGGCAGGGTCTCGGCGCGACGCAGCATGAGCTCGGGGTGGGCGAAGTCGACCGCGGGGCCGGCGGGGTCGAGCAGGCCGACATAGACCCTTCCCGTCCCCAGCCAGAGCGCGGCGCGGCCGGCGAGTAGCGCGGCGCCGACCATGCCGGCGTTGCCGCCGAGGATGGCGGCGTCGCCGTAGAGACCCTTGTGGGTGTTGCGCGGGCGCGGCTGCAGCAGATGGCGGAACAGCGAGGATGCGATCGCGTGACCGCGCGCCGGCAGCCAGGCAGGGGCGTCGATCTCGATGCGCTGCACGCTGATCTCGCCGCAGTGGTCGGGGCCGTCGTTGGTGAGCAGGCCGGGTTTGAGGGCGATGAAGGTGGTGGTGTGGGTGGCGCGGAAGGTGGCGCCGAGCGGGCTGCCGGTGTCGGCGTCGAGTCCGCTCGGGACGTCGAGCGCCATGCGCGGGCAGGGTTGGGCGTTGAGGGTGTGGATCCAGCTCGCGTAGCGGTCTTCGATCGGGCGTCCGAGGCCGATCCCGAAGAGCGCGTCGACCACCAGGGCCCAGCCGTTGGCCGGCGCGGCGGGGAGGTCGGAGACGATGCTGCCGCCGGCGGCGAGGTAGTCGGCGTGCGCCTTGGCCGCCTCGGCCGGCAGACGCTCGGCCGCGCTGCAGAACGCGACCACCACCTCGCGCCCGGCCTGGGCGAGCTGGCGCGCCATCACGAAGCCGTCGCCGCCATTGTTGCCAGGGCCGCAGGCGATCAGGATCGGCCCGGGGCGATCCATGATCAGCCGTACCGCATCCTGCGCGGCGGCGCGCCCGGCGCGCTCCATCAGCGGCGGGCGGGCGTTCGGGATGAGTTTGTCCTCGATCTCGCGGATGCCGGCGACGGGGTAGATCGGACGCAGGGGGCTGAACATGACGGACTCCGGTGGGGGAGTCGGGATTCTACGTCCTCGGCTGCGCGCGCCCAATGCGCGCGGGCGCAATCTTGGCGGCCGGAGCGCGACCCGCGTCGCCCCTGCGGTGGCCTTCGGGTCGCTTCGGGCGACAGGCGCTCAGCCGGGCGGGCGGGGGCGGGTGGTCTCGCCGCGGATCTCGTGGAGGAGTTCGACCTTGCCGTCGTCGTCCGCACGCTCGAGGCGCACGGTGAAGCCCCACAGGCGGGCGAGGTGGCGCATGACTTCGTCGGTGCCGTCGCCGAGCGGGCGGCGGCGGAAGGGGGTGTGGCGCAGGGTGAGCGAGCGGTCGCCGCGCAGGTCGACGTTCCACACCTGCACGTTGGGTTCGCGCGCGCCCAGGTTGTACTGGTCGGAGAGGATCTCGCGCAGCTTGCGGAAGCCCCCGTCGTCGTGGATCGCGGAGACTTCGAGCTTGTCCTCGTGGTCGTCGTCGAGCACCGCGAACAGGCGGAAGTCGCGCATGACCTTGGGCGACAGGTATTGCGCGACGAAGCTCTCGTCCTTGAAGTTGCGCATCGCGAAATCGAAGGTTTCCAGCCAGTCGCTGCCGGCGATCTCGGGGAACCAGCGGCGGTCTTCCTCGTCGGGGTCCTCGCAGATGCGGCGGATGTCCCGCCACATCGCGAAGCCCAGCGCGTAGGGGTTGATCCCGCCGAACCAGCGGCTGTTGTAGGGCGGCTGCGCGACGACGTTGGTGTGCGACTGCAGGAATTCCAGCATGAAGCTGTCGGCGAGCAGACCCTCGTCGTAGAGGTGGTTGAGCAGGGTGTAGTGCCAGAAGGTGGCCCAGCCTTCGTTCATGACCTGGGTCTGGCGCTGCGGGAAGAAGTACTGCGCGATCTTGCGCACGATGCGCACCACCTCGCGCTGCCAGGGCTCGAGCAGCGGGGCGTTCTTCTCGACGAAGTAGAGCAGGTTCTCCTCGGGCTCGGGCGGGAAGCGCGCCTCGGCGCGGGCATCGGTGCGCAGTTCGTGGGCGGGCAGTGTGCGCCACAGGTCGTTGACCTGGCTCTGCAGGTACTCCTCGCGCTCTTGCTGGCGCAGCTTCTCCTTGGCGAGCGAGAGCCTGGGCGGGCGCTTGTAGCGGTCCACGCCGAGGTTCATCAAGGCGTGGCAGGAGTCGAGCAGCAGCTCGACGGCTTCCTCGCCGTGGCGCTCCTCGCACTGGGTGATGTAGTTCCGCGCGAACAGCAGGTAGTCGATGATGGCGTCGGCGTTGGTCCAGGTGCGGAACAGGTAGTTGCCCTTGAAGAAGCTGTTGTGGCCGTAGGCGGCGTGGGCGATCACCAGGCCCTGCATGGTGAGCGTGTTCTCCTCCATCAGGTAGGCGATGCAGGGGTTGGAGTTGATCACGATCTCGTAGGCCAGGCCCATCTGCCCGCGCTTGTACCCCTTCTCGGTGGCGAGGAAGTGCTTGCCGAAGGACCAGTGGTGGTAGTTGACCGGCATGCCCACCGAGGCGTAGGCGTCCATCATCTGCTCGGCGGTGATGATCTCGACCTGCACCGGGTAGGTGTCGAGCTTGTAGTGCGCGGCGGCCCGGGCGATCTCCTCGTTGTAGCGGTCGATGGCCTCGACGGTCCATTCCGAGCCGGAGGGGAGCGGAGCCTTGGCGGCGCGGCCGCGCGTGCGGGGGCGGGGGGTCTTCATGCGATCGTCTTCTTGAACAGTTCGCGGAACACCGGGTAGATGTCGGCCGGCGACTCGATGCGCTGCATCGCGAAGTTGTCGTGCGCGGCCTCGAGCTTGGCGTACTCGCGCCACAGGTTCTGCGGCTCGCCGGCGGTGATCTCGACGTAGGCGAAGTACTGGCACCAGGGCAGGATCTCCTTGCCGAGCAGGCGTCCGCACACCGGCGAGTCGTTGTCCCAGTTGTCGCCGTCGGACGCCTGGGCGCCGTAGACGTTCCACTGCCCGTTGGCGTAACGCTCGCGCAGGATGTTGCGCATCAGCTCGAGCGCGCTGGAGACCACGGTGCCGCCGGATTCGCGCGAGTGGAAGAATTCGTCCTCGTCGACTTCCTTGGCCACGGTGTGGTGACGGATGAAGACGACCTCGATGTGCTCGTAGCTGCGCGTGAGGAACAGGTAGAGCAGCATGAAGAACCGCTTGGCCATGGACTTGCGCTCCTCGTCCATCGAGCCGGAGACGTCCATCACGCAGAACATCACCGCCTGGGTGGTGGGGCGGGGCTCCTTGACGCGGTTGTTGTAGCGCAGGTCGAAGCGGTCGATGAAGGGGATGCGTTCGATGCGCGCGCGCAGCGCGGCGAGTTCCTCGCGCAGGTCGCGCACTTCCTCGCTGTCTTCGCCGGCGCGCGCGAGCGCTTCGTCGAGTTCCTGCTGCAGCGCGCGGATGCGTGCAGCCCAGGGCGAGCCGAGCGCGAGCCTGCGCCCGAGCGCTCCGCGCATCGAGCGCACGATGTTGATGTTCGCGGGCACGCCATCGGACGTGAAGCCGGCGCGCCGCGTCTTGTAGTCGGTGACCTTGGCGAGCTGGGTGCGGATCAGGCGGGGGAGCTCGAGGTCCTCGAAGAAGAGGTCGAGGAACTCCTCGCGCGAGAGCTGGAAGACGAAGTCGTCCTCGTGCTCGCCGTCCTGGCTCGCCTTGCCCTTGCCGGCACCGTCGCCAGCGCCACCGAGTGGGCGCTTGATGCGGTCGCCGGTGCTGAACTGGTCGTTGCCGGGGAAGACCTGCTCCCAGATGCCGCCCTTGCCGTGGTGCAGAGAGGGCTCGGAGAGATCGCGCGCGGGAATGGAGATCTGCTCGCCGTTCTCCAGGTCGCGGATGGAGCGGCCGTGGATCGCCTCGGATACCGCCTTGCGGATCTGCTGCTTGAAGCGGCGCATGAAGCGCTGGCGGTTCACCGCGCTCTTGTTCTTGCTGTCGAAGCGCCGATCGATGATGCGGACCATGTCTCCTCCCGGTGTCCGCGTCCGGCCGGGCTCCGCGCAGCGATGGCGCGGGCCGGGCCGGACCGTGGCTCGCGAATCAGGACGCCTTGCGCACGCGCAGGTACCACTCGCAGAGCAGGCGCACCTGCTTCTCGGTGTAGCCCTTGTCGATCATGCGGTCGACGAAGTCCTGGTGCTTCTTCAGCTCGTCGGCGCTGGCCTTGGCGTTGAAGCTGATCACCGGCAGCAGATCCTCGGTGTTGGAGAACATCTTCTTCTCGATCACCGCGCGCAGCTTCTCGTACGAGGTCCAGCTCGGGTTGCGGCCTTCGTGCTTTGCGCGCGCGCGCAACACGAAGTTGACCACCTCGTTGCGGAAGTCCTTCGGGTTGCTGATTCCGGCAGGCTTCTCGATCTTCTCCAGTTCCTCGTTGAGCGCTGCGCGGTCGAGGATCTCGCCGGTGTTCGGGTCGCGGAACTCCTGGTCCTGGATCCAGAAGTCGGCGTAGATCACGTAGCGGTCGAAGATGTTCTGCCCGTACTCGGAGTAGCTCTCGAGATAGGCGGTCTGGATCTCCTTGCCGATGAACTCGGCGTAGCGCGGGGCGAGGTATTCCTTGATGTAGCCGAGATAGCGCGCCTCGGTCTCGGGCGGGAACTGCTCGGCCTCGATCTGCTGCTCGAGCACGTACATCAGGTGCACCGGGTTGGCGGCGACTTCGCGATGGTCGAAGTTGAAGATCTTCGACAAGGCCTTGAAGGCGAAGCGGGTCGACAGCCCGGTCATGCCTTCGTCCACCCCGGCGTAGTCGCGGTACTCCTGGTAGCTCTTGGCCTTGGGGTCGGTGTCCTTGAGGTTCTCGCCGTCATACACCCGCATCTTGGAGAAGATGCTCGAGTTCTCCGGCTCCTTGAGGCGCGACAGCACCGCGAACTGCGCCATCATCTTGAGCGTGTCGGGTGCGCACGGCGCCTCGGCGAGCGAGCTGTGGACGAGCAGCTTCTCGTAGATCCTCACTTCGTCGGAGACGCGCAGGCAGTAGGGCACCTTGACGGTGTAGATGCGGTCGAGGAAGGCCTCGTTGTTGCGGTTGTTCTTGAACGCGACCCACTCGGACTCGTTGGAGTGTGCCATCACGATGCCGTCGAAGGGGATCGCGCCGAAGCCCTCGGTGCCCTTGTAGTTGCCCTCCTGGGTTGCGGTCAGCAGCGGGTGCAGCACCTTGATCGGCGCCTTGAACATCTCGACGAACTCGAGCAGGCCGCGGTTGGCCAGGCACAGGCCGCCGGAGTAGCTGTAGGCGTCGGGGTCGTCCTGCGAGTACTGCTCGAGCTTGCGGATGTCGATCTTGCCGACCAGGGAGGAGATGTCCTGGTTGTTCTCGTCGCCCGGCTCGGTCTTGGCGACCGCGATCTGGCGCAGCACCGATGGACCGAGCTTGACCACGCGGAAGCGCGTGATGTCGCCGCCGTACTCGTGCAGGCGCTTGACCGCCCACGGGCTCATGATGCCGCCGAGGTAGCGGCGCGGGATGCCGAAGTCGTCCTCGAGGATGTGCGCATCCTCGGCGGCGTTGAAGAGGCCGAGCGGGGATTCGTTCACCGGCGAGCCCTTGATCGCGTAGAAGGGGATGCGCTCGATCAGGCTCTTGAGCTTTTCGGCGAGCGAGGACTTGCCCCCGCCCACCGGCCCGAGCAGGTAGAGGATCTGCTTCTTCTCTTCCAGGCCCTGGGCGGCGTGGCGGAAGTAGGACACGATGTTCTCGATGACCTCTTCCATGCCGTAGAAGTCGCGGAAGGCCGGATAGAGCTTGAGGATCTTGTTGGAGAAGATCCGCGACAGGCGAGGATCGAGCCGGGTGTCGACCAGTTCCGGTTCGCCGATGGCCGCGAGCATGCGCTCGGCGGCGGTGGCGTAGGCCATGCGGTCGGTGCGGCAGAGTTCGAGATAGTCCTGCAGGGACATCTCTTCCTCGCGGGCCGCTTCGAAGCGTGCCTGGTAGGCGTTGAAGATGGACATGGTCGTCTCCTCGTCGGGCGCAATGCGGCGCGAAAGGGGCTGCCGCAAGGTGAAGCAGGATCGCGTCATCCGCCTGCTCGGCGGTGCCCGGCTCGCCGTGACGGGGTACCGGGTCTGTACATGAGAACCCCATGATGGGTGGGAGTTCCACCCCTTGCGGCGCTTTTTTCGTGAGCGGGCGTGGACTGTGTCACGACCCGCTACAGGGCCTTTCCCGGGCACGGGACAAGCGCGACGCCTGTGCTAGAATGCCCGACTCAGTTCAATGTGCTCACGCTGGCAAAGTGCGCCTCCGGTCCCCGCGAGTGTGCCGCAAGCGCCCGGCGGGAGCGTTTTTCAGACTTCTCAGGATCGACTCAATGGAGCAGAACCAGGTAACCCCGAGCGCGCTCGAGCGCCGTATCGACATCTCCGTTTCGCTCGCGGACATCGAGAAAGAGGTGGACGCCCGCCTCAAGCGCATGGCGCGCACGGTGAAGATGCCGGGGTTCCGCCCGGGCAAGGTGCCGATGAAGATCGTCGCCCAGACCCACGGCGGCCAGGCCCGCGGCGAAGCCGTCGGTGCGGCGGTCGAGAAGGCTTTCGGGGAGAAGGTGCGTGCCGACAACCTGCGCGTCGCCGGCTATCCGAGCATCGAGCCGAAGGACGGCGCCGCCGAGGGTACGCTGGAATTCACCGCCGTGTTCGAGGTGTACCCCGACGTGGTCCTGGGCGAGTTCGCCGGACGCAAGATCGAGCGCCCGGTGCTCGAGGTGGGTGACGCCGAGGTCGACAAGACCATCGAGGTCCTGCGCAAGCAGCGCACCAGCTTCAAGGCGGTCGAGCGCGCCGCCGCGCAGGGCGACCGCGTGGTGATCGACTTCACCGGCCGCATGGGTGGCGAGGTGTTCGATGGCGGCCAGGCGCAGGACTTCCCCTTCGTGGTCGGCGCCGGCTCCATGCTCAAGGACTTCGAGGATGCCGTCGTCGGCCTCGCGGCCGGCGAGGGCAAGACCTTCGACATGACCTTCCCCGAGGACTATCACGCCGCCAATCTGGCAGGCAAGCAGGTTCAGTTCGAGATCACCGTCAAGGCCGTCGAGGAGCCGGTGCTGCCCGAGGTGGACGCCGACTTCGCCAAGTCGCTGGGCGTGGCCGACGGCGACGTCGCCAAGCTGCGCGAGGAGGTCAAGGGCAACCTCGAGCGCGAGGTCAAGCGCCGCATCCAGTCCCGCCTCAAGGAGCAGGTGATGGACGCGCTGATCGAGGTCGCCCCGATCGAGGTGCCCAAGGCGCTGGTGCAGGCCGAGTCGAACCAGCTCGCCGACAACGCCCGTCGCGACCTCGAGATGCGCGGCCTCAAGACCAAGGACATCCCGGTCGATCCGTCGTGGTTCAAGGACCAGGCCGAGCGCCGCGTCAAGCTGGGCCTGATCATGGCCGAGCTGGTCAAGACCAGCGAGCTGCACGCCAAGCCCGAGCAGATCCGCGCCCTGGTCGAGGAAATGGCGCAAAGTTACGAGGATCCCTCGGAACTCGTGCGCTGGTATTACGCTCAACCGGAACGTCTGGCGCAGGCCGAGGCGGTGGTCATCGAAGACAACGTCGTCGAGTGGGTGTGCGCGAAGGCCGACACTTCCGACAAGGACGTGGCGTTCGACGAACTGATGGGCAACAACGCGGCCTGAGGTCGCAGAGGGTCTGACGAATGATGCAAGGAACACCCCAGCACAGCAGCGACTGGAACCCGGTCGGTCTCGGCCTGGTTCCGATGGTGGTCGAACAGAGTGGTCGCGGCGAACGCGCCTACGACATCTATTCGCGCCTACTGAAGGAGCGGGTGGTGTTCCTCGTCGGCCCGGTCAACGACGTCACCGCCAACCTGATCGTCGCCCAGTTGCTGTTCCTCGAGTCCGAGAACCCGGACAAGGACATCTACTTCTACATCAACTCGCCCGGCGGGTCGGTGACCGCCGGCATGGCGATCTACGACACCATGCAGTTCATCAAGCCGAACGTCAGCACGCTGTGCATCGGCCAGGCGGCGAGCATGGGCGCCTTCCTGCTGGCGGCGGGCGAGAAGGGCAAGCGCTTCATCCTGCCGAACTCGCGCGTGATGATCCATCAGCCGCTCGGCGGCTTCCAGGGCCAGGCCTCGGACATCGAGATCCACGCCCGCGAGATCCTCTACCTGCGCTCGCGCCTCAACGACATGCTGTCCAAGCACACCGGACAGGCGCTCGAGCGCATCGAGAAGGACACCGATCGCGACAACTTCATGTCGGCGACGGCTGCCGTCGAGTACGGCCTGGTCGACAAGGTGCTCACCAGCCGCGACGACACCTGATTTCTGGAGAACCCCCACATGACGGACAAGAAGGCTGGCGGCGACAAGCTGCTGTACTGCTCCTTCTGCGGCAAGAGCCAGCACGAGGTGCGCAAGCTGATCGCCGGCCCTTCGGTCTTCATCTGCGACGAGTGCATCGAGCTCTGCAACGACATCATTCGCGACGAGGTCGTCGGCGCGGAGGATGGCGAGGGGATCAAGGGCACACTGCCCACCCCGCACGAGATCTGCTCCATCCTCGACCAGTACGTGATCGGGCAGTCGCTGGCCAAGCGCAGTCTCGCCGTCGCGGTGTATAACCACTACAAGCGCCTGCGCCACCTCGATGCGCGCCAGGACGATGTCGAGCTCGCCAAGAGCAACATCCTGCTGATCGGCCCCACCGGCTCGGGCAAGACCCTGCTCGCGCAGACGCTCGCGCGCCTGCTCGACGTGCCTTTCGTGATGGCCGACGCCACCACGCTGACCGAGGCCGGCTACGTCGGCGAGGACGTCGAGAACATCGTCCAGAAGCTGCTGCAGAAGTGCGACTACGACGTCGACAAGGCGCAGCAGGGCATCATCTACATCGACGAGATCGACAAGATCTCGCGCAAGGCCGACAACCCGTCGATCACCCGCGACGTGTCGGGCGAGGGCGTGCAGCAGGCGCTGCTCAAGCTGGTCGAAGGCACGGTTGCGTCGATTCCGCCGCAGGGCGGGCGCAAGCATCCGAACCAGGACTTCATCCAGGTCGACACCACCAATGTGCTGTTCATCTGCGGTGGCGCCTTCGACGGCCTGGAAAAGGTGATCCGCAACCGCACCGAGAAGGTCGGCATCGGCTTCGGCGCCGAGGTCAAGAGCAAGGAAGGCAAGAACCTCACCGACACCTTCCGCCAGGTGGAGCCGGAGGACCTGATCAAGTTCGGCCTCATCCCCGAGCTGATCGGCCGCCTTCCGGTGGTCGCCACGCTGCAGGAACTCGACGAGGCGGCGCTGATCCAGATCCTCATCGAGCCCAAGAACGCGCTGGTCAAGCAATACCAGAAGCTGTTCTCCATGGAGGGGGTCGAGCTCGAGATCCGTCCCAACGCGCTGCATGCCGTGGCGCGCAAGGCGATCAAGCGCAAGACCGGGGCGCGCGGCCTGCGCTCCATCCTCGAGGTGGCGCTGCTGGACATCATGTACGACCTGCCGACGCTCGACAACGTGGCCAAGGTGGTGGTGGACGAATCGACCATCGAAGACGGCGGCAAGCCCTTGCTGATCTACGCCGAGCAGCAGAAGGTGTCGGGCGCCAACTGAGCGCGCTACCGTCGCCTGATCCGGCGAGGCCGGCTCCGGCCGGCCGCTTGAATTTCCGGGTCACGCCCTCATATGGGTGTGACCTTTTGCTTGAGGAAACCTAGAAAATGTCGGGTCCCGCTGCCCTCCCCAACGAAGCGATGGAACTGCCGCTGTTGCCCCTGCGCGACGTGGTGGTCTTCCCGCACATGGTGATCCCGCTCTTCGTCGGCCGCCCGAAGAGCATCAAGGCGCTCGAGAGCGCCATGGAAGACGGCAAGAGCATCCTGCTGGTGGCGCAGAAGTCCGCCGCCAAGGACGAGCCCGCGGTCGAGGATCTCTACGATATCGGCTGCATCGCGAACATCCTGCAGATGCTCAAGCTGCCCGACGGTACGATCAAGGTGCTGGTCGAGGGCGTGCAGCGCGCGCGCATCGAGCGTGTCGAGGACATCCGCAGCCTGTTCGTCGCCAGCGTGCGCCCGGTGCCGGTCGCCGAGGCGCCGAGCCACGAACTGGAGGCCATGCGGCGCGCGATCATCGCCCAGTTCGACCAGTACGTTAAGCTCAACAAGAAGATCCCGCCCGAGATCCTCGGCTCGCTCGCGGGCATCGAGGAGGCCGGGCGCCTCGCCGACACCATCGCCGCCCACCTGCCGCTCAAGCTCGAGCAGAAGCAGGAAGTCCTCGAGATGTTCGACACCGGCGCACGCCTCGAGAAGCTGCTCGGCCAGCTCGAGGGCGAGCTCGACATCCTGCAGGTCGAAAAGCGCATCCGCGGCCGCGTCAAGCGCCAGATGGAGAAGAGCCAGCGCGAGTACTACCTCAACGAGCAAGTCAAGGCCATCCAGAAGGAGCTCGGGGAGGGCGAGGAGGGTGCCGATCTCGAGGAGATGGACAAGAAGATCAAGGCCGCCGGCATGCCCAAGGAGGCGCTCGCCAAGGCCGAGGCCGAGTTCAAGAAGCTGCGCCTGATGTCGCCGATGTCGGCCGAGGCCACCGTGGTGCGCAACTACATCGACACCCTGATCAGCCTGCCGTGGAAGAAGAAGTCGCGCGTCAGCAAGGACCTCGGCGAGGCCGAGAAGGTGCTCGACAAGGACCACTACGGCCTCGAGCGCGTCAAGGAACGCATCCTCGAGTACCTTGCCGTGCAACAGCGTGTGGACAAGGTCAAGGCGCCGATCCTGTGCCTGGTCGGCCCCCCCGGCGTGGGCAAGACCTCGCTCGGCCAGTCGATCGCCAAGGCCACCAATCGGAAGTTCATCCGCATGGCACTGGGTGGCGTGCGCGACGAGGCCGAGATCCGCGGCCACCGCCGCACCTATATCGGCTCGATGCCGGGCAAGATCCTGCAGAACATGAGCAAGGTCGGGGTCAAGAACCCGCTGTTCCTGCTCGACGAGGTCGACAAGCTCGGCATGGATTTCCGTGGCGATCCGTCGTCCGCGCTGCTCGAGGTGCTCGACCCGGAGCAGAACCACACCTTCCAGGACCACTACGTCGAGGTCGATTTCGACCTGTCGGACGTGATGTTCGTGGCCACCGCCAACACCCTCAACATCCCGGCTGCGCTGCTCGACCGCATGGAGGTGATCCGTCTGTCGGGTTACACCGAGGACGAGAAGATCAACATCGCCCAGCGTTACCTTCTGCCCAAGCAGATGAAGAACAACGGGCTCAAGCGCGAGGAGCTCTCGGTCACCGAGGAGGCGGTGCGCGACATCGTGCGTTACTACACCCGCGAGGCCGGCGTGCGCAGCCTGGAGCGCGAGATCTCCAAGGTCTGCCGCAAGGTGGTCAAGCAGCTGGTGCTCAAGAGCCGCACGAGCAAGGTGGTGGTCAACGCCCGTAACCTCGACAAGTTCCTCGGCGTGCGCAAGTACAGCTTCGGCATGGCGGAGAAGGAGAACCAGATCGGCCAGGTTACCGGTCTCGCATGGACCGAGGTGGGTGGCGAACTGCTGACCATCGAGGCGGTGCAGCTCCCCGGCAAGGGCAAGGTCGTGACCACCGGCAAGCTCGGCGAGGTGATGCAGGAGTCCATCCAGGCCGCGCTGTCGGTGGTGCGCCGGCGTGCGCGTTCGCTCGGTATCGACCCGGACTTCTACCAGAAGAGCGATCTGCACATCCACCTGCCGGAGGGCGCGATCCCCAAGGACGGTCCGTCGGCGGGTATCGCGATTTCGACCGCGCTGGTGTCGGTGCTCACCGGCATCCCGGTGCGTTGCGACGTGGCGATGACCGGCGAGATCACGCTACGCGGCGAGGTGCTGGCAATCGGCGGCCTCAAGGAGAAGCTGCTCGCCGCCGTCCGTGGTGGCATCCGCACCGCGCTGATTCCGGAGGAGAACGTCAAGGATCTCGCCGAGATCCCCGACAACATCAAGAACGCGATCGAGATCGTGCCGGTGAAGTGGATCGACCGCGTGCTCGAACTCGCCCTCGAGCGCAAGCCCGAGCCGCTGCCCGAGGAGCCGGCCCCGGCGGCGCCCGCCACGCCGGCGGCCGAAGGTGTCGAAGGCGACCAGGCCAACCTGCGTCCGCACTAAACCTGCCGTCCCGGCCCTCGGGCCGGTGCCGGATCCAATAAGCCGTGGCGCCCCGCAAGGGCCCGCGGCTTTATTGCTTTGCGTCGCACCTGCACGGCCTTCGACCTCCGTCGGTGGCCGCCCAGCAGGTGTGCGCTCAGGCCGCGGCCTCCTCCACCGCCAAGCCCCAGGCCTGTGCCACGAGTTCCATCGAGCGCAGCCTCGCGCCATGATCGAAGATCTGTGCGGTGAGGATGAGTTCGTTCGCGCCGGTACGCTCGATCAGCGCCTCGAGCTGCTGGCGAACCGTGTCGGGCGCACCCACCGCCGAGCACGCGAGCGACTGCTCGGCGAAGGCGAGCTCGGCCGGTGACCAGTCCGCCTCGATGAAGGCTTCCGGCGCCTGCAACTGCCCGCGCACGCCGCGCGCCATCGCCGCGAAGCGCAGCCGTAGCGAGCGCAAGAGGCGCTCCGCATCGGCGTCGGTGTCGGCGGCGATCGCGTTGGCGGCGACTGCGAACCAAGGCTTGTCGAGCTGGGCGGACGGACGGAAATTGCTCCGATAGATCTCGACCGCCTGGAACAGGAAGCGCGGTGCGAAGTGCGAGGCGAAGGCGAAAGGCAGGCCGAGGTGGGCGGCGAGCTCGGCACCGTAGAGGCTGGAGCCGAGCAGCCAGATCGGCACCTGCAGCCCTTCGCCGGGCACCGCGCGCACGGCCTGTCCGGGGCTGGCGGGCTGGAAGTACGACTGCAGCTCGAGCACGTCGTGCGGGAACTGGTCGTCGCTGCCGGCGAGATTGCGGCGCAGCGCGCGCGCCGTGGTCTGGTCGGTGCCCGGCGCACGCCCGAGACCGAGGTCGATGCGGCCCGGAAAGAGCGACTCCAGGGTGCCGAACTGTTCGGCGATAACCAGCGGTGCGTGGTTGGGCAGCATGATGCCGCCGGCACCGACGCGGATGCGCCGGGTGGCGCCGGCGATGTGGCCGATCACCACCGCGGTGGCGGCGCTGGCGATACCGGTCATGTTGTGGTGTTCCGCCAGCCAGTAGCGGGTGTAGCCGCAGCGGTCGGCGAGCTGGGCGAGTTCGCGCGTGTTGCGCAGCGCATCGGCCGGCGTGCTGCCGGCGGCGACCGGTGCGAGGTCGAGCACCGAGAGGGGGGCGGAGGAGGGCATGGAAAAGTCGGTTGGAACGAGGTCCGCCATTACGCCATAGAGCCGCCGCCGGTGCCAGCCCGGGGGCGAGCGCCAGTCGGATTGCGTGGCGTGATACGCTTGCCGGAAACTTCCTCGCGGTGTCGATCGTGGCGCCCCGAGGGCCCCGGAACGGGCACAGATCGTGGAATACGGCAATTGAGGTGGAGGGCGTTTTTTGACACCATTCGCCCCCTCTGCACTGCCGGTCGATCTGTCGCTGTGCGTGAGGCTCCGCCGCAGCGGCGCGGAAGAACCGACAACAAGACAATCGAGGAGTTCTGGATGAAAAAATACGCCCTTCTGTGCGCGGTGCTCGCCCTTCACGCCGGTGCCGGTTTTGCCAAGGACTGGAACGAGATCCGCCTGGCGTCCGAGGGCGCCTACCCTCCCTTCAACCTCATCGCCGCCGACGGAAGCCTGCAAGGTTTCGATATCGACATCGGCAACGCCCTGTGCGAGGAGATGAAGGCCAAGTGCACCTGGGTGAAGCAGGAGTGGGACGGCATGATCCCGGCGCTGGTCTCGCGCAAGTTCGATGCGATCATCGCCTCGATGTCGATCACCGACGAGCGCAAGGCCAAGGTGGATTTCACCGAGAAGTACTATGCGTCGCCGCTGGCCCTGATCGCGAAGAAGGGCTCGACCCTGCGGCCCGATCTCCCCTCCCTGGCCGGGAAGAAGGTCGGCGTGCAGCGCGGCACGGTATCGGACAACTTCGCCACCAAGTATTGGGACGGCAAGGGCATGCAGATCATCCGCTACGCCAAGCAGGACGAGGCCTACCTCGACCTGCGCGCCGGACGTCTCGATGCGGCCTTCTCCGATTACCTCGAGGCCTACGGCGGTTTCCTGACCAAACCCGAGGGCGCGGGCTACGACGTCGCCGGCGAACGCCTCTTCGGCAAGGACGCCGACGAGAAGGCGGTGATCGGCGAGGGCATCGGCATCGCGGTGCGCAAGCGCGACAAGGAGCTCACCGAGAAGCTGAACCAGGCACTCGGCGCGATCCGCGCCAACGGCAAGTACGATGCGATCCAGAAGAAGTACTTCCCGATGGACATCTACGGCAACTGACCATGCCGGGCTGCGGTCAAGCCAGCGCGGCCCCTGCGGTTACCCTGCCGCGCGCACGCTCCCTGGACCGGGAGCGTGCGCGTTTACCTTTGCGAATCGGTGCGCCATGGATGCCCTGATCGAATACTCCCCCAGCCTGCTCGCCGGCGCCTGGGTCACCCTGAAGGTGGCCTTGATGTCGGTGCTGCTCGCGCTGGCGACCGGCCTGATCGGGGCTGCCTGCAAACTGTCGGGTTTCCTGCCGCTGCGGCTGTGGACGATGCTGTACACGACGGTGATGCGCGGCGTGCCCGATCTGGTGATGATGCTCCTCGTGTTCTACGGCGGGCAGTTGCTGCTCAATGCGGTGATCGACTACTTCGGCTGGGACTTCGTCGAGATCGACCCCTTCGTTGCCGGCGTGCTGACGATCGGACTGATCTTCGGCGCCTATTTCACCGAGACCTTCCGTGGCGCCTTCCTGGCCGTCTCGGCGGGCCAACTCGAAGCCGGGCGCGCCTACGGCATGAGCGCCTGGCAGGTGTTCCGCCGCATCCTGTTCCCGCAGATGCTGCGCTTCGCGCTGCCGGGCATCGGCAACAACTGGCTGGTGCTGCTCAAGAGCACGGCGATCGTGTCCATGATCGGCCTCTCCGACATGACGCGGATCGCCGACCAGGCCGGGCGTTCGACGCACCAGCCATTCACCTTCTATCTTGCGGTCTGCGTCCTCTACCTGGCGATGACCGCGCTGTCGAGCTACGGCCTCGGCGTGCTCACACGGCGCTACAGTGCCGGCGTGCGCGAGACCCGGGTCTGAGGGCGGACATGGAATTCTTCGACTTCAAGGTCATCACCGGCAGCTTGCCCGAGTTCTGGCGCGGGCTGTGGATGACCGTCCAGCTCACCGGCTTGGCGTTGCTGTTCGGCTTCTTCGTGGCGATCCCGCTCGCGGTCATGCGGCTGTCGCCCAACCGTCTGGTGTCGGCCCCTGTCGCGGCCTACACCTACTTCTTCCGCGGCACGCCGATGCTCGTGCAGTTGCTGCTGGTGTACTACGGCGCTTCGCAGTGGGAATGGATGCGCGCGGCGTGGGAGGCCGGGCATCCGCTGTGGTCGCTGTTCCGCGAACCCTACTTCTGCGCGCTGTTCGCCTTCGGCCTCAACACCTGTGCCTACACCGTCGAGATCCTCGCCGGCAGCATGCGCAACACGCCGCACGGGGAGCTCGAGGCCGCCAAGGCGATGGGCATGACGCGCTTGAAGGCCCTGCAGCGCATCGTGATCCCGTCGGCGCTACGGCGCATGATCCCGAGCTACAGCAACGAGGTGATCCTGATGCTGCAGGGGTCGGCGATCGCCAGCGCGGTAACCCTGGTGGACCTCACCGGTGCGGCGCGCAACGTGTATTCGCGCCACTTCGCACCCTTCGAGTCCTTCGTCTTCGTCGGCCTGATCTACCTCGCGCTCACCTTCGCCCTGGTGGGGCTGTTCAAGCTCGCCGAGCACCGCTGGCTCGCCCACCTGGCTCCGCGCAAGGCGGAGGCGGGCAGGCAGTCCTGATCAACCCTGCCGCGAGCCCGAAGCGGCGAACGCTGCCGATTCCTGGCGGCGGTTCGCCGCGGCTCGTGGCGACATGCCGGGTGCCGCGCAAGCCCCGATGCAAGAGAACAACATGAACCACAAGGCCAGCGTCGAACAGGTCCGCGTCGAAGACTTGCACAAATCCTACGGCGACCATGAGGTGCTCAAGGGCGTCTCGCTGACCGCGAACTCGGGCGACGTGATCAGCATCATCGGGTCCTCCGGCTCCGGCAAGAGCACCTGGCTGCGCTGCATCAACTTCCTCGAGTGCCCGACCGCCGGGCGCATCCTGGTGGGCGGCAAGGAGGTCGAGCTGGTGCGTGACCGCAAGGGCGAGCTGGTGGTCAAGGACGCGCACCAGTTGCAGCAGATCCGCACGCGCTTGTCGATGGTGTTCCAGCACTTCAATCTGTGGAGCCACATGACGGTGCTCGAGAACGTCGTCGAGGCGCCGGTGCATGTGCTCGGACTGTCGAAGGTCGCGGCCCGCGAGCGCGCCGAGCGCTACCTGGAGCGGGTGGGGGTGTGGAAGTTCCGCGATGCCTATCCTGCGCACATGTCGGGCGGCCAGCAGCAGCGCGTGGCGATCGCGCGCGCGCTGGCGATGGAGCCTGCGGTGCTGCTGTTCGACGAGCCGACGTCGGCGCTCGACCCCGAACTCGTCGGCGAGGTGCTCAAGGTGATGCGCTCGCTCGCCGAGGAAGGCCGCACGATGATGGTGGTGACGCACGAGATGGGCTTCGCGCGCGAGGTGTCCAACCACGTGATCTTCGTGCACCAGGGGCGCGTCGAGGAGGAGGGCGACCCCAAGGAGGTGCTGGTGCGCCCGCGCAGCGAACGCCTGCAGCAGTTCCTCTCGGGCAATCTGAAGTGATCTGACCGGTGCGCCGATCGTGTTACGGCACGGCGGCCCACGCTCTCCGGCCGACGCCCTTGAAGGCCGTCGCGCACAAGCACCGTGACAAGCCGAGTCGGCGGGTGTCCCGCTGCGTTCAGCGGTAGTTGCGGTGCATGCGCATCAGCGTGCTCTTGCCGAACAGGCTCTCGACCAGATCGACCGCCAGCTCGGCGGTCATGTTGCAGTGGTCGAGCGCCGGGTTGAGCTCCACGATGTCGAGCGAGGCGAGCTGGCCGGTGTCGGCGATCATCTCCATGCACAGCTCGGCCTCGCGGTAGGTCGGTCCGCCGCGCACCGTGGTGCCGACGCCTGGGGCGATCGTCGGGTCGAGGAAGTCCACGTCCAGGCTCACGTGCAGGTGCGTGTCTTGGTCCACGCCGGCGAGCGCCTGCTCCATGGTCGCGCGCATGCCGATCTCATCGATGTAGCGCATGTCGAAGACTTCGACGCAGAGATCGTGCAGAAAGCGCTTCTCGCCCTCGTCCACGCTGCGGATGCCGATCTGGCGGATCTGCTCGGGCCGGATCGCCGGCATCTCGCCGCCAATGCCGGTCAGCATCTCGGGGCCATGGCCGCACAGGCAGGCGACCGGCATGCCATGGATGTTGCCCGACGGCGTCATGGTGGCGGTGTTGAGGTCGGCATGGGCGTCGAACCACAGCACGCGCAGCTTGCGGCCGGTCTCGCGGCAGTGGCGGGCCACCGCGCTGATCGAGCCGATCGCGAGGCAATGATCGCCGCCGAGCATGATCGGTACGCGCCCTTCGGACAGTTCCGCGTAAACGGCCTGATGGACCGCGAGGTTCCACTGCGCCACTTCGGCAAGGTGGCGGAAGCCGTTTACCGCCGGCAGCTCCGGGTTGGACGGGCCGGCGAGGTTGCCGCAGTCGCGCACCTCGGCGCCGAAGGCGGCGATGGCCCGCCCCAGGCCGGCGACGCGCAAGGCCTCCGGTCCCATGCTCGCGCCGCGCACGCCTGCGCCGACGTCGGTGGGCACCCCGATCAGACTGACTTTGAGATTTTCCATGGCCGCGAGATTACCTCAGGTGTTGCCGCGATGGCAGCTGCGGTCGGGATTGACGGGGGCGCCCCCGAGCGTGTAACACTTGCGCCTTTTTTTCCGGGCCGGGTGATCTGCCGCGCGCGCGACGGTGCCCCGGCTCTCGATCGATGGCGCCCGTGCCCTTGGGAGTATCCGTGTCGACTGTTTCAATTCGTCTTTCCCGTGTTTTCACCCGGCCCGCCGTCGAGGCGACGAGATGAAGCGCGCGCAGGCCAACGGTTTGCTGCTCGTCGCGGCGCTCATCTGGGGCACCGCCTTCGTCGCGCAACAGACCGGCATGCGCGACGTCGGGCCGTTCACGTTCACCGGCGCGCGCTTCCTCTTCGGTGCGGTGATGGTGGCGCCGCTCGCCGTCCTCGAACTGCGACGCCTCGGTCGTCGTGGCACCTTCCTCGACGCGCGCGACCTGCTTGCTTGCGCGCTGCTCGGCGCGGTGCTGTTCCTCGGCGCGGCGCTTCAGCAGATCGGCATCATGAGCACCACGGTGAGCAATGCCGGTTTCCTCACCGCGCTCTACGTCCCCCTCGTGCCGATCGCCGGCGCGCTGCTGCTGCGCGAGCGCTCGCATTGGTCGGTGTGGCCGGCGAGCCTGGGCTGCGTCGCGGGCACCTACCTGCTTGGCGGCGGCAGCCTGGCCGCGCTTTCGGTGGGCGACTTGTGGGTGATCGCGAGCGCGCTGTTTTGGGCCGCCCACGTGATGCTGGTGGGGCGCGTGGCGGCGCGCAAGGGGGCCTCGGTGACGGTGGCGATGCTGCAGTTCCTCGTCGTCGGGGGGCTCGGCATGGCGGTAGGCTTCGGCACAGAGGAGGTCTCGTCAGGCGCGCTCGAGCGTGCGCTGCCGTCGATCGCCTACGCCGGCATCCTGTCGGTGGGCGTGGGCTTCACCCTGCAGGTGGTGGCGCAACGCCACACCCCGGCGGCCGACGCCGCCATCGTGCTGAGCTGCGAGACCCTGTTCGCCGCGCTGGCCGGCCGCTTCGTGCTGGGTGAGACGCTCACTGCCGAGCAGATGGCCGGCGGCCTGCTGATCTTCGCCTGCGTGCTGGCGGTGCAGATCCTGCCTTTGTGGCGGGAACGACGGACCGTGTCGGTGGAGGCGGGCTGAGGCGGCCTGCGCGTCCTTCAGTCCGTACCGCCCGCGGGCGCCGGCAGTCGCCGCAGCCACAGCGCGCAGGCTCCGGTGAACAGCACGCACAGCCCCACCAGCGCGGCCACGCCCGCCCATCGCCAATCGGCCCAGGCCGTGCCGGCAAGGCTGCCGAGCACGCTGGCGCCGAGGTAGTAGCTCGACAGATAAAGGGCCGAGGCGAGTGCGCGCCGTTCGCCGGCGCGCCGGCCCACCCAGCCGCTGGCGAGGGCGTGCGCCGCGAAGAAGCCGAAGGTGAACACGCCGACGCCGGCGATGATCAGCCACAGCGGCCGCGCCAGGGTGAGCGCGAGCCCGGCGCCCATCACCGCGACCATCGGCCACAGCACCTTGCGCCGGCCGCGGCGCTCGGCGAGGCGGCCGCTCGCCGCCGAGGCCCAGGTGCCGACCAGGTAGAGCAGGAAGATCGCGCCGATCGCGCTCTGGCCCAGCCCGTAGGGCGGCTCGAGCAGGCGGAAGCCGAGAAAGTTGTACAGCCCGACGAAGCCGCCCATGGCGAGGAAGGCGACCAGGAAGAGCGCGGGCAGGCCGGGATCGCGGTAGATCGCCAGAGTGTCCGCGAAGATCCGCGCCGGCGTGGCGGCGCGTGCGCGGAAGTTGCGCGAGGCCGGCAGGCGGCGCCAGAACACCAGTGCGGAGACCGCCCCCAGCACGCCGATCATCCCGAGCGCGACCCGCCAGGAGCTCCAGTCGGTCAGCAGCGCGGCGACGAAGCGTCCGCTCATGCCGCCGAGGGCGTTGCCGGCAATGTAGAGCCCCATCGCGCGTGCCTGCGCGCCGGGGGCGATCTCCTCGCCGATGTAGGCCATGGCGGCGGCGGGGAGCCCGGCGATGACCCCGCCGAGGAGTGTGCGCAAGACCAGCAGCGAGCCGAAGTCGGGCGCAAAGGCGGTGGCCAGCGCGAACAGGGCGGCGATCACAAGCGCCGCCTTCATGACCTGCTGGCGGCCGAGGCGGTCGGCGAGCACGCTGGCCGGAATCAGCATCAGCGCGAGTCCGGCAGTGGTGGCCGACACCGTCAGGCTGGCACTCGCCGCACCCACACCGAATTCGGCAGCGAGCAGGGGCAGCAGGGGCTGGGTGCTATAGACCATGGCGAAGGTCGCGAAGCCGCCGACGAACATCGCCAGGTTGGCGCGGCGGTAGCCGGGCGTACCGGCCTCGAGCTGGTCGGGCGAGGGGCCGGGACGAGCGGCGGAGTGTGCGGGCATGGCGTAGCGGTGGCGATAGGCCGAGCGGATCTGCAGCGATCTTAGGATGGCGCCGAACCCATCGTCCAATATATTCTGAGCACTTGATCCATATATGGAAATGAATGATGGAGCTGCGCCACCTGCGCTATTTCATCGCCGTCGCCGAGGAACTCAACTTCACCCGCGCCGCGACACGCCTGCACATCGGCCAGCCGCCGCTGTCGATGCAGATCCGCGACCTGGAAGAGGAGATCGGCGTGCGCCTGTTCGAGCGCGGCCCGCGCAGGGTTGCGCTGAGCACTGCAGGGGAGCGCTTCCTGCTGCACGCGCGCCGCATCCTCGACGGGGTGGAAGAGGCCGTGGCCGAAGCCCGCCGTGCCGCGCGCGGGGAGCTGGGCGAGCTGCGCGTCGGCTTCACCTCCTCGCTGCCCTTCACGGACCTCCTCCCCGATGCACTCAACGCCTACCGCCGGCGCTTCCCGCAGGTGCGCCTGCAGTTGCGGGAGATGTTCACGCCGGAGCAGTTCCAGGCCCTGGTAAGCGGAGAGCTTGACGTCGGCTTCGTGCGCCTGCAGGCAGGGACGCCGCCGGCGGGGATCGTGCTGCGCGAGGTCGCGCGCAATCCGCTGCGCCTGGTCGTGAATGCCGCCCACCGGCTGGCGGGCGCTGCGCAAGTGCACCTTGCCGAACTCGCCGGAGAGGACTTCATCAGCTTCCCGGCCGACGTCGGCACAGACTTGCCCGGCGTGCTGCGTGCGCTGTGCCGGCAGGCGGGATTCGAACCGCGCATCGTGCAGACCGCGCGCGAGGCCACGACCCAGATCGGCCTGGTGGCCGCCGGGCTGGGCGTGGCGGTGTTGCCGGCGCCGCTCGAGTCGGTGCGGATCGCGCGCGTGCGCTACCTGGCGCTGGCCGAGCCGGAGGCGCAGTTCCGTCTTGCGCTGGCGATCCGGGAGGGCGAGCCGGTGCCCACGCTTGGCGGCTTCCTGGAGGTGCTGGAGAGCCTGCGCGCGGGCGAGCCGCCTCTCGCGCTCAGTGTCCCGCGCCAGTGAAGAAGCGCTGGCGGGTCTCGCCGGGCAACTCCATGCCGGTGTTGCGCGCGCGCTGCAGCAGCTCCCAGTAGTAGCGGTAGGACGCGCGGTCGTGCAGGCGCCCCTGGTGGCGGATCGGGCCCCAGGCATTGTCCTGCGCGGCGCACAGGATCGCCGCGGCTTCCTCGACCTCGGAGAAGTCGGGCTGCATCGCCGCGATGATCGGCAGGATCTGGTTGGGGTGGATGCTCCACATGCGCAGGAAGCCGAACTCGCGCCGGGCGCGCTCGGCGTCGTTGCGGATCACGGCGACGTCCTGCAACTCGGTGGTGACGTTGTGCGAGGGCACCACGCCGTTGGCGAGCGCGGCGGCGGCGATGTCGGCCTTGGCGCGCACCACCAGCGGGTGCTCGAACTGGCCGGGGCTCTTCATGGCGTTGCCGGGAATGGCGCCGTGGTGGCCGGAGACGAAGTCCATGAGGCCGAAGTCGATCGACTCCACGCCGTCGAGCGCGGCGATCTCCCAGGCCTCGCGCAGCGCGCCGTGGGTCTCGATGAGCACGTGTACGGGCAGGGCGCGCTCGAGGCCGCAGGCGGCCTCGACGCGGCGCAGCCCGCGGATCTGTTCCGCGGCATCCGCGGCCGAGCGCACCTTGGGGATCGTCACGAAGGCCAGCCTCCGGCCGGCGCCGCCGACGAGGATCTCGAGGTCACGCTGCCAGTGCGGATGGGTGACGTCGTGGATGCGGGCGCCCACGCGGCCGAAGTGGTTCTCCGCGCCATTGACCACCTCGACCACCATCTGCGCATGCTCGGCCTCGGCGCCAGCCTGGGCGCCGTCCTCGCAGTCGCAGGTGAGGTCGAACACCGGGCCGAGCTCCTGCTGCAGCTTGAGCGCCTTCATCATGAGCTTCTCGGCGCCGGCGTAATGGTCGACGGCGGGCAGGGCAGGGAAGGGCTTCTCGCCGGCGAACAGGACTTGGGCGGGTTGAAGCGACATTTCGGGCTCCTCGGTTGGGGGGTGCGGTTCGGCGGCCGCAGGGCGGGCAGTGCGCGGGGCTCCGGCGCGGCGCGGAAATGAAAAAGGCCACGGATTCTACCCCGTGGCCTGTCGCGAGGGCGGCACGCGGCCGCCCGCAATCGCGTCTTACTTGAGCATGTCGGCCACGGCCGCGCGCTCGTCCTCGAGTTCCTTCAGGGTGATGGCGATCTTCCCCTTGGAGTACTCGTCGATCTCCAGACCCTGGATGATCTTGAACTGGCCGCCCTTGCACTCGCAGGGGAAGCCGAACACGACGCCCTCGGGGATGCCGTAGGAGCCGTCGGACGGGACGCCCATGGTGACCCAGTCGTTCGAGCCGAGTACCCAGTCGTGCACGTGGTCGATGGCGGCGTTGGCGGCCGAAGCAGCCGACGACAGGCCGCGGGCCTCGATGATGGCGGCGCCGCGCTTGCCGACGGTGGGCAGGAACACGTCGTTGTTCCAGGCGTGGTCGTTGATCAGCGCCTTGACGCTGTCGCCGTTCGACTCGCAGAAGCGGTAGTCGGCGTACATCGACGGCGAGTGGTTGCCCCACACGACCATCTTCTTGAGCGAGGACACTTCACGGCCGGACTTGGCGGCGAGCTGCGACAGCGCGCGGTTGTGGTCCAGGCGCAGCATGCCGTGGTAGTTGTTCGGGTTGGTGCGACCGACCTTGATGGCGGCGGCGCGTGCAATGTAGGCGTTGGTGTTGCAGGGGTTGCCCACGACCAGCACACGCACGTCTTCCTTGGCGTTCTCGGCGATGGCCTTGCCCTGGACGGTGAAGATGGCGCCGTTGGCGGTCAGCAGGTCGGCACGCTCCATGCCGGGGCCGCGCGGACGGGCGCCGACCAGCAGGCACACGTCGGCGTCCTTGAATGCGACGTTGGGATCGTCGGTGGCGATCATGCCGGCGAGCAGCGGGAAGGCGCAGTCTTCCAGCTCCATCATCACGCCCTTGACGGCCTTCTGGGCCTGGGGCAGGTCGAGCAGCTGCAGGATGACGGGCTGGTCCTTGCCCAGCATTTCGCCGCTGGCGATGCGGAACAGCAGGCTGTAGCCGATCTGGCCGGCGGCGCCGGTGACAG
>ERZ795044.748-NODE-748-length-30305-cov-16.507471_pt1 | contig 30305 bp, 15 predicted proteins | sample MGYA00375128_ERZ795044 | MGnify/ENA primary metagenome ERZ795044 (study PRJEB30173, sample SAMN05720213) | anaerobic digester metagenome | isolation source: active sludge of municipal wastewater-treating anaerobic digesters | place: USA | collected 2014-12-22 ...
CTACGGCCCCCCGATGCGCCGCGATGTCTCCCGTGGGAGCGACGCCAGTCGCGATCGGCGACACATCGGGTCGAGGCGCAATTTCGCCACGGACCCGATGGCAGACGGGTCATCCTCCGCCGAACAGCCCCGCCACCGCCACCGGATTCGACGGGAACCAGAAATGCACGTACGAGGCGGTGATCGGGCCGCGACGGTAGATCGCCTCGCCCTCGCCGCCGTCGGGGCGGCACGCGCGCAGCCAGGGCTCCAGCGGGGTCTCCGTGCGCGAATAATGAAAGGTGTGGCCGGTGAGCCGACCGCCGGGCAGATCGACTTCCTGCATGCCGAGCGCGGCGAGCCTTTTCTGCATCACCGCCCGGCCGGGCAGCAGGCCGGCGAACCCGTGCTCCACCCCAACCTTGTCGACGATGGCATCGAGCAGGCTCATCAGGCCTCCGCACTCGGCGAGCACCGGCTTGCCGGCGGCCACATGCGCTCGCAGCCCGACCCACAACCCGGCGTTGGCGGCCAGCGCGGCGCCGTGCAGCTCGGGGTAGCCGCCCGGCAGCCAGACGGCGTCGCACTGTGCCGGCAAGCCCTCGCCGGCGAGCGGCGAGAAGAAGGCGAGCTCCGCACCCAGCGCGCGCAGGGTGTCGACATTGGCCGGGTAGAGGAAGCCGTAAGCGGCGTCGTGCGCGATCGCGATCCGCTTGCCGGCGAGCAGTGGCGGAATCTCCGCCACTGCCACGACGGGAAACGCCACCGTCGGCGGCAGCTCCGCGGCGCCGGTGCGCTCGAGATGATCGGCGAGGCGGTCGAGACGCGCACCGAGGTCGTCGATCTCCGCCGCCTGCAGCAGACCGAGATGACGCTCGGGCAGCGCCGCATCCACATCGCGCATCACCGCACCGAACCAGCGCATGCCCGCCGGCAGCGACTCGCGCAGCATGTCGGCGTGGCGCGCGCTGCCAACGTGGTTGGCGAGCACCCCGGCAAAGGGCAACCCGGGCTGGTAATGCGCCAACCCGTAGGCCACCGCGCCGAAGGTCTGCGCCATCGCGCGTGCGTCGATCACCGCCATCACCGGGATGCCGAAGCGGCGTGCGATGTCGGCGCCCGAGGGCGCGCCGTCGTAGAGGCCCATCACACCTTCGACCAGGATCAGGTCGGCCTCGCGCGCCGCGGCGTGCAGCCGCCTGGCGATGTCCGCCTCGCCGCACATCCCCAGGTCGACGTTATGCACCGGCGCGCCGCTCGCCACCGCGTGGATCTGCGGGTCGAGGAAGTCCGGCCCGCACTTGAACACCCGCACCCGCCGTCCCAGCCGCGTGTGCAGGCGCGCGAGCGCCGCGGTGACGGTGGTCTTGCCCTGGCCGGAGGCGGGTGCGGCGACGAAGAGTGCCGGGCACGAGGCCGCACCCGGGTCGACCGTTTCCGGCATCGCGTCCGCCACGCTCACTCGCCACCCTTTCCGTGCACCACCGCACAGCCGGCGTGCGGCAGCGGCGAGGCCTTGGGCTGCTCCTGCGGCTCGAACCAGGCCAGCTTGGGATACAGCCCCACCACGCTGCCGACCACGGTCAGCGAGGGGGGACGCACGCCTTCGTCCAGCACGCGCTGCGCCAGGGTGGCGAGGTCGGCCACCACCACGCGCTGCGCATGGGTGGTGCCGCGCTCGATCACCCCCGCAGGCGTGGTCGGCGGCAGGCCGTGGGCGACGAGCTGGGCGCAGATGTCGGCCAGGCGCGAGATGCCCATGTAGATCACCACCGTCTGATGCGGACGTGCCAGCATCGGCCAGTCGAGGTCGACCTTGCCTTCCTTGAGGAAGCCGGTGGCGAACACCACCGACTGCGCGTGCTCGCGATGAGTGAGCGGGATCCCCGCGTAGGCGGAGACACCCGCCGCCGCGGTCACGCCCGGCACCACCTCGACGTGGATGCCGGCCTCGACCAGCAGCTCCATCTCCTCGCCGCCACGACCGAAGATGAAGGGGTCGCCGCCCTTGAGCCGCACCACGCGCTTGTTCCGCCGCGCCAGCTCGAGCAGCAGCTGGTTGATCTCGTCCTGAGGCAGCGAGTGGTCGGCCGCCTTCTTGCCGACGTAGATGCGCTCGGCCTCGACCGGCGCCAGATCCAGGATGGGCGGCGCGACGAGGTTGTCGTAGACGATGACGTCCGCGCCCGCCACCAGGCGCGCGCCGCGCAGCGTGAACAGCTCCGGGTCGCCCGGGCCGGCGCCCACCAGATAGACCCAGCCCGGCAGCGGGCCGGGACGATGAACCGCGAGATCGGGAACTGCCATTCTTACCACTCCATGCCGGGCATCGCCTTCACCCCCGCGGCGAAGGCGTGCTTGACCGGCGTCATGTCGGTGACGGTGTCGGCAGCCTCGACCAGCGCGGGCGGCGCCCCGCGGCCGGTGACCACCACATGCTGCATCGGCGGCCGGGCGCGCAGGTCGGCGAGCACCCGCTCCACGTCGAGATACTGGTACTTGAGCGCGATATTGAGCTCGTCCAGCACCACGAGGCCGACTTCGGGATTCTGAAGCATTTCGCGTGCCAGCGCCCAGGCGGCTTCGGCCGACGCGACGTCGCGGGCACGATCCTGGGTCTCCCAGGTGAAGCCCTCGCCCATCACGTGCCAGCGCACGCCGGGCTGGGTACGGAAGAAGGCCTCCTCGCCGGTGTCCGAGCGCCCCTTGATGAACTGCACCACGCCGACCTGCATGCCGTGCCCGAGCGCGCGCGCCACCAGGCCGAAGCCCGCGCTCGACTTGCCCTTGCCATTGCCGGTGTTGACCAGCAGCACGCCGCGCTCGGCCTGCGCGGCGGCGATCTTTTCATCGACGACGTCCTTCTTGCGTGCCATGCGGGCGTTGTGGCGGGTGTCGCGGTCGGGGGTCTGGGTCATGTCGGGCCTGTCGTCCTGTTTTCGTTGTGAAGTCGGCGCGCGCTGGCACGCATGCCAGCGGCGATCGTGGTGAAGACATCCTCGGGGAAGGCTGCCGTCAGCCCGGCCGCAAGCCCGTCGAGCTGCGCCAGCACCGCCTCGACGACATCCTCCATGTCGGTCCCGAGGCCGCACTTGTGCGCCATCGCGTTGAAGTGCCTGCGTGCGGCGGCCCGCGGCTACCATTCACGCTCCACCTCGGCGGGCTTGCGGTCGCCGAGGGTCAGCTCGAGCCCGAGCACGCCAGCGAGCGCAAGCAGGCGGTCGAAGGTGAGGCGCTCGGGGCGCGTCTCGAGTTCGGAGAGCCGGTTCTGACTGATGCCGAGCCGGGCCGCGACCTCGGCCTGCGACAAGCCGAGCGCCTTGCGCCGGCCGACGAGCAGCTCGGCGGCCTGTTCCGGAGAGTAAAGCCTGGGCATGGTGTCGTATCGATGATCCCGATAAATCCAGGATATCGCCTTTCTCGATAAACGCAAGAAATCGCCAATGCCGATATCGAGCCCGGCACGCGCTCCGGACACGCCCGCTCAGTCCGGCAGGAACACCACCCTCCCCTCATGCTCGATCCGGCGCAGCGGGTGGCCGAAGGCCTGGCCGAGCAGGTCGGCGCGCAGCACGGCGTCGCGGTCGCCGGCGATCACGCCGCCACGGCCGTCGAGCAGGATGATGTGGTCGGCGTAGCGTGCGGCGAGGTTGATGTCGTGCAGCACCAGCACGCTCCCGCGCGCGGTACCCTGCTCGCGCAGCAGGCGCTGGAAGAGCTCGAGCGCGGCGATCTGGTGGTGCAGGTCGAGGTGGTTGAGCGGCTCGTCGAGCAGGAACAGGCGCGGCGCCTGCGCGAGCAGGGTGGCGATGCCCACGCGCTGGCGCTCGCCGCCCGAAAGCGTCTGCACGTCGCGCTGCTCGAAGCCGGCCAGCCCGACCGACTCCAGCGCCGCGCGCGCGATCGCCACGTCCTGCGGCCCCTCCCAGCCCCAACGCCCCAGGTGCGGGTGGCGGCCGACCAGCACGGTCTCGAGCACGCTCGCCGCGAAGGGGTCGGGCTGCTGCTGCGCGAGCAGGCCGCGGAACCGCGCCGCCTCCAGCGCCGGCCAGGCCGCATAGGGCAGGCCGCCGATGCGCACCTCGCCCACCGTGGGCTCGCGCAGTCCGGCCAGGGTGTGCAACAGCGTGGTCTTGCCCGCGCCGTTGGGGCCGAGCAGCACCAGGCACTCGCCCGCCGCCAGGCTCAGGCTGAACTCGCAGCACAGCCAGCGCTCGCCCACCTCGAGCGCGAGGCGCTCGGCCTCGAGCAAGGGGGCGTCATCCACGGGCAAGGCGCGGCGGGCGGCGTTCATGGCGTGCCGCGCGGGTTGCGCGAGAGCAGGAAGAGGAAGACCGGCACGCCGATCAGCGCGGTGAGCACGCCCACCGGCAGCTGCTGCGGCGCCATCACGGTGCGCGCCGCGGTGTCGGCCAGGGTCAGCAGGGTGCCGCCGGCGAGCGCCGCCGCGGGGATCAGCACGCGCTGGTCGTTGCCCAGCGCCAGCCGCACCAGGTGCGGCACCACCAGGCCGACGAAGCCCACCGAGCCCACGAGCGTGACCGCGGTGGCGGTGAGCAGCGAGGCGAGCACATAGAGCGCGACGCGCAGGTGGCCGACGCGCACGCCCAGCGCGCGCGCGCTGAGCTCGCCACGCGCGAGCACGTTGAGGTCGCGCGCGTAGGGCATCACCGCGACCAGCGCCAGCGCCAGCACCGCCAGCGCCGGCCACGGCCGCGCCGCCGCGCTGGCGTCGCCCATCATCCAGAACAGCATCGACATCACCCGCGTGTCGGGCGCGAGCGCCAGCATCAGCGACACCGCCGCGCCGCAGCCGGCGGCGACGATGACGCCGGTGAGCAGCAGCCGCGTCTGCGTCCAGCTGCCGTCGCCATGGGCGAGCCCGAAGACGAGCAGCATCGCCGCCAGCGCCCCGGCGAAGGCCGACACATCCACCCAGAACAGCGCCGCCCCGAGCATCATCGCCCCCAGCGCCCCCACCGCCGCCCCGCCCGAGATGCCCAGGATGTAGGGGTCGGCGAGCGGGTTGCGCAGCAGCACCTGCATCAGCGCACCCGCGGTGGCGAGCAGGCCGCCGCAGGCGAAGGCGGCGAGGGCGCGGGGGAGGCGGAGTTCGCGGATGACGGTCGCCCCCATGCCCTCCGCGCCGGCCAGCGCGGCGAAGACATCGGTCGCCGCAACCGGCAGGTCGCCGGCGACCAGCGCCCACAGCAAGGCCATGGCCGCCGCGGACAGCAGTACCGCAGCGATCGCCAGCGGCGCCCGCCTGCGGCGCATGGCCGGACTCAAGCGCGACTCCCCACGCAGGGCGACGGCGGGCATCGCCGGTCAGTGCATCGCGTAGCGCAGCGCGACGAAGGCACTCCTGCCCTGTGTTGCGAACCCCTTCGCAAGCTCATGGTCCTTGTCGAGTAGATTGTTGGCACGAACTTCGACGCTCCAGTCGCGCGCCACGGCGTAGTGCGCGTAGGCATCGACCAGACCGTAGCCGCCGAGGCGATTGGACACCGCGTTCGGCACCTGATCATAGCGCCGCCCCTTGCCGTTCCACTCCACACCCCAGGTCCACGCGCCCACCGCACGCTCCAGCGCGAGCGCCCCGCCGACGCGCGCGCGGCGGCCGAGCTGATCGCCGGTCTCGTCATCCTCCGCGTCGAGCAGGTCGACGCTGGCGCGCAGCCGGTAGTCGCCCAGGGTCGCGGACAGCGCCGCCTCGATCCCCTGGATGTCGGCCCTGCCCACATTGGAGGCGATGCCGGTGCTCCAGTCGATGAGGTTCTTGATGCGGTTGTTGAAATAGGTCAGGTCGACACCGACCCCGTTGCGCTCCCAGGCCACGCCCAGCTCACGGTTGAGCGCCTCCTCGGGCTCCAGGTCCGGATTGCCGCCGAAGCAGCCCCAGGCACCGTAGCACTCCACCGGGAAGTACAGATCGTTGAAGGTCGGCGCCTTGAACGCGGTGCCGATGCTGGCATGGGCGCGCCACTCGGGCGCAAGCCGATAGCCGTAGGCCGCGGCGCCGGTGGTCTTGCCACCGAACTGCGAGTTGCGGTCGTGGCGCGCATTGAGCTGGACGTTGTGGCGGTCGAATTCACCACCCCAGCCGAGCAGGAAGGCGTTGATGTGGCGACGCGTCTTCTCGAAGTCGGAGGTGGTCTTCACGCGCTGCTGCAGAAACTCGTACGCCGCCATCAGCGAGCCGCCACCTACGGCGACGTCGTGCTGCCAGCTCAACTGGCGCTGCGTGGTATCGAAGCGGGAACGCGTGCTCGCGTTCGACTGGTTGTCGAGGGCATCCACCCCGTGACCGAAGCGCAGGGTGCTGGCCCAGTCGGCGGAATGCTGCTTGCGCAGATACGCGCCGAAGGTCTCGGCACGCTTGTCGAGGTAGGAGTCGAAAGGCTGTGCCGCGTCGTACCAGTTGCGCATGTCGGAATACAGCAGGTTGGCGCCGAGCTCGTCATTGCCGCCCAGGTCCAGCACCAGCGACGCGCCCAGATAATCCTCGCGGAAGCCGTCGTCGTCGGCATCCGCGGCGGTCGCCGAATTCGGCCGTGCGTTGAAGCCGTCGCTGCGCTCGTGACCGGCGGTCAGGCTGTAGCGCAGACGCTCGTTTCCACCCGCGAGCGTGGCGCTCGCCTCGCGCGCGCCGTCCGTGCCGGCCCCGACGCGCACGGAGGGCTGGAAGCCCTCGCGCCCCTTGCGGGTGAACACCTGGATCACGCCACCGAGCGCATCCGCGCCGTACAGCGCACTTCCGGGGCCGCGCAGGATCTCGATACGCTCGATGAGTTCGAGCGGGATCGTCTCCAGCACCGGAGAGCCGCTGGTGGCGGAGCCCATGCGCACCCCATCGACCAGCACCAGCGTGTGTCCGGAGTTCGCCCCGCGGATGAAGATGCTGCCGCTCGAACCAGGACCGCCATTGCGTGCCATCTGCACGCCCGGCCGCGAGGAGAGCAGGCCCAGCAGGCTCGAATGCCCCGCGCGGGCGATTTCGTCGCGCTCGATGACATCCACGCTGGCCAGGGCCGCATCGGCACTGATCGGCTGGCGAGTGGCGGTCACGACGACGTGGCCGAGCTGGGCATCGGCCGCATGAGCGGCCGGTGCGAGGAAACAGGCGAGCGCGCATGCCGAGGCGAGCGCGGAAACACGGATCTTCATTGGTTTGAACTCCCTTCGCCACACCGTGCGTCCCCGCACGCCATGGCAACCTCACATGGACGCACCGCGAGCCAGGTAGAACCGAAGAGAGCAGGAGAACCCACCGCGCCCGTCGCCGCCACCCCGCGGCACATCCGCCAATCCGCGTTCCGGCCGGTCTCCGGGCTCGTGCGCTGTGCCGGCGGGGCCGGACGGGTGAGTCGCCTTCCCGGGCATGGATGCCCAGTGGCTGCATGACGCACCTTGCGCGCACTTACCGTTGCGGGGGCAGCACAGGCATTGCGGCCTCGTTTGCGAGGGGCCGCGCACCTGTTTCCCGTTTAACCCGGGGCGAGAAACGCCCGTGGGCACCGATAACGCGTTGCCCCTTCCGGGGCAGTGGGGGCGGATGATACCGTACGGCCCGGTATCGTGCACTGCAAAAAAACGACGACGAATCCTCCATGCAGGACCCGCAAAGACCATGACCTGCGAACTCATCCTCGGCGGCGCCCGCTCCGGCAAGAGCCGCGAAGCCGAACGGCGTGCTGTCGAAACCGGCCTGGCGGTGACGGTGATCGCCACCGCCGAGGCCCTCGACGAGGAGATGGCGGCGCGCATCCGCCGTCACCAGGCCGACCGGCCGGCGGGCTGGCGCACGGTCGAGGCGCCGCTGGCGCTCGCCGATACATTGCGACGCGAGGCCGCGGCCGAGCGCTGCCTGATCGTCGACTGCCTCACGCTGTGGCTCTCCAACCTGCTCGCCGACGCCCACATCCTTCCCGCAGGCGCCACGGCCGAAAACCTGCCGCGCTTCCGCCACGAGCGCGACGCGCTGCTCGCCGTGCTGCCGACGCTGCCCGGCCGCATCGTCCTCGTCGCCAACGAGGTGGGGCTCGGCCTGGTGCCGGAGACGCCGCTCGGACGGCTGTTCCGCGACGAGGCCGGACGGCTCAACCAGATGGTGGCGAGCGCATGCCGCCGGGTTGTCTTCGTCGCCGCCGGCCTGCCGCTGGTGCTGAAGGAAGGCTAAACTTCGGGGCGAAGCACACTTTCCGGGAGAGGGCTGTGGGGCCGCCTGCACAGAAGCACAAGATGACGCTGGAAGACTTCCTGGCCTGGGAGGCGGAGCAGCCCGAGCGCTGGGAGTTCTTCAACGGCGAGGCCTTCATGATGGCGGGGGGGTCGGACGTGCATAACGTCGTGACCGGAAACATGTACATGGCTTTGCGGATCGGGCTGCAGCACACGCGCTGCAACGTCTTCATGTCCGACGTCCGTCTGCGCCTGGCCGAATCGGACGACCTCTTCTACCCCGACGTCTTCGTCACCTGCACCGACGCCGACCGCGCCCGCCGCCAGGTCAAGGAAGACCCTATCCTCATCGCCGAGGTGCTGTCGCCCTCGACCGAGGCCTATGACCGCGGCGACAAGTTCGCCGCCTATCGCCGCTTTGCGGGGCTGAAGACCGTGCTCTTCCTGTCGCAGGACCGTGCCCACGTCGAGTGCTTCACCCGCGGCGAGGACGGGCGCTGGGTGCTGAGCGAGGCGAGCGGAGAAACGGCCCGCCTCGCCCTGCCCGCCTTCGACTTCGAGCTCGCGCTCGCCGACCTCTATCGCGACCTGCCGGACGCGGACGCCTCCGACCCGGCGCCCATCCCCCCTCCCTCCACACCACCCCCGCCACCTGCCGCATGAAGCCCTACGCCATCGCCTCGCCCGACCCGCTGCTCTCCGCCGCGATCCAGCACAAGATCGACCGCAAGACCAAGCCGCGCGGCGCGCTCGGCCGCCTGGAGGCGCTCGCGCACCAGATCGCGCTGCTGCAGCAGACCCTGGAACCCGAACTGCGCCAGCCGCACATCGTCGTCTTCGCCGGCGACCACGGCGCGGCGCGTGCCGGCGTGTCCGCCTACCCGCAGGACGTGACCTGGCAGATGGTGGAGAACTTCCTCGCCGGCGGCGCGGCGATCAACGTATTCACCCGCCAGCTCGGGCTGGATCTCACCGTGGTCGATGCCGGCGTCAACCACGACTTCGGCAAGCGCCCGGGGCTGATCGACGCCAAGATCGCGCCCGGCACGGCCAACTACATCGAAGAGCCGGCCATGAGCGCCGCGCAGCGCGACGCAGCGCTCGAGCGCGGGCGCGGCGTCGCCCATGCGCTCGCCGACAACGGCTGCAACTGCATCGGCCTGGGCGAGATGGGTATCGGCAACACCGCGTCGGCCTCGCTGCTCACCCACTGTCTGGTGGGCGCCGAGCACGACGCCGAGCTCTATACCGTCACCGGCCGCGGCACCGGCCTGGACGACCCCGGCCTGTTCCGCAAGCGCAGCATGCTCGCCCAGGCGCTGCAGCGCGGTGGTCGACCACACGACCCGCTGGAGGTGCTGGTGCAGTATGGCGGCCTCGAGATCGCCATGATGGCGGGCGCCATCCTCGGCGCCGCCGAGCGCCGCATGCTGGTGCTGGTCGACGGCTTCATCGTCACCTCGGCCGTGCTCGTCGCCCACGCCCTGGCACCCGCGGTGCTGTCGTGCTGCGTCTTCGCGCATCGCTCGCAGGAGCCCGGCCACCGCGTGCAGCTCGACTTCCTGCAGGCCGAACCGCTGATGGAACTCGACCTCCGCCTGGGCGAAGGCACCGGCGCGGCACTCGCCTTCCCGCTCGTGCAGGCGGCGGTGAATTTCATCAACGAGATGGCGAGCTTCGAGTCCGCCGGGGTCAGCGACCAGGCCCGTCGTCCGGGCTGATGCGCGACCAGCTCGAACTCTTCTTCACCGCGCTCGGCTTCTTCACCCGCCTCCCGGTGCCCGCCTGGGTGCCGTGGTCGTCCGAGCGCATGCACCATGCGGCGCGCTACTTCGCACTCGTGGGCTGGGTGGTGGGCGGCGCAGGCGCGCTCGGCTACCTCGCCCTCGCCTGGCTGCTGCCGCCCGCCGTGGCGGTCGTCCTGTCGATGGCGCTCACCATCCGCCTCACCGGCGCCTTCCACGAGGACGGCTTCGCCGACAGCTGCGACGGCCTCGGCGGCGGCTGGGACAAGGCACAGATCCTGGCGATCATGAAGGACTCGCGGATCGGCAGCTACGGCACCATCGGCATGGTGCTGATGCTGCTCGCCAAGGCGGCGGCGCTGGTGGAGCTGGCCAGCCCGGCGGTGCAAGGGGCGGGCGTGGCGCTCGCCCTGCTCGTCGCCCATCCGCTGTCGCGCCTGGCCGCCACCGTGGTGCTGCACCGCCTGCCCTACGTACGCGCCGACGATTCGGCCAAGTCGGTCGCCGTCGCGCGCCCGCTGGCACCGGCCGGGCTCGCGCTGGCCGTCGCCAGCGGCCTGCTACCCCTGCTGCTGCTGCCACCCGCCGCCGCGCTCTGCGCCCTGCTCGCCGCCGCTGCGGTGACGACGTGGAGCGCGCGCCTCTTCCAGCGCCGGCTCGGCGGCTACACCGGCGACCTGCTCGGCGCCACCCAGCAGGCGAGCGAGCTCGCCATCTACCTCGCCCTGCTCGCCGCATCGCGGCTGGCGAGCTGAGCCTGCACCGCCGTGCAATCCCCATGCGGCCTGGGCGGATCTTGACCCAGGACAAAAAAAACTTGCTCCCGACAAGTCGGCAACCCAATATGAGTTGATCTGGAGTCTTTCTCCGGCAAGTCGGACACGTCTTCAGGCGTGCGCGGAAAGCATGGTGGAGCCCCGACCTGAAGCGCGGCTCCGCGCCCTCGACAAGAGGGGCAGGGGGAGACAAGCCATGCATCACCATCGCGAGCCCGAGCCGGTCGCAGCTGCGCCGCGCCTGAAGGAAATCGTCGTCCATGTCACTTGCGCGCTGATCGTCAGCCACGGCCTGGTGCCCGAGCTGGCGTGGGCGGTCGACATCGTCCCCGACGGCCGCACCGCGACCAGCGTGAGCCCGCTCGGCACGAACGCCGCCGACGTCCGCAACACCGACCGCCTCCTCGGCAACGGCAATGCGGTCAACTCCTTCAGCCGCTTCAATGTCGGCAGCGGCGAGACCGCCAACCTCCACCTGCCCGACGGCGCCGCCGCGCTCATCAATCTGGTGCGCGACCAGAAGACCACGATCGACGGCATGCTCAATGCCATCAAGGAAGGCCGGATCGGCGGCAAGGTCTATTTCGCCAACCCGCACGGCGTCGTCGTCGGCCCGAGCGGCAAGGTCAACGTCGGCAGCCTGCACGTGTCCACGCCCAGCCAGCGCTTCGTCGACGACTTCTTCGACGCCCCGGGCGGCGCCGAGGCCTCGGCCGCCGCCTTGGTCGAGGGCCGCGCGCCGCGCAACACCGCGGCCGAGATCCGCATCGACGGCGAGGTCAACGCCACCGAGCAGGTCAGCCTGTCCGCAGGCTCGATCACGGTGGGCGGCAAGGTGCTGAGCGGCGCGAAGTTCGCCGGCGGTGCCCCCGACTTCAGCGACGTGGTCAACGTGCACGGCCTGGCGACGGGCGGCGCGGTGGTCGAGAACCAGGGCCGCATCGAAATCGTCGGCGACAGCGGCATCGAGCTCACCGGCACGGTCTCCTCGCGCCGGGTGAACGTCGGCGACGACGCCAGCCTGCGCAGCGGCGTGTCGATCGCCGCCTCGGGCGACATCGCCCTGCGTGCGCCCACGATCCGCATCGGCAGCGGCGGCAAGCTGCTCGCCGCGGGCAGCGACACCCACGCGGGCGGAGACGTGACGCTGCAGGCGCAGGCCGTCGGCGGCACGCTCGACGCCTTGTCCGACACCGCGGCGCGCATCGAGGCGAGCGGCGCGACCCTCACCGGCCGCGACCTGCACCTGCAGGCGAGCGCGGAACACCGTAGCACGCTGGCGCCGCTGGTCACCAAGACCACGAGCGCGACGATCGAGGTGGACGGATCCACGCTGGAGGCGAGCGGCCGCGCCACCCTCGAGGCCACCGCCACCGCCGCCATCGCCACCCCGGATGTCGTGCCGCTGGCGGTGGTCGATGTGGACGTCGCGGCGAGCGTGCGCGTCCAGGGCGACACCCGGATCACCAGCGCCGGTCCCGCCCGCCTCGGCGCCACCACCACCACGACCATCGACGCCCGTCCCGGCCTGCCCGACCTCGGCGCGCTGCCGGCCGACGCCGGCGCGGCGATCGTCATCGCCGACACCACCGCCAGCGTGGATCTGCTCGGCAACGCCGAGCTCGCCAGCACGGCGGACAAGACCGAGCTCGTCGCGAGCAACCGCACGACGGTGGACGCGGCGGTCGACGCCTCGGCCGCGGGCAGCAGCGCGGTGGGCGGCAGCGTGGCGGTCAGCGTGGTGCGCAGCACCACCCGCGCGCGCACCGCCGACAACGCGCGCCTGGCCGGCAAGACCGGTGTCGGCGTGCACGCGCAGTCGGATACCCGCGTCACCACCTCGGCCAAGGCCGCGGCCGGCGGCGCCAGCCCGCAGCCGGCAGGCACGAGCAAGACCGAGGAGACGCTCGCGGACTACGAGGACGAGGCCTCGACCTCGGACGGCAGTGTCAGCGTCGCCGCGGCGGTGGCGGTGAGCGACCTCGAGAGCACCACCCTGGCCGCGCTCGACGCCACCCGGGCGGCCACCAGCGAGGGCATGCTCGCGGTCGGCAGCGAGGCACTGACCCAGGCGGACGTGGTCGCCGACGGCAGCAGCACCGGTGCTGCCGTCGGCGTCGGCGCGGCGGTCGCGCTCAACCTCGCGCGCACGAGCGCGGAGGCGCGCATCGGCGGCAGCGCCGACGCACAGGGCATCGAGGTCGTGGCAACCCTGCCCACGGGCGACGAGATCAATGGCTTCACCACCGCCGCCACCTCGGGCGCGGGTGCCAGCGACGTCGGCGTGGCCGGCGCGCTCGCGCTCAACGTCGTCGACGCGGGCAGCCGCGCCCGCATCACCGGCAGCGCCGACGCGAAGGGCGGCACCGTCCGCATCGGCAGCGACCACCGCAGCGAATCCTCGGCCAGCGCGACCCCCGCCGAGGACGCCACCGCCAGCGGCGACACCCTCGGCATCGGCGCCTCCGTGGCGGTCAACGTCGTCGCCAACGAGAGCCGCGCCGAGCTCGCCAACGGCGCGCGCCTGATCAACCCGGGCGCCGTCACGGTCGAGGCCGTCGGCGACTACCTCGTCCACACCGAGGCCGAGGCTGGCGCCGAGGGCGGCATCGCCGCCACCCCGGTGGCCGCGGTCGCGGTGGTCGACAACCAGACCCATGCCGTGATCGGCAGCGGCGAACGCGTGCAGGCCGGCGCCAAGGTCGGCGTCACCGCCACCCATTCCAGCACCGTCGAAACCTCGGCCAAGGGCAGCGCCGAGGGCGAGAAGGCCGCGATCGGCATCGCCGTGGCGGTCAATGTGCTCACCGAACGCGTCAGCGCAAGCATCCAGCGCGACGTGTTCACCCCGGGCGCGATCGAAGTGGCCGCGCACAACGCCCACAAGGGCTCGGCGACTGCGAGCGCGAGCGCCAAGGGCGGCAAGGGCGAGGAAGAGGACGGCAGCAGCGCCGAGGACGGCGTGGACCTCGAGGTCCAGCGCCAGTCCGGCTTCGCCCAGGACAAGCAGAAGGACGGCAGCGCGAGCAAGACCCAGCAGCCGGGCTCGGCCGAATCGAGCGAGGGCAAGCTCAGCGTGGCCGCGGCGGTCGCGGTGAACGCGCTCGACAGCCGCAGCGAGGCCTACGTCGCCAGCGCCATCGAGTTGCAGGCCGGCGGCCGGCTCGCGGTCGAGGCCTGGAGCAACACCGACGCCGAAGCCGAGGCCGATGGCAGCGCGGCCGGGAGCACGGCGACGGTCGGCATCGGCGCCGCCGCCGCGGTCAACAGCATCGAGACCCACACCCTGGCCTGGATCGGCGACGCTCAGGTGACCGCGAACGGCATCGCCGTAAACGCCGGCACGGAAATCCTCGGCGACGACGAGGAGAACCGCTTCAGCGCGAGCGCGAAGGCTGGCGCCGGCGCGGGCAAGGTCGGCATCGCCGGCGCGCTCGCGCTCAACCTGCTCGAGACCCACACCCGCGCCGAGGTGCTCGAAGGCGCGCGCGCGGACGCCGAGGGTGGCGATGTCGAGCTCGAAGCCGACAGCACCACGGAAACCAGCGCCACCGCCCTGCCCGACGAGCCGGTCGACGGCGGCGACTTCGGCGTCGGTGCCTCGGTCGCGCTCAACCTCTTCCGCGAGGACGAGGTGCGGGCACGCATCCGGCGCGGCGCCGAGATCACCGACCTCGACAAGCTGCGTGTGATCGCCAACGCCAGCAGCGACACCCGCGCCACCGCCGAGGCAGGCGCTGCGGGCAGCGTGGCGCTCGACGCCGCCGTGGCCCTGTCCGACCTCAAGCTGAACACGGCCGCCGTGGTCGAGGCCGGCACCGAAATCGTCGCCGCCGGCGCCGTCGAGATCCGCGCCACCTCCACCGGCGAGCACGAGGCCGAGGCGACGGGCGACACCGAATCGGAAAAGGTCGGCATCGGCGCCTCGGGCGCGATCGTGCTCAGCACGACCACGACCACCGCCAGCCTGCAGCGCTCGCTGCAGACGACCACCAGCGGCGAGGAGGGCAATCTCACCATCGACGCCGACGCCACGCGCAGCTACGAGGCGGTGGCCAAGGCCAGCGCCGCCGGCGGCAAGGCCGAGGAGGACACCACCGCCGCCGAGCGCGACAAGGCCAGCACCAGCTCGACCCTGAAGGACAACCAGGACGCCCAGGAGGGCACCCAGACCACCGGCAACAGCAACAAACTGGCGGTGGCGGCCGCGGTGGGCGCGGTGGTCATGGACGACGACGTGCGCGCGGACGTCGGGCGTGCGCAGGGGGCGGACAGCGACCCTGCCGTCCGCCTCGACGTCGGCGGTGAACTCGCGATCGGCGCACACAACCAGAGCGACTTCAGCGCCCGCGGCCTGGGCAACACCCTGGACGTGTCCAAGCTCGAGAGCAGCGCCCAGGTCGGCATCGGTGTCGGTGTCGGGTTGGCGATCGCGCGCAACGACACCGCCGCCACGATCGGCGACGGCACGCTGGTCGCGGACGCGGCGGGCGTGCAAGTTGCCGCCGGATCGTCGCAGAACACCTCGGCGGAGTTCGCCAACAAGCTCGCCGCAGAAGGCGTGGCGGGCGCCGGGGCGGAGAAGGTCGGCATCGCGGGCGCACTTGCGGTGGCATGGTCGCAATCCACCACCTCCGCCTCGCTGGGCGAGGGCGTCCGCATCGGCGATCGGACCACCGGGGAGTACGCCGGCGAAGTCAGCATCACCGCGGACAACACCAGCAAGCTCGCGGCCAAGGCCTGGAGCGCGGCGCTCGCCGGCAAGGTCGGCGTCGGCGCCTCGATCGCCATCCTGCGCGCCAACAACAGCCAGCATGCCTGGATCGGCGAACAGGCCGAGGTCACCGCGGCCGGGCTGCAGCTCGCCGGGCGCAACCATCTGCTGAACAGCTCGCCGAGCTTCGACTGGACGATCCTCGACGACCTCGAGAACCGCTTCACCGAGGCCAACCTGCAGGTGCTGCTCGGCGAAAGCAACTACTACACCGAGACCATCGCCGGCGCCGGCGGCGAGCAGGTCGCGGTCACCGGCTCGTTCTCGGTGAATGTCTTCGACGAACGCACCGAGGCCACGATCGGCGACGGCGCGCGGGTGAACACCAGCGGCACGGTCGACCTGGAAGCCGACAACCAGTCCTCCGCGACCGCCTTCGCCGGCGGCGTGTCGGCCGCGGGCAAGGTCGGCGTGGGCCTGGCCAGCGCCGACATCGTCAACCGCAGCCAGACCCGGGCCACGATCGGCGCGGACGCGCGCATCGAGCAGTCCGCCGCGATCGACATCGACGCCACGGCCGCGATGGATCTCGCCGCGGTCACCGCGAGCGCGGCCGCCGCGGGCAAGGCCGGCGTGGGCGGCGTGCTGAGCCTGATCGACTCGGAGAACCAGGTCGAGGCCGCCACCGGCGCGCGCAGCTTCCTGCGCAGCGACGGCGCCATCGACGTCGACGCGGGCAACACCTTCGATGCCCTCGGCGTCGCCGGGGTGGCCGGCGTGGGCGGAACCGCCGGGGTGGGCGTATCCGCCGGCACCTTCCTGGTCGACAACCAGACTCGCGCCTCGATCGGCGCCGCGGCCGACGTCGCCGCGGCGGGCGCGATCGGCGTGCGCGGCACCGCGGTGCAGGATGTCACCTCGGTCGTCGTCGGCGGCGCCGGAGGCGGCACCGCGGGCGTAGCCGCATCCGCGGCAGTGAACGACTACAACCCGCTCACCTACGCGTGGATCGGCGACGGCGCACGCATCAATCAGGGCGTGAGCGGCGCGGCCCTTGCGGGCCGCAGCCTGGCGGTGCACGCGCACGCCCGCACCGACTTGCTGTCCATCGTCGGCACGGTAGGCATCGGGGGCACCGCCGGCGTCGGCGGCGCCGCCGACGTGGTGGTGATCGACAAGGAGACCGCGGCCTGGATCGGCGAGGGCGTGATCGCCCGCAGCGGCGACAGCCTCGCGGTGGGCGCCAGCAGCGCAGAGGCGATCCGCTCGGTGGGCGTGGGCCTGAGCGCGGGCGGCACGGCCGGTGTGCAGGGCTCGGCTTCGGTGCTGGTGCTCGACATCGACACGCTCGCCTCGGTGAAGACGGGCAGCGCGCTGTTCTCCGACGGCAACCTGGTGATCGCGGCCGACGCCGACAGCGACCTCGACCTGCTCGCCGGCGCGATCGGCGCGGCGGGGACCGCGGCGGTGGGCGCCGGCGCGGCGGTCGCGGTGGTGGACAAGACCACCCACGCCTGGATCGACGACGGCGCCGCGGCGAGCGCGCTCGGCAACGCCGCCGCGGCACAGGTGGCGGACGGCGGCTTCGACATCGACTACGTGGCCACGGCTGCGGGTGAAGGCGAGGTCGCCGCCCCCGGCATCACCCCCTCCGACGGCGAGAACGACCTCGCCGGCGGCAGCGCGGCGCTCGACGCCACACGCACCAGCAGCGCGAGCACGAGCGCGCACCGCGGGCTCGCGGTGACCGCGGTGAACCGCGACGACATCAAGGGCTTTGCGGTCACCGGCGCCGCCGCCGGCACCGCGGCGGTGACCCTGTCGGGCGAAGTGTCGGTGCACCAGACCGACACCCGCGCCTCGATCGGCAGCATCGCGCTCGCCGAGGGCGCCAGCCACACCGGCGTGCAGGTCAACGCCGACAACACCGGCGCCAACGCCGCGCAATCGGTGCGCGTCGCCGCCGGCAACGACAGTTTCCACCTCGGCATCGCCGGCGCGCTGTCGGCCTCGGGCACGGTGGGCGTAGGCGTCGGCGCCGATGTGGCGGCGATGCGGCACGCCACCCATGCGGCCATCGTCGAGCAGAGCGACGTCAAGGCGCGCCGCGACGTCGAGGTCGCCGCCAGTTCCGGTCAGGAGGTGGTCTCGATCAGCGCCAGCCTGGGCGCCTCGGGCACGGTCGGGGTGGCGGGCAGCGTGTCGGTGCTGAGCTTCGACAACGCGACCTCGGCCTCGATCGGCGACGAAGCCGAAGTCGCCGCCGGCGGCAACGTGAGCGTGAAGGCGGACGACCACACCGCCACGACCCTGGTCGCCGGCACGATCGCGCTCGGCATCGGCGGTGGCGGAGTCGGCGCCGGCGTGGGCGTGACGCTGATCGAGAAGGACACGCGCGCCTGGATCGGCGCGGGCGCGGTCGTGGATGCCCTCGGCAAGGACACCGCCGATCTGGTCGTGCGCTCGGGCGAGAGCGTGGACGAGACCGCCACGGCGCGCGGCGTGCAGGTGCAGGCGGAGTCGAGCGAGGATCTGTTCACCGTCTCGGCCGCCGCCGCGGGCGGGCTCTACCTCGGCTTCGCCGGCGCGGTGTCGGTGGCGACGGTGGATTCGGACACCGCGGCCTGGATCGGCGCGGACGCCCGGGTGAACCGGGGCGGTGGCGACGCCGACGCGGCGCAGGACGTCAACGTCGGTGCGCGCAACGAGTTGGCGCTCTTCAACGTCTCCGGCGCGCTCGGCGTCGGCGCGGCCGGCATCGCCGGCGGCGTGGATGTGGGAGTGATCCGCAACGACACCACCGCCTGGATCGGCGACCGCGCCGAAGTGGGCGCCAAGCGCGACATCGGCGTGAGCGCGCTCGCGAACACCGACATCGAGAGCTACGTGGTGAGCGCCGCCGGGGGGATCGGCGCGCTCGCCGGCGGCGTCGGCGTGTATTCCGTGGGCGGTGGGCTGGGCGACGAGGCGCAGGGCCGGCTCGAGTCCGGCGACGACGATGCCGGCAGCTATGTCGATGGCCAGGCCACCGACGGCAGCGTCGCCACCCTGCTCGGGAGCTACACGGACAGCCGCATCGGCGAGGCCGCCGATCGGGTGGAGGACGAGCGTGGCACGCTCGCCGCGAGCGGCCGCTTCACCGCGGCGGAAACCCGCACCCTGCCCGCCGGTACCGCCGCCTTCGTGGGCGAGAATGCGGACCTCGAGGCGGGCAGGGACATCGACCTCGATGCACGCACGGACGTCGAGTTCGATGCGCTCGACGGCGCCCTCGCCATCGGCGCGATCGGCCTCGGCGCCGGCGTGGGGGTCGCGGATTTCGACAACGACACCCTCGCCTCCGTCGGCCGGGGCAGCACCCTGCGTGCCGGCGCCGCCGGCAGCGTGAGCCTGACCGCGGCGCTCGACGAGGATGTGGACGTGACCGCCTTCGCCGGCACCGGCGGCATCGTCGCGGTCGACGCGGCGGTCGCGCTGATCGGCTCCACCGGCGCGGTGCAGGCCGGCCTCGACGACGAGGTCGCGATCGAGCGTGCCAATGCGGTCGACATCGCGGCCGACGACACCCGCAGACTGGAGGCCGAGACCACCGGCGTCAGCGTCGGCGTGGTCGCCGCGGGGGCCTCGGTGACCGGCAGCACGATCGGTGGCGGCGCCACCGCCAGCATCGGCGACGAGGTGGCCATCGGCCAGGTCGCAGGCGACACGGTCGGCGAGCTGCATGTGCTCGCCGACGCCAGCCACACCGCCGTCGCCACCGCGCTCGCCGCCAAGGGCGGGCTCGGGCTGGCCGCCAGCGGCACGGTGGCCGACGCGGTGGTCGACACGAACGTCTCCGCAAGCATCGGCGACGACGCCCGGATCAAGGTCGCCCGCACGGTCGAGGTCGACGCGAACAGCGCCGGCGCGGCACGCGCCGACGCCACCGGCATCAACGTGAGCCTGGGCGGGGCGGTCGGCGCCTCGATCGCGCGCGCCACCCTGTCACCCACGGTGTCCGCCACGATCGGTCAACGCAGCCTCATCGACGCCGCCGACTTCACACTGGCCGCGCACCAGGCCCTGCCCGCCGGCGGCGGACGCAGCGCCTTCGCCAGCGCCAGCGGCGCCGCCGGCGGCCTGCTGGTGGGGGCGAACGCCTCGCGCTCCACCGCCTTCAACGACGCCGCGGTGAACGCCAGGGTGGGCGACGACAGCACGCTGAAGATCAGCGGCACCGCCACCGTGCAGACGCACAACACGCACTCCCAGCTCGCCTACGTGTCCGGCGTGTCGGCGGGCTTCGTGGCGGTCGGCGCCAACACCGCCAGCGCGGGCTCGAACACCGACAGCCACGCCGCGCTCGGCGACCATGTCCGGGTCGAGGGCGGCACGCTGAACGTGCTCGCCGACGGCCAGGCCACCAACCATGCCTACGGTGTGGCCGGTGCCGGCGGGCTGGTCTCGGTGCCGTTCTCGGCGAGCTACACCACGACCGTGAGCAGGACGAGCGCCACGACCGGCAGCAAGGCCGCGCGTCAGCCCGGCGACCCGGCGACGATCGCGGTCGACAGCCTGACGCTCGCGGCGACGCAGGGCTCCAGCTTCGACGCCTGGATGAGCAACACCAACGCGTCGCTGGTCGGCGTGAGCGGCGCGCAGACCGAGAACTTCGCGCGCGCCACCACCACCGCGACGATCGGCGCCGAGGGCGAGATCGAAGCCGGGACGGTGCAGCTCGACGCCAGCACGACGCTGAGCAAGGGGGCGCCTGCCGGCCTGCTCGCCGGCACGGGCCTGGCACGCCCGGACTGGAACGTGGAGTCGAGCTCGGGCGGGCTCGCCGACTTTCCCGCCGCAGGCAGCCGCACGATCCTGCTCGCGGACACGCTCGCCGGGATCGGCGCGGGCGCGACCGTGCTCTCCACGAGCGGCAATGCCGCCACGCCGGGGATCCGCGTCGATGCGCACAACGAGATCGGTGCCAGCGACCGGGTCAAGATGGCCTCGGGCGGCGCGGTGTCGGCAGCGAGCGGCGAGTCGGTCGTGTCGACCGTGTGCCCGCCGGAGCACGCCGCCTGCAACGCGGGCGAACGCCCGGCCGCGACCGTGCGCGTCGGCGACGGCGCCCACGTCGAGACCACGGGCGAGAGCGACATCGCGATGGGCTCGCGGACCAGCGCAAATCTCCATTCGCAGAGCGCGGTGGACGTCTACGGCCTGGTCGGCGTCGCCCCCGAGGGCAGCAGCACCGCGGTGTACGACGGCGATAACCGCATCGAGATCGGCGACGCCGATCTGCGTTCGGAACGCAACATCCGCCTGGCGGCCGGCGCCGCGAGCGACGGCACCGCGAACGCGCTCGGCGCGAGCGCGCGCACCGACGTCTTCAACAACACCGCGATCCCGGTTAACCGCGACCCGGTGGCCGACGCCTTCGTCACCAGCCGCAGCGCGGTGAGCGTCGCTGCCGGCGCCGACGTGGCCGCGGTGCGCAACGTGGCCCTGCACGCCGTGGAAGGCTCGGCGAGCGCCTCGGGCGTGGGCATCGGCAAGGACATCTACCGCGAGACCCTGGCGGCGATCGCGAGCTGGTTCAGCAACCTCTTCGGCGGCGGCGACGTCTCCTTCGAGACCCGCACCGGACGCTCCGGCGTAAGCCAGGACAGCACGGTCGACGTCCGCGGCACCGTGCGCGTGGGCATCGAGCGCAGGCAGCGCCTGCACATCGACTACGACGGTTCGGTGATCGAGCAGACCGACGGCATCGGCATCGCATCGACACGGATGCAGGACATCTACGCGGACATCCTGGCGCGCATCGAGACCCTGCGGGCGCTGATCCGCGACTATGCGGTAGGCCCGGGCGACACCACCAGCGATGCGGCGATCGCCACCGCGGCCTACCGGGCGGAGATCTCCTTCCTGGAGCACAAACTCCACGAGATGGGCTTCGGCGGCAACCCGGACGAGCCCGGCTTCAACGACAGCAATCCGCGCCAGATGGCCGAGGACCGCGTGGGCGCGCTCGATGGACAGCTGGGCGGCCTGCGCACCACGCGCACGCAATTGCAGGCCGAGAAGACCACGATCGAGGGCCAGGTCGCCACGCTCAACCAGCCACTCGACGAGGACAACGGCACGCGGACGGCGCAAAACACGACGCTGAGCAACCAGATCACGGGATTGAACGCGCAGATCGCGGCGCTGGATCCGGACGACGACGACTACGCGACCGATCTCGCCGCCCTGCGGGGCCAGGTCGCCACCCGGCAGGCGGCCATCGACGCCAACAACCGCGCGATCACCGCCAACAACCAGCAGATCGCGCTCAACAACGCGCCGCTCGACGCCAAGAATGCCCAGATCGCCGCGGTGAACACCGAGATCGGCAGCCTCGAGACCACGGTCGGGAAGATCCGCCAGGGCATCGCCGCCGGCGACTACGGCGACGCCAGCGGCGCCGGCCTGCAGGCGAAGTTCCTGCGCATCGGCGACAGCGTGGCCCGGCTGGGCGACATCGACGTGCGCGCCGACCGCCTCACCGGCACCGGCGAGCTCGACGCGCCGGGCGACGCCGGCATCCACATCATCAACGAGGGGCCGTCCTTCCTCACTCTGGGCAAGCTCGAGATCGCCTCGGACGCGGGTGGCCGGCTGGTCTTCAACGGCGTGGAGGTGCGCGACAACGCCGGCATCGCCGCGATCAACCGCGGCGCGGGCACGGCCGCGTTCGCGCGGATCGTCACCGCCGAGGCGGGCAGCGACGCCCCCGCCATCCTGGTCGAGAACCGCTTCAATCCGCTCGACGACGCCGACGCCACGCGCGCGATCGGCGCCGGCGTGGCGCCGGTGGCCCCCGACATCGTGCTCACCGACGCGATCACCAACCTGCGCGGCCTGGTCGGCATCCACAGCGAGGCCGGCGGCATCCGGCTCGAGCAGACCGCGTCGATCGCGGCCAACAGCGTCGAAGTGCAGGCCCTCAACGGCGACTTCGTGCAGAGCTACACCGACAGCTTCACCCACGTGGCCACCTCGCCGCTCAAGGAGGTGGTCGGCTCGGGGGGGACCCGCTCCATCGTGCAGGACACCAGCGGCAGCGGCAGCATCGTCGCCAACGGCAGCGTGCTGGTCGCGGCGCGCTACCTCAACATCAACGGCACCATCCAGAGCGGCCTCCCCGAGTGGGGCGTGCACGTCCCCGCGCAGGCCCAGGTGGAGCTGCCCGACGGCAGCAGCGTCGACCTCGCCACGGCGAAGGCCTGGTACGAAGCGCTCGACCCGAGCGCGCGCGCCCAGCCCGGCGCCGAGTTCTTCAAGCTCTCCAACGCCTCGGTGAGCGGCCTCACGTCCGCGCAGCAGGGGCAATGGACGCAGGTGACGGTCAACTACAATGCGCGCGAGGACCGCCTGGAGCTCGCCGGCGTGCAGGTGCAGGGCGGCTACATCGAGCTGTTCGGGCAGATCTTCAACACCAAGGCCGGCGGCGGCAAGCTGCGCGTGCTCGACGGCTACGGCCAGATCGAGGTGCGTAACGACAGCGGCAAGACCCTGCGGGTGAACACGCTCGACGCCGGGCGCGGCGCGGAAGGCAGGATCGTCATCACCGACCTGTCGGTGGACGCCAGTGGCGACACGGTGCCGGGCACGCCGCGCACCTTCACGCGCGCGGCGGGCGAGGCGCGCAGCGGCGTCGATGCCTACACGCCGACGACCAACCTGCGCTACGTGATGGCCACCGGCTTCAACTCCGTGCGCACCGACGAGTACCTGTACTCGCAGAACGGCTGGTTCGGCATCACCGCGGCCCCGGTGCAGGACCAGTACAGGGTCGGCACCACCGCGAACACCCTCGATCCGCTGCTGCAGGGCGAGTTCCTGCGCGTGCAGAGCCTGACCAACCCGGACGCGTTCGTGCCCACGACGACCACGGTCAACGGCTTCCGGTCCGTCACCCAGGGGGCGAGCTGGAAGAAGTGCAACTGGTGGACCTTGTGCGCCAATGCGACGTACTACATGCAGTACTTCGTCACCACCGGCAACAAGACCACGGTCACCGGCAGCGTACGCGCCGACCACCCGATCCCGATCGAGTACATCGGCTTCGACACCGCCCGCATCGCCATCGACTCCGTCGGCGACGTGGTGCTCGCCGGCAGCCTCAACAACCGCAGCGGCACGACCTCGGTCGACACCGACGGCCACCTGTCGCAGGGCAACGCGACCGCCACCGTCGGCGGGCGCACGATCGAGCTGTCGGCCGGCACCGGCATCGGCAGCACGACGCCCGCGGGCGAGCCGCAGCAGGCCCTGCGCATTCGCCAGCTCGAAGGCGGCGTGGTCCATGCCGACACCACCAGCGGCTCGATCCACCTCGACCAGGTGGTGGGCAACCTGAACGTGGGCCGCATCGGCAGCGCCGGGGTGGACAGGGTGACCCTGGAGTCCGCCGGCGACATCCTCGCCAAGGATGCCGACGCCCTGGTGCAGGCGCGGCGCATCGACCTGGTCGCCGAGAACGGCCGCATCGGCACGCTGGATGAGGCCGGCAACGGCACGCCGCTGCGCATCCGCAGCGGCGACAGCACCAGCCTCGACCCCGACGTGCTCGCCCGCCACGGCCTGTCGGCGCGCGCGCGCGGCAACATCCACCTCGCCAACGAGGCCGACCCCGACCCGGCGGCAGCAGGCACCTATACCGGCGATCTGCTGCTGATCGGCGTGGAGTCGGGCGCGGGCGACGTGCGCATCCGCACCAGCGGCAGCGCGATCGACAACAACCCCTACGGCTCGGTCGACACGCGCACGGAGGACCAGCTCGCCGCGCTGTGGGACGAGCTGCGCCTGCGCGTGAAGGCCGACCCCGACCCGAACGACGGCGTCGCGGTGGGCGCCGATGCCAAGGCACAGGAGGCGGTCGCCGCCTTCGCCAACGGTCGCAGCAACAACTACCGCCTGTACTGGCAGCTCCGCGGCCGCCAGGCCGACGGCGGCGCGGCCTACGACCCGGGATACCAGTACGTGCCCACCGCCACCGAGCGCCGGGTGCTCGCCGATTCGGGCATGAGCGACGCCGAGATCGCCGCCTTCGCCGCCAACCGCAGCGCGCAGTACCACGCGCTGCACGCCGAGGTCGGCGGCTACACCACCGCCTTCGACGAGGATTTCCGCTACGTCGCCACCGACGCCGAGCGTGCCGCGATCACCCGCGGCTCGAGCTGGACCGAGGCGCAGCTGCTGCTGTCGGTCGGCGCAGGCCTGATCAAGAAGGTCACCGACACCGTCACCACGATCCAGGAACCCAACGTCGTCGGCCGCAAGGTCACGCTCATCGCCGACGGCGACATCGGCGCCTATGGTCCGGACCTGGTGATCGACACCACCGCCGGCATCGACACCCTGAGCAAGGCCGAGCGCGCCGCGCTGGCCGCGGCCGAACGCGGCGACGCCCAGGTCGACGACCCGGACAACCCGCGCATCGTCACCCTGCGCCAGCCGCAGGCGGTGAACCTCGCGGTCGCGCCCGACGGCGCGCTGAGCGCGCGGGCGGGCGGCCATGTCCTGATCGGCGCCGAGCAGGACCTGCGCATCGACCGCATCGTCGCCGGCGGGGAGACGCGGATCAAGGTGGCGGGCGGCCTCAGCGGTCTCGCCAGCGCGACCGACGCGGTCAACGTGAAGAGCGGCGGCCGCCTCATCCTGGAGGCCGCCAGCGCCGGCATCGGCGGAACGCTGGACCCCGACGGGCTGTTCCTGACCCCGTTCGGCATCCAGCTCACCTCGCCCGACGCCGGCCTGATCCTGCGCGCCGGTGGGCACGCCTGGGTCGCGGCCGAGTCGGGCCTCTTCGTCGACACGGTGTTCGCGCTCGGCGACGTACGCCTCGACGCCAGCGGCGCCATCCTCGACTTCCAGCTCACCGAGGCGCCCCTGGCGCCCGAGCTCAATCTGCTCGCGCGCAATGTGGCGCTGGCTTCGCGCACGGGGGCGATCGGCTCGTCCGTCAATCCGTTCGATGTCGCGGTCTCGCACGAGGACGGGCGCATCTCCGCCAGCACCGCTCGCTTCGGCGAAGGTGCGCACCTGAACGGGCCGATGGGCGAGTTCTTCAACATCGCCAATGTCACGTCGGGCGACGCCGTCGCGCTGTCCTCGGCCACCTTCATGTTCATCGACGGCCGCGTCACCGGGCCGGGCCCGATCAGCCTGGTGTCCGGCGCCAGCATGGTGCTGACCCCGTTCGCCGACATCCACGCCACCACCCTCGGCGTGTTCCTGCAGGCTTCCGACCTGCTGATGCAGGAATCGGCGGACGGCGCAGACGCGGCGCGCATCCAGGTCGACGTCGGCACCATCGACCTGCGCACCGTGGGCCACCAGGCTGCACCCGACGCGCCCCGCAGCGGTGGCGACGCGGTCATCACCGGCATCTTCACCGGCAACCCGACCGAGAGCGCGATCCTCATCGACGCCTTCGGCAGCGTGCTCGACGGTGGCGACAAGCGCCTCGACATCATCGCTCGCACCGCCCCCGCCGCCACCCTGACGATCCGTGCCGGCGGCCAGATCGGCGGCAACCCGCTCGAGATCGACGTGCTCCACTTCAACGCCGACTCCGGCGGCCTCATCCACCTCGACTCGCCGGGTTCGCTGGCCATGGGTGACGTACGCGCCGAACGCGAGATCGACATCCGCGCCGCCGGCTCGATCAGTGCGGACTCCGTCACCAGCGTGACCGAGGACGTACGGCTCGCGGCCGATGGCGGCGACCTGCGCGTCGGCGCCATCGCGGGACGCGACGTCGAACTCGGCGTTCAGGGTGGCAATGCGGAGATCGGCTCGATCGACGCGCGCGACCTCGGGCTCCGGGTGGAGAACGGCGACGCTCGCATCGGTTCGATCGACGCCCGCGACGTCGACCTCGGCGCGCGCGATCGCCTCGACATCGATCGTCTCGACGCCGGCCGCAGCCTGCGACTGGGCGGCAACGACATCGTCGCCCGGGTCTTCGCCAGCGGTGGCGCGCCGATCGTCGGCTCCATCGGGGGCTATGGCGGCGGGATGGCCTCGGTCGCGGACCTGACGCTGAGCGGCCCGGGCGGATTCCACTTCGACGACATCGCCGCTCGAACCGGCCGGCTCGACCTGCCCCTCGGCACCCTGCAGGTCGATCGCTTCCAGGTCGGCGAGCGCATGGTCGTCACCAATCCGCAAACTCGGCTGCTGATCGACCAGCAGAACTTCCGCCTGCAGGGCTACGACGTGCAGCTCTACTCCGGCGGGGCCCCCTTCGCCCTGGCGCTCGATCGCAACCTGATCGCCACCGACAGCTTCGTCATCGACCGTCGCGCCTCGCACGAGGTGCGCGGACCCGATGGCCCGCTGGCGAGCGTGGTCGAGTACACCGAGCGCGTGCTCGCCGACATCCATCTCGCCCCGCCGGCTGCCGGAGCGCCCCGCGAGGACGGGGAAGAGAGCCTGGTCCGCATCGCCCCCACCCCCGTCGCGCTCGGAACGGAGGGAGAATGAGGCCGAAACGACCAATCCCCTCCAGTGGAGAGCCCGCAATCGTGAAACCCATGCTGATCCTGGCTGCAGCGCTCTCGGCGGCCCCCGCCCTGGCCCAGACCCTGCCCTCGGCGGCGAATCCCGGCGCGTTGCAGCAGCGCCGGATCGACGAGGAGGAGCGCCGCCGCCAGCTCGAACAGCTCGAGCGCCGCGAGATCACCGATCCGGTCCGGCGCGAAGCCGCACCGCCGCCGGCTGCCCCCCCGGCAGGCGAGGCGGTGCGCTTCACGGTGCGGGAGATCCGCTTCACCGAGTCGGCCATCCTGCCCGCCGAGGCGCTCGCCGAGCTCGCCGGGCCCTACACCGGGCGCGAGGTGAGCCTCGCCGAGCTGCGCGAGCTCGCCGCGCGCATCGACGCGGCCTACCGCGAACGGCGCGTGGTCACCGCGCGCGCGGTGATCCCGCCGCAGGACGTCTCCGACGGTGTCGTCGACATCCGCCTGGTGGAAGGCCGCGTGGGCGAGATCGCGGTAGAGGGCAACGCCAGCACCGACGCGGAATTCATCACCCGGCGCATCGGCCTCGTCCCCGGCGAGCTGGTCGACCTGCCGGTGCTGGAGCAGGACCTGCGCCGCTTCAACCGCACCCAGGACGCGCAGCTGCGCGCGGACCTGGCGGCGGGGCAGCGCTTCGGCACCTCGGACCTCAGGATCCTGGTCGAGGAGCCGCCGCGCCACAGCCTGCGCCTGAGCCTCGACAACGGCGGCAGCGAGGGCTCGGGCGAGTGGCGCACCGGCCTGCAATACACCAACCGCAGCCTGCTCGGCTTCCGCGACGAGCTGAGCCTGGGCGTGGTCGGCGCGAAGGGGCAGGAGAGCTACTCGGCAGGCTACAGCTTCCCGGTGAACCGCAGCGGCGGCCGCCTCAGCCTGGCGGCGTACAAGGACCACGTCGAGATCGTCGAGGGCCCGCTGCGCGACCTCGACATCAGCGGCCGCTCCACCGGCACCATCGTCGCGCTGCGCCAACCGGTGCATCTGGGCGAACGCTCGCGCACCGACCTGGTGCTGGGCAGCAAACGGCGCGAGACGCGCAACTGGATCAGCAGCGTACCGCTGCAGGAGACGCAGACGGTGGACGGCCACCTCGGCGTGGAGCACCAGGCGGCCGACGACCACGGCTACTGGCTCGCCACCTACACCCTCACCGGCGGTCGCGCCAAGGGCTTCGAGCGCAGCAACTACACGCTCGGGCGCGCCTTCGTGCGCCGCGTCCACGCCCTGGCCCCGGGCTGGTCGGCGCAGGCCGGCCTCAACTACCAGCACAGCGGCCACAGCCCGCTGCCGAGCGGCGAGCAGCTGCAGATCGGCGGCGAGTACAGCGTGCGCGGCTACCCGGTGGGCGTATGGTCGGGCGACCGCGGCTTCATCGCCAACCTGGAACTGCATCACCCGCTCGGCGAGCTCGCCGCGAGCGAAGGCCTGCCCGGCGTGCGCGCCACCGGCTTCTTCTTCGCCGACCACGGCCGCGTCACCCCCGACCGCGCACCCAACTCGCTCGAACCGAACCACCGCCAGCTCGGCAGCGCGGGCTGGGGCGTGCGCGCCGCGCTCGGCGAGCGGGTGGACGCCCGCCTCACCTTCGCCCGCGCCTTCAACCGCCTGCCCGACGAGGACCGGCGCTACGAGGTGCATTTCATGCTGGTGGCGGAGTTCATGTAGTCCACCCGCATCCGTGCCTTCCGTCGCTCCTGCAGGGCCCCGCCATGCTTCCCGAGACTCCGATGGGAGCGCCGCAAGTCGCGATCGCGGCGTACGGACAGGTCGGTGCATGTTCCATGCGCCGCATCGCGACTTGCGTCGCTCCCACAAAAACCATCGGGGCCGCATCGCGACTTGCGGCGCTCCCACAAAAACCATCGGGGCCGCGTCGCGACTTGCGTCGCTCCTACGAAAACCATCGGGTAGGGCGTGGCATGATCGGGGGGTCAGATCTCATCCACCCCGCCCCCGATGCAACTTCACCTGATCCGCCACCCCCGCCCGGCCGTCGAGCCGGGAATCTGCTACGGCCAGACCGACCTCGGCCTGGCCGAATGTCCCGCCACGGTGGCGGACCGCCTGCGCCCGCTGCTGCCAGAATCCTTCACCCTGCACGCCAGTCCGCTTGCGCGCGCACGCCTGCTCGCCGAAAAGCTCGGCACCCCGCGCCTCGACAATCGCCTCAAGGAGATCCACTTCGGTGACTGGGAGGGGCGCAGCTTCGACGAAATCGGCAGCGCCATCGACGACTGGGCCGCCGATCCGCTCGGCTTTCGGGCGCCGGGCGGCGAGTCGCCGCGCGAGATGGCCGCGCGGGTACTGGCGTGGCTGGAGGAGCATGGGGTGGCTGCGCGGACGCCGGATGCCGGTTCGGAGTCCGTGCTTGCGCCAAAGGCGGAGATCGCGAAAGCCGAGGCCTGCCCCCCATCTCCAGAAGATCCCGCGCACCTCGTCGTCGTCGCCCACGGCGGCCCGCTGCGCGTGCTCGCCGGCTACCTGCTGGGAATGCCGCCCGAGCGCTGGATCGGGCTCGACTTCGGCTGCGGGCAGGTGACGCGGATCGATGTGGAAAGCTGGGGCACGGTCCTGAAGTGGTTCAATCGCTGAGGCCGCACGCGCGGTGTACAAATTCGGTATTCGGCATTTGGCTTGCAAGCCGCCAGGGCTGCACGTGAACGCAAGCGTCCATCCCATTCCGTTTCCACACTCGACTGCGGTCGAGGCCTGCAATTGACCATCGGCATCCGCCCCGACATGACGATCCTCTGGCTCATCACCGACAACAAGCCCGGCCACCGCAGCCAGCTGCAGGGCCTGGCGCAGGCGCTGGCGGCGCGCACCACGGTCGAGACGCACTGGATCGACGCACCGAGTGGGCGCAGCGCGCTGTGGCAGTGGTCGAGTGGGCGCTTCCCGCCCGGCGCCGGACTGCCCGACCCGGACCTCATCCTCGTCGCCGGCCACCGCACCCACCTCGCCGGCCTCGCAGCCCGACGCGCGCGCGGCGGCAGGCTGATCGCACTGATGCGGCCCAGTCTGCCGCTGGGCTGCTTCGACCTGTGCGTGATCCCGCAGCACGACGCACCGCCGGCCCACGCCAAGGTCATCGCCACCCGCGGCGTGGTGAACACCGCGCGCCCGAGCGCCGAGCGCGCCGACGATCGCGGCCTGTTCCTGATCGGCGGGCCGTCGAAGCACCACGGCTGGGACACCGCCGGCCTGCTCGCCCAGCTCGACGCCATCCTCGTGGCCACACCCGCCGTGCGATGGACGCTCACCACCTCGCGGCGCACGCCCGCCGACACCGAACCCGCCCTGCTCGCGCTGCGCGAACGCGGCGTGGACGTGCGCCCGGTGCGCGACACCCCGCCCGGCTGGG
>ERZ795044.749-NODE-749-length-30298-cov-19.010581_pt1 | contig 30298 bp, 25 predicted proteins | sample MGYA00375128_ERZ795044 | MGnify/ENA primary metagenome ERZ795044 (study PRJEB30173, sample SAMN05720213) | anaerobic digester metagenome | isolation source: active sludge of municipal wastewater-treating anaerobic digesters | place: USA | collected 2014-12-22 ...
GATGTCCAGCACGCTCGAAATACTCGAACAGGTTTGCGACCAGGTTCCGATTGTCTTCGACGACCAGTACACGCATGACAACTTCCGCGGCGGCTCCGGCCACATAGCCTATCGTTTTATGCGCTCCGCCTGCTGCGCTTCCCGTGCGACCTTGCCTTGACAGCCTGTCGGACTGGTGAAGAACCGGCTGCAAAACCTCCGGAGCAACCCATGTTTCCGCCGCTTCTTGACCGAGGGGGCCTTCGTCGGGCGGCGAACCATTCCAGATATGTCCTCGCCCAGTCGAATTCTCGCTGTCGCTTCCACAAATCCGTCCGCTTGCCAAGGCAACGCTTATCAAGTCCTGGTTGTCCGGAGCGCATCCAGCAATGAGCGCACGACCCCTTGATTCCGTTCATGGTTCGACAAGCCTGTCCTGAGCACGGTCGAAGGGCTCACCACGAACGGACGCCATTTGATCAGCGTTGCCTTAACCCATTTCTAAGAAGGTTCCGACCGCCTTCCGACAGCTCGCTGCGGAAGATCGCGTCTTCTTGCCATGGGCGACGCTCTTGACTCAGGAACTGATGCGAAATGCGAACACGCCCTGTGCAGGCGTGACAACACCCGATTGGAAAAATCCCCGGTTCGTGCTGCGGCATCTGTGGTTGCCCCTGCTGTGCGTGTTGTGGATCCTGCTGCTCATCGCCGCCGGCGGCGTCGACATCGCCCTGGCTGACCGCATCTACGCGTGGGAAGGCCAGCACTGGGCGCTCAGGCAGGCCTTCAGCACGGAGATCCTTGTGCATAAGGCGGGCCGCAATTTGAGCCTGCTGGCCTGGTTCACCGTTCTTGCCCTTTGCTTGTATTCGCTGTCCAGGGATGCCTGGCGCGATCGACGCAGGCCACTTGCCTATCTCCTCGTCTCGACCGTCGTCGCCACCGCACTGGTGGCGTGGATAAAGCACTGGTCGAACATGGACTGTCCCTGGGATCTGGTTCGCTACGGCGGTGATCGTCCGTTCATTGGGCTTTTCGGTCTTCGTCCGGTCGGCTTGCAGCGCGGCGCGTGCTTCCCTGCCGGACATGCCAGCGGCGGCTACGCCTGGGTTGCCTTGTACTACTTCTTCCTCGCAATCCGGCCAGGATGGCGATGGTTGGGATTGGTCACCGGACTGTCTGCGGGCCTGCTCTTTGGTATCTCGCAACAACTGCGCGGCGCGCATTTCGTCTCGCATGACATCTGGACACTTGGCATCTGCTGGGCGACTGCATCGCTCGTGTCCATGGCGTTTTGGCATGCACAGGCCGTCGAGCCGGAGCTTGCCAATGAAGCGCGGGCGACGCGGGCATGAACGCAACGCCACATATCCCCGCTGACGGAACATTTCCTGATTTCGAGCGCACGCGGATCAGCAGGATTTCCAGGCAATGGGAAATGAGCCAGGAAACGCTCGCCGTGCTGGTCGCACTGTTCTTCACCATCTGCTCGAACACGGCCTTTTTCCGCGTGGTCCATGAAACCGGGGCGCTCGACGGCGGCCGAGGTGCACTCCTGGGCCTTGCCCTGTTCGCGGCGATCAGTGCGCTCAACACTTTGCTGTTGCTCGTACTGATGACCCGGCACAGCACCAAACCCATCTTGACCGTGCTGCTTGTCGTGACTTCGCTGGCCGCGCATTTCACCAGCAACTACACGGTTTACCTGGATCCGGACATGGTCCGCAGCATCCTGCATACCGATCAAAAGGAGGCGAGCGAACTGGTTTCCTGGTCGCTACTGCCACCACTGCTCATGTTCGGAATCCTGCCATCCGTCCTCGTGTGGCGGGTGCGCCTCCGCAACCATTCCCGTGGCCGGGCATTGTCGATTCGCGTCGCATGCCTCATCGCTTCGGCGCTGATTGCTGCCATCGCGATCCTGGGGTCGTTTCAGAGTCTGGCGCCGCTGATGCGCAATCATCACGAGCTGCGCTACTTGATCACTCCCGGGAATTTTCTGGTGTCGTTGGGCAGCGTGCTTGCGGACCGGGGCAAGACCGCCCAGCTTCCGCGCACACCCATCGGACTACAGGCGACAGTCGAGGGCAGGCCCGCTGGCGCAAGACCGCGCCTGCTCGTGATCGTGGTCGGCGAGACCGTGCGAGCACAGAACTGGGGGCTCAACGGCTATGCGCGGCAGACCACGCCGCAACTGGCTCGCACTGGCGGTGTCATCAATTTTCCGGATATGGCAGCCTGCGGCTCGTCGACGGAAGTCTCGCTGCCCTGCATGTTCTCGCCGTACGGGCGTCGAAACTACGATGCCCGGCGCATCAAGCGCAGCGAATCCTTGCTTCACCTGCTCGCGCACGCAGGGATCCACACGATCTGGCGAGACAACCAGACTGGCTGCAAGAGTGTGTGCACAGGACTGGAATTCGAGTCTTTCGAGCACGCCACATTCCCAGAGGTCTGCGATGCCGACGGCTGCCTGGACGAAGTGATGCTGCGCGGCTTGGAGGACCTGGTTGCGCGCAATCCGGGTGACATGGTCCTGGTGTTGCACCAGCTGGGTAATCACGGCCCTGCCTATTCCCGACGCTATCCGCAGCGTTTTGCAAAGTTCCTGCCCGAGTGTGCATCAGCCGAATTGCGCGACTGCGACACCGGCGCCATCGTCAATGCCTATGACAATGCGATTCTCTACACCGATGCTTTCCTGGCCCAGACAATCCACTCGCTGGTCGCGATTGAGTCGCGCGATACCGCCTTGATCTACCTTTCCGACCACGGCGAATCTCTTGGAGAAAACGGACTGTTCCTGCACGGCGTGCCTTATTCGATTGCCCCGCAAACCCAGCTTCGCGTGCCCATGGTGATGTGGCTGTCGCCGGGCATGGCGACCTCGCGAGGCATTGATCCTGAATGCCTGCAGCGCGAGGCAGGCGCGCCTGCAAGCCACGACAACCTGTTCCATTCGGTGCTTGGATTGCTGCAGGTTCGCACTCCGGAGTACGAGCCGCGGCTGGACCTGTTTCGCAACTGCACGCGTGCGCAGGCATCAACCTGAAAATATGCCCGCGAATGGTAGGGCAACCAGGTTGCGGGCGGTTACGTCGATTTTGATGCCGCCGACGGCAACTATTCCCTGAATCACGAACAACGCTTGTGCTTGGCGGATCCAGCCGGTCCGGTTGACCTGTCGGGCGCCTATTTCATTGTCGAGGATACCTTCCATTCCCCGGACTGCACCACTGAAACGCCCTTCAATATCGTGCTGCAAGCGCGACCGTGAGCCTATGGTTCCTGTGCCGCTGATTGATGCAGCCGGCAACCGCCGATCATCGGGGATGCGCGTATAGTCTTCGGGCTGTTCGCGCAATCCCGTTCATCAACCGGAGGATGCAGGTATGGCTCGTTATTTTCCGATTCCGTTCATCAGCCTCGTGGCCTCACTGGCCATGTTCTCTCCATCACCAGCCCAAGCCACCGGCGAGCACAAGATGACGCCCGAGCAACAGGCTGCGATGGAGGCGTACACAAAAGCGGCAACTCCAGGACCTCAGCACGCTGCACTCGCAAAGCAGGTCGGCAACTACAGCCTGCTCATCAAAAGTTGGGAAGCTCCGGGAACCGAACCCATGGTCGAGAACGGCACCGCTACCCGCAGCATGATTCTCGGCGGACGGGTGATGATGGAAAGCATGAACTCGAAGATGATGGGCCAGCCGTTCACCGGCCACGGCATGCGCGGCTTCGACAACGTCACCGGCAAGCATTGGTCTACCTGGAACGACAGCATCTCGACAGGACTCATGACCACCACCGGCAGCTGTGATGAAAAGGACGCCTGCACGTTCAGTGGAAGTTGGGTGGATCCGGTCAGCAAAAAGACCATCACCTCGCGCATGGTTTCGCACTGGAGCGGTGCGGATGCCGAAACCTTCGAGATGTTCGGCCCTGGCCCGGATGGCAAGGAATTCAAGATGATGGAAATCACCTACACCCGGCAGAAATAGCGCATGCGGATTCCCGCTCGACCCCGACAAGGGCGAGCGGGAATCCAGCAACCCCTTGCCGAGGAAGGATTGGATGGAAGCAGATTTCTGGTTGCAACGCTGGCAGGAAGGCCGCATTGGTTTTCATCGTGGCGAGGTCATGCCCTTGCTGCAGAAGCATTGGTCATCTCTGGCCATCCCGGCTGGCAGCCGGGTGTTGGTGCCGCTGGCGGGGAAAACCCTGGACATGCTGTGGCTGGCAGCACAAGGCTATCGAGTGCTGGGCGTGGAGCTTTCACCGCTCGCAGTCGAGAGTTTTTTTGCAGAACACCAACTGCAAGCGGAGGTGCATGCCTCGCCGCTCGGTCGGCATCACGTGGCCGGCAATCTCGAATTGATCTGCGGCGATGTGTTCGCCCTCGACAAGAAGGCACTCGCCGACTGCGATGCCGTTTATGACCGAGCGGCGCTGATTGCCCTGCCTGCCGAAATGCGACGCCGCTATGTGGACGAGGTTTACGCCCACCTGCCAGCGGGATGCCAGGGACTGCTGATCACCCTTGAATACCCGCCCCACGAGAAGCAGGGGCCGCCCTTCACGGTGGATGCCACGGAAGTTTCCCACCTTTACTCGCCAAACTGGCAAACCAAATTGCTCGAACGGCGCGACATTCTTGCCGACGAGCCTGGCTTCCAGGCCGAAGGAGTCACCGCACTTTCCACAGCCGTCTGGAAACTTCAGCGCGGCAGTTAGGGAAGGTCTGAACACGTATTGTCGCGAGCAAGCTCGCTCCCACCATTGCTTGATTTTGTGGGAGCGAGCTTGCTCGCGACGAATGAGTTCCGTACTTGTTCAGAGTTTCCTTTGAAGCGCGGTCCGTCAGGAATACTGTTTCACCGTTTCCTGAATGCTGGAAATTGTGTGCGTGCGATTCATGTGCGATACCCACACCCTGCGCTCGCTGGCGATCATTTGCGAGAGGCGAAGTCGTCAGCAATTGATGGCGGGGTCTGCCCTGCGCATCGATTCGATGTGCCAACTCAGAGAGGTGGCAGGTTGGCACTGCGGGGAATGCGTGGTGCTCGGCATGATGGAACATGCCGGCGCTCAGCCATGTGACCAGGCGCGATCGGGTACTGCGGGCGATGTCGGAGTCCCTGTGCCGGCAACCGCGATGCACCAGCCAGATACCCGGTATCGCTGCCAGCGCGTTGGCAGCGTAGAGCGACAGGGCAATACCCTTGAGTGTGCCGATGCCGGATTTCCAGATCAGCCCCTGCACCATCACCGCCACGATCAGCTCGGTGGCGATCCAGTGCCGCTGGCCTTGCGTGCCATGTCGCCAGGCTTGGAGATGGATTGCCAGCGGATAGCGCGGGCTCTCCAAGAGAGCACGCCAGAAGCCATGCGAGGCAATGTGGCCTTCAACATCATCATCCGCCAGGCAATCGCGATGATGGCGATGGTGAGTGACTTCAATCGCGTGCATCGATCCGCCAAGCAATGCGCTCAACACGAACATTACTGCGTCATTCCCACCTTTGCGCAAGCCCAGGGAACGATGAAATGCACCGTGACTCACGCGCAAGCCAGTCATGAACATCATCGCGCTGGCAAGAACCAGCAAAGGCCAGCAACGCACGGCTCCCGCAATCAAGGCGGCCGCAAGCGCCAGCAATGGCATCAACAGCTCGACCAGGATTTCCCGGTGCGAAAGGGCCAGCAGATCCCGCCATTCGACTTGCGAGTTGCGTGCATCAGACACGGGCGACCCTGCCGCGGCGTTGGCGCAAGCCGGGCCTGCGTGCGGTGAACCAGAAGTACAGGCGTTCGAACATGCGCCGAACTGGCGCATTGCCGCGCAGGAACCCCGAAAGCCAGCGCAACACAGGCAGGCGATCCCACATGACAAGATGCGCGGGCAGACCCACGTGAAGCGCGCCGGTTTCATCGCGCACATGCAACAAGGTAAGCGCCGCATCCAGCCCGAATGTCTCGCCCTCGAGCGATTGCGGGCCTGCGGAAAGATCGCACCAATCGATGCTGCCGCTAGCCACCAGACAGCGATAAACCGCCACTTCCCGCCCGCAGATCGGGCACTGACCGTCAAAGTAGACCTTGATTGCCGCCATCGCCGCCTCCGCTTCCGATGAGGGGCGCGATCATTTCAGCCTCGAGGCGAATTCGGCTTCCTGATTGATCGAAAAGGAATAACCCGAGGACTTGCCTTCGACAGATCAAGGACTTGCGGATTTCCGGAATGATCCAAAAGGAACGCTCCAGCATTGCCCCTGGAGCCCGCGCAGCAAAATGGACTCGCAGCGAAACGGCGCTGAGGCGGGAAACTCAGGGCTCGGCCGCAGCCTCGGCTTCCTCAAGCAGGCCGTTCAGCTCATCGACGATCTCCGGAAGCATCTCCTTGTCGTAGCCGACGTGGCGATAGGCCAACTTGCCCTCAGGGTCGATCATGACCAGATGCGGTATGCCGCCCACACCGTAGGCCTTTCGCGCCTTCTTGTCCTTGTCTGTGGTCATCAGCAATTGAAAGTCCTTCAACCGCGCGCGCATTTGGCGACGCTTGGCGTTGTCGTCGTCGATGTTCACGGCGATGACACGAATTCGGCCATCCCCGGCCTGGCGCTGCACATTCTCCAATACGGGGATTTCCTTGAGACAGTAACCGCACCAACTCGCCCAGAAGGTGACCACCACCACCTTGCCCTTGAAACCGAACAGGTCCACCGCGTTGCCTTCCGCGTCGACGCCGACATAAGTCGGCGGCACTTCACCGACCTTGGGTGCCGCCTGGGCAGCACCGGTCAGCAAAACGGCCAGCCAGAACACGCCCTGCCCGACCAGCTGCCGAACCACGGCGCAGCACAAGCCAGGCACGACGGCCTTTGCATTCCTGTCCATTGAGGAATTCTCCCGGTTTGAATCGCATCGGCGCAGCGTACATTTTTCTCCACGAGGCTGACAGTGGAGGCTGACCCTGGCCAGATCCGGCTTGGCACCGCCATTCCTCGAAACCGCGTGTCAACCAACCGATTGCGGCTGCGTTAACCTTGGCATGGACCAAATCCTCGCCTACCCCATGCGCGAATCAGCAGTCGTAACGCAGGCCCTGCCGCTCGAACTGAGGCTCGACGTGTTTCTCGGCTCCATCGAGCGGCGTGCCCTGCGCATCGCCGAGATGGCCACGCGCGACCGTGACGAGGCACTGGACCTGATCCAGGAAGCCATGTTGCGCTTCGTGAGAAAGTACCGGGATCGACCCGAAGGCGAATGGGCGCCTTTGTTCCATCGCGTGCTCGACAACGGCATCCGCGACTGGTTTCGTCGCCAGCGCGTGCGCGGCAACTGGCTGGTGCGCTTGTTCTCGCATTCCACTGAAGATGATGAAGGCGACGTTCTGGAGCGCGTGGTCGATACACGTCAGCCGGAGCCGGCCCGCGCCTATGCAGATTCAGGCTCCATGGCTGCCATCGAAACCGCCTTGCGCGACCTTGCCCACCGCCAGCGCCAGGTTTTCGTGCTGCGCATCTGGGAAGGCCTCGATACGCGCGCAACCGCAGATGCCCTGGGAATCACCGAGGGCAGCGTGAAGACGCATCTATCGCGCGCGTTGGAATCGCTGCGCTCGCAATTGGGAGACTTCCATGAAAACCGGGAATGATGGGTTCGCGCGCAAGATCGCCGAGCAGCTTGAGAAATCCGCCAACGACCTCGACTCGCACACCCGCATGCGCCTGCGCGGCATGCGCCGGCGCGCCATTGAACAGGCATCACGCAAGACGCCGTTCTGGTTTCGTGGCACGCCAATGCTCGCATTTGCTTCGGTGGCGGCGATCGCGCTGACCGTTGCACTCTGGCCTCGTCCGCCAGGCCCTGTGACTGAAGTCGCTGCGACCCACACCGTCGAGCAAGCCGCGCCGGTCGATGCACAAACCCTGGATGCCATCGATGACCAGGGCACGGATGAATACCCGATTGCCTTTGAAGAAGACCTGGAGTTCTACCAATGGTTGGATCAACAGCTGGGGGACAGCTGATCGCGGCCTGGCTGTGGCTGGCGACGCCGGAGGCACCGCCAGCGCCAGTACCCGACCAGCAGTTGCTCCTGTATCTCGCGGAGTTTGGCGACGATGAGGAATCAGCGCCGGATCCCGTCGAGTTCGAAGTCGAATCCGTCGAAGCCACGCCCGCCAGCGAACCCGGGAAGAAAGATGAACACGTCCAACAAAAAGAACAGTGAACCGACGCGTGATGCTTGCGTTGCGCACCTGCGCAGAACTGGCGTGCTGATCGGCGCGGTGCTCGGGTTGTGCCTCGCCTGCTCAATGGCATTTGCCACCGAGCCTGCCACGGCCGCGCCGGAATGGTCGATGCTCACAAGCCAGCAACAGGAGGTTCTGGTCGAGTTCCGGCAAACCTGGAATACACTTTCGCCGGAAATGCGCGAGCGCCTGCGTCTCGGTGCTGATCGCTGGAACAACCTCGACCCCGATCAACGTGCACGCGCCAAGGAACGCATGTTGCGCTGGCAGGCCCTTCCACTGGCCGAACGTGAACGTCGTACGCAGCGCTGGAACAAGTTCCGCGCACTGCCACCGGCGGAGCGCATGCGCGTCAAGCGCGCAATGCGCGCCTACATGCGCATGCCCCCTGCCCAGCGCCAGCAATTGCGTGAACAGTTCGAGTCAATCCCCGAAGCAGAACGTGCTGGTGTCAAATCCATGCTGCGCAGCTTCACGCCTGCCGAACGACGTCGCTTCCAGCACATGCTGCGCGCCGCGCCGGAAGCGCAACGGTCCGCGCTGATGCGCGAGCTGGCTCGGCTGGACTACGCCTCGCGCAACCGGCGCTTGTCCGAGCTGGAAGCGCAGTTCAAGGTTCCACCGCCCGCCCAGTAGCGCCGCCCTTCGCGGCGGTCATTCGATTCAGACCCGGAAACCTGTGTGTCCGCCCCCGAGGCCGGACCAAGGCAGCGCCTTGCCTGCGGCATGGGTTTCCAGCCAAGGCCAGCAGCGCATTGCGGCCCTGTGAAAACGCTTGCGATGCATTTGGAGGATTCCAGCCATGCAACTCACAATCCGCCTGCTTGCGTTCTTGTTGTTGCCACTGGCTGCGAACGCGCATGCACAACGCAATCCGGATCGCGGCATCCATCGGGATACCGCGCCGTACTTCGGCGAGTCGATTGCGCTTGAAGATGCAGCGCGCTTTCTTTCCCAAGCCACGTTTGGGCCAAGTTTCGCCGAGATAACCGCGTTGCCGCAGGAAGGCTTCGAGGGCTGGCTCAACCGGCAGATGGATTCGACCATCACGCCTGTCTCCCTTGAAGTTCCCTATCTTGAGGCTGTGCAGGTGATCGTCGATCACGATGGCAACGACAGTGACGGCGAGAACGGGGATGTGGATGACCTGCGCCAGCGCAGCCGCATGGAAGCCTGGTGGCGCATGGCCATCGGCGGCGCCGATCCGCTCACCCTGCCACCGGCGAGCAATGTGCATATCGACCAGTTGCGTCAACGCGTTGCGTTTGCCCTGTCGGAGATCTTCGTGGTGTCCGATGCCAACGGCGGGCTCAGCAACCAGCCGTACGCACTGGCCTCGTACAACGACATGCTGGCGCGCAATGCATTCGGCAATTATCGCCAGCTGCTCGAAGAGGTGACCCTGCATCCGGCCATGGGCGTGTATCTGTCCATGCTGCGCAACCGCAAGCCGGATGCGGCCGAGAACATCAGCCCGGATGAGAACTATGCACGCGAAGCCATGCAGTTGTTCTCGATCGGCCTCGACATGCTCAACATCGATGGCAGCCTGCAGCGCGACGGCCTAGGCCAGCCGGTTCCCACCTACTCCCAGGACACCATCCAGGGCTTTGCCCATGTCTACACCGGCTGGAGTTTTGCCGGCTGCGAGTTCTCGGCCAACGTCAACCAATGGATGCGATGTGCACCGCGCGACCGCCGCGAGTCCGGCTGGCAACAGCCGATGCGCCCATACCTGCCGCAGTACGCGAGCGAGGAAGACAAGCAGCTTCTGGTCTATCCAGGCGTGAGTCTTGCCGGTGGCGTGCTGCCCGCGGGAGGAGACGCGCAAACCGACCTCGATCTTGCCCTCGACAACATCTTCAATCATCCCAACGTGGGGCCGTTCATTGCACGCCGCCTGATCCAGCGTCTGATCACCAGCAACCCGAGCCCTGCCTACATCGCGCGGGTTGCCAGTGTGTTCAACGATGATGACGCCGGACCCGCGCAAGGCACGCGGGGCAATCTGGGAGCCGTGGTCCGCGCCATCCTGCTCGACCCGGAAGCACGCAACGGGCATATCCAGTCGCCCATCACCTTCGGCAAGTTGCGTGAGCCGCTGTTGCGCCTGAGTCATCTGTGGCGAGCCATGGATGCCGCCAGCGTGAGTGGCCGCATCCAGTTTTCTGCTCCGGAACAGGAGCTCAACCAGGCGCCCTTGCGCGCGCACTCGGTGTTCAATTTCTTCATGCCCGACTACGCGCAACCCGGTGAGGTGGATTCGTTGGGCCTGGTATCGCCCGAATTCCAGATCCTGAGCGAAACCTCGGCAACGGACATCACCAATGCGCTGGATGCGCGCATCTACCTGCTCTGGCAAGGCGGCCCGGATGCCAGTCCCGACCAGTTGCGCATCGATGTCATGCGTGATGCCGACCTGGCAGCCGATGTGGATGCGCTGATCGATCGCTACGACCTGACCTTCCTGTCCGGGCAGATGTCGCCATCTTTGCGCCAGAGACTGCACGATTATCTGGTGTCCCTGCCGGGGACGAGCAGTGACGAGCGTCGATTGCGCGTGCAGGAAGCCTTGTTCCTGATCAGTACCAGTGCCGAATACGCAGTGCAGAAATAACCGGAGGCCCGCCATGAATCGTCGAAACTTCCTTCATTCCTGCCTGCAAGCCGGCCTCGGCGCAGGCGCAGCCGCCGCGATGGGCCGCCTCAATCTCATGCAAGCGGCCATGGCTGCCAGCAGCGGCGTTGGTGACTACAAAGCCCTGGTCTGCGTGTTTCTTGCCGGCGGCAACGATGGGTTCAACATGGTGGTTCCCACCGACAGCTATTTCTCCACCTATGCAGCCACGCGCGCGAGCCTTGCCAACGAGCTGGCATCGCTGCTGGCGCTTTCAGCCGCCGCACCACCGGCCGGCGAAGGCGAGGCGTATGGCTTGCATGCCGGCATGGAGGGTCTGCAAAGCCTCTTCAACAGCGGCAACGCCGCGGTGCTCGCCAATGTCGGCACCCTGGTCGTACCCACCTCGCAGGTTGCGTACCGGAACGGCAGCGTGCCCTTGCCGCCACACCTGTTCTCACACAACGACCAGCAAGCCTTGTGGCAGAGCCCATCGGCAAGCGCGGTTTCGCAACAGGGCTGGCTTGGTCGGGTGATGGAACTGGTGGCTGCGCAGAACACCCAGTCCCTGCTGCCATCGGCCATCTGTCTGTCCGATCAATCGCTGTTGCTGACAGGGTCCACCCAGTTGCCGTACGGACTCTCGCCGTATGGCGCGGTGCTCATGAATGCCATCGACGGAGTCGGCGCGCAACCGAGCCTTGAGCTTGCGCGCGCCGTCGTGTTCAATTCCAACACCCATGCCGTTGCGCCACATGTGTTCGAGCGCACCTACAACGACGTGCACATTCGCGCCCAACAGTTTGCGCAGGCACATATCAATGCCACCGCCGGCATCGCCTCTCCACCGGAATTCGCCGGCCTGACTTCATTCCTGTCTGCACAGTTGGGCATGGTGGCCAAGACCATCGAGGCGCGCGCCGCGATCGGCGCCGGTCGCCAGGCCTTCTTCGTGTTGCTCGGCGGCTTCGATACGCACGATGCGCAGCTCGCCACCCAACCGGGCCTGCTGGCCGATCTTTCCAGCTCGCTCAAGGCTTTCCACGACGCCACCGTGCGCATGCAGGTAGCCGATCAGGTCACCGCGTTCACGATCTCGGATTTCGGCCGCACCCTGAGCAGCAATGGCGACGGCTCCGACCACGGTTGGGGCAGTCATCATCTGGTTGTCGGCGGCAGCGTGATCGGCCAACGCTACTACGGAACCATGCCCAGCCTGGCCAGCGAAGCCGGCAATCCGGATGACGCGGGACGTGGTCGCATCATCCCCACCACCTCGGTGGACAGCTATGCCGCTACTCTCGCGCGCTGGTATGGCCTGAGTGAATCCGATATCGATCTGGTGCTGCCGAACCTCGCCGAGTTCAACCGTGATCTGGGGTTCATGGCTTGAATCCCGAGTGCGGAGCTGCGCTCGCCCGTCGTCCCGCAATCGCAATGCGAGATCCGGGACCCAGTGCCCTTGCCCTCACGGCAGCTCGAACGAGTCCGCGAACAGGCGGTCGGGTCCGCTGAATTCACTGCTGCGTCCCAGCGCATCGGTCGTGGTCGCGACCAGGGCATGGCCTTGTGGCCCTGGCAGGCTGAAGTCGCGCCATTGCTGGGCATCACCGGCGTCGATGGTGTCACTGCCCAGCCATTGCATGCCTTCGGCGTCGTCCACGTCCGCGGCAAGGTAGAAATCCACGCGCAGCGGATACGCGGCATTTGCCAGCGCGGTGTCGACGCGATAGCGCAGCGCGTACTGGCCATTGCTCCAGTCGTAGCGGTCGAACTCGGGATGATTCATGCGCAGGTTCGAGCCGCTGTCGGCATCGGCGGGATCATTGGGGGTTCGTCCGTTTTCGTCGAGGTCGATACCGAGGCCGTTGTCATGCATGCTGTTGCCCACGACTTCCGTAACGGCGTTCGTGCCGCCAGCGACCACAACCGCTGGACCGGCATTCCATGCGATCAGGTTTCCATTGCCGATGATTGGCCAGCCGTTGACGACCGGCGAGTTGGTTCCCCAACGCACGCCGCCCGTCAGGTTCGGCACAGGCGCAACTCCGTCCGCGCCAACACCGATGTGATTGCCTTCCACCCGGAACGCCGATCCATCCGCACCGAAGCCGATCAGGTGCAGGCCGTAACCGCCGGCCGATCCGATCACGTTGCGTGCCGAGGTATCGCTGCCACCGATTTGTGCGGAACCGCCGGGCAGCAGACGCAAATGGATGGCATCGCCCGACATCGGAAGCGGCGCCAGCCCATCGCGGGTGGTGCCGATGAGGTTGCCTTGCACGGTGATACTGGCCGCAGACTGGGTCCAGATGGCACTGCTCGCGGCGACAATCAGGTTGCGCTTGGCCGGCGTCGTGCCGCCGATGGACCAGACGCCACTGTTGAAGCCGATGGCATTCTGCGCGCCGGTGGCGGTGAGTCCGTTCACGTCCGTGCCGATGTGGCAGCCTTCAATGCGGATCGTCGCAGGAGATGCCGAGGCCAGGTTGATGGGAGCGGGAAAGTGGCTGATGGCGAGACCGCGAAACGTCGCCTCGCCGCTGGTGAGACCAAGACCGATCGGGAAATTGCAGCCGGCGCAGTTCACGCCAGAAATCTCGATCACGATGGTGCCGTTCAGGCCACCCTGTGCAGGCGTTGCCGAATTTGCCACGGCACCAGGCTGGGTCATGCCATCGATGGTGAGCGTTTCATTGATTGCACCCATGTACCCCGTTGGCGTGATCACGTGAGGCCCGCTGCCCGGAATGGCGAATGCAATCAGGTCGACCGTCGGCGCGGCTTGGCCGGCGACGCAATCGCCATTGACCGCGAGATTGGTGTTTGCCGCCTGCAGCGCCTCACGCAGAGTGCACGCACCGTCGGCAGCGGAGACATCGGCAATGCTGTTGACCGTGATCGTGGCCGCAGCCGCGTATTGCGCAAGCGCAACTGCAGCGATGGCGATGGCGGCAGCGGCGAACTTCTGGGTCATCTTGTACATGACAGGGACCTCCATCTATCAGCGGACCGGAGCCGAGTGCAGCGGCGGCTTGCCGGGATTCGCATCCAATTCGTCGGGCAGCTTCGGACCATGACTACGGCGTTGCCGGGCAAACCTGCGCATAGCTGCTGTCCAGGTTGTGGGCAAAGATCTGGTCGCAGCTGTAGGCGACACAGGCCGAGTATTCGGAAGTGTTTCCTCCGGCACTGGTCGCAGTGGCGGTGATGAATCCGTTGTAGAGGGTTGCCGGGCTCGTGATCGGCACATCGAACGTGGCGCTGCCATTGATCGGCGGGAACAGCGAGCCGCCACTGGCCACGACATTGGTTGCACCAAGAAAGAGCGACCCGCCACCCTGGCCGCCGACGCCACAGGTCGAACCCCGATAGAACTCGATGCGATATTCCCCGTTGGCAGTCGACAACGAACCCTGCACGCGACCTTCGTAGCGCACACCGGTCGCCGAGCTGAGCAGCGGAAAATTCTGGTCGCAGTTGGCTTCCTCACAGCCGAACGTACCCGGACCATCGCCATCGATCGCGTTCATGCCGGCCGGATTGCGCAGGTCGAGGTTGAGGCTGGTGTTGTCGTGCACACGGTTGGCGCTCAGGGTGTTGCCCAGCGCGCCCGGATACATGATCAAGCCGCTGTAGCTGTTCCAGGCCAACTGGTTGTTGTCGAAATCGTTGTCGTTGGCTCCCGCATACACCAGTGCGCCATTGGCATTGGGCAAGGCGTAATCCGGCACGCAGGGCGGCAGGCAGAAGGCAAATGCCTTGACGCCGACGCGATTGCCCGCGATCAGGTTGTCGCTGCCCAGTACCTGCATGCCGATGACATTGCCGGAAACCAGGTTCGATGCCACCACGTTGAGATCGGACTCGACGCGCAAGCCCACCTGATGACCATGCGCCGTGTTTCCATTGGGGAAGGTGCCGATCAGGTTTCCCGCCACCAGATGACCATCACCGTTGCCGCCGATGTAGATGCCGTAACCGTTTCCCGCAGGCGGATCCTGGTCTCCGGCAATGGAGTTGCGCGCCGCCGGATCAAAGCCGCCGATGTCCACGTTGTCCGCATTCGCGTTCACGTAAATGGCATTGATGTTGTCGCTGCCGCTCAAGAGGCCATCGCCGAACTTGCCGAAATGGTTGCCGCGCACGATGTGGCCGCTGCCGCCCTGCAGCAGCACGGCATTGCTGAATCCACCCATGCGCAGGCCACGCAGGTCCAGCTTGGCGGTGGCGGGAGCATTCGTCGGCACGCGGAAGGCATAGCTGACCGTTCCGCCACCGGCAATATCAATCTGGTACTGCGCGTTGTTGGACCAATCGCTGGTATTGGGCAGCGCGCCGGGCTGGGTGAAGCCGTCGATGCGCATCGGCGTGACGATGTCCGGGTACGGGGTCTGTGGAAGCAGAATCGCGCCGAAGCCACCCGGGATGGCAAATCGGATGGTATTGAAACTGGGCAACGAGTTGGCATCCAGGATCGCCTGGCGCAATGAGCCCGAACCACTGTCGCTGGCATTGGTCACCACCAGCTCTGTTGCATCCACCACGTTGGATTCATAGGCGCCGCGATCCGCCGCGCTGCCGATGAGGCGTGGATTGCCGATGATGTCCACCGCCGGCAGGCTGCCCGGCGGGCTGTTGGTGCCGCTGTTGATGGCCGGGGAGCCAGGCACAGCCGGAACGCCATTGGCATTGAGTTGCGGATCCAGCGAGGTGTTGTCGGCGCCGTCCGAAATCGGCACGTTGCTGCTGACGAAGGTGTTGTTGAATGCGGTGACCAAGGGCAAATCGCCGGTCGCGGAAAGTGCGAGGTCAATGCCGGTGCTGCTCCAGATCAGGTTGTTGCCGAGCCGGAATGTGGAGATGGCCGTGTCTTCGCCGCGGAACAGGCGCAAGCCATCACCGAGGCTGTCGAAGAAGGTGTTGTTGACCACGAAGGCGTCGATCGGCAGGTTTTCCGGCGTAAGTTGCAGAACGGTTCCGAGCGTCTGCAGCACGGCGTTGTTCTGGAAGATGAGCGGGCCGCAACTGCTGCCAATGCGAAAGTCTCCGGCAGTTCCATCGACGATGGTGCGGCGCCAGGTCACCGCATTGCCGTAGTCAAAGCACTGCTGCGCGCTGTTCAGGCGCAGGAACTGAACATTGCTGAAGCGGATGCCTTCGACGGTTACACCGAGCCCCTGCTCAAAGAATTCAAGGTCCAGTGCACCCAGGCCATTGATCACCGTGTTGGCTGGATTCACCGTGCGTGATGCGCAGCCAGGCGCGTAGCCGCCCAGCAGGTTGAGGCGGTTGCCGAGCACAGCCAGCTGCGCACCATTCCACGCATACGTCTGGGCGACCAGGCGCAGGGTCACCGTGCCATCTGCCTGCGGCGTCAGGGTCGCGTTGAGGCCATTGATCAAGTCATTCAGGGTTTCCACGCAGATCTCCAGCGCGTGGGCCGGGCGTGGCGCAAACAGGGAAATTGAAAGCGCGACCGACAGGATTGCGTGCCAGCCGAAACGCATGGATTTGCCACTGTGCATGACGGAACTCCTCGAGCGTGTGCAACACACAACCCGCAACGGGGCGCAAGCGAACAGGCGTTGGCAACACGCCCAACGCCGAATTGCGAAACGCGTCGGGTTGAAACCCGACCTAGAACGAAGTGGAATCGGCGCGCACCTGTATTCCCTACGCCTGCGGCCCCCGGCCTGCAGCCGACCGGCGACTGCGTTGATGAAATCCAGCAGTAGGGTGGATAAGCGCAGCGCATCCACCAACGCTTCCGCAACCGGGCCCCAGGTGGATGCGCTGCGCTTATCCACCCTACCGTTCAAGCTTGTGCAACAAGCAACCCGAAAGGGGATGAAAACGAATGGATCACGGCCCCGAGCAGGCGTTGGAGGCGTTGCCTTCCAGGCCATCGGCGAAGATGCGGTCGCACAGATAGGTCGCCACGCGGCCTGCGTTGGAAAGTCCGGCCGCATCGGAAAGCGGAGCGCCAATCGCCGCCGCGCGCGGTCCGATCGCCACGCTGAAACCGAATGCGGAATTGCCGCCGGACTCACGCGGCTCGATCAGGGTCTGCTTGCGCACCCAGCTGTAGTTGAACAACTGGTTCAACTCGTAGCGGTAGACATAGACTGATCCGGCATTGTTGTTGAGGTCCACTGCCCGCCCGTCCGCGCCTACCAGGAGGCGGTTGTTGGAAAGCGCCAATGCCCCGCCAAACCGGTCAGCCGTCTCGGCTTCGGGATGCTGGAATTCCTGATCGAATTGGTAAGTGCCATCCACCACGGCCTGGCGGAACACGATCACGCTGCCGCCCGGCGTGCCGTTCAGGCTGCGTCCGGGTGCGCCAAGCGCGATCGTGCCGAGAGAATCATTGCTGATGCGCTCGCTGGCTACCGCAGAACCCAGCGCATCAAGAAAGCCCGGCGATGGCGCTTCGAAATTCTGGAAAAGGCTCCAGGAGCCGCTGACGCGCTTCCACAACGAGGCCTGGCCGGGAATGCCGGAGCCACCGTTTGGCACCCAACCCGGCTGACCGACCACAAGATCGCGCTCGTTGCGGAAGATGCCGGTGTCGATCCAGGTTGCCGCCGACATGGCAAGGCTGGCACCGTACTTCCCGAAGTCCGCAGTGCCATAGGTCGGCCCGAATTCCCAATCCACGCCACTGACCCCGGGAACAAGATTGCCCATCGCGACGGCGCCGAGGGTGAAGTTGCCGAACGTAGCTGCTGGTGATCCGACGGCAAACGCCACGCTGGTGGTTGGATTGAGGATGGTGCCAGCGGTCACCACATTCAGTGCAACTGCCGCACCGGTGCCGTCGACAGGATCGTTGAAGTCACCCAGCGAAGGCGGACTGAGCCGATACGCTTCCAGACCGCCCAGCGGCTGGTTCGCTCCCTCGATCACTTCAGGAACCCGCACGAGGATCGCCTTGGTATCGTCCGCCGCGATGCAGCCCGGGCAACCGATCAGCAGCCAGTCGCGCGAGATGGAGACGGCGGCGCCGAAACGTGCATTCGCGGTTTGCGTGATGCCGAAACTCTGGGTGGTGTAGCTGGTGAACAGCACCCAGCCTGCGGCTTCGTCCAGCCAGCGATAGACATCCACGCGCCCGGTATCAAAGGTCTGGCCCGTGTCATTTCCGGGCACGCCAACCGCAAGCAGACCGCCTGAAATCGATACTGCCGTGCCGACACGATCCTCGGTGAATCCGGCGAACAGCGACTGCTTGTAGGCAATCGGTAGTGGATCGTTGTCGGGTGGAAAGATTCCGCCCGGTCGTGTCGACGACGCGCCGACACCCGAAGCGAACAGGAACAACACAGCGACAACAGGCAACAGACGCAAACGGGCAATAATCGACAGGTATCGGCAAGAGCGCATGACGGACTCCCTCAGGGGTGGGAATGGTTGCCTCGATGGGAAACCCGCGACCCGCGAAGAACGAACAAGCAGCGCCGCGGTGGCAGCAGCAACGCAGGCGCGGCGTGCGCCTCCGCCCTGGCTCGCCAACGGGATGCGCACGGTCCTGTTCGTTTCCACCCTGTTGCCGGTTTCACGTTTCCGACATGACCGCCATCGCACTTCCACTGCCAACGGCTTTGCCGATCCCGCCTGCGCTGCGTGCTATAAGGCCGCGGATGGATACCGCCCCGGCAGACAACACCCAGCAACTGCTCAATCGCATCCGCAGCGGAGACAAGGCGGCGCGCGAACGCCTGCTGGCGCGCTATCTGCCGATGCTCAGGCGCTGGGCGCACGGCCGCCTGCCACAACATGCGCGCGACCTCGGAGATACCGAGGACCTGGTCCAGGCCACCCTGCTGCGCATCTTCAACCAGCTCGATCGCTTCGAATACGAAGGCGAAGGCTGCTTTCTCGGCTATCTGCGCCATGTCCTGCTCAACGTGATGCGCAACGAGATCCGCCGTTCGGCGACGCACGGTGGCAACAGCGAACTGGATGAAGCCCGCGCCGACGATGCCGGTGAGTCGCCGCTGGAAGCGAGCATCGGCCGCGAACGCCTGCATCGCTACGAAACCGCGCTGATCGCACTTCCTCGACGCAGCCAGGAACTGCTGGTCATGCGCATCGAATTCGGCCTCGATTACGAGGAGATCGCCGACGAGACCGGCATGAGTCGCGATGCCATTCGCATGGCCATCAAGCGCGCCGTGGCCGAACTGGCGAGGAGGATGGGCGATGCCGCGTCCTGACCCGCAGGAAATCGATCGCCTGATCGAGCGCATCCTCGATGCCGAACCGGCCGACTGGCCACCGCTGGAAGCCAGGACATCCGGATTGCAGCGTGAGCTGGAAGCCCTGCAGACCGTGTCCGACATTGCGCGCGCCTTTCGTCGCATGGATGCGAAGCCACGCGCGGTGCCGGACTCCGTGCAGTTCCGCTGGGGCCATCTCGCGGTACTGGAGAAAGTAGCCAGTGGCGGAAGTGCAGACATATACCGCGCCTGGGATGCAGGCCTGGGCTGTCATGTGGCGCTCAAACTGTTGCGCGATGATTCCTCGACATCAACAGCGCGCCGCTTCCTCGACGAAGCCGGGCGCCTGGCCCGCATTCGCCATCACAACGTGCTCAGCGTCTACGGTGCCGCAAGCCATGACGGTCGACCCGGGCTGTGGTGCGATTGGATCGATGGCCACACCTTGACCGCGCAGATCGTCGAGCAGGGCTCCATGGGGCCGGATGAAACCATCGTTCTCGGCATCGCCTTGTGCCGCGCACTCGCTGCGGTGCACGCGGCGGGCCTGCTGCATGGTGATGTCAAACCCGACAACATTCTGCGCGAACGCGGCGGGCGCATCGTGCTGGCCGATCTGGGCGCAGGCGGCGAACCTGCTGCGGTGAATGCCAGTCTGCGCAGCGAAGCCACGCCGGCATGGCTCGCGCCCGAAGTCCTCGCAGGCGCAATGCGCACGCCGCAGCAGGACCTGTTCGCACTGGGTGGCGTACTGCAGTACGTGCTCGGCGCGCGCGTGCCGGATCCGGCTCGTTTGGGAGCGCACCTTGATCGTGCCGACGTGCCGGCGGCATTGCGCGGCGTGATCGAACGCGCCCGCTCTGCCGATCCCGCGCAACGCTTTGCCCACGCACAGGAAATGGAACACGCCCTGCTTGCCTGTCTTGCGTCGCCCGCAAACCCATCGCCGTCCGGTGGGGGCCTTCGCCGCGGCCTGCTGCTTGCCGCCGCGCTCGCCATGATCGCGGCACTGGCCACCGGACTCTGGCCACGGGTTCCTCAATCGTTGCCGCTGGATGTTGAAGTCAGCCTGCAGCGCCAGCGCGGAGAGTCCGTCGAAACCCTCAATGATGGCGCGGCGGTCACGCTCGGGGATCGTCTCTCCTTCCGAACCCATGGCAACCAAGCGGTCTGGCTTTACATCTACAACGCGGATGATCGCGGCGAACTGCAACAGTTGTTCCCGCTGCGCGGACTGGACACCAGCAACCCGCTGCCTGCAGGTCGCGGCGTGGAAATTCCCGGTCGCGCCCAGGGCCAGGTCATGCGCTTCGAAGTGTCCTCCAGCGCCAACGCCGAGGACTTCCTGTTGGTCGCATCCGCAGCGCCGGTGGAAAGCCTGGAGGCGATGAACCTGGCGAACGCGCAAATCCAGGATGAGGTGAATCCGCGCGGCACTGCACGCCTGGTCGCTGCCACGCCAAAACTGCCCGGCACACGGCTGGATTCAATGGCTGCCGAACTTGCGGCAGCCGACCCGTCGCTGCGCCTGTGGCGTTTCCGCCTGCCACACCAGGACCGACCCGTTGGCGATTGAACGGATCGATCCCGATGCTTCAGCGGTTCATTGGGCGGGCGGTGGCGGCGGTGGCGTCCTGGTGAACTCGACATCCATGGGCCGCGCACGCACACCTGCTGCCGAGGCCGCAGCCAGTTCCTGGGTTTGTGCCCAGTTCTTGACCGCGCGACCAAAGCGGGCAATCAGGATCATGTTGAAGAAGTGCATCAAACCCAGCACCAGCAGGCTGACGCCCACGCGGGAACCGACATCGGGAATCAGGTCAACCGAATCCACTTGCCAATTGCCCAACCGGTAGCTGATGAATCCCAGGTTGACCAGATAGAAGCCGATCACCAGCAGGCGGTTGGTGGAGGCGGCCAGTTCGGTGTCCTGGCCAAAACAGCGCACCAGGAAAACCTCACCGTTGCTGGACAGCGCACGCGCCACCCACACGGTCATGGCAATGGAAATGCCCAGGTACAGGCCATAGGCCAGATTGGTCATCACGAAATCTCCCGCGTCGAGGCTTACATCAATCATGGTTGTCACTCCGGTTTGGACTGACACCAGGATTGCCCGGCGCGGGGGGCTTCGGCCTCCACAATGATCAGGGCGGAACAGGTCTTGCTCGCTGCAGGCTTCAAGGCCGAACAATCAATGGCTTGCAACTATCCGGATTGATCATTTGATGGGTGTCAGGAGCCTGCGCGGCAGAATGAATTCGAAGCGAAACGGCGCTGGCGCGATTCAGCGGATCAATCGGAAGGTGCGCATAGCGGGCTCTATGCAAGCCTGACGAGTGATTCGATCAATCGATGACAGCGGCGTTGCAGCCGGATGGCTTCTGCCGCGCAGGCTCCTATGGATTCAGAATGCGTTTGCGATACGCCGCCGGTGTTTCCCCGAGCTGTTCCTTGAAGGCCACATAGAAACTCGATTGCGAGTTGAAGCCGCAGGCCATGCCCACCGACAGCACCGACGCGCGCGGTTCCTCAACCAGCATCCGCTTTGCGCTCTGCACCCGGTACTCGCGCACCAACCGTGAAAACCCCATGCCGAACTGGGTATTCACCAGCTCGGAAAGCTGGTGGCTGCTGAGGCCGATCAGCGCCGCCAACGAAGAAAGGCTCAGGGATTCCGAGCAGTGCACCTGGTCCTGCTCGAAGGCCTGACGCAGGCGCGCGGCCATGGATTCCCGGTCAATCTTGTCCAGCGTGGACTGTGCATAAGCCACCGCCACCGCCTCGCGTGCCTTGGGCAGCAGATCCGGCACCGCCAGCAACAGCCAGCTGACCAGCCAGAAACCCAGCGCGATCAGCGCGCCATAGATCCATGCGTAGCGCACCCAGCCCAGTCCGTGCGGGGCCAGCACGCCGACCGCCGCCACCACCACGGCCATCAGCGCGAATACGGCGAGCACCTTCAATTCCAGCGCAAACCAGCGCCGCAGCGCGCGCAGACGAAACACCAGCACGCCCAGGTGCGCAACCGCCACAGTGGCCAGGACCAGAGCCAACGGAATCGCCCAGTCCTGGGGAACAAGAAAAGCCAGCACAAGGACGAAAACCGGCAAGAGCCACTCCCTGCGTGGCCACGCTCCTTCTGGTCGCAGCGCACCCAGCAACAGCCAGTAGAAACCCAGGGATTGCAGGAACAACACCACGATGTAGCGCCGCGAAGGCCCATCCACACCGATGCCCGTGATGAGATGCAGATGCGCAAGCTGGGTCAGCGCCAAACCGCCGAGCATGAGCAAACCGCCCACCCGCGATGGCCAGGGCAGCGGCACCTGCCGATAGCCCATCGCCAGGGCCGCAGCCAGCAGCAGCGCCACACCAATGGAAAAGCCGACGAGCATGGGCAGGATCTGGTTCATGGGCTTTCGATCGGTGCGCTGGGAGCGGATCGGAAGCGTAGCGGCAATGGATGGCTTGCGGGAGCCCGGCGTGAATGTCGACTCAGCAATGCGTCGATGCGACAAACACGCCACATCTCGTGACAAGGGTTCGCGTTATCCTGAATGCAGACCACGCAGGTGCCTGCATGCTGAACAGCGCTTTCCATCGACTTGGATTCCTCGGCCTGATCAGTCTGGTCGTGCTCGGTGCCGCACCTTGCCTGGCCACGCAGCCTGCGGCGGAGCTGAGCGCGATAGAGGCGATGCTTGCGCGTGGCGACGATCAGTCCGCCCTGCCTCGCGTCAACGCGCTGCTGACCGCGTTGCCCGACGATGCAAGCCCGCGCCAACGCGCGCACCTTGAATTGTTGCTGGCGCGTGCCCTGGATGCGGGTGAGAAGGATCACGACGGCGTGATTGCCGCTGCCACGCGTGCAATCGAGGGATTCGGCTCCGATCCCGAGTTCGCGGATCAGGTGCTGGAAGCGCGCCGCCTGCGCGGCCTGGCCTGGACCCGTCAGCGCAACGCGGACAAGGCGCTGGCCGAGCTTGGCGAGGTCGAACGCCTCATGCGCGAGCGCGGCGCCGACCAATCGCCGGCCCATGCCCAGGTGTTGTCCGATCTTTCACTGGCACAGCGCATCTCGGCGGACTACGGCGGCGCCCTGACTTCGCTGGATGCGGCGCTGGCCATCCTGCGCCAACAGGCGGCGCCGGATTCGCGTGCGCTGGCGCGCACCTTGATCCGCATGGGGCAGACGAGTCGCATCAGTGGCGACCTGGAACGTGCCGATGCGGCCTATCGCGAGGCACTGGCGCTCGAACTGACCTCTCCGGATCCAAGTGGACGCAACCAGGCCACGGTGCTGTATGCGCTGGGCAATCTTGCGCGCGCCCGCGCGCAACCCGTTCAGGCCATCGACTGGTATGCCAAGGCACTGCCGGCCTTCAAGCGCGTGTACGGTGCGGATTCGCTGCAGAGCGCGATGCTGTACAACAACTACGGCAATGCCGAAAGTGAAATCCCGGGCCACGGCGATGCCGCCATTGCCCGCTTCCAGCAGGCCCTGGAAATTGCGCAACGCAAGCAAAGCAAGAACGTCGCGGATTTCCTTCCCTTGGGCAACATCGCCATGGTGCGCGTCTGGCAAGGCCGCTTCGTCGAGGCGGAAACCGGCTTCAGGGGGATGTTGGCGAAACTGCGCGATGCACCGGCCGGCGCGGAGAGCTCGCCGCTGTTTTCGCAACACGGATTGGCTGCGGCCTTGTGGGGCCAGGGTCGCCATGTCGAAGCCTTCAATGCGGCTACGGCAGCCGAGACGACGCGCCAGACCGCCGTGCGCGAAGTGGCTTCCGGGTTGTCCGACGAGCAGGCCCTGGCCTATCAGGAACAGGACTACACCACCCTCGATCACGCGCTGGCGATTGCCCTGGACAGCAAGGATCCGCGGCTGCTGGAACGGGCCTGGTCACTGGCGATTTCCGCACGCGGACAGGTGACGGCTATCCAGGCCGAACGCCTGGCTCGCGCCCGCGTCGACAAGGACGCGAAATTGCAACCGCTGTGGAAGGAATTGCAAGCCGCCAGTGCCGGTGTCGAACGGCTGCGCAGTGCCGGCCTGGCCAATTCCCGGGCCAGCACGCGACTGGAGCGTGCCGAGCGCCAGCTCGCCCAGGCCCTGCCGCCGGCAGGTCGCATGGCAAACTCGACCATCGACCTGGGCACCTTGCGCGCCGCGCGACCGGCGGACACGGCACTGGTCTGGTTGCATGATCTCAGGCACACGCGGCCGACCGACTTCGCCAACGCCGCCGTGGATATCGAAGATGCGGAAACCTGGGCATTCGTGCTGCCGCCCGGGGATGTGCCGGTTGTCGCGATCCGACTCGGCTCGGCGCAGGGAATCGCGGCAGCGCTCGCCGCTTGGCAAGCGTCGCTGGCCACGCCGACCAGCGAAATCGCCGAAGTGCGTGATCGTGGCGCAAGCTTGGCGAAGACGGTCTGGCTTCCGATCCGCAAGGCAACCGCTGCCAAGCGCTTTCTGATCATCGCCGAAGGTCCGCTGCTGCGCCTGCCCTGGCCTGCACTTCCCGATGCGGACGGCTATCTGGTGGAACGCGATGTGCAATTCCACGTGCTCAACCATGAGCGTGACTTGTTCGCGACGACAGCGCGACCCGCGCCGCAGCATGCGCTGCTCGCCGTCGCCGATCCACGCGGCGGTGAGAAGGGCGACAAGGCCAGTCGGACATGCCCGGACGGATCCGCATTGCCTGCCCTTCCCGGTGCCCGGCGCGAAGTCGAGCGCATTGCCCAGCTGCTGCGCAAGCAAGGCGATGATCGCGCCCTGCTGGCACTGGTCGGCGACGACGCCAGCGAAGCACGCTTTCGTCGCGAAGCGCCGCAAGCCGCACTGCTGCACCTGGCCACGCACGGCATCGAAGCCGGCTCATCCGGCTGCGCCGGCAACTCGGTTACGCGTGGCATCAGCTTGCGCGCGCAGACATCGGGCGAAGCGTCCGCGGCCTCCACCGCGTTGCTGCTTGCGGCACCGAAGCAAGGCGACGGCAGCAACACCGACGACGGCTTGCTCGGCGCAATGGAGATCGCGGCGCTGGATCTGGGTGCGGTGCAATGGGCAGTGCTCGCCGCGTGTTCCACGGCCAGCGGCAGCACCCACGCCTACGAAGGACTGAACGGCCTGGCACGCGCGTTCCACCTGGCTGGCGCGCGTACCGTACTGCTCAGCCTGTGGTCAGTGGACGATGAAGCCACCGCGCAATGGAGCGAAGCGCTCTATCTGGCCCGGATTGCCGACAAGGCCGACACGCCAACCGCCATGCAACATGCGCAACGCGCCGTGCTGAAGTCGCGTCGCGCCGCCGGGCGCAGCGATCATCCCTATTTCTGGGCAGGATTCGTGGCGTTGGGCGACTGGCGCTGAATTCTGCATCCACGCACGCGCTGACACGCCACTGTCAACTGTTGTGTGCATGCTTGCAGCGTGCTTGCGCGTAACAAGCCGTTCAGATTCGCTGACGGAAACTCGAAGCATTGACGGTTTCTGGAGGACTGCCATGCACGTGACCATCCTGTTTGGCGATCGCGAGAAGAAATCCGCGCCGGACCAGATTGCCGCGCGCGCACGCGCCGTGGTGGATCGTGCCCTCACCCGCATTGGCGGCCAGGTGCCGACCGGCCCGGTCTGGCACAGCGTGGCCATGCAGATCCGCTGCCGCGAACAGGCTGAATTCCTGGAACTGCTGGAAGCCATCACCCTTGACTGTGCGCAACGCAATGTCGCGGTGATGGGTGTGCGCTGCGCCTGAACTGGAAACTCACCTCACGCCGTGCATCAGGCGGTTGACCAGGGGCGTCATCAGCAGGACCACGATGCCCGCGCCAATGCCGATCTTCGCCGAGAACAGGAACACCTCGCTGTAGCGGCTCAGGGCATCGGCCACGTTGAGCGCAACGTCCTCGGAAATCTCGATGGAGGCAAGCTGGCCGATCTTTGCCGCCAGCACTTCCGAGTACGAGGTGCCGAGGAACCAGCCGCCCATCATCAAGCCCACCACGCGCGGCACCGACAACTCGGTGACTGCTGAAAGCCCGATAGGCGAGAGCAGCATCTCACCCACTTCCAGCACGAAATAGGCGAGAACGAACCACCAGATTCCGGTCAGGCCATTGGCCTGCGGATGCCTCGCACTCCACACCAGCACGAGGAAGGAAACACCGGCAAGGATCAATCCCCAGGCCGACTTGGCCGACTTGCCCGGATTCAGGCCGCGCTTTTCCAGTCGTGGCCACAGCCAGGCGAAAAATGGAGCCAGCACAAGAATGAAGAACGCTCCCAGCGAAGTCAGCTGGCTCGCCGACCACTCGATGCCAAGCGCGGCATGGTTCATCGCACGATCAGAGAACAGCACCCACGAGCCATAGGTCTGCTCGTACAGGGTGAAGAAAACCAGACAAAATCCAATGAACGCAAGCACAGCAAACATCTGATCGCGTTCGACCTTGCTGCAGTGGCGAAACATGAACCAGAGGATGCCGCCGAACAGGCACACGGTCACCAGATGCATGGCCAGCAACACCGGGGAGGTTTCAAAAACCCCAGGAATCACCGCCACCAACAAGGAGTGCGACTGGATCAACAACCAGACCACCGCGAGACCGGCGATGGCTGCCAGATAAATGCAGTGTTCGCGCGATAGCCCGGCAAACAGGCGTTCGCGCAGGCGCGCCGGATCCGGTGGTTCGGCATGGCCCATCAAATGCTTCTGGCCATAGAGGAAATTGGCCAGGCCAGCGATCATGCCGATGCCCGCCGCACCGAATCCCCAGCCCCAGCCCCAGGTTTCCCCGAGCCAGCCGCACAAGAGCGCGGAAACCGTCGCGCCGATGTTGATGCCGGCGTAGAAAATGCTGAACCCGGAATCACGCCGCGCATCATTCGGCCCGTACAGCTTGCCGACGATGGTGGAGATGTTGGGCTTGAGGAAGCCCACGCCCATGATGATCAGGGCCAGCGAGAAATAGAACACCTGCAGTGCGCCCTCGTCGCGCACGATGACACCATCGACCATGGCCGCCTGGCGACCCTCGAAGGCCATGCCGAGGTGCCCGAGCACGAGCAGGATGCCGCCGAACACCACCGCCTTGCGCATGCCCAGCCAGCGATCCGCGACCAGCCCACCAATCACCGGCATGGCGTAGACCAGGCCGCCGTAGGCGCCAATCAGGTTGTAGCCGTTGTCATCGCTGAACAGGTGGTACTTGACCAGGTACAGCAGCAGCAAGGCCTTCATGCCGTAGAACGAGAAGCGCTCCCACATCTCGGTGAAGAAGCAGATGTAGAGACCCTTGGGATGGCCGAGGAATTCCTGCGCGACCGGCGGAGCGGATGCAGGGGATGGCGTGGATGACATGGACAATTCCGGCATGATCGATGAACGAGTATAGCCAGACACCTGCATCCGGCTATGATCGAAACGCGCCGCACCATGCGCGAGCGCAGGGACTTCCGCCAATGGGCGCCGACACCGACAAGCCGGACAGACTCGCGAGTGGCGAAACCTTGGCCAGCGTCCACAGCGCCGGTTTTCCGGAACTGCTGCGCCAACTTGGCATCAGTCTGCTGGTCAGCACCTACCAGGCCGGCAAGCTGGTCGTGCTGCGTGCGGATGGTGATTCCGTCAATACCCACTTTCTCGACTTCAACACGCCCATGGGAATTGCCGCGGATGCCAACCGCATCGCGCTCGGGACCCGCAGCGAAATCGTCGAGTTCCACAACATGCCGGCCGTCGCCAGCCGATTGCGTGATCCGCCGCGACATGATGCCGTCTATCTGGCGCGCGCTGGCCACATCACCGGTGCCATCGACATCCACGAGATGGCCTGGGACGCGCAGGGCGAGCTTTGGTTCGTCAACACGCTGTTCTCGACACTGTGCACGAGGGATGCAAGCCATAGTTTCGTGCCGCGCTGGCGCCCTGCATTCGTCAGCGGCCTCGCCGCCGAGGATCGTTGCCATCTGAACGGCCTCGGCATGCGCGATGGCCAGCCGCGCTATGTGACTGCACTCGCGCAAACCAACACCGCGCAAGGCTGGCGCGATCACAAACACGATGGCGGCGTGCTGATCGACTGCGCCAATGATGAAACCCTGGTGCGTGGACTGGCCATGCCGCATTCGCCGCGCTGGCACGACGGTCGCCTGTGGTTGCTGGAATCCGGTCGCGGTGCCTTGTGCTGCGTTGATGAGCAGTCGAGGCAACAGCGGGAAGTCGCCCGCCTGCCCGGATTCGTGCGCGGCATGGATCTGATTGGCAAGGTTGCTTTTGTCGGATTGTCGCAACTGCGCGACAAGCATCCGTTTGGCGAAATCGACGGCGAACGCCAATGCGGCGTGTGGGCCGTGCATCTGGAAAGCGGCCGCATCCTCGGCTTGCTCAAGTTCACCGGCGCGGTACAGGAGATTTTTGCTGTACAGGCGATCCGTGGCGTGCAGTTCCCGGAAATTATCCACGACGGACCACTGCTGGATACCTGCTATGCCCTGCCCGATGCGGCACTGGGCGATGTGGAGAACTGAGGCAAATCGGAATCCCGTGCGTTCAACGCCCTGTTTGGAAAATGGGTCCCGGCTTCCACCGGGATGACGGCTGATCCGCGCAGCCCTGACGCGCATCCAGTCAGGCAGACCGGGTGGCCAATGGCATCCGCAAACTGCCAATCAGCCTACAATTGTCGGCGTCGGGAATCGAACAGACTACGGACCGCCATTCACTCCTGGAGCGCAAGCATGCGCCAGACCTTTGGTTCCGCAACACCCCGCATCAGCCTGGGACTGGCGATGGTCCTGCATGCAGGGCTCGCCTGCGCCGATCCGCCACCGCGCTTTCCCAACGAAGCCATCTGGCACCAGAACATTTCGGCTGCGCCGTTGCATCCGAACTCCACGTCGATGATCAACACCCTGGTGGGACTCGGTGGCTGGGGCAACGGCAACCGATTCCAGATCGACTTTTCCCTGCAAACCTATCCGAATGCACCAGCCGGAACGCCCATGCGCACGGTGGTGCCACACCAGGGTTCGGGCGAGTACTACGATCCGGATTGCGAAGACCTACCGACCAGCATGCCGGTACCGGCCGATGCCGCGTTCGAAGGTCAATCCGGCCTGAGCTGCGACAACGACAGTGAGGACTGCCACCTGCTGGTGCGTCAGGGCAACCTGCTCTACGAGCTGTACTCGGGCAACTACTCCGGCGGCGTGCTCAACGCGCGCTGCCTGGTCATCTGGCAATTGAATGCGGTCTATCCGCCCGAAGGACGTGGCGAACATTGCACCAGTGGCGATGCCGCCGGCTTTCCCATCGCTCCACTGCTGGTCAATGCCGACGAAGTGGCCGCCAAGGTGGGTATCGCCAACTCCGATCTCGGCCATGCCATCCGTTTCGTGCTGCCCAATCCGCGCATGGCGACGGATGCATCGCTCGGTGGCGTTGGCGGACGCCTGTATGTTCGTCCCGCATCGCATGCGGGTGGGCCCAGCGGCCCGATCGGCACGGTTCCCTACGGCGTGCGCATGCGCCTGAAGTCGAACTTCAACATGAGCGGCTACAGCGCGGCCGCACAGGTGATCCTGCGCACCATGCAGCGCTACGGCATCGTGCTGGCCGATGGCGGCAACATCGCCCTGACCTTCGAATCCGACCGCTACACCTCGGCCAGCTGGGACAGCCTCGGCATCGAGGCACGCACCTTCGTCGACGTGGTGAATGGATCAACACCGGTGCTGGTCAGCCATTTCGAGATCATCGACACCGGTGCGCGCATCGGCGAAACCTGGAACTGCGTGCGCAGCACGGTCAATGTGCCTGATTTGATCTTTGCAGACGGGTTTGAATGAAACGAGTGGGCCTGCCTTGAATCGCGCGATGGATGGAGAGTACGCAAGCGATGCGGCGCCACAAGGTTGCTGCTTTATGAGCTTGCAATGGTCGTTCCGATTGCCCACTGCACTTTGTTCGCGCTCACCTGCCGCGTCGGTTAGGATGCCGCCGCCAGACAGGAGTCGGAACATGAGAATGCAACCATTCGCACGCTTGCTCCAGATGATGCTCCTGGTCATCCCGTCGTTGCTTCTTGCCGGGGAATCGGGCGGCAGGCCCGACGCAGCTTCGCCGATGGCCGACGAGTCTGCCATTGCGGAATTCTCTTTCCACGGCCCGTACCGCGCCTACATGATGACCGCCGAGGATGCGGCCGGC